>Ga0187822_10000033_pt1 | contig 20068 bp, 11 predicted proteins | sample NC_wetland_sal_i_18_FD_132967 | JGI IMG/M metagenome (GOLD analysis project Ga0187822, IMG submission 132967) | Wetland sediment microbial communities from Neuse River Estuary, North Carolina, USA - SourceSoil_2 | ecosystem: Environmental > Aquatic > Freshwater > Wetlands > Sediment | place...
CGTTGTTCCACATGGCCGGCCACAGATAGTTGGCCTTGAGCCGAAGCAGAAGTTCAAAGACCTTCTCGTAAAACTGATGGTTATAGTTGCCGAACTTTTCCTTGACCCAGCCGGACAACGCGGGCGCTTCGTCGTTGAGGAAAATGCCGCGGTATTTGACCGCCGGTGGTCCCTGGACGTGCCTGCCCGGCTTGACGAAGATCGCATTCCGAGGTTGCGTGGGAACGTCGGCCCACCAATACCAGGGCGAGACCCCGATTTGTTCGGACAGGTCGTAGATGCCGTAAATCGTTCCCCGCTTGTCGCTGCCCGCGATGATCAGTCCGTTAGCGACGCTGGGCAAGGGCCTGGAGACCACCTGGATCAGAAACGACTCCCACTTTCCTGCGACGGATGAAACGTCGATTTTCTTTTCTCGGATGAGCCGGTCGATAGTGGCGCTCTTCCCGATGGTCCCGACGATGATCAGGTTCCCGCCGGAAGGTATCCTGTTCGTAATCGCCGGCGTGCGCCTGGTGACCCGGGCAACATCAGCTTGCAGATCGCCGGCGGCGCGGACCACGCCGGCATGATCGTTTGCGTCCACGTATATGGTTGTGAGCGATTCACCCGCCGCGACGACGAAATCGTTGGGATGCGGAACGAACTCCACATATTTCGCCTGGCTGAGCGCAAAACCGGTGCCGTGCGATGTGAGCAGAGAGAGCGCGGCCAGTGAACACGCCCGAGCTGTCTGCCTGAAATTCATTGGGACGCGCGCGAGATGCCGAAGTGCCGGTCGGCAAAGTTGAGAAACTGTTCCCAGTCGTAGTCATCGATGCCGTGTGATCCTTTCCGGTTATGAAAACCGATCCAATCGCCCACCGGCGTGGCCACCGCGGGCATGTCTTCCACGCCCAGGCCAGGTTCTCCAAAGAGTGCGTAGACCGGCTCGGCGGCTTTTGCCGCCAGGAAGGAGCCTCGGGGATCGCCCCAGTGATCTTGTTCCGCCGTGGCGATGTACACCGGACGCGGCGCCATCAGGGCGATGAGCATATGCCAGTCTACGGGAAGTTCGTTCACCCGGTCGCCGTAGCTCTTAAAAGTTCCGTCGAACCAATAGGGGAAGGTGGCAGTAATGGATTTGACCGTCTCGCCGAATTGCCGGCGAACCAGATTCGCGCCGCCGCAGCCGGACTCCCCGGAAAAAACAATGGCGAAGCGCTCATCCTGCGCGCCGGCCCACATGGTGACTTTACCGTAGCGCGAGACCCCGACGATGGAAACTCTTTTGGCATCGATATCCGGGTCGGTGACCAGGTAATCCATGGCCCGGCTCATGGCCCACGCCCAGGCGCCGATGGCTCCCCATTCCTGCGGGCCTGGTTCTTTCTGGTTGGGAGGAGCGAAGAAGGCGCGGACGCTGCCGGCGTATCCGTTGCGGTTATCCGCTTCCACGGAAGTAGGATCGAAGCTGACAAACCCGTAGCCCCGGTCGAGCACCTGCTGAGGAATACGGTGGAAGGTGGTGGGCATTAAAAAAACTGGAATCGGCTTCCTGGCATGGGCCGGCAGCAGGATCTGCAGCACCATCTTCGGGGCATTCTTATCCGGCCCATCTTCTTTCTTTCCGGCAAAGTAAATCGTGACCGTCTTGGCGCCGGACGTACCCGGCACCGCGCTCGGGTCGTTCGTCGTCACCTCCCAGGTCATCGCCCGGGGGCGCCCCACCATGGTTCGGCCATAGACATTCGTTTCGAAGAGGTTCAAAATCTCGGGCCGCCGCTGTTTTCTCCATGCTCTTGTGCTGGTCACTTTCTTTCCATTGAGCAGGAGCAGGGGATCGGGCAGAGTGTACTGCGGAACTTTTGCTTCGTCGTACTGCCCGGGCGGATCGGCCACCGGCCTCTGTTGCGCCCCCAGCAAGGGATTCAGGCCAATGCCGATAACATTCAGAACAAGCAGGGAGCGGCGAATCGCGGACGCCCGCCCGAAGGTGGTCGCAGGAATGCCTGGCAAACTCATGTCCTGAATCTAACGAGCCGCTACGCTCAATTTGGTCTCGACTAAATCCACCGAATTGCCGCCGACCATGATTTTGAAGCTGCCGGGCTCCACTACGCGATGCATCTCACGGTCTAAAAACGACAACTCTTCCGGACCCAGGGTGAAGGTGACGGTCTGGGTCTTGCCCGGATCAAGCGCCAGGCGACGGAACCCGCGGAGTTCCTTGACCGGCCGCGTAACCGAGCTGACTTCGTCACGAATGTAGAGTTGCGCGACTTCGGTCCCGCTCACCTTGCCGGTGTTGGTCACATCTACCGAAACCGTGGTTGTCCCCTGCGGTCCGATGGTGTCGGGAGTGACGCGCAGGTTGTCGTATTTAAAGCTGGTATAACTCAGGCCCCATCCGAAAGGGAAAAGAGGTTTGATGGAGGCGCCCAGGAACCCGCGTTTCGCCGAAGGCTTTTGATAGTAATAATCCGGTAGTTGTCCCACGGACCGTGGCACGGTGATGGGAAGCTTGCCGCCCGGGTTGTAATCTCCGAAGAGTACGTCGGCGATCGCAGCTCCGCCCTCTTGGCCGAGATACCAGCCATCCAGAATCGCAGGAACGTTCTCCGCGATGTAGTTGATGGAATTCGGGCGGCCATGCTGCAGGTAAACGACTGTGGGTTTTCCCGTGGCCAGGACCGCTTTGACCAGGTCATCCTGGTTGCCCAGCAGATCGAGGCTATCGCGATCTCCCAGATGGTCCGCCGCCCAGGCCTCGCGCGAGGTTTGCTCGTTCTCGCCCAGCGCAAGAATTACCAGGTCGGCTTTTCTGGCGACGGCGACCGCGTCCTGAATTCGTTTCGCATTCAGGGCCGGATCGCCCAGCACAACTTTGTCCGCATCCCAGTCGGGAAATGTTTCCGTTATCTTGCAGCCCTCGGAGTACAGCACCTCGGCGGACGGGCCAACTTTGTCCCTCACCGCCTGCAAAACGCTGACTCCGCGGCCCGGATGGTTGCTGTATCCGCCCAGGTGCAAATCGGCGGCGTTGGGACCGATGACGGCGATCCGTCTGTACCTGGATTTGTCCAGCGGCAGGAGATTGTTCTGGTTCTTTAGCAGAATGATGGATTCGTGCGCGGCTTGCAGCGCCAGTCGCTGATGATCGGCATTGTTAACCAGCTTTTCCGCGTAATCAGGATCCACGTACGGGTTTTCGAAAAGCCCGGCTTCGAACTTGGCGCGAAGAAGACGCGCCACCGCCCGGTCCACGCTGGCTTCGGAGACTTTCCCCTGGCGCACCTGGTCCGGGAGGCTGGAGAAAGTGGCCTCGAACGGGAGTTCGATCTCGACGCCGGCTTCCAGAGCCATCTTGGCGGCTTCCTCGTTGGTGGCAACCACATGATGAAGCGTCACCAGATCGGTAATGCCGAAATAGTCGGAGACGATCAAGCCGTCAAAGCCCCATTCATGGCGCAAGATGCCGTCCAGCAAGTGTTTGTTGCTGTGCGATGGGATGCCGTCAATCTCGTTGTATGAGGCCATCACGGTTTGCACGTGGCCCTCTTTGACGGCGGTCTCGAAAGGCTTCAGGAAATATTCGCGGACAACCCGTTCGGAATAGTTGCCGGGCGCGACATTGGTGCCGCCTTCGGGCTGGCCATGGACGGCAAAATGTTTTGCGGTCGCCATCACGTGCGCCCCATCCATGCGGCCCGTTCCCTGAAAGCCGAGGATGGCCGCGAGTCCGATGCGTGAGACCAGGTACGGGTCCTCTCCATAGGTTTCTTCGGTGCGTCCCCAGCGCGGGTCGCGCGCCAGATCCAGCACGGGAGCCAGGCAGTGCTGTACTCCCCGGGCGCGGGCTTCGGCTGCAGTCGCGCTGAAAACATCTTGCACCAGCGCAGGATCCCAGGTCGAGGACAAGGCAATGGCCTGGGGATACGATGTGCCTCCGGGCGCGACATGCCCGTGCAGGCACTCATCGTGAAAGAGAACGGGTATTCCTAAACGCGTGTTCTCTTTCACCCACTTTTGCACCGTGTTGGTGTAGTTCGCCATCTGGCGCGGCCCACGCTTTTCGCTGGGGCGGGAGATTTCCCCCAGGCCGTTCTTGAGCAGCACCGCGGCACGCTCGGGAAGGAAGTTTCCATCCGGGTCAACAAAAAGCGTCTTGGGGTCGCTGAAAAACTGGCGATTCTCCCAGGCGCCTTCCATCTGCGCCACCTTCTCTTCCAGTGTCATGCGCGAGAGCAGATCGGCCACGCGTTGCTCGACCGGAAGCTTTGGGTCCCGGTAGGGAAGGGCGTTCTGCGCGGACGCAGCCGCCGATATGAAGAGAAATACAGCCAACCAATCGAGGAAATTCAGCCGAGGGAGAGGAGTTCGACCTGAGCATTTCACAGTGGGTCCGTTGTCCTTGTCACGGTTTGCCAGCGCTGAAGCGTTTGCTACTATAGCACCGCCGTTAACGTTTACGGTAGGACTTTACTGCGAATTTAAGACAGAAGAAAAGTAGCGGCAGCCCAGTCCTCTACCCGCGTTTTTCTGGCCTGGCCTGCGAAAGCTCTTCCCGAAGCTTCTGGTTTTCCTGCTCCAGTTCAAGCATCCGCTGCTCCGCGGGGGCGAGCGCACCCCGAATCTCCTCCTCGGTGTAGCGGGGAATGATGTGCTGTTGACAGTTCCAGTCCAGGGCCTCAACTCGTATAACGAATACTCTCTCGGTAAAAGCCTTGTACTCCGGGTCGCGTACTTTCTTGATCCAGTCTTTGGCCTGCTCCCCTTCGAGGATCTCGACCCGGCCCAGGATTTTCAGGCGCAGCTGCCGGGGATAATCCATCAGAATGAGGGCGACCCGGTTGTCCGTCGTCAGGTTCCCGGTACTGATGTACTGTTTGTTGCCGCGAAAGTCCGCGAAGGCGAGGGTACTTTCGTCGATCACTTTCAGGAAGCCCTTACTTCCGCCCCGATGCTGAACGTAAGGCCAGCCGGTCGCGCCCACGCTCGCCATATAGAAGGTGTCGCGTTCGCCGATGAACTCCGCCTCTTGCGGGCCCAGCCGAACCGGAGCGGAACCGGACTCCTCTAATCTCGCATATTGCCGCCGGCTGCCGTACCGCTCCTGCAGCGCTTTGACGACAGGCGTAAATACCAAAGATCCGAAAGTGTGAGGCAGTGTCTTTCTCCCCGGCGCGAATTTTAGGCCGTCTATTTATGGTTTGAGGCAGAAGTTTTCGAGGGCTGCCCGCCCGCTGCTTGCTGGGGACTCCAGCGCAAGAGCCCGCCTCCAATAGATGCATTTCGAGGTTGTTTAGACTCCCGGCGTGCAAGGGCCCGTCCGGCGGGCGAAAGTCCAGAATGATCCGGCTCGGGCAACACGTCTGAACCAGGCGCACGCCCCGAGCAGCGGGCTATCCGCAGGTCCGCAATTTTAGGATAGAACGTCCCGCTAGCCACTCAGGAACTCGCCAGCGTTGGTTGAGACTGGTGAGGAAGCGGCCCGGTGCTGTCTCCATGTCCTTGAGCGCGCTTAGAAACCTACGCCCACAACTTACAAGGGCGGGGTTGCGAGTTACCTGGAAGTTCTGACCAACGACACTAATTATTTCTCCGCCCGACTCAGCCTGGTGCAGGCCCAGCTCAACGAATGCTTGGCCCTGGTGCAGCTCTACAAGAGTCTGGGCGGGGGATGGGAGCCCTGAGTTTGCGTTTTCAACCAACCGGCGCGGCGAGTTGATAATTCAGAGCTGGTTCGTTGCGCCTCAGGAACCAGTGGTCGAGCACCACACGGCGTGAAAACCACTTGCTCGCCAGGAGAAGCCTGGCGGACGAGCTGATCAAGGGAGTGGGAAGGTGGCGGCCGATGGCGGCTGACCAACCCGCCTTGGATCCTCCCAGCCGCGCCCTGAGAAGGCTGCGGTAGTTGTCCAAAGCGCTTCGAGTGTACTTCCCTCCGGCAGCAATGATCGCCCCGGCAGCCAACAAACCGGATTCAATCGCAGGCCGGATTCCTTCACCACTCTGGGAGTAGGCGACGCCGGCCGCATCTCCGATCAGGAGGATCCCTTCGCCGACGATATTGCGCTGATTGTCGCCATGCAAAAGATAAGCGTGGCCCTGCATCGGGGTGGGAAGCTCAAATCCGATTTTCCGGTTTGATTTCAGGAACTCGACGAAATCCCCGACGTGGCCGGGCAAGCCATGCGGATCTAACCGGCCCAGGCCTATGTTGAGAAAATTCTGCTTCCGAAAGCACCACCCGTATCCTTTCATGTCAGGACAGAAGTAAAGTTCCGGCACTTCGGGTCGAATGGAACAATTGTCGGCCTGGCGTGAAGTCATCTCGAACTCGGTCTCCTGGGCCACAACCGCGATTTCCCCGTGGCTGTCGGCGCCCAGAAATCGGGCGACCGGACAGAAGTGTCCAGCCGCGCCGACAAGCAGCCGAGTCTTGATCTGCTGGTTGACAATCCAATGGTCGCCGGCCCGCTCGATGCTTTTCAGTGCTATGCCCTGCGAGACGCGCGCGCCGCAACGGGTAAGCAGGAAGTCGTCAAACTCGACTCTTCGTATCCCGTAGCTGATGGGTCGTCCATAGTCGGTTTCGACCTCCGGGCTGCCCATGCGGCTGGTGCGAAATCCGGTGAGCGGCTGGAATACGCGGTTCCGGGCATATTCCGCGGGATCTACCTGAAGTTCCTCAAGTACGGCGGGCGTGATCCATCCCCCGCAGACTTTGTTCCGTGGAAATACACACCGGTCGAGGATGAGGACGTCGAGGCCTGCCCGGCGCAGTCCCCAGGCGCAGGACGAGCCCGCCGGGCCGGCTCCGACGATCAGGACGTCGCACGAATCCATTGGGGTTCTTCTTTCGCCGGATTGTGCTTCGCGTAAAGGTACGCGCGGGTCCACGGGATCTGCCGGCACGCAGGACCGGCAAAGGCGACCTGAAACAGCTGGAGAGTGCCCACCCGGAAGGCTGCAGTCGAGCCCGCCAGGTAGAGACGCCAGGCTCGTACAAATTCGGGCCCGAACATTTTGGTGATCTGCCCGGTGGCCGCTTCAAATCTGCTCAACCAGTGCTCCAGGGTTCTCGCATAATGCAATCGAAGGTTTTCCACGTCCAACACAGAGAAATTCCAGGGCTCAAACAGGTCCGTCAATTCACTTAGGGCCGGTGTGTAAGCGCCGGGGAAAATGCGTTTCCTGATCCACGGACTGAAGGTTCCCGGCCGGTTGCGGCCGATGAAGTGGAGGAGTCCACGTCCGGAGTCTCCGATCGTACGATGAATGGTTCGTCCCAGTTCCCGGTAGTTTTCAACCCCGACATGCTCCAGCATCCCGACCGACGCGAAAACATCGCATCGGCCCGAGATATTCCGGTAGTCATCCTCTATAAATTCCACGCGACCGCTCAATCCCTCCTTCGCAGCCAGATCGCGGGCAACAAGAATCTGTTCTCTTGAAATGTTGAACGCCCTCACCTTGACTCCGTAATTCTTTGCCATATGAAGGGCCAGAGCGCCCCATCCGCAGCCCGCTTCGACGACGGTTTCACCGGGTTGGAGTTGCAGCTTGCGGCAGACATGATCCATTTTCGCGATCTGCGCCTGTTCCAGGGAGACGGAGGGAGAAGGAAAATAAGCGCAAGTGTAGACCAGCCGGGAATCCAGCCACAGTCTGTAGAAGTCGGTGGTCAGATCATAATGGTGGTGAATGTTTCTTGCCGAGCCGGCGATGGTGTTGGCTTGAACCCGCTGCAACCAGCGCGATGACATCCTTCGGAACCAGCCCTCCGGTTTGGTGAAGCGCATCAACCGAATCACCTGCTCCATGAGTTGCACCAGGTCCCCGTCGACTACGATGCGGCCGTCAGTGTAAGCGTCGCCGAAGGCGATTTCCGGGCTGAAGAGCAATCGGGCCAGAGTTCGACAATTGGAAATTGACACGGTTGCGATCGCGTCGCGGCCCGCCGCGGGCGAAAGTTCCTCGCGTCCCCGCAGGACAAGTCGAATCGGCAGGTCGCCGATAAAGCGGCGCAGCCGCTGGAGTAACCATCTGTCGATGGAATCGAAACCGGGGTCTGCAGAGAGGTTGTTTTTCCGGCCGGTAGTGTCAGAAAATGTGCGGAGTTCCAAAGCAGCTTGCTCGCAGTCGAAAATCTCCGGGCGCAAGGTGCCAGAGTGCTTGCTCATGTGCCCAATGCCTCCTCGCTTACGCGTGCTGATCCAACGCCGCCCCTCCGTCGAATGCGGTTTTCATAATATTTTACCTGCCTCAAATCAGGCAAGAATGCTACGGCCATGCGCGCCAGCGTACGTAGTGACCATCACCCCAAGACGTGAGCCGGACCGCACCGGCAGACTTCCAGCGTTGCTCCACGACCGGGCAGCGTCGCGCCGACCGCATGAAGAGGTCTTAGCCGGACTGCCCAAGATGGTGAGCGAAATCAGCGATGCGATTTCGCCATGAGGAAGAGCCTCTAGTGGCGAATGGCTGATTTATCGATGGGGAGCGTGTCCCACGTCCGCCAGAAGGCGTCCATCTCCTCCGGTTTGCCCAGGGAAACGCGGATCCATGTATCCCACAGCAGAGATACGGGAGCGATCAGGATATTGTTCGAGCGGTAGTACTGGATGACCATGGTGGCCGGATTTTGCGTATCCACAGCGAAGAAGTTGGTGAAGGACTCGCGCTGCTTGAAGTTGCGGGCGAAAGCTGCGTTCACGAATTCCTGGCGGGCGTCCGTGTTCTTCCTGATGCATGCCCTCAGGCTGGGGGCATCGTCGAGCGCGGCGATCGCGGCGCGAATCCCCAGCGTGCTTACCCCGTCAACCGTTCCGAAGGCCCGCATGCGCGCCGCCGCCTCGGGCGATGCGATCCCGTAGCCCACCCGCAGGCCCGCCAGCCCGTAAGCGTGCGAAAACGTGCGGCTCACCACGATGCGGGGATCGTTCAAAGGCTGGTCGAGGAACGAAATATACGCGCTGGACCGTCCCGCATAGTGATGATAGGCCTCATCGATCAGGATGCAGCACGACGACGGCAGCCGGGAGATGAACTGCTCCAGGTCAGACCGCGGCGTGATCGACGCGGTCGGATTATTGGGATTGCAGATATACACCAAACCCGTGCCCGGCCCGGCGTGCGCCAGCATCGCATCCAGGTCATGCTGAAAGCGGCGGTTGACCGGATCGGATGTTACCGTTGCCCCGCTGGAGCGGGCATAGAATTCAATGGCCGGAAACGTGGGTGACGGCTGCAGCAATTGTTTCCCGGCGCCGAGAGAGGCACAGCTGGCCATGCGGAGAATCTCCGTCGAGCCCGCCCCCAGGACGACCTGTTCCGGCTTGACCTTGTGCGACTGAGCAATGCGCTCCGCCAGTTCGGACGCGCCCGCGCCCGAGGGATAGCGTTCAGCTTCGCGGGCGGCCAGACGCATCGCTTCCAGTACTTTGTCCGACGGGCCGTACGCGCTTTCATTGTTGTCCAAACGGATGGGACCCCGATTCCTCGCCGCCGAAGCCAGCGGCACGCCCTCCGCCGAAAGGCCGGCGGCAGTGCTTATACCCAGGATCTTCAGGAAGTCTCGGCGCGAAGAAGACATGATTGATTATGCCGGTTGCGTGGGACCTCTACCTATTTGCGCTGGTCGAGCAAGGTCTCCACCAGGTCCCCTAGTTGCTGTGAGCTGAATTCATTTCCCTCCAGATTGGCCGCGAGCTTCTCCTGGCGATCAATCACCGCCGTGTGAAAGGAGTGCACCAGCAGGGCCTCATCGGGATAGAAATTCATGTCGAACTTTCCCGCAATCTGCTTGATCTCCGGCAGCGGCCCGGTCAGGAAGTGCCAGCCCTGGGAATCGGCCTTCCAAATCTTGGCGTAATGAGTCAAAGCTTCCGGGCCATCGTTGGCGGGATCGATCACAATCGTCAGCAGTACCAGGTCCCGCCCCATTCGTTCTTTAAACCGCTTTTGCAGCTGCCCAAAATTATTGGACAGCCGGAAACAATAGTTGGGGAATGGACACCGGGTGTAAACAAAAGTCACGGCCACCACTTTCCCGGCAAACTGGGAGAGCTGGACCTGCCGTCGATTCTGGTCGGTCAAGGTGAAATCGGGAACCGGCTGACCGACTGCAAGTGCGCTGGGCAGGGACGAACTCGGCGCCACCTCCTTCTCCAGAAGGTGCATGCGGCGGGCTTGGGTCGGGTCTAATTCCAGGTTCTCGAACGCCCGGGCCTGCACGTCGTCAGCGTACGAAGAATCTCCGTCTACCACCAGGACGAATTTCACCGCAGTGCCGGGCTGCAACCCTTCCAGCATTTTGGGTTCCCGAACCGCAAAAGGCATGGTCATGGCTTCCATGAAGCCGGGGATGCTCTCACAGGAAACCAGCATGCTCTTGTGCGACGGGTCTACCTTCAACACCAGGCCGCGAACGTCGTGCTTCTCCACTGCCGCGGCGCGAACGGCCGCAACCAGGGTAAGGACCACCAACAGAACCCAATGCTTCATAACGGATTACACCAAAAGCCTGGTTTAGTTTACCTTTCCTGGGGCGCGACCGGTACCCCACTTTGGTGGCGGAGAGCCGCGCTCCCGGCCCCGCCCAGGCGAAAGCTATGCCGTTCTAACTTCTTGTAATCATTGGCAAATTCCTTGATTTCGAGAAATTGATTTTTGCCCACTCCGGCGAAAGTCTGGCGGGTGTTGCTGGCCGGCCACCAGATCTCAAGCTGGACGATCCGGGCCGCCTTTCCCAGTCCGATATGCTGAGCCAGCGGCGAGGCTCCGAACGATCCCCCGCTGCCCACGGTGCGATAGATGGAACGTGGTTCGCCTTGCCCGTTTGCGACTGTGACCTTAATACGGGCCCCGATGGCGCCCCGGTTGCTCTTCACGCCTACCAGATGAAGGTTGATCCAGTCATTGCCGTTGCCCGGATTCTCGAAAAGGCGAAAAGGGTGCGAATCCCCGGGTGCCGCTCCTGCAATTTGCGCCAGTAAGTCCTCGTCCCCGTCATTGTCGATGTCCGCAAAGGCGACGCCATGTCCCTTGTGGAGTTCTCCGGTGCCGGACGAAGCCGTCACGTCAGTGAAGAACTTGCCATCGTGGTTGCGCAACATGACGTTCGGCAGCAGGGAAGCATAAGAAGGATTTCCCGTGCCCATGTAGATATCAAGAAACCCGTCGTTGTCGATGTCGCCAAAGTTGGCGCCCATGGGCATGAAGACCTTATCCAGCGAAGTTTCCTTGGTCACGTCCCGAAAAGTCCCGTCCTTCATGTTCTTGAACAGCTTGAGGGTCTCGGCATTGGGAGCAAGCCCCAGGTAGCTTCGTATATTTTCTTCCAGCGACACGTAGTAGCTGCCGACAAACAAGTCTGGCCAACCATCGTTGTCATAGTCGAAAAAGAAGGCGGGCGAGCTTTGCCATGGCCTGGTCAAGCCTGCCGGGACGCTCACCTCGGTGAAAGTGCGGTTATGGTTATTGTGGAGAAGGTAATGGGTGCCGTTCATGACGGAAACGTAGAAATCCACCCACCCGTCATTGTCGTAGTCGCCTGCCGCCACAGCTTTTACGAAGCCGCCGAACGCGACGCCGGCCGGGACCGCGATATCCTCAAAGGTCCCGTCGCCTTTGTTGTGGAAAAGCTGCAGGGAGCCGTTCTCGTTGCCCACGATCAGGTCGACGAAACCATCGTTGTCGATATCGGCCCAGGCCGCCGCCTGGGTGCTGGTGACGGGTTCAGCCAGGCCGCTCTGCGCAGTGACATCCGTAAAGGTGCCGTCGCAGTTGTTTCGCAGGAGAGATTTTCTCTGGGCAAATTCCCAGGCCCCGCGCAAGACCAGAACGTCGAGGCATCCGTCATTGTTATAGTCGGCCTGGAACATGGTGTAGCCGCCTAGCTGGGTATCGAGGCCGGCCTGTTTCGTGCGGTCGGAAAAGGTTCCATCGCCATTATTGTGGAAGAAATGCATGGCCCCGCACTGGTCGTAGTCGGAGAGCATCACGTCGAGCAAGCCGTCGTTGTCAAAATCATCCACGATGATGCCGGCCGACTCGCCGAAAGTATTGATTCCTGCCTTGGAGGCCACGTCCACAAACCGGGCCACTTTCTCGCTCGACTCGAATGCCGATAGCGGGATCAGGTATTTTGGCGGGACCTGATCCGGGTACCCGCCGAGTGTGGCATCGGCCAGGTTCAGCAGCCAGCGCACATCCAGCGCATCGGGCTTGCGATCCAGATATTTCAGGAAGTACGCGACCGCTTTTTGCGAATCCGCCGGCTTTTGATAGCGCATGCCCGGCCGCGGCGGGAAGATGCAGCGGTCATCGGGATGGCGATAGACATCGTTCTCCATTTCGGACTTATGCAAATACGCAATTCCCAGCACTTCCTCGAGCTCCGGCATCGCTCCCGTAAGCTGCGTCGACGCAATCTGGTAGGCGGATTCCCATTCCGCCACCGCCTTGTCCATGTCTCCTCGATAGGCGTAAAGATTCGCCAGCCCGTAGTGCGCCTCGATCCGGTCCAGCGCGCTCCCGGGAGCCTCACCTTTTGTATCGAGCAACGGGTCTTTCTCCAGCCGGTCGATCATGAGGGAAAGAGACTTCTTGCGAATCTCGCAAAGCTCGCGCAAGTCTCCGCCCCAGCCATCGGGCTTGGGCAAACTGCGGAACGCCACGTCGGCCTCGTTTTTTCCCCCTACGTTGGGAGCGTACCGGATGAAGCCGGTGGCGGCAGCCGGCAGATTGCGGGCGGGATTCGCGCCCTTAATATCCGGGGCATCCGACGGAAGCAAGACCTTCACGATGGCAAAGCCAGCCGAGAGCTTGACGACGCCGGTCATTTGCCCCGGTTGCAAGCCCTTCAGCGCTTCCCGCAGCTCGGGGCGCAACGTCGCGGGATCAAGCTTTCCCATGTACCCGCCGTCGTCGGCGGTGGCATCCGTGGATTTCTGTTTGGCGAGCGCGGCGAAATCCCCGCCCTGCTTCAGGCTTTCCAGAATGCGCTGGGCCTCGTCGGACGAATCCACCACGATGATGCGAAGGCCAAGGTTCGGTGAGGCCGCGCCCTGGCCCAGGGATAGAACCGATGAGGTAAGAAGGAAGGAAAGGAGTAGACCGAGGGCTCGTTGAAAATACCCCGTGGCGTCTGTGAATCGCGGTCCCAATGCGTTATCGCCCAACCAGTAAATAGCTTACACGACGCACGCGCGGATGGCACCCCGCAGCGCCAAGATCAGCAACGAGCGTGCAGCGGGCATCTTCACTCGCCCCAGCTGGGGACCCCCGGGCTTGCGCGAAGCGGTGAGACACCTAATGGCCGATGCCAGCCAGGAAATCCACCGGCGTCAAACTAATAGGACAGCGGGATGCGATAGATGTTCCGCCGCGTCTCGTGGCGGGTGTAGGAGTACCGATTCGGTCCCGCGGCGGAATCAATCTGCGGCTGCGAGATCATCACGAGCCCTTTGTACGCCTTCAAGTCATCTCCCACGCTGACGCCGCCTGGCGGGAAATCCGGAATTCCGCGATCGGGCACCGGCAGGGCGTACGTACTTCCGCTGCTCGATGCGGGAAAACTGAAATAGAAGAACCTTCCGTTAATGTCCCAACCAGCACTGCAGAGCGAGTTGCATACCGGAACTGGGGTGCCGCCGTCCAGGGGATAGGCCATAAAAATCGCCTGATGTTCCTCGTCCTCGCCCTTGAATGGCCCCACCAGCCAACGCCCGTCGGGAGAGATTGAATAGGCGTCCAGAATTGGGTCTGGAACGATTTTCCTGCGCTCGGAGCCGTCGTCCTTGCTGCGGTATATGAAACGCTGCCCATCCTCCATTACGCGGAACACAAGGTCGCCATTGGGCAAAATGACGGGAGAGTCCTGGCCTGCGGCGGACATGATTTCGCGTGGCGATGAGCGATGGTCGGTGGGAGCGATCCACAGATGCGAGAAACCTTTCTGATCGGTCATCGAGAACGCGACCTGCTTGCCATTATGCGAAACGCTGTAATAGTCAATGTCAGACCCGGGCTGGAGCGCAGCGCCCGATACGACCCGTTCGGTTTTGCCGCTGCCCAGGTCCCTCGACCAGAGATCAGCCCCGCTCCGCCCACTTTGCATCCGGTAATACAGCTTGCTTCCATCCCAGGAGAAAGTTGTCCCAAACGCGTCTCCTTCGGACGACAACTGATGGTCTCCACTGGCATCGTGAATCCAGATGGTGGAGTCCGTGACGCCTACCGAAGTGAGCAGCGACTTCCCGTCGGGGCTCATGGCAATCCCTTCTTCTTCCGTGGTGCCGGAGGTTACCTGCTGCGGTGGGCCGTCGGGGAACTTCTGCCGCCAGATGTGGAATTGGCCGCCATGGTTTGAGCTGACGTAGATCCACTTGCCATCGGGTGACCAGGCACCGGCAAGGCAGATTCCTTCGCGAGGCCCCACCACCCGGGCTTCTCCGCCTCCGCTGAACGGGACCACCTGGCAGGGCATCAAGGCTCCCTGATTGTTCATGACCACCATCAGCACCCAATGGCCATCCGGAGAAAGGTAGGAGTGGTGGACCATGCTACGCTCGCCAGGAGGAACATAGACGTCCCGGCTCTGCCCTCGAGCCTCGTCCGTGGTGACCAGAGCCAGATGCAGCCCTTGCTTAATCTCAGAAAACAGGAGGTGCTTACCACCGTCGATCCAGGTCAGAGAGGAAGCATTGCGCAGGAAGATGTCAGGCTGCCCGCCTAGCACCGGCACCACCCACGTGTCCCACGGCGTAACTGTCCCGTAGGCGATGCGCGACCCGTCGGGAGAGAACGTGGGACCCAGTTTCGCCACCGAATCATGCGTGAGTTGCACTGCATCCCCGGAAGGAAGCAGCCTGACGTATAGGTCTCCTTTGCCAAAAAAAGGGTCGTCCCCGCGGATAAACGCCAGCATGCGCCCGTCCGGAGAAAGCGCGGGGTAGACCGCCGAATCGGTAAAGAATGTCATCTGCTCCCAGTTCGCGGGTCCCACCGGCTCCGCCTGCCGGAGAGAGCGATAGAGCCCGATGGCCGCAACGGCCAGCAGTACTGCCGCCAGTCCTGCAACCGCGGTCAACCGCAGAGAACTCCTGGCCGGCGGGGTGGGCAGTACGATCTTGCCGGACTCGCTGTCGCGCCTCACTCGCTGCAGGTCAGTCCTGAGTTCGGCGGCGGACTGGTAACGCAGGTTGCGGTCTTTCTCCAGCGCTTTGATGACAACCTCATTCAGTCGCTGGGGAAGGATGGGATTGCGCTGGGGCAAGGGTATTGGTGTCTCATCCAGAATGGCCTTGAAAACGACGGCGGAAGTTCTCCCGTGGAAAGCGGGTTGCCCGGTCGCCATCTCGTAGAGCACGGCGCCAAAAGAAAAGATGTCGGTTCGCTGATCGAGCTCCTCGCCGCGGGCCTGCTCGGGAGACATATAGGCAACCGTGCCCACCGCGGTACCGGCGTTGGTCAGGACCGCCGACACGGTTTTGCCGGCAACCGTTTCCGAATCCGAGGCGTGCAGCAGTTTCGCCAGGCCGAAATCCAGCACCTTGGAGACGCCTTGCCCGGTCAGGAAGATGTTTCCCGGCTTCAGGTCGCGGTGTACGATGCCACGCCGGTGGGCCGCATCGATCGCATCACTGACTTCCGTCGCGCACCGCAACAGTTCGGCCAGGGGCATGGGGCCTCGGGCCAGGCGGTCCGCCAGGGTCTCGCCCTGCAGATGCTCCAGGACCAGGTAGTCGATCGTGCCCTGGACGCCCACGTCATAGAGCTGGCAGATGTTGGGGTGGTTGAGTGACGCAATGGCCCGCGCCTCGCGTTCGAAGCGGTCTCGGGCGTCGACCTGATCGGAGCGATGCGAAGGGAGGACTTTGAGCGCGACCAGCCGGTCCAGACGGGTGTCGCGAGCGCTGTAAACCTCTCCCATTCCACCTGCGCCCAGCAGGACTGTAATCTCGTAAGGCCCAAGTCGAGTGCCTGTCGCGAGGGGCATGGATGGGGAGAATTATACCGCTCCGCGATGGGTCCTTAATGCTGCACAAATCGAAGGTTCGCCACGGCGGTTTGGATTCGACACGGAGTGAAGCTTACGGATACACTTTCGATTGAAGATCGTGCATCGATTCAAAGATGGAACTGCTTCTCAATCTTCTTTGGCTGACCCTGGTGTTGCCCGCCGTTCTGATCTGGCGGCGCCAGTCAGCTCGCGCGAAAAGCTTCTGGCATCCACGTAGTTACCGCGCCGTTGTTCTTCTGGGTTGCCTCATGGTGTTGTTGTTCCCCGTGATCTCGGCTACGGACGATCTTCATCCCATTCGCAACGAAATTGAAGAGTCGAATCCTTCGCGACGTGCGGCGAAGCAGGCCCCGGCGCATCAGACTCCCGATTGGAATATGGGCCCGCCACCGGCATATCTGGTGGAGATTTCCTGGTCTGTGCCCGACAACGAAGGGTGCGAATCAGTTTCAGAATACCTGGCCGTGCCCCCCGAACGAGTGTTTCTCTCCCCTGGCGGTTGCCGGGCTCCTCCTCTCTCCTGATTCCGCAGGGACGTGGTGCGCCCCGGTCACGCGGCGGCACCTTTCCTATTTCACATCTGGGCGATGTGTTCCTGAGCTTCTGTGGCGGATTCCTATGGCTTTAAGACCTGAGGAATCGTGCAATGCAAGATTCATATGCGTTGCGCGGCACTACTTGCCCTGATCGCTCGCTGTCGACCGCGAGGTGGTGCCATGAAAACTAATCTTAGGCTTCGGATTGCGGCGGTTTGCGGCGCAATCGTCCTCTTTGGCATGGGCGTGTCGTGCTCCGACGACCCCAAGGCAGCTCCGACTAAATCCGAGATCACGCTCGATCCCAATCTTTACACGGTGGATCACGCCGAGCTTTTTCAGTTGGCCACGGTAGGGACGCGCAACTTGCCGACTGTGCTTCGTGCCAATGGCAGCGTCACGCCCGACGTGAACCGCACTATCCACGTGACTTCGCAGGGCTCAGGACGGGTCGAGAGCCTGAATGTGCGCCTGGGCGACTACGTGAAGCAGGGTCAGGTGCTGCTTTCAATTCACAGCGCTGATCTGGCCGGTGCGTTTTCCGACTATCAGAAGGCCGCGGCCGACGAGCGCCTGGCGAAAACCGGGCTCGATCGGGCGCAATTGCTCTACTCGCATGGCGCCCTTGCGGAGAAAGATTTGCAGCAGGCGCAGGACACAGAAGAGAAGGCGCAAGTGGATGTGCAAAACGCCGAACAGCATGTCCGCATATTGGGCGGCGATCCTGCCCATCCCGGTCCGCTCATTGAACTGCGCGCCCCGGTTTCCGGAACCATCGTCGAGCAGAACGTCTCAGGATTTGAGGGAATTAAGAGCCTGGACAACAGCCCCAGCCTCTTTACCATCGCCGACCTCAGCCGGGTATGGGTGCTGTGCGACGTCTATGAGAACGATCTGGAAGACGTGCATTTGGACGACACTGCTGAAATCCGTCTCAATGCGTATCCCGACAGGACTTACCACGGCAGGGTCGCCGACATCTCGCGGGTGCTCGATCCGAACACCCGTTCGGCCAAGGTGCGCATCGTGTTGCCCAACGGCGATGGATCATTGCGCCCCGGCATGTTCGCCGTGGTTACATTCCGGTCGCGCACGTCGCAGTCTCGCGTCGTGGTCCCTGCCACTGCGGTCATTCGTCTGCAAGATAAGGACTGGGTATTCCGGAAGGACGGCGCGCAGCGGTTTCGCCGGGTTGAAGTTCACACTGGAGAAGTATCGGACCAGATGCAGCAGATTCGGGAAGGAGTGAGCCCGGGGGAACAGGTTGTGGCCAATGCGCTGGAATTTTCCTCCGCGGTCGCGGAGCAGGGCAAATGATCCGCTACCTCATTGACTTCGCCCTGCGCAACCGCATTCTGGTTCTCAGCGTGGCAGTGGTTCTCTTTGTCTGGGGAATCATCTCCTTCCACAATCTGCCGATCGAAGCCTACCCGGACGTGGCCGACACCTACACGCAGATCATCACGCAGTGGCCGGGGCACGCGGCCGAGGAAGTGGAGCAGCAGATCACGGTGCCGCTCGAAGTTCAATTGAACGGTGTCGCCCACATGACGCATCTGCGTTCGGTGTCGCTGGCTGGCCTGTCCGTGATCACCATCATCTACGACGACGAGACCACGACGCTGAACGCCCGCCAGGAGGTCATCGACCGGCTGCAACTGGTCACGCTGCCCCAGGGCGTGACCCCAGGCCTCGGTCCCGACTACAGCCCGACCGGGCAGATCATGTTCTACACGCTCGAGAGCACGAACCCGAAATACGACGTGATGGAACTGAAAACGTTGAACGACTGGTACGTCGTCAACCAGTTGAAGTCCGTGCCCAACGTTGTGGACGTGAATCCGTTTGGCGGGCCTACCCGCGAATACCAGGTGCAGATCGATCCCGGCAAACTGGTTGCCTACGGCCTTTCGCTCAGCCAGGTCGAACAGGCTCTGGCCGCGAACAATACCAATGCCGGGGGCGGCTTCATCGAGCGTGGCGAGCAGGCATTGAACGTGCGCGCCGTCGGACTGATGCAAACCACAGATGACATTGCTTCCACGTTAATAAAGGTGCAGAACGGCACTCCAGTTCGCGTCCGCGACCTCGGGGTGGTGGTGCAGGCGCCTAAGGTGCGGCTGGGCCAGTTGGGCAAGACCGTTCGCCGCGAAGATGGCACAGTCGTCAACAATGACGACGTCGTGGAAGGCATCGTGCTGCTGCGCAAAGGGGCGGAGGCCGATGCCACGCTGGATGCGCTGCACGAAAAGGTGGCGCAGCTGAATGACCACCAGCTTCCGGCTGGCGTGAAACTCGTTCCGCACCTGGACCGCAGCGACCTGGTCCACTACACCACCCGCACCGTGCTTCGCAATTTGACGGATGGAGTTCTGCTGGTCACGCTGATCCTCTTTCTGTTCTTGGGCAACGTTCGCAGCGCCCTGATCGTAACCGTCACGATTCCTTTCGCGCTGCTGTTCGCCGCGATCCTGCTGGACCTGAGCCATATTCCCGCGAACCTGCTCTCACTGGGCGCGCTGGATTTCGGCATGGTTGTCGATGGCTCGGTAGTAATGATTGAAAACATTCTGCGCCACGCGGAATACGGACGCGGCAAAAAGACCTTCATCGAGCTGATCGCTACGGCGGCGCACGAGGTGCAACGGCCGGTATTCTTTGCGCGCGTCATCATCATTGTTTCTTATCTTCCCATCTTCACGCTGCAGCGGGTCGAAGGCCGCCTGTTCCGGCCCATGGCGTGGACTGTCGCCTTCGCCCTGCTGGGGGCGTTGCTCTTCGCGCTTCTGGTTGCGCCGGTCTTATGCACCCTGGTGTTCAAGGATGAGATCAAAGAGTGGCGCAATCCGGTATTCCACTGGCTGCAGCATCGCTACGGTCGTTTGCTGGATTGGTGTTTTAACCACCTGAAGCTCACGCTGGGGCTGGGCCTGGCGGCCCTGGCTGGAATGCTCGTTCTAGGTTTCAGCGGCGCGATCGGATCCGAATTTCTGCCTCACCTTGACGAAGGCGCGATCTGGGTGCGCGGCACGCTGGCTCCGAGCACCGGACCCTCAGCTGGTATAGCGCTTTCCAAAGCTGCGCGCCGCGCCCTGGCCCGCTTCCCCGAGGTCAAACAGGTCGTGAGCCAGGTGGGCCGCCCCGACGATGGCAGCGACGCCAGCGGTTTCTACAACACGGAATTCTTCGTCGATCTCTGGCCCCGGTCCAGGTGGCGCTCCGAGTTCAAAATCAAAGATGACCTTATCGCCGCCATGGACGCGGAACTGAACAAGTTTGCCGGCGTGGACTGGAATTTCTCCCAGCCGATTTCCGACAACGTCGAGGAAGCGGTCAGCGGCGTGAAGGGCGAACTTGCGGTCAAGCTTTTTGGAACCGACCTGAAAACTCTCGAAGCCAAAGCCAACGAGATTCAGGACGTAATGAGAAAAGTCCCAGGGGTGGCGGATTTAGGCACGTTCCAGGTGCGCGGCCAGCCCAACGTAAACCTGGTCGTGGACCGCGCTGTCGCTGACCGCTA
>Ga0187822_10000035_pt1 | contig 20024 bp, 16 predicted proteins | sample NC_wetland_sal_i_18_FD_132967 | JGI IMG/M metagenome (GOLD analysis project Ga0187822, IMG submission 132967) | Wetland sediment microbial communities from Neuse River Estuary, North Carolina, USA - SourceSoil_2 | ecosystem: Environmental > Aquatic > Freshwater > Wetlands > Sediment | place...
GCCATCTTTCGAGGAGGCAATATTATGGAGGCCCTTGGCACCAATACCCGCATCTCGTTGAGCAAAATCCTGGTTACGACCGACTTCTCGCAGGTTTCGAAAACCGCGCTGGAGTATGCAGCAGCGTTAGCCGGCCAATACGAGGCGAAGATTACCGTTGCGCATGCTCTTAGCCCCGAACCGATGCTCAGTGTCCCTCTGGACCCCCTTCCCGTCGAGGCCGACCCGGCTCACCTGGAAGCCGAGGCAAAACTGGTAGAGTTTGCTCTCGGCGACAACACGCTGCAGACCAGACCCGCCAAAGTGTTGTTAGAGCGCGGAGAAGTCTGGAAGGTGATCGCAGACGTTATTCAGAATGAGCAGATCGATCTGGTGGTCACGGGAACGCACGGGAGGCAGGGACTGAAGAGGCTGGTGCTCGGATCGGAGGCGGAGAAGATATACCGGAGAGCGAATTGTCCGGTGCTGACCGTGGGCCCCCAGGTGCCTCGATTGGGCGCCGCCAAATGGGGACTCAAGACCATTCTCTTCCCCACCGACGGCTCCGAGGCCTCGTTGAAGGCTTTGCCCTATGCCCTGTCGCTGGCCGAGGAGAATCAGGCTAATTTGATTTTCCTGCAGCTGATCTCACTCACACCTTACCAGTACCGGGAGTCGGAAGAGGCGAGCGCGCGTGAGATGCTGCGCGCCCTGGTGCCGGCGGACGCGGAGAATTGGTGCAAGCCCGAGTTCGTGGTGCGCTTTGATTTCCCGGAAGACGGCATTCTGCGCCTCGCCGAGGAACGGAAAGCGGACCTGATCGTAATGGGAGTGCGGCAGCCGGCCAGGGGCGCTCTGGCAGAGTACACGCCCTGGCCCATTGCATCGCAGGTGGTCGCGAAAGCGCGATGCCCGGTGCTCACGGTACGCGGCTGAGATGAATCGTGAATCTGCCACTTACGGCGGCGGATCCTCTTCTCGAAAGGAAAGGTCATGACCTCGGCAAACAGACATGGCCGGCCAGCCCTGCGGTACCTCGCGGCCGGCGCCGGATTCGCCGCCGCTGCATACGCTACCCACGCTGCATTCACCTGGCTGCGGTATGGGCATCCGCCACGCCCAACCAACGAAGAAATTGACTCTTTACTCGATCAGTTTATTCCCGAGTATGAAGTCGTGGAGCGCCATTCGGTGCAGGTTGCCGCGCCGTCCGAGACTACCCTGGCTGCGGCAGGCGAAATGGACCTGCTGCAATCCCCGATCGTGCGCTGCATTTTCAAAGGCCGAGAGCTGGTTCTGGGCGGTCATCCCGACAATCTGCGCCATCCCCGGACGTTGTTGGCGCAAGCGAAAGAGCTGGGATGGGTAGTGCTGGGCGAGGTGCCAGGCCGTGAGATCGCCCTGGGCGCGGTGACCCGTCCGTGGGTCGCCAATCCGGTCTTCCGCCCGCTGCCGCCCGCGGAATTTGCCGGGTTTCACGAGCCCGGCTACACCAAAATCGCTTGGACATTGCGCGCCGATCCGATCAGCGCCAGCGCGTCGGTGGCCCGCACCGAGACCCGGGTTGCCACTACTGACCCGACTGCGCGGGCTGCCTTCCGGCGCTACTGGTCGCTGGTTTCGCCGGGCGTCGAGCTGATTCGCCGGGTGTCGCTCCGCCTGATCAAGGCAGAGGCGGAACGCCGTTATCGCCTGACGATGCGGGAGCATCGCGGCGCTGAATTCCAGGAATTACGACAATCAACTTCAAGTTGAAGAGTGTGATCGAAATCACAATGGCGAGTGAGGAGAGCCACGGCGTCCCCAGGCTGTCTCTGCGATGCTGATGTCGTAGCGAGGTGGCGTATGGCACACGACCAGAACGAACTGTTGGATCTCCTCAAATTCGAGTTGAAGTTTCTTGAGGATGGAGGCTACGGCCGCTCTCCTCATACTCCATGGCGTCGCCAGTTGGCTTTCGAGGACTCGCTCACGTGCCCTAACTTTGGCGATCCCGCCCGGCCGCATCCCTGCAGCGAGTGTCTGCTGATGCAGTTTGTTCCCAGCGAGCTCAAAGACCAGGCTTCGCCATGCCGGCTCATTCCGCTCACCGACAAAGGCGAAACCATCGATTACTTTTATCGCTGTGGAACCCAGTTGGAGCTGGAGGAGGCCCTCTCAGCCTGGTTGCGCAAACAAATCAGCCAGATCGAGGAGCAGGCCAGCGAACAGCGCGACGTTGAGCGCTCTACCCGACCATCGGACGGCGCCGACCTGCTGGGCCAGCAGCGGTGGCTGGCCTTCGCGCGAGATCTCAATGTGCTCGCCAACGTCCATCGCGACTACGAACACTTCGAGGTGGCGCACGCTCTCCTGGGCCATGCCCTTGCCGCCGCGGAAAAGGTGGCTGAGTCCTGTGGCGCCGGCCGCGCTCTGGCCGAACGGATCCGGAAAGATCAGCAGGCCGTGCAGGAAGTGATACGGACGGGAAAGCCAGATGTGGAACGCGCCTCGCAGGAGGAATTGGAAATCCCGAACCAATAGTTGGCCACCAGGCTGAACCAGGCATTGTAGGAGGAGCATCTTGAAAACCTTACTGACTGTCTGCTTGTTCTCCATTCTTGGGCTCGTTGCCGCGGGACAGCAAGATCAAAAGCCCAAAGCAGCGCCGGCCGCGCCCTACGTGATCCCCGAGGAAGCCGCTCATCAGGTCAATCCGGTCAAACCCACTCCCGACTCAATCGCTCAAGGCAAGAAGTGGTACGGATACGATTGCGCCATGTGCCATGGCAAAGACGGCGACGGCAAAGGCGATGTCGCGGCCGATATGAAGCTGAAGGTCACTGACTTTACCGATCCAGCGACCCTGAAGGACAGAACTGACGGAGAGCTCTTTTACATCATCAAGCAGGGCAAAGGCGATATGCCGCCCGAAGGCACTCGTCTGAAATCGGATGGCCTCTGGGACCTGGTTAACTACGTTCGGTTCCTCGCCAAAAAGACCCCTCCGCCGGATAGCAAAGTGCAACCGTGAACGGCCGGCAGCCGGGCAATCGTCATCCGAGCCTGCAGATTCTGCACGCTGGCGTCCTCTATTTCGCGCTCGTATTTGGGGCCGGCTTCGTGCTGGGAACAATCCGCACCTTGTGGATCGTCCCGAGCCTCGGCACGAGGAAGGCCGAACTGATGGAGGCGCCCATCATGTTCGTGGCGATTGTTCTCGCGGCGCGCTGGGTAGGCGGCCGCCCTGGCCTGCAACTATCAAGGTTTGAAAGCCTTGCGGCCGGAGTTTTCGCCCTTGCGCTCTTACTTCTCACCGAATTCACCGTCATGCTTTGGATCAGGGGGCTCACTGTTGCTGACTACCTGGCAGGCCGGGATCCGGTTGCCGGGATGGTGTATGTGGCGATGCTTGCGGTTTTTGCCTTCATGCCAATTCTTCTAGCAGGACAGATTGGTGAGCGCAGTCACAAATCGAGGTGAGAAGGGGCACAGGCCCGAGGGAAAAGAGATGAGAGATTAAAAGGCAATTCCAGGAGGTGTCTTATGAAGCTATTGGAGGTATCAAGTCACAGCGGTATCTCTCTGAAGAACATCCTTTTGGCCACCGATTTCTCCGAGGCTTCCGCCGCCGCTTTGCCCTACGCCGCGGCCATCAGCCGGCGTTACGGCAGCGAGTTGCACGTGGCCCATATGCTGTCGCCCGCTTACATAATTCCTTCCGTACCTGACAGCCCGGTGACCCCGGACTCCATTCACGAAGCCGCCCGCGCTGATGCCCAGCAGCAGATGGAGGCCCTGGCCGCGTCCCTGAAGACTCTGACCCCCCATACTTATGTTCGTGAAGGGAAGGTCTGGGACGGTCTCTCCGAAATTGTCCGGACCCAGCAAATCGACTTGCTGATCGTCGGAACCCACGGCCGCACCGGCGTTGGGAAACTGCTACTCGGATCCAAGGCGGAAGAAATTTTGCGCCAGGCGCCATGTCCAGTTCTCACGGTGGGCCCAAAAGTCTCGGGACGGGCCAAGTTGCCGGAGCTCGCAGGTGAAGAAAAGGACATCCCGCCGGTTGAGATTTCAGTGCGTCAGATCGTCTATGCCACCGATTTCAGCCCCGAATCCCTCGCTGCCGCCCCATTTGCGGCTTCCCTGGCGCAGGAATTCCAGGCCAAGCTGACTCTGCTTCATGTGATCGAGAAGTTCACGGACAGCGATCGCCGGCCGAAACCGCTGGAGCTCATGCTGCAAAGACTGGAGAAACTGGTGCCGGAGGACGCTCGGCTGTGGTGCTCACCCCGGCCCTCAGTCCAATTCGGCCCGCCCGCGGACTGCATTCTCCAGGAAGCGTTGGCCTCCAGGGCCGATCTCATCGTGCTCGGAGTGCGGGCTGGAGCCGGCCTTCTCGGAGCCGCCACGCATCTGCCGTGGACAACTGCTCACAAGGTCATCGCCAGCGCCCATTGCCCGGTGCTGACGGCTCCATTCGCGGCGGTCCTCCAACCGAAAGAAGAAAGAGATGGATTCTACGAGTTTGGCGAGGTGGTTCCGTGAAAGAACCCAAGGTTTCACAGAAAAACCGGCCCAGGAATGAAGGATGCACACAGACCGAACTGGCGGCTGAAGTCCGGCGGCGCGCTTTTGAGCTCTATGAGCAGCAGGGAAGGGTCGATGGCCACGCCCTGGAACACTGGGCGCAAGCCGAGGCCGAGATCCTGCCTGAGAAGCGGCGAGCGGCAGTTGCTTAAGAAGGCCGGTTCGGATCGGCGAGGTGTGTCTCTGCCGAAGACCCAGGGGGCGCGTCAGCGGCCCAGGCCGGCTTCAGCAACCTGCAGGTCCAGGGCAACGCGTTCTCCGTTGATGAGCACCACCCCGCTGTCGATGAGTTGCTGGCCGGTGCAATCGTATTTCTCGTAGCAGCGGAGGGCCGCGAAAGGAAAGAAGAATTCAACGGCTTCGGTTTTGCCGGCCGCGGGCGACCGGCCTGCCAGGTGTACCGTGGTGCTGAAACTGATGCCATCGAACTTCGACTCTTCCTTGAAATAGGCTAGCGTCGGACGGACCAAGTGCGCCACGTGCTCATCAAATGCCATTGCAGCAAGTTTGTATCGCGATCCCGCCGCTGATTCCGGCAGAGTTGTGTTGAAGGAAAGCTCAAGGTAAATACCCTGGCGGAAAGCCACAAAGCTCTGCGCCGCGTAGGCGACAAAGTGCGCCTGAGGGTCCAACTCCTTCACAAGCCTGGCCAGCGCTTCCTGGTTGGAAGCTTGCAGCGTCGCCAGCGCCTGCGGTGACGCGTCCCGCGCCGGCGCTGCTGCAACGACGTCAGGTCTTGCTGCTGGTGGGGCCGCGATAGTCGGCTCTGCTGGCCTGGTGCCCAGGTCGACGCCCTGGGCAACTTGAGTTCCGGCAGGCAGCTCCGCTCGTTCGGTGGGCCTCAGGTTCTGATCGGCACCCGGCGACGGCTGGGGCCCTTCTCCATTCAGCCAGATATTGACCGGCTGGGCGTTGAGAAAAATCTGGCCCTGCAACAAACCCGCCTGCTGGACATTCTCATCCCGGGAGCCCAGGAGCTGGAGAGCGCCGCTTTGGGGCAGATACACCATTAGATTTTCCGGCCTCTCCACAACCACCCCCATAACGTTCCCGACGACGTGATGGGAAATCTCGAGAGCATAGCCTTGCACCTGGTGATTGGTCTGAAAGCGCGGGACTTCCGACTTCAGAATCGGCATGACGACGCTCAGAAAAGTGGTGCGGGCCCGTTGCTCCGCCGCAATCTTTTCGGGGTAGGCTGCGTAATAGTTGCCGGTAATTGCCAGTACGGTCTGGCCGTTGTAGCGATCAAATCGAATCGAGCGCTGATCTGCATGGTCCTGCTGCGATTCGTCGAGATCCAACTTGCGATTCAGATAGAAATGGTATTTGAGCCGCAATCCTTGAATGTCCTGACCTACCGCTTTCAAATCGTTGATGTATTGTTGCTGCAATGCACGCATATCCGGGTCTCGTATTTCCACCGGCGTGAGAACTTGTGCCGGGGCGGCGCTGCCCGCGGTGGTAATTATGGCAATAATAGTAAGGAACCGTGCGAGCCGGCATTTTTTCCTGCGCCATTCCAGACCCAGGTTCCGCGGGACATTCGACGCTGCGGTTGTCTGATGGTGGCACGCACTGCTCATGCTGCTCTCCTATTGCTGCGGAGGATAAAGCGTAAGGTACAAGTACGCATTTGCCGCTTCGTCCTGGCTCAAGTAGTCGAACACGGGCATCCTGCCGCGGAATGGCTCCGGCGGCGCACCCATGGTGATTGGGTTTCCGAAGGTGACCTTTCGGACGAACTGAGACAGAGTCGTCCGCGCGGTGAGGGTACCGAGCGGGGGTATTGCGCCTTCCAGAATTTCCTGGGGACTGGGATTCGGTCCCACGGCATTGTGGCAAATGTGGCATGTGGATTTTACGATTTGCTCGCCTACACGAGCGGGAGACTCGGTGATGGCGACTTGTTGCTTTTCTGCCCCCGGGATGCCGGCCAGAAGTCTCAAATAGGCAACCAGAGCCCGGATTTCGGTTTGGCTCAATTGTGGGAACGGGGGCATGTCCTTTCCGCCTTTGTGGAAGCGATCCAGCAACGCAGCATCGGCCTCCTTGGCAAGTACGGTCGCATTGGCCCGGCTCATGTCCATGCCGACTTTCTTCATTCTTTCCATGATGATTTTTACCGATGTGGAGCGGACCGGATCGATAACGGAGTTGATTTCCGGAGGAGCGCCGCGTCCCGACGCGGTGTGACATCCCCGGCAATTCAGGCGATAGACATCGGAACCGTGAAGCGTCATGCTGCGCGCCTCAAAGCCCGGCGAGAGCTTCTCCTGCCAGACCGCGGAGTCCTCTCCGGGTCCTGGAGCCGCTGGCCCTGCGTGCCAGGTCTTGCCCATGCTGGTGTCACTGAACTTCTTATGAAGATGGCTGATCCAGCTTTCGCCAGTTACGGGCGTGACTGCAATTTCTTTGTTTCCGGCCGTTTGACCAGGTAGCTGTGAGATCAGTGCGAAAATCACCAGCAGCCGTTTCACCGATATTCCTGACGAGTTTTTCATTCTGCCTCTCGCGGAATCGACCGCCCAGTCCGCCTCCGCGCCCCCGCTTCCCTTCCTTACTTACTCAGAGTGAAATCCGCCTTCGCGTCGCCGGATACCGAAACCGGCTTGGACTGGTTCTTCGCCCCTTCGTGCCAAGCGGTCACGGTATAGCTTCCATCCGGAACATTCTCAATCTTGTAGTTCCCAGCCGGATCCGAAGTAGCAAAGTAGGGCGTGGGTACGACCACAAGATAAGCGGACATGTCGGGGTGAACATTGCAAAACAATGGCACCACGCCCGCTGCGTCGAATTTGAATGACTTCTTTTGACCCTGCGGCCAGGTGCCAAGGTTATGGCCCAGCTTTTTGTTGCCGCCGACGGAAGCCCAAAAGACGTTGTGAGCGACGCTGTCGCTGTTGAGGAAATCGACGGTGGTGCCAACCTGAACCGCCATGACGTGCGGCTGGAAGGCCAACCCTCTCTGGTCCATTACCGGCTGCTGCGTGGGCGGGGGGAACGTCTTCCCCGAAATGGCGTCAACGTAGACCACAGACTGTCCTGCGACTCCAGAGACTTGTCCGCTGATGCTGCCGGCGCTGGCCGTCAGAGTAACACTCAGTACGACTGCGATCAGAACCAGAACATTACGTTTCATGATTTCTCCTCTTTCAATTCAAGTAAGGGAAGGGTGACCTCCCCGATTTAATAAACGAATTCCAGTCCCGCAATTGCCGAGTTGGTCCGGAACGGATTGGTAAGGGGCTTGCCGGTTGTCGGGTCGTAGACGATCTGCTGCGGCCGTATCTGGTATTCGAAGGACGCTTTTATGTTGGCGTGAACCAGAAACTGCACGCCCGGGGTAAAGCGATTTCGAGTCGCGCGGAACGGCGACACAAACGATCCGATATCCGTATCTGGCGTGGCGCCGATGCCGTTAATCAAATCGGCAGTGGAGTGAACCGCATCCCAACGCATGATCGTCATCAACCAGGGCAGCGCCAGGTAATCTGCTTCGAGGAAGCCGCCGCTGAAGCTGGCCGGGCTCCCCCTGAGAAGGCCGGTGGGCAACGGTAGCCCGGCGGGCAGAAGCGGCAGCAGGTTCTGGTCGCGTCCGTACATGTACTGTCCAAACAGGTTTAAGGCGCGATAGTTGAAGCTGAAGTCTCCGCCCACGCGATAGAACGGCTCCCGCGCCGTCAACACGGTTGCCACTCCGGTGGTGTCCTGGCCTTGAAACCGCTGCACGGAACGTCCATAGAAGTAGAGCGTCCCCAGACTGATATAGGTATGATCGCGAGGCCCGGAGGCTCCCGCCGCCTGTATCTCGTTCCGGCTGGCAGGGTCGCGTTCCAGGTTGAAACGATAGGAGAAACGGCCGTAAATGTCTTTGAAGTTGGAGTCTGACGTATAGGCCACTTCCGGGGGAACGTTGTTTCCGGCGGCTGTCCCTCCGGTCGTGTTCTGGTTCACGATAGCCAGCGAATAGTGATAGCCGCGGTAGGCGTGTCCTCCGCTGAACTCCACACCCTGAGCTGCATTCGACATGGCGAAAGAGTTGGCGACCGTAGGCGCGCCCAGGATCGAATTCACCGTGCCGATATTCGCCTGATCGTAGATGTCCCAACCGCTCAGGTTCCAGCTGCGCGCCGGACTGAAGGGAAGATCGAGCTCGAACTGTCCGATCCGTACGCTGAACGAATCGGTGGGCAGTTTCAGGTGCCGACCAATGTTCACGAACTTCAGATAGCCATCCCCTAGACCGCCGTCGGCGCCGGAGCCGCCAACGCTGAGGTCGTCATCCACCCAGAAGGCGATGTCATCCCCAAAGTTGCCGGCCATGAAAATGCTGAACAGGCCAGACTGAAAATCGGTGCGAGGAATGAAAGGAGCGGTTGGATCCCCGGGAGCCTGCAGATTGAAGTTGTTCCGGTTTCTGCCCACCACCTGGAAGAACGTATTGAAGCGCAGCCCCACCGGCGGTAATCCAGGAATAGTCCCGGGCCATATGGTATGAGGCCACAGTTCCTTCTGCGCCGGAGCTCCCAACATCACGGGCGGGACCTTGATGAAGGTTTCGTCATCTTTAGGAAATTTAAAACCGGCATCCTTGAACGCCTTGCCGAAATCGTTAAGCTTGGGGAAGTCCACGTGGCAGGTGCTGCAGGATGTGCCGTACTGGCGCGAGAAAGCGGGAATGGCATAGATTGGGTGGCCGAGGTTTGCTCCTCCGGCCACCGGGGCTGGAACGCTGGCGAATAAGGCCAAAAACACGATCGAGAAAAGAAGTACCGTTACCTGACGGCGTTTGAGCATCTGACTGCCTCCTCCAAAGAGGTGTTAAGACAGAACCCGGTGAGATTGTCACGTTCGGATAGCGGCAAAATCTGGTCAAAATCGACCGGTTTCGAAGAATGGCTGGCGTTATCGAGTGTTGACTGTGTCATCGATTTGAACTTGTACTATCCCTGGAACGTGTTAGTGATTCTGCTCAAGGCAGGACTTTGGTTGCAGCGGCGCCCCTCACTCACCTCTGTGATCAGAATCACCAGACCACAGAAGTGGAGTCGCGTATAAGTCGGATTTCGCTGGGGTGGCGGATCGCTTGGGATTGGAGCGCCCCTGCGCGGAGAGGAAAAACTGGTGACTGTCGCGAGTGAAGCCGTCAAAACCGGCCTCGATGCATTATTTCTGCCCGATTCCGTGGCCGTGATCGGGGCCACCGAGCGTCAGGGCACGGTGGGACGGACTGTGCTCGAGAACCTGCGCCATCCTTCCTTCCAGGGCAAGGTGTATGCGGTGAATTCGCGGCACTCCGAAATTTGCGGTCTCAAGGCTTACGCGAGGATCGGCGAAGTTCCGGAAAAAGTTGATTTGGCGGTAATTGCCACGCCGGCCGCGACCGTCCCGGGCATCATCGGCGAATGTGTGGACGCCGGGGTCAAGGCGGCAGTGGTTATCTCGGCGGGATTTCGCGAAAGAGGGGCGGAAGGCGTCGAACTGGAACGCCAGATCCAAGTACATTTGCGCCGCGGCAGCATGCGCATGATTGGCCCCAATTGCCTGGGGATCATGAATCCCACCGTCAGCCTGAACGCGACCTTCGCCAAGGACGCGGCGCGCCCCGGCAACGTGGCCTTCTTGAGCCAGAGCGGAGCGCTGTTGACGGCTATCCTGGATTGGGGTCAGCTGGAGCAGGTTGGCTTCAGCGCCATCGTTTCGACCGGTTCCATGCTGGATGTTGGGTGGGGCGACCTGATTTATCACTTTGGCGATGATCCGAACACCCAGAGCATTCTCCTTTATATGGAGTCGGTCGGGGACGCCAGGTCTTTCCTCTCGGCCGCGCGCGAAGTGGCCATGCGGAAGCCTGTGATTGTGATCAAGGCGGGCCGCTCGGAAGCCGCGTCCCGGGCCGCCGCTTCGCATACCGGCGCTTTAACTGGAAGCGATGAAGTCCTGGATGCGGCATTTCGCCGTTCCGGCGTGTTGCGGGTCAGCGCCATCGCAGATTTGTTCTACATGGCGGAAGTGCTGGGCAAGCAACCGCGCCCCAAAGGCCCGCGCCTTACAATTCTTACCAATGCGGGCGGACCCGCAGTTCTGGCCACCGACGCACTGGTGGCCAATGGCGGACAACTCTCGCTTCTTTCGGAAACAACGCTGCAGGCGCTGGATGCATTTCTGCCGCGGCACTGGAGCCACAACAATCCCATCGACATTCTCGGTGACGCCGACTCGGAGCGGTATGCCAAAGCCCTCGAAATCGCCTCCAACGATCCCAATAGCGACGGCCTGCTGGTGGTTCTCGCTCCCCAGGGTATGACCGATCCGGCCGCCGTCGCAGAACGTTTGAAACCATATGCCAGGTCGTCCGGAAAACCCGTGCTCACCAGCTGGATGGGCGGCGCCAGCGTATCCCCCGGCGAAGCGATCCTCAATGCCGCCGGCATCCCCACATTCCCTTATCCCGACACCGCAGCGCGGGCATTCACCTACATGTGGCGCTATAGCTATCACCTGCGCGGGCTCTACGAGACACCAACAATGGCGGAAGGCGGCGAGCTCGATTCCGCCGCCCGCCATCAGGCCGAAACTATCATCGCGACCGCCCGCAGCGAGGGCCGCGTTTTGCTCGATGAATTCGAATCGAAACAAGTCCTGTCGCGCTACGGCATTCCAACGGTTGAGACGCGGATCGCCCGCGGCGAAGACGAAGCGGCCTCCTGTGCCCACGCTCTCGGATACCCGGTCGTGCTGAAGATTTTCTCCCGGACGATTACGCACAAGACTGACGTGGGCGGAGTGAAACTCAACCTGGAAGATGAGGCAGCCGTGCGCTCGGCGTTTCGGGCGATCAAAAACACGGTGGGGAAGTTGGTCGGGCTCGATCACTTCTCCGGCGTCACCGTACAGCCTATGGTGCGCCTGGAAGGCTACGAGTTGATTCTCGGCAGCAGCATTGATCCCCAGTTTGGCCCGGTCATCCTGTTCGGATCCGGCGGCCCGCTGGTCGAGGTTTATCGCGATCGCGCCCTTGCCCTGCCACCGCTCAACAGCACCCTCGCCCAGCGCATGATGGAGCAAACCCGCATTTTCATAGCCCTCAAGGGCGTGCGCGGCCGCAAGCCGATTGACTTGCCCGCCTTGGAAGGTCTGCTCGTCCGCTTCAGTCAACTGGTGGTCGAACAGCCGTGGATCTCGGAAATCGACATCAATCCCCTGTTGGCCTCGCCAGAAAGGCTGCTCGCCCTTGACGCCCGGGTGGTACTGCACGCGCCGGGAACCGATCCTGATCATCTTCCCCGGCCCGCCATCCGGCCCTATCCTTCACAGTACGTTTCCTCGTGGGTAATGAAGAACGGCGAAGCTGTCACTCTGCGGCCAATTCGGCCGGAAGATGAACCGTTAATGGTTGCATTTCACGAAACTCTTTCCGACCGCAGCGTGTACCTGCGTTATTTCTACTCTCTCAGCCTCAGTTCGCGGGTCGCGCATGATCGCCTGGTGCGTATTTGCTTTGTGGACTACGACCGCGAGATGGCGATCGTCGCAGAGCGACGAGACGCAACCGGGGCGCATCGGATTCTGGGAGTAGGCAGGCTGGTCAAGTCGCATGCCAGGAACGAAGGAGAGGTTGCGGTACTGGTATCGGACCAGTGCCAGCACCAGGGCCTGGGAACAGAACTATTCCGTCGCGTGATACAGATCGCGCGCGACGAACAATTGGCCCGCGTGGATGCGGAAATCCTGCCCGATAACCTGCCCATGAAGAAGATCGCCAGGAAACTCGGCTTCCGCATGCGAACGCCGAACGATCCAACCGCAATTCGAGCGGTCCTCGACCTGTGATACTTCCGGGGTGGGCTGTGACGTCGATCACATCCTGAAGTAACTGCCCTCATAGGCTTGCGCTTGCATCGGACCTATAAATAAGTGCAAGAAGAGAGAGTCTGTAGCGCTAAGCTCAATGCGCACTCTCCACGGAAAGGGCTCTTATGCCGTCAGGCCGATTGTCTGCTCTCAGTCTTGCGCTTTGCTGCATCACATTGCTGTGGCTCGCATTTAATTCAGGGACTGCAATATCCCAAAGTGCACCTCCGGCTCAAACCCAGGGCGCAGTGATTCCGCTGGATGGAGAGAAAATCTTCAGAAGCTATTGTGCAGCCTGCCACGGCGTTAATGGCAAAGGAGACGGTCCGGCCGCGCCCGCACTGAAGACCGCGCTTCCGCAACTTACTACCATCGCAAAAAGAAACGGCGGCACCTTTCCCACTGCCCGGGTGCGCAGCATCATCGCTGGAGACGGCGTCCCGACCGCTCATGGCTCGCGGGCGATGCCGGTGTGGGGGCCGATCTTCCACCAAATCGATTATGATCAGGACCTGGGCAACGTTCGGCTTAAGAACGTGACCGAATATTTGATCACGCTCCAGCAAAAGTAGCGCCTGAGGCTAGAGCTCGATGAGTTCCATACCCTCAGCGTCCGGCCAGGACGCTCATGGCCCTGCGGCCCCGTGGGTTGGCCTGACCTCGCAAGAGGCCGAAGCTCGCCTCTCCCAGTACGGCCCCAACGATCCCGCCTCCACCCGACGGGGCGCCCTTGCATTGGAGCTGTTGCACCTGTTCGTGAATCCTCTGGTCGTCATTCTTCTCGTGGCCAGCGTGATTTCCGCGAGTCTCGGTCAGAAGATTGAGGCCGAGCTGATCTTTGTCATTGTCGTATTCAGCGTCGCCATCGACTTCGTTCAAACTTATCGATCGCAACGAGCAATTCACAGGCTGCAGGACCACGTGAGCCTGACCGCAACCGCTTTGCGCGACGGCGTCTGGCAGGAAATCAAACGGCGGGAGATTGTGCCGGGTGACATCGTGCGCCTGTCGGCCGGCGACCTGGTTCCCGCTGACGGCCAACTCATCGAGGCACGCGATCTTTATGTACAGCAGGCTGCCCTCACCGGCGAATCCATGCCCGCGGAAAAAGAGGTGGGCGCTGCCGGGAAAGTGGAAGAGAAGACCCCGCAAGCCCCCGACCTGGTTTTTCTGGGAACTTCGGTCGTAAGTGGAACCGGCGTGGCCCGCATGGTCGCCACGGGAACTCACACCGCATTTGGAGCCATCGCGGAGAGGCTCGCCGACCGGCCGGAGGAAACTGAATTCCAGCGCGGCCTGCGGCGTTTCGGCTTACTGATTACTCGCACCGTTTTTTTTCTCGTGCTCTTCATCCTTGTGGTGCGCATCGCCATGCACAAGGACGCATTCGAGTCCTTCGTTTTCGCCGTGGCCCTGGCAGTGGGCCTGACGCCGGAGTTTCTTCCCATGATCACTTCGGTGACCCTCGGCCGCGGCGCCATTCGGATGGCTCGGAACCATGTGATCGTCAAGCATCTGCCCGCCATTCAGAATTTCGGCACCATCGATGTGTTCTGCAGCGACAAGACCGGCACCCTGACAACCGGTGAAATGGTCCTGGAGTCCTCGGTGGACTACCTGGGCCACCCCTCCGACCGCGCCCTGGCCCTGGCTTACATCAACAGCAGGTTCGAGACTGGCATCCGCAGTCCGCTCGAACTTGCGATTCTGAAGAACCACCGGCCGGATGCCGACCCTTACTTGAAATGCGACGAGGTTCCATTCGATTTCGAACGCCGCCGGCTCTCGATCGTGGTTAAGGAGAAAAACGCATCCGAAGAAGCCCCGGGACTTCTGATCGTGAAAGGCGCTCCGGAGGGAATTCTCGAACTCTCCAGTTCTTACGAGAGTAACGGCCGGGTCGCTCCCCTTGACCCGAATCTCAGGAGCCGCTGCCGGCAGACCTTTGATGAGCTGAGTAGTCATGGCTTCCGGCTGTTGGCCGTCGCATATCGGGAGGTGGACCCTCGCGGCAAATTTTCAGCCGCCGATGAACACAACCTCGTCTTCGCCGGCTATCTCGCATTTGCGGATCCGCCAAGCCCCGATGCCGGAGCCTCGGTCGCGGCCATGAAGCGCGATGGAGTGGACGTCAAAATCCTGACCGGCGACAACGAACTGGTGGCGCGGCACGTTTGCCTGGAAGTCGGCATCGAAAATCCCGCGGTCATGCTGGGCGATGACCTTGACTCGACCAGCGACACGGCGCTCGAGCACCGGGCAGAAGAAACCACCATATTTGCCCGCGTAACCCCCATGCAGAAACACCGCATCATTCATGCCCTCAAACGCCGCGGCCACGTGGTGGGCTACATGGGCGACGGGATCAACGACGCTCCCTCCCTTCATGCCGCCGATGTGGGCATTTCCGTCGCCTCGGCGGTCGATGTAGCGCGCGACGCCGCCGATATCATCCTGCTGAAGCCGGGACTGGACGTTTTGCACAGCGGCATCATCGAGGGCCGCCGCGCCTCCGCCAATGTGCTCAAGTATCTATTCATGGGGACCAGTTCTAATTTTGGCAACATGTTCAGCATGGCCGCGGCCTCAGTGTTTCTGCCGTTTCTTCCCATGCTCCCCACGCAAATCCTGCTGAACAATTTCCTCTACGACGCCTCGCAGCTGACAATTCCATCCGACAATGTTGACGACGAATACATGCGCAAGCCCCGTCCCTGGGACATGAAGATGGTTAGAAATTTCATGCTCGTCATCGGACCGATCAGCTCGATCTATGACTTCCTCACTTTTTATGTGCTTTTGCATTTTTTTCATGCCGGCCAGCCGGAATTTCACACCGGCTGGTTTGTCGAGTCCCTGGCGACGCAGACGCTGGTGATCTTTGTGATCCGCACCATGGGGAATCCGCTGAAGAGCCGGCCCAGCCTGCCGCTGACGGTCACCACCATACTGATCGTGGCGGCCGGGATCTTCCTTCCCTATTCTCCCTTCAGCCGACTGCTCGGCTTCGTACCGCTACCCGCGCCGTTCTTTGTGTTTCTCGCCATCTCAACCGTTACCTACCTGGTGCTGGTCGAACTTGGCAAACGCATGCTGCGCCTAGCATGACAGTGGACAACTGTCTTGAGGATGAGATTGCAGAATCGGGAGGTTCAGCCCCGAACGGTCAGGACCGGGCAGGAGGCCTTCACCACCACTTCGTGTGCGATTGTCCCCTCAACGTGGGTCGCGATGCCGAGACGATCGCCCCGGTGAATTCCGAGGACTATCAAATCCGCGGCGCACTGGCCTGCGGCCTCGATGATATGTTCCGCAGGCTCGCCGTATTTCACCATGAATTCCGGACGGCTTCCGAGGTTCGCGTCCTTCGGCAGCAACTGGCTCATCTGGCGGATCACTTCGGCGGCGGATACTTCGCCTAATATCTCTTCTCTTTTGAATTGACGGATGACATGGAGCAGGACGAGGTGCGCCCGGTATTCTCGAGCCATGGAGACCGCATAGGGCAGCCCCGCCAGGGACTGGGTTGTGAAATCCGTGGCGAAGAGCACGGAATTGAATCGTTCGATGGGCCGGATGCGGGCGACCAGCGGGCCAATTGTGAGCACCGGCACGGGCGAGCGTCTCCAGACTTCTTCAGCCACCGAGCCCAGCAGAAACTTTTGCATGCCCGTCCGGCCGCGTGTGCCCAGCACCACGAGGTCGATGTCATCTTTCTCGACCACCCGCCGGAGAACGTCCCAGACATTCGGCCCCCATTCAATGCCCGTCTCATGCGGCACTCCGGTCAGCCGGGATGCGAGTCTCTGCATCTTTGCCCCGGCTGCTTCCTCCAATCCGGAGGCCACCACATCGCCGAATTCGGGCGCCATACACGTATAAATGTCCGGCAAGATGATGTGAAAGGCATAGATCCTGGCTCCATATTCGCGGGCGATGGCCGTGGCGAACGGAAGAGCGGCATCGGCAGGTTCGGAGAAATCAGTGAGATAGAGGATATTCTTCAGCCCGATTTCGTTGGCGGTTTCGATGCACTCCATGATTCCCACCTCTCGCCTCTCACAGTGAATCAGAGGGCCTGGAGCCGCAGTGATCCATATCACAAGTGAATATGAGCGTCGTCACCCCGGCTAAGCTAAGTTGATGCCAGAGTAGAAAAGGCTGTTCGATAAGTGCGAATGAACACTCAGAGTGAGGAAGGCCCGGAACGATATGCGAGTGTTACTGGCAATTGACCCATCAACCGGCTCGCAGCACGTGGTGAATGAGGCCGCGGCCCGCCCCTGGCCGGCAGGCACAACCATCTGCATCCTGAGCATAGTGGACCTGGGCGAATGGAATCGGCTGCCGACGCTCATCGAGGATGTAAAGCGCGCGGCGCACACTCTGGTGCAGACCGCCACAAAAAAGCTCGACGGCCACGAAGTTGTTTCGTCGGTTCAGCTGGGATATCCCAAGAAGGCGATTCCGGATATTGCCCGGGAATGGAAGGCCGACCTGGTCATGGTCGGTTCGCGCGGGCTGGGCGGCATCTCCCGCTTCTTCCTCGGCAGTGTGGCGCAAGCAGTGCTCCGCTTGGCACCCTGCTCGGTGGAGATTGTGCGTCCCAACTCGCTCGATTCGCCGGCTTCCGCTCATGCCATGAAGCTCCTGCTCGCGACCGACGGATCCGAGTGTTCCGAAGTCGCCGCCCGTTCCGTGGCCAGCCGCCCCTGGCCGGCGGGAAGTGAAATCAGGATTATTTGCGTTCGTGAACTTCTGGTACTGGAGAATGCCAATACCGTGGCTTCTCCATGCCCGGTTTATCCGCCAAGCCTTCTCGCAGAGATTCTGGAAGACGCTCGCGAGCGAGCGGAGAAAGCCGTTTCCCAGGCCCGAAGCATTGTAAGTTCGAACGGACTGAAGGTGGCGAACGGGCACAGTGTGCCGGTAGGCGACCCGCGCGCGATCCTATTGGATGAAGCCAGCACCTGGGGCGCGCATTTGATCATTCTCGGGTCGCACGGCAGGCATGGATTCGATCGCGTCGTTCTGGGAAGCGTGTCGGAGTCGGTGGCGCTTCATGCCGGCTGCTCAGTCGAGATCATCCGAGGGTAGGCAAAGTCCTTGCCTCTCACGCCTGAATATGGTGCCGACCCATGTCGTCCAGGCATCCCGGAAGTTACTCGCTGGAATCGCCCAGGTCCGCCGCATCACTCTGCGCAGCAGGCCAGGCAGTGCGGCAAGCCGGAGCCCTGGCCCGATAGAGCATCGTGGCCGAAGCTTGCTCCTGAACTCCCGGCCGGATTTACAACCCTCTTACCGCGTGTTCAGGTCAACATAGTGTCCGAAGCTGGAGAGCGCCACCTGGTCGTTGCCGGGAATGTAGAAGCCAAACCTGCCGAGGCTTAGATTGCTCCCCGGCTGCGTCCAGCGATCCAGAAGCACCCAATTCTCTCCTTGCCGGATCTGGTGCGTGATTTCATTCGCTCCCACGTGGATCTGGAGAGTCCGGAAACTCTTCTTGTCGCCCTTGTGCGGAATTTTGATCTCGTCCCCCTTCACCCCGTTGCGGACGACCGTGCGGTAAAAATTATTCTCGTCCATCTGGAACAGGATGTAGTTGTTGGCGTCGACACAGTCGAGCATCCACTGCAGGCGGCGCCCCTTGCTGAGCATGGCGGAGAAAACAAACGTACCGGACGAGGGAGACAGGTTGTACATCACGAAGTCGCCGCCCTTATGAACGAACGATCCGTTCTCCGGTTTCCAGCCCGCAGGATCGTTCCACCTGGACATGCCGCTGGGCCCGAGCGACAAATCCAGATTCCGCGATTGACCGGCTGAGACTTCCACGGTTGATGAGCGGGTGAAGTCGGCAATTTTCGCGGTAAGCGTGTAGGAACCGGCTGACAGGCCCAGAGTGCTCCCGCTGCTTACCTTGATCGGAGTCTCGCCAGCTTTCCCCACGGTTACTTGCGCATCCGGCGGCGTGAACGTAATTTTTAATTCGGCCGGCGCAGGCTCCAACGTCACATCCGCATTCGCAAGGGACACCGCGGCTCCGGCGACGAACGACCTCTTGCTCTGCTTCGGTTTGAAGCCCTCCTTGCGCAGCTCGACCACGTGGTCTCCCGGATTCACGGCGGCGACCGTGAGCGTGCCGTCGGGCTGAACCGTTCCGACCGCGGCCTGGTCGACCAGGACCGTGGCCCCCGGAACTCCCCCCTGGATGGTCAGCGAAGCGAAGTGAGGGATGGGCTGCAGACTGAAAATCAGTTTGCCTTGCTCGCCTTTGCGGATCCGGATTCTTTGATCTGGAACTTCCTGGAATCCGCTTTTGGACACTCGCACAACGTAATCTTTAAGCTCGAGATTCGGAATCCGCAGCTGGCCACCCTGGGTGAGCCGCGGCTGTAAGACTCCGTTGAGAAAAACTCTCGTCTTGTCCTGACCCGTAACTACGACCAGCGTGCCCAGGTTCTGGCCCGATTCGAGGAAGGCGCTCAACGTGGGTTCTGGTCCCGCGTTGATGTCGAGTTTGTATTGAGAATGATCGCTGCCGCGGGTCACCGCTAATTCGTGCGGACCGGCGGAGATAGAGGAAAGCTCAACCCCGTCCGAGGACAGATCCAGTGGAGCCTGTCCGTCGAGGCTGACCTTGACGGAAGCATCGCTCGAATACACTTTCAGCTTGTCGGCCATGCCGCTGACCACCACCGCCAGCAACCCTTGCGAAACGATGGGACCCTTGAGGGCCGGAGCCGCTCCGTCCTGGTTAGAGAAAGCGAAGGATGCTTCTCCCTGCGGGTCAACAACTCTGAGCTTGTGTTCTCCGGCAGCCAGTTTCTCCAGGCTCCACTGCCCATCCTCAAATTGCACCGGCGGCTGATCGTCGAATGTCACTTTGCCGGTGCCGGTGTCGGAAGATAGTTTCATCGCGGGCAGCGGCGGCTCGGGCGGCAAAGGCGGCGGGGCCGGAATGGAGGCGGGAGCCGACGCGCTGGGAGCCGTTACCGGGGGCGGAGCCACGGCCGGCGCTTGGTGCTTTCGTCCGAACAGGAAGAATGTGGCCACCAGGAAAATCGCAGCGGCCGAAGCGACGATGGCCGTCATGTAGTGCTTCTGCACCAGCGCCGGCGGCTTGAGAGGGGAAGGTGGAGACGTGCGTTTAGGCGCGGACGCAGGACGCTTGGCCGCGGGAGGAGCGAGTGGTGTCCGCGGTGGAGGCGGCGCGGTCGGCGGGATTGCCGCCGCCGGAGCAGGCGGGGCCACCATGTCCGCAGCGGGCGGAGAAAGCGAAACCGTGTTCCGTAAAGTTGGCGAAGGTTCAGTCGGGCTCACCGGCCGAGGGCGGACGGTCAGGGTCGCGGTCTCGCTCGCGAGCGACGGCAGCGAAGTTTTCGTGCTCAATTCGTCGAGTCCCAGGCGGCGCAAAAGCCCATTCGCAAGGGACTGGACCTCACTGTCGTTTGAATACTTGTCCGCCAGGGCTCGTACCCGTTGCCCCAGGGCCTGTTTCGAAGCGCCATCCGCGGCCGCATCGATTTCGTTCTCCATGCTGCGCAATTCTTCCAGGTCGCGGCGGCGCGATTGGCGGCGCTGAATCTGCAGATCGCCCTGGACGACGTCCTGCA
>Ga0187822_10000036_pt1 | contig 19970 bp, 16 predicted proteins | sample NC_wetland_sal_i_18_FD_132967 | JGI IMG/M metagenome (GOLD analysis project Ga0187822, IMG submission 132967) | Wetland sediment microbial communities from Neuse River Estuary, North Carolina, USA - SourceSoil_2 | ecosystem: Environmental > Aquatic > Freshwater > Wetlands > Sediment | place...
GGCTCGGATGGTCAATATTGGCCATACACAATTGCACACAGTACCTGACTGGTAAATCTCGGGCGAACGTGCGGCTAGGCCAGAAGACATCCGCGGCTGTGGCTGCAGACGCGCCCGACTTCTCGCAAAGGGCGCGCGAAATGGGGCAGCCTCGCCTCATTCGAGAGTGGTTAGGGTTGCCGGTTTGAACGGGTTGTGCGACGGCTGCCGGGCAGGTATACTGGCCGTCATTTCTCTATCAAGGAAGAGGCCCTCATGCACTCCACCAACCCAGCTCCCAACTGGACCCCTTATGAAGTCAAAGCGGCGGCGATTCTCTACGAACGTCGAAGCGAGGACCTGCAACTGGAGCAGCTCAGGATCCGCCTTCAGAAGAAGATATCGGAAGCGGAAAACCGGGCGCCCGAGCCGGCGGCGGCTTAGAACCCTGGTGTCACGCCAGGCTCTCGCGAACCTTTCAGGGGCTTGCGGTTGTCATCCCATTTAGCGTTCTTTTGATTCTTCGGCCGGTAGCATCCATCTGGTTTTCTCTCCGCCTGATCGACAAATTTTTCTCGTGCTCGCTGAAGCGATTCCCGCTCCGGCCCGGCCGGGAATTGCTGGCCTGCGAGGCGCGTCGTGACTTTCCCCGATTGTGAATGGATGGTTACAGCTTCGTATTTGGCTTTTGTTTCAGAGCGGGTAATGGTAACTTTCCTCGCTTATGGAAGCGAACGAATACGATCTGGTAGTGATCGGAAGCGGTCCGGCGGGGCAGAAGGGCGCGATCTGTGCCGCCAAGATGCGAAAGAAAGTGGCGATCATTGACCGCAAGAAGAGCGTGGGCGGCGTCTGCGTTCACACCGGCACGATCCCCAGCAAGACCCTGCGGGAAGCGGTCTTATACCTGAGCGGTTTCCGGCAGCGCACTTTTTATGGCCGCGGATATGCACTGAAAGACCGGATCGCGATGGCCGACCTGATCTTCCGGGCGGAAGCCGTCATGGCGCGCGAGGTGGAAGTTATCAGGGCGCAGCTGCGCCGGAACTATGTGACCATCATGGAAGGCGACGCGCGCTTCCTGGATGCGAATACCCTCGAAGTCAAAACCGATGATGGGGCGCAGTTGGTTCGCGGTCAACACATCCTGATCGCCTGCGGCACGCGGCCCGCGCACAGCGCCGAGATTCCGGTCGACGGCAAACGAATTTTTGACTCCGACCAGGTGCATTGCCTGGAAGAAATTCCCCGCGACCTGATTGTCGTGGGCGCGGGCATTATCGGCCTGGAATACGCCTCGATGTTTGCGGCGCTGGGCGTAAAGGTTACGCTGCTCGACCAGCGTCCCATCCTGCTCGATTTCGTGGACCGGGAAATTGTGGAAAGCCTGTGCTTCCAGCTGCGGCAGTTGGGAACCGTATTTCGACTCGGGGAAAAAGTCGTTTCCGTCGGCTTCGACGAGGAGCGCGACCGGGTTTTTGCCAAACTGGCCAGCGGGAAGAACGTTCATGGACAGGGGCTGCTTTACACCATCGGCCGACAGGCCAACGGCGATCTGCTGAACCTGGAATCCGCCGGACTAAAGGCGGAGGGCCGGGGCAAGCTTTCCGTGAACGAACATTTTCAGACTGCTGTCCCTCACATCTATGCCGCGGGAGACGTGATCGGATTTCCCGCGCTGGCCAGCACGTCCATGGAACAGGGCCGCCTGGCCAGTTGCCACATGTTCGGCAAGCCCGGGAAAATGCCTCCCAACCTTATTCCGTACGGGATTTATACGATCCCGGAGATTTCGATGGTGGGGCAGACCGAAGAACAGCTCACGAACGAGAGCACTAACTATGAAGTCGGCCTAGCGCGTTATGCGGAGCTGGCCAAGGGGCAGATGCTGGGAGACGAGCAGGGCCTGCTCAAGCTGGTCTTCGATCCCGATTCCCTGAAACTGCTGGGAGTGCATGCTATCGGCGATCGGGCGGCGGAAATCGTTCACATCGGCCAGGTGGTCCTTACCCTGGGAGCGAGTATCGAGTATTTTCGCGATGCCGTATTTAACTATCCCACCCTGGCGGAAGCCTACAAGGTGGCGGCGCTGGATGGGTTGAACAAACTTTAGCGCCGTTGCAGCATGATAGAGCGCTGCCGAGCTGCGCTCGGCCTGGACGGGGCGAAGCCCCGTCCCCACATGGTCTGTGCCGAATTCCGCGACCAAGCAGAAGTTCCTGCATCTAAAACCCATTCGACGCTTTAGGACGTCTAGAATTAATTTCCGCGGTCTGAGACTGAATCATGGCGAAACCCATTTTGTTGAGCGTGGATGATGACTCCGATGTTCTGCGGTCGATCGAACGCGATTTGCGCTCGAAGTACGGGGCCGAGTATCGGGTGATTGGCAGCGATTCTCCGGAAGGAGCGCTGGACCTGCTGAAGCAGTTGAAGGTGCGGAACGACAGTGTCGCCCTGCTGCTGGCGGACCAGCGCATGCCGCGCATGGACGGGGTGGAGTTTCTGCAGCAAGGCATGCGGATTTTCCCCAAGGCGAAGCGGGCATTGCTGACCGCGTACGCCGACATGAATGCCGCCATCAGCGCCATCAACCAGGCCAACATCAATTATTTTTTTCTGAAGCCCTGGGACCCTCCGGCTGAGCACCTCTACCCGCAACTGGATGACCTGCTTGATGACTGGCAGGCTTCTTACCGTCCCACCTTCGAGGGCATACGCGTGCTGGGCACGCGCTGGTCGCCGCGATCGTACGACTTGCGGGATTTTCTGGCGCGAAACCATGTTCCCTACCAGTGGATCGACGTGGAAATCTCTGCCAACGATCCCGAGACCAAGCGGTTGCTGGAGGCGCTCGGTCCGGAGGCGGCCGACCTTCCGGTCGTGCTTTTCCCGGACGGAACCAAGCTTCTGGAAAGCCTTCCGGCGGATGTCGCCAAGAAGGTGGGACTGCGTACCCGGGCCCAGACCGATTTTTACGATTTGGCCATTGTGGGCGGAGGACCGGCAGGACTGGCGGCTGCGGTCTACGGCGCGTCGGAGGGACTGAAAACCGTCATGGTCGAACGGGAAGCGCCCGGCGGACAGGCCGGGATGAGTTCGCGCATCGAAAACTATCTGGGATTTCCGGCCGGACTCAGCGGCAACGACCTGGCGCGGCGCGCGGTGGTGCAGGCCCAGCGCTTCGGCGTGGAGATACTGTCTCCGCTCGAGGTGGTGGGCGTCCGGCTTGAGGGCTCATACCGCATCATCAAAATGGCGGACGGAAATGAAATCTCCTGTCACGCGCTGATGATCTCGACCGGAGTGCAGTGGCGGAAACTGGAGGCGGAGGGCGTCGCCCGCCTGCAGGGGGCGGGAATCTACTATGGCGGCGGCGCCACCGAAGCGTTGTCCTGTGAAGGCGAGATTGTGTACGTGGTGGGCGGGGCGAATTCCGCCGGCCAGGCCGCGATGAACTTTGCCAAGTACGCAGAGCGGGTCGTCATTCTGGTGCGCGGGGATTCTCTGGCCAGCACCATGTCGCAATATCTGATCGACCAGATCAAGGAGACACCTAACATTCAGGTTTGGGCGCATGCCAGCGTGGCCGAGGCCCACGGCGCGACGCACCTGGAAGAAATCTCGATTCTGTGTTCGGACACCGACAAGATCGAGCGTGTTCCCGCCAGCTCGATGTTTATCTTTATCGGAGCTCTGCCGCGGACCGACTGGCTGGGTGATCTGGTCGAGCGTGACGAGCGCGGTTTCATTCTGACCGGTCCTGATCTCATACGAGACGGGCAACGCCCCAAGGGCTGGACTCTCGATCGCGATCCCTTCCTGCTCGAGACCAATGTGCCCGGCATTTTTGCCGTGGGCGATGTGCGGCATGGTTCGGTGAAGCGGGTGGCTTCGGGAGTGGGCGAAGGCTCGGTGGCGGTGCAGTTTATCCATCAGTACCTGAGCAAGGTATAGGGTTCATGATCGAGAAATCAGACTTATTGCGCATTCCGACGTTTGCCGGCCTGCCCGATGATCAGCTGGACTGGTTCATCAGCCAGTCTCAGGAAATTGTTCTTAAAGCGGGAGACACGTTCCTGCAGCAGGGGGCTCCCGCGGTGGCCATGGTGGTCGTTCTCGACGGGGAACAGCAGATGCGCGGCGCGCTGGGCGGCGAGGCGGTCACGATTTCGCTGAAGCCGGGTGATATCAGCGGGCTGCTGCCGTTCTCGCGCATGAAAGTGTCGGTGATGACCGGCCGGGCGGCCACGGATGGCCGCATCCTGAAATTTCCATCCGCGCAATTCCCGGAGTTGGTACAGAAAATGCCGGAACTGGCCCAGCGGCTGGTGGGCCTGATGTCCGACCGGATCCGCGAAACTACCCGGCTCGAGCAGCAGCAAGACCGGCTGGCCAGTCTGGGGAAACTTTCGGCGGGCCTGGCGCACGAACTGAACAATCCGGCGTCGGCCGCGAAACGCGCCACCAGCCTGCTGCGCGAGGCGCTGCATCGCATCAAGGAATCGGTCCAGGAGTTGAGCAAGCACGATCTCACCGCCGCCCAGAAATCGGAAATCGAAAAGCTGGAAGCGTCGTTCCTGCAACCCGACGAAACGCCGCTCGATACCCTGGCGGTCACCGATCTGGAAGACCAGATTGATTCCCTGTTGCGCAGTCATCGCCAGAACGACCTGTGGCAGCTGGCGGCAGACCTGGCGCGGCGAGGCGTCAAGCCGGAAGTGCTGGAGTCCCTGTTCGCAACCCTCGACGCGGAGGTTGCCCGGGCTGCCCTGGTTCGAATTGCAGCGTCGGTCGAAATTGCCAACCTGCTGATCGAGATTGAAAGCAGCACGTCGCGCATCTCCGACCTGGTGCGCGCCATCAAGGAATACACCTACATGGACCAGTCCACCGCGCAAAACGTGGACATCGTGAAAGGGCTGGAAAATACTCTTACCATCATGAATCACAAGCTCAAGCGCGGAGTCACGGTGCAGCGCCAGTACGAGAAGATCCCTCTGCTGGTGAATTCATTCGGCAGCGAACTCAATCAGGTCTGGACCAACATCATCGACAACGCGGTTGACGCGATGGGCGGAAAGGGCGAGCTGCGGGTGCGGACCTATCGCGATGACTCCTGCGTGGTGGTGGAGATTGGCGATAACGGTCCGGGCATCTCGCCCGAGATCAAAGCGCACATCTTCGAACCATTCTTTACCACCAAGGGCGTGGGAGAGGGAACCGGGTTGGGTCTGGATACGGTCATGCGCATTGTGAAGAAGCACCGGGGCACGATCCAGGTCAGTTCGAAGCCCGGAGACACCCGCTTCCAGGTTTTTCTTCCGCTGGCCGAATCCCCCGCCTAGCCGCGCTTACAACGCATGCGATGGACCGGACTCGCGCAGGTCGAGTTCGTGCTCCAACTGCCGCAACGTCTCGTCGTTGATGCGGCCCTGGTTGCGCAAGCGGACCGCGGTTTGCCGCTCCAGGCGGAGCAGGTCGCGGGAAATACGCGACAAGCGTTCGTGGCCTTCGGGGCTGATGCCGCTCTCGCCATCCTCTTTCCCGATGACGTCGGCGAGACGATGGCGATAGTGCCCGGCGAGGTCTTCATACATCGAATCGAATTCCGCCGTGTCTTTCTGGCGTTGGTCGGCCAGATAGGCCAGCGCGGCCTCGAGGATCTCGCGGCGTGCGGCTTCCTCCTCGAGATTGGCGCCGGGCGGATCGGCGATCCCGAGAATGCCGACCAGCCAGGGAAGCGTCAGTCCCTGGAGCACGAGGGTCACGAGAATTACGCAGAAGGCGAGAAAGACGATCAGGTTACGCTGCGGGAAGGGACTGCCATCGGCCAGGGCCTGAGGCAGCGCGATCGCGGCGGCGAGCGCAATCACTCCCCGCATGCCCGTCCAGCCCAATATCAGGACGCCCGCCAAGGTTGGCTTGGTCAACTTCTGGTGAAGCAAGCGAGTTCGAATCCAGTGCGCTACATGCGCTCCGGGAAATACCCACACCACCCGTAAGGCGATGACCAGAGCGCTGAACAGGGCGCCGTACAAGAACAGAGTGCCGCGGCTGTAGTCGTGAATTCCGCTCAGGACATAAGGCAGCTGCAGTCCGATGAGCACAAAGACCAGGCCGTTCAGGATGAAATCCAGGGCCTCCCAGACCGCCCAGGCCTGAAGGCGGACTTGCTGTGAAAAAAATCCTGAACTCCGGCGGCTGAGATAAAGTCCGCAGGCCACCACGGCCAGTACGCCGGAGGCGCGCAAGCGGTCCGCCGTGAGATAGGCAGCGTAGGGAACCAATATGCTGATGGCGATTTCGATGGGGCCGTCGTCGATGCGGCGTTCGATCCAGTTGACGATCCAGCCCGTGATCAGGCCCACGGCCAGGCCGCCAAACGTCAGATACGCCAGCCGGGCGATGCCGGCGGCCACAGTGGGAGTTTCATTCCGCAACACGATGGCGATGCCGAACTCCAGGGCCAGCAGGCCGGTGGCGTCATTCACCAGGCTTTCGCCTTCAATCAGGGTAGTGATCCGCTTGGGAATGCCGACGCGTTCGGCGATTGAGGTGGCGGCGAGCGCATCGGTGGGGGCAATGACGGCGCCCAGCACCAGTCCGAGCTTCCAATCGAACCCGGCAAAGAGCCAGTGCGCGCTCTCCGCCACTCCGACCACGGTGAAGAAGACCAGGCCGAAAGCCAGCAGCAGGATGCTCGCCAGGTTGTAGGAAAACTCGCGCCAGGAGGTGACCCAGGCGGCGGAGTAAAGAAGAGGAGGAAGAATCACAAAGAAGATGACATCGGGATTGAGCGCGATTTTGGGAATTCCTGGAATGAAGCCGAGCAGTCCTCCGGCGATCACCAGAACGATGGGATAGGGGATTTGGAGTTTTCGCGCCAGGGTCCCGAATGCCACCACGAACAGCAACAGCAAGAGAAAGACCAGCTCCACTGCCTGGACGTTCACCATCGCCCCGGAATCTCCCTGCGGGGCCGGTTGCCCCAGTTCTTGTGCCCAGTATAAGTCAGGATGAATGCAGCGATGGTGTGGCCGCGGGCGGCTCGCTGGCGTGCCGGCAGCAAGGGAAAAGGCAGGGTCCAAGCGAAATCAAAATCGAAATCAGAGGCAGAGGCAAAGTCAAAGGCAAGTCAAAGGCAAAGGCAAAGGCCGGCGGGCGAGGGCGCCCGCCCCACACGGGCGGAGGCTCGCTTCGGGACGGGGACTCTGCTAGGCTGAATCCCTCACCATCCACCGAAGTTGCCATGAAGCGATCACGTAAAGAGAAGTCAGATTCGAGCCAGCAGGTGATCGACACCACCCTGCGCGCCTGTCTTATCGCCAAGGACGCCGCCTTCAATGCCCGGGATTACATCGAGACCGGTTCACGCATCGCTTTTCTGGCGGTGCGGCAATGTGAAAAAGAACTGGACCAGATCGAACGGCAGATCGATGACGCCACCCCTGCCGCGGTGACCCAGGTGCCCGAGCCCGAGGCCCGGGAATTGCTGGCTTGCCTCAAGTTCACCATCGATCTGGAACGGGTTGGCGATTTGATCTGGTCAGTGGTGCAAAGAATTCACAGCCTGCCGTCTCCCTTGAACGCGAAGGAATCCGCGTTTCTGATCGAGATGGCGAAAGTGCTGCAGGAAATGCTGGCGCGAGTGCATCAGGGTTTTGTGGCCCGCGACCTCGGGCAGGCGGAATCTGTCATCAAGATGGATTACGACATGGACCAGGTCTGTCATTCAGTGTTCCGCCAGTATCTGGAGAAAGGCGCCGGCCAGAGAGGTTATGAGGTGACCAACCTGCTCTTCATGGCCCAGGCTTTTGAACGCGCCGGCGACCACACCAAAAACCTGGCGGAAGAGCTGTTCCATCTGGTGCAGGGCCACAGCGTGAGACACATCAAGAAGTCCCGCTAGACTGGCAGGAGAGATTTCACCATGAGCCTCGGCTTGGTTTTGCTTCGGGCATTTGGAATTGGACTGGTCACCGGTTTGCGCTCGTTCACCGGAGTCGCGCTGGTCTGCTGGGCGGCGCACCTGGGCTGGCTCGACCTCGAAGGGTCGCGCCTGGTATTCATGGGGTCAACGCTGGCCACCTACGGGTTCTCCGCCCTGGCGCTAGGCGAACTCATCGCCGACAAGTTGCCCTTCATTGGGAAAAGGACTTCGCCCGGACCTCTTTTCGGCCGGATCGTCCTGGGCGCGCTCTCCGGGGCCGCGCTTGGTGTCGCGGCCGGCTCCTCTCCCGCGGCCGGCGCCATCCTCGGAGGCGCGGGCGGAGTCACCGGGGCGTTTGCCGGGTATCGCGCTCGCGCGTTTCTGGTAAAGACCTCGGGTGGGCCGGATTGGGTGATCGCGTTGTTGGAAGACCTGGTCGCAGTGGGCGGCGGGTTTCTCCTGGTCGCGCGATTTTAGTTGGTGGGCTGGGCAGGGCCGACAACCCTGGAGCCGGGCCACACCGGATTCAGCGTGGTGCGAATCACGTCCATCAGTTCATTGTTGTCGGCAGGCTTCTGCAGGAAGGCGCAAGCCCCGGCTTTGAGGGTTCGTTCCCGGTTGTACTGGGGATCGCGCGCGGTCAGGACGATGACCGGAATCGAAGCCAGCTGGGCACTCTGCTGCAAGCGGTCGAGCACGATGAAGCCGTCGCCCGCGGGCAGGCCGATATCGAGAATGATCAGGTCGGGCCGTTCTTTCTGGGCCATGGCGATGGCCGAGAAGCCGTCGGTGGCATAGGCGGTATCGAAGTGGTTGGCGCGCAAGCGCAGGTTCAGACCCCGTCTCAGGTCGGGATCATCGTCTACGATCAGAATTTTCGGTTTTTCCATGTTGTTCTCTCCTTTGATTGATCGAGTGATTGATCGAGTTCCAGATTTGAATCCTCTTAGAAAGCGTTTGGTTCTGTGCTCAGTTCGCGGAAGGCTGGCCCCGCCGCAACGTCCTCATGGTGATCTCAGTGATGCTATCGGCAACTTGCTGCACCAACTTCTCTACCGGCTCCTGATGAGCGGCTGCCGGCAGGTTGAGGCCCCGGGAGGAGAGCTTGAAAGCGAAGTTGGTGCGCAACCGCTCAGAACGTTCCAGTTGCTCGCGGATACGCTTTTCGACCACGGTGGCTCCATGTTCATCGGTGGAGGCCACGATGACCAGGCTCTCGCTCAGTCCGCTATGGCCGAGCGCGGGCAGGACCGCGTCTTTGTCTCCGAGGATGCAAGGTTCCAGGATCTGCAGGCAATACTCGCGGATGTCGTCCCAGTTGCCGGCGAACGGAGTGAGCAGGGGAGTAAGCTCCACCGTGATCAGGGAGAGGGCATCGCGCAGGCGGCCGCGGTGGGTGATGATCGGAGACAGAAATTTTGCCAGCGAAAATAAGGGCAGGGTGAAGATAAAAGTGCTGCCATAGGAAAGCTGGCTTTCCACCCACATCTGTCCGCCCTGCAGCCGGACCAGTTCTTTCGAGATATACAGTCCGAGGCCGAGCCCCTTGCGGCTGTCGTCGATCGCGTTGGGGTCCTGGTAGAGGCGTTCAAAGATCAGGGTCTTGGCTTCCGGACTGATGCCGCGGCCGGTGTCGGCGACAGAAATTTGCACTACATCGGGATCGGCCTCGGTCAGGCAGGCTTTGACCATGACCGATCCATCGGCGGGCGTGAACTTGATGGCATTGTCGAGGAGATTGGTGAGGACCTGCAGAACCCGGTTGGGGTCGGCGTAGATGAATGGAATCCGGATGTCGAGACCGGCTTCGAGACCGATGCCCTTGGCCAGGGCGCTGCCCTGCAGCATGGCCACCGCCTGGCGGATCACATCGCCGATCACGATGCAGTGCGGCTCGATGGAAATCTTTCCCGACTCGGCCCGGGTCGCCTCCAGCAGGTCGGTGATCATGGCCCGTAGCTGGTTCACGCTGCGGAACACGGTTTCCAGATGCTCGCGCTGTTCGGGAATCAACTTGCCCGCCAGGCCATCCAGCATGAGCGAGACAAACTGGTGGATGCAGGTCAGCGGGGTGCGCAACTCGTGCGAAACGTGAGATAGAAATTCATTCTTGAACTGCAGCTGCTGGCGGCGGCTGATATCGAGCGAGGTCAGCAAGGCCTGGCGCTCGATGGCATAGCGCATGGCACGCGCCAGTTGCCGGCTGTCAAAGCTCCCTTTGACCAGATAGTCCTGCACCCCCTGATGGACCGCGCTGGCTGCGAGTTCTTCGTCGTCCTGCCCGGACAGCACGACGATGGGCACGCCTGGCGCCTGCTCGAGCACGCTGCGGTAGGTGTCCGCGCCGCGGCTGTCGGGCAGGTTGAGATCGAGCAGCACCATGGCGGGAGGAGCGACGATCATGGAGGCCAGCCCAGTGGAAAGCCGGGTGACGCAGGAAACGGCGACATCGGAATGCGCTTCCACCAGCCGCAGCCGGACCAGGTCGGCGTCTCCAGGGTTGTCCTCGATCAGCAATACGTGGGTGTTGGCTACCTTATTCACTCTTCCTCCTTGGGCGGAAGGCACGCGCATCCGATCCAAAAATCTTTCAGCAGCTTCACCGTCGAAACCCAGGCGGCCAGCGTGGGCGGTTTGCTGACATAGCTGTTGGCGCCCAGTTCATAGCTGCGCTGGATATCTTTTGCGGCTTGCGATGTGCTGAAAATCACGACCGGGATGCGGCGCAGGGCGGGGTCTGATTTCATATCGGACAAGACTGCGCTGCCATCCTTGCGGGGCAGGTTCAGGTCGAGCAGCACCAGGTCGGGACGCGCGGACGCAGCGTGTTTTCCCTGGTGGCGGAGATAAGCCATGGCCTCGGCCCCGTCGTTGACGGTGCTGACGTGGCTCGGCCATGCGCTGCGGGCCAGGGCGTCGATGGTCAAGTCCAGGTCGGCGGGATTGTCATCCACCAGCAGAATTTCAGAGGACGCGGGCGTCATGCCGTTTCCAGTCTTCCGGGAACAGTTCCCGCCGGCAGGGTGAATTTGAAGACGGTGCCGCCGCCTTCGTGGGCCATGGCCTGGATCCGTCCTCCGTGGCGCTCGACGATCTTCTTGCAGATCGCCAGCCCGATGCCGTTGCCGGGATATTCGGTGCGGGTGTGGAGACGGTTGAAAATGATGAACACGTTCTCGGCGTGCTCGGCCGATATGCCGATGCCGTTGTCGGCCACCAAGAACAGCCACTCGCTGCCTTGTTTCTCCGCCTCGATCCGGATGACGGGGGCCTGGGAGCTGCGAAACTTCAGGGCGTTTCCGATGAGGTTCTGGAAGACCTGTTGCAGCTGTGATCCGTTGGCCATCAGCCGGGGCAGAATGCCGTGGGTGACGACCGCGCCGCTTTCGAGCATCGCGGCCCCCAGGTCGTCCATGGCGTGCTCCACGATTTGGTTGCAGTCCGTGCTGGCCAGGGCCGTTTCCTGCCGTCCCACGCGGGAAAACGCCAGCAGGTCGTGGATCAGGCTCTGCATGCGCGCCGCGCCATCGACGGCGTAACGGATATATTTGTCGGCCTGGTCGTCGAGCTTGCCGCGATAGTTTTCCGCCAGCAGCTGGGTATAGGCCGAGACCATGCGCAAAGGTTCCTGCAAGTCGTGCGAGGCCACGTAAGCGAACTGCTCGAGGTCGGCATTGGAGCGGGCCAGTTCCTCGATCTTCTGGGCCAGCGATTCCTGTCCCCGTTTGCGTTCTTCGCGCGATTCCTTGTCTTTCAACGCGCCCTGCAAGGCCACCCACAACCGGGCCAGCGAATCTTTCAGCACATAGTCGGTGACGCCTTGCTTGATGCACTCGACCGCAGTGACGTCTCCCAGGGCGCCCGACACCAGGATCAAGGGGATGTCCAGGCCTTCCTGGCGCAGAATTTCCAGGGCTTCGGTGCCTCTCCACTGTCCCAGGTTGTAGTCGGCCAGGACCACATCCGGGCGGTTGGTGCTTACCCGCTGCCGGAAGTCATCAGCGGTCACGGCCACGTCAGCCGCGATTTCGAATTCGCCCTTTTGCAGTTCCCGCAAAATCAAGTCGCGGTCGGCCGGATCGTCTTCGACCAGCAACACTCGCAGCTGAGGCCGGGGAGCGCTGAGGGACCCGGCCTCGCGAGCCAAATGGGTGGCAGTTGAGTTCATGGCGACGCCTGCGCGGAGGCTTCCGTGATTTCGCGGCCCGCCCGGTATTGCTGCTCCGCCGGCGGGTGGGCAATCGCGTCCCTGAAGGACGTATCCGCCGCAAGTTGGGCGGTCGCGAGGTCGCTCATCTTGCAAAATCTGCAAAATCTCCGGGCTGCCAGCCGGTTGGGCACAACCGGAGCGCGCGGGCGCGGTTGGGACCGAATGCTCATGTATCTCAGTTATCGGCGGAACCGGGGCCGGCTTTAACCGAAAACAGGTGGGAATCTAACCCGATGGCCTGGTATCTCCCGACAACCACAAGCGTTGCCGAGGTTGAAGGACATGACCTTTTAGGCGCGCCGGATTGGCTCCTGACTAAAGCGGGAATCCCGCCCGGCCGAAGGATCCAGTGTGGTTCCGCGTCCGGCAAGGCAGCCGGCCGGGAGTCAGGAACCGCCGGAGAACTTCGGTGCGCATGGGCATCGCAATTTTCAGCCCGCCGGGCGAGTCCAGAGCTGGGAGAAAAGGCCGGGTGGGCCGCGCCCTGAGCTGGCTCAGCCCGCTGGTGCTGCTTTTCCTCGCAGGCTGTCCCTTGTGGGCGCAGGTAAAATCCGCCGACCTGACCGACCTGAGCCTGGAAGACCTGATGGACACCAAGGTGACCTCGGTCTCGAAGACCGAGCAGAAAATATCGCGGGCAGCGTCCGCCATATTCGTCATCACTGCGGCCGATATTGCGCGTTCCGGCGCCACCAACATTCCCGACCTGCTGCGCATGGTTCCCGGACTCGATGTGGCGCAGATTAATGCCAACACCTGGGCCATTAATGCCCGCGGGCTCAACGGACGTTTCAGCAACGAACTGCTGGTGATGCTGGACGGCCGTGCGGTGTACACCCCCACGTTTGGCGGGGTCTTGTGGGACACGCTGGACCTTCCCCTGGAGGACGTCGAAAGCATTGAAGTCATCCGCGGACCGGGAGGAACGATCTGGGGTGCCAACGCGGTCAACGGAGTGGTCAACATCATCACGAAAAAAGCCGGGGAAACCAAAGGCGGGATGCTGGTGGCGGGCGGCGGCAATCTGGACCAGGGATTTGGAACAGCGCAGTATGGCGGGGGGCTGGGCCAGAACACGGACTACAGGATTTTCAGCAAATACTTTAATCAGGACCATCTGCCGGGTCCTGCCGGCGCCGTCGGGGCGGATGGCTGGCACCTGCTGCGCGGCGGCTTTCGCACCGACAGCCGACTGTCCGGGAAAGACCACCTCATGGTCGAGGGCGATTTGTACAGCGGGCGGGAGAACGCTCCGGTCACGTTTCTTCCCGCGGTGACGTCGCCCGGGCTGCAGAACATCGACATTCGGGCTCCGCTCGGGGGAGGTTTTCTGAATTCCACCTGGGACCATGCTTTTTCCGCTGCTTCCGGCACCACTCTGCAGGTTTCCTTCGACCGCTACCAGCGCGCCGATATTCTCCAGGAGGATCGCAACACGTTTGCCATCGACTTCCAGCACCACTTCGCCTGGGGCAGCCGTCAAGCCATGGTTTGGGGAGGCGGTTACCGGTTCACGGATTCGAGCACGCGGGGAAATCTCACTGTGTCCTTGACTCCTCCGGACCTCAACATGCAGACCTTCAGCACGTTCTTCCAGGACGAAATCGCGTTGCTGCCCGACAAGCTCTACCTCACGCTCGGCACCAAGCTGGAACATAACTTCTACACCGGGGCCAACTGGATGCCCAGCGCGCGCATGTCGTGGACACCCGGCGCCCGGCACATGTTTTGGGCAGCCATCTCCCGGGCGGATCGAACCCCCTCACAGACCGATACCTCGGTGCGGGCTAATGTTGGCGGATTCCCCGGACCGGGCGGCCTTCCGGTTTTAGTGGCTTTCGTGGGCAATCCTCTTTTCCAGGACGAACAACTGACTGCCTACGAACTGGGTTACCGGGTTGCGCTTTCCCCGAGTCTCTCGCTGGATGTCGCGGCCTATTTCAGCGACTACCAGCATCAGGAGACGGCCGAGCCGGCCGCGCCTTTCTTCGAGAGCGCGCCCGCGCCTCCTCATCTCGTTCAACCGTTTATTTTCGGGAACCTCATGCATGGAGAAGCGCATGGACTCGAGCTGGCGGCGAACTGGAAGGTTACCGATCGCTGGATGCTCAGCCCTGGATATGCCTTCGAGCAAGTTCACTTGCACCTGGACGCGGCCAGCCATGACACCAGTTCCGTCCGGCAGGAGGAGGGCAGCAGCCCGGTGCACAGCGCCCAACTGCGGTCCCACCTCGCCCTGTCGCGTGGAGTCGGGTGGGATGCTTCCCTCTATTTCGTTGACCGACTGAGAAGCGGGGCAATCCCGTCCTACACCCGGCTCGATACCGGAATCACCTGGCGATGGACGGAACAGCTCTCCATGAGCGTGGTGGGGCAGAACCTGGTGAAGGACCGGCACCTGGAGTTTGTCGATGAGAACGGCACCGTGAGGTCCACGCTGATCAAGCGGAGCATTTACGGGAAACTTACGTGGCAATTCTGAAACAGGAACCAAAAATTGGAAGGCCCCGACAAAACGCCTGAAATTTTCGTGGAAGACGATGCCGCCTTGCCGCGCCCTTCCCGAAAATACTGGAGGCGGCTGGCCTTGCTGCTGGTCTTCGGTTCCGCGGTCGTGGGGATGCAGGCGCAGACGGCCACCGAATATCAGGTCAAAGCGGCATTTCTGTTCAATTTCGCGAAGTTCGTGGAGTGGCCGGCCGACGCATTTCGGAGCGAGGACGCCCCGCTGCAAATTTGCGTGCTGGGGCAAGATCCGTTCGACCCTGATTTCGAACAGGCGATTGCAGAGAAGACGGTGAACGGCCGCCGGCTCGAGATTATTCATCCCTCCGGCCTGGACCAGGCGAAAGCGTGTCAGATCATATTCGTGGCGGCTTCGGAAGGGCCGCGCCTGCGCGAGATCCTGCGCCGCCTGAGAGGAAGCGGCGCTCTCACCGTGGGCGATGCCGCGGGTTTCGCCCGCATGGGCGGGATCATCAACTTTGTCCTCGACGACAGCCGGGTGCGTTTTGAAATCAATCTGCAAGCCGCGGACCGGGCCCACCTGAAGCTCAGCGCGCGGCTATTGACCGTGGCCAAGCTGATCGTGGCGGACGATGGAGCGGTGAACTAGATGGGCGCCTTGCGCGACATGTCGATCGGGCGGAAGCTGACCGCGATCATCCTGTCGATCACGGCGATCACCTTGCTGCTGGCTTGCGGGGTGATGATCAGCTACGACGTGATCACGACCCGGCGGGCGATGGTGAGAGACGCCTCCACGCTGGCCGACATGGTGGCGGACAACAGCACGGCCGCACTTACGTTCCATGACGTGCAGGCGGCGCAGGATGTCCTGAAGTCCCTGCGCACCCAGCCTCACATCACGGCGGCTGGCCTGTTTACCGAGGACGGGAAGCTGTTTGCCGCGTACGTCCGCGACCGGCCAGATTTGGATCTGCCGGCTCCGCTCCCGGCTTTGCGTAAAAGCGGCAGCTTCTTCGAAGCGGGTCATCTGCTGGTGTTTCGCCCGGTCCGGCTGGCGGCGGACTCGATTGGCACGGTTTACCTGGAATCGGATTTCTCCGAGATGAAGGCGCGGCTGCGGACTTACCCCTGGGTGATTGCGGTGGCGCTGTTGATTTCCTCGATCGTGGCTTTTCCGCTGGCGGCGCGACTGCAAGGGCTGGTTTCCGGGCCCATCCTCGAACTGGCGCAGACGGCGAGAAGGGTTTCCCTGGAGCGGAACTATGCCCTGCGCTGTCCGGTTACGAGTCACGATGAAGTGGGACGGCTGGTGGCGGGAGTGAACGAAATGCTCGCCCAGATTGAACAACAGGACCGGGAACTGCAGCGCCACCGTGGGAACCTGGAAGATGAGGTGGCTCGCCGCACCGCCGAACTGCAGAACGCGAACGTACAGTTTGCCGCCGCCAAGGATGCAGCCGAGGCCGCCAGTCGCGCCAAGGGCGAGTTTCTGGCCAACATGAGCCATGAGATTCGCACTCCCATCAACGGAATCCTGGGCATGACGGAACTTACCCTGGACACCCAGCTGAGCCAGGAGCAGCGGGAATACCTCCTGCTGGTGCGTTCTTCGGGCGAGTCTCTGCTCAGCATCATCAACGACATTCTGGACTTCTCGAAAGTGGAATCGGGAAAAATGGAGCTGGAGCAGATCGCTTTCAACCTCTATACCTGCGTGGGTGAAACCATGAAGACGCTGGCGGCGCGGGCCCACGAAAAGGGGCTGGAATTGGCTTACGAGATCGGCGCGGACGTGCCTCCGCAACTGCTCGGCGATCCCGGGCGGCTGCGCCAGATCCTGGTGAACCTGGTGGGAAATGCCATCAAATTTACCGACCAGGGAGAAGTGCTCGTCGAAGTTACGCGGAAGTCCGAGCACCACGGCAAGGTGGAAATCCATTTCAAGGTGCAGGACACGGGAATCGGAATTCCGGGCGAAAAACACCGGCTGCTCTTCCAGGCCTTTTCGCAGGCCGACAACAGCACCACGCGGAAGTATGGCGGGACGGGACTCGGGCTGGCTATTTCCGCCAGCCTGGTCAACCTTATGAGGGGAAAAATCTGGCTGGAAAGCGGCGAAGGCAAGGGCAGCGCATTTCATTTCACCGCGTGCTTCGCCCAGCAGCCCGAGGTAATGCCGCCCGCGCTCCCGCCCGCCCCGGACTTGCACCATGTGGCCGTGCTGGTGGTGGACGACAACGAAACCAATCGGCGGATCCTGTGCGACATGACGGCCCGGTGGGGGATGGAACCATGCGCCGCCGAGAGTGGCGAGGCGGCGCTGGCGGCCATTGCAGCAGCACGACAGAAAGGCGAATCCTTTTCCGTCATCCTGGTGGACGCGCGCATGCCGGGCATGGACGGATTCCAGCTGGCGGAAGCGATCCGCCGCCAGTCCACCAGCGGGACAGCGAATATCCTGATGCTGACTTCCGGCGGACAACTGGGCGAAGCGGAGCGTTGCCGGCAGGTGGGCATTTCGGCCTACCTGCTGAAGCCCGTGATGAAAGCCGATCTGCGCGCCGCGATCCTCACCGTGCTGGGCGGTGGCCGCTCCGGCCAGCCCGCCCCACCGCCTTCGCTGGTGACCCGGCATTCCCTGCGCGAGTCGTCGCGCAAACTCCACATCCTGGTGGCCGAAGACAACGCCGTGAACCAGGCAGTGATTCTGCGAGTGCTGGAAAAAATGGGGCACTCCGCGGTGCTGGCGCATAACGGCAAAGAGGCGGTCGCTTTCGCCTTCAGCCAGAAATTCGACCTGGCGTTCATGGACGTGCAGATGCCGGAGATGGACGGTCTGGCCGCCACCGAAGCTATTCGCCGGCAGGAGAAACCCGGCGCCACTCGCCTTGCGATCTTTGCCATGACCGCGCACGCCATGAAAGGTGACCGCGAGCGCTGCCTGCAGGCAGGAATGGATGGATACATTACGAAACCCATACGCTTCAGCGATATTGAAAAAACGCTCTCCGATTTTTCCCGCGCCCAAACCAACCTTGCCGCCAATCCTCCCGCCGCCCTGGTGTGGGCCCGGGCCGAAGCTCTGGACCGGCTGGGCGGGGACGAAGAACTCCTGCGCGAACTTTGCCATATCTTTCTGGAAGAATCACCCAAATTGCTGCAGAAGCTCCGCCAGGGCATCGTCGACATCGATGCGGATGCGGTGATGCGGGCGGCCCACAGCCTCAAAGGCGAGCTCGGCTATCTGAGCGCCGCCGGCGCCTCGCAAGCCGCCCGCGAACTGGAAGACATGGGACATGAAAAAAATCTTTCCCGGGCTTCAGAAGTGTTTGCGGTGCTGGAGCGGGAATTGGCGGGTCTGCATCTCGCGCTGCAAGACCCTGCCGGAGCCGTGCAATGAATAGTCCGCCTGTGGGCCGGCCTCCGGAGGCCGGTTCCTCCACGATATTGTCGCCGCCCGATACCGTGTTGATCGCGGAAGACGATCCCATTTTCCGCCGCATCCTGGAAAACTGGTTGCAGAAATGGAATTACCGGGTCACGTCCCTGGAGAACGGCCTGGACGCATGGAGCGTGCTGCAGCAAAAAGATGCTCCCCAGATGGCGATCCTGGACTGGATGATGCCGGGTCTCGACGGAATTGAACTGTGCCGGAGGATCCGCAGTGACGAAGAGGGTCCATATAAATATGTGCTTCTGCTGACGGCGAAAGGCAGCAAGGAAGACGTAGTGGCCGGCCTGGAGGCCGGGGCCGACGACTATCTGACCAAACCATTCGACGTAAACGAACTGCGCGCGCGGGTGCGGGCGGGCAAGCGGATTCTGGAACTCCAGGGCGCGCTGCTGAAAGTCCAAACCGAATTGCAATTCGAGTCGGCGCACGACCATCTGACCGGCCTGTGGAACCGCGGCGCCATCATGGGCCTGCTGCACCGCGAGACCCAGCGCAGCGTGCGGATCGGCGAGCCTTTGGGAGTGATGATGGCGGACCTTGACCACTTCAAACAGATCAACGACACCCACGGGCACCAGACCGGAGATGCCGTGTTGCGCGAAGTGGCTCGGCGCATGCTTGCATCGGTGAGAAATTATGATTACGTGGGCCGCTACGGCGGCGAAGAGTTCCTGGTGGTGCTGGCCGAGTGTTCCGCTGCCGACCTGATCGCGACCGCGGAAAGAATGCGGGCCGGGATATCGAGAAAGCCGGTTGAAACCGAAGCCGGACCCATTCCGGTGACGGTGAGCATTGGAATCGTGGCCGGCCGTCAATTGGGGGAACTGGTCAAGGGAGAGGCACTCTTACGGGCCGCCGATACAGCGCTCTATTGCGCCAAGACGAACGGCAGGAACCGCGTGGAGCGCGCCCCGGAAATCGGGCCGGCGTCCCGCGCCCACGCCGGAGCGGCGCCGTAATCATCGGCTCTCGATAACGCCTGACTTGCCGCAAACTTTCCGGACTTCGCGTGGCGCAAATTTCAGCGGCGGTACTTTCCCATCCACTCCGCCTGGCCTAGCACCTGGCTTCGCATCGCCTGTTCTACTTCCTGCCGGCTCACGCCCGGTTTGAGGTCCAGTTTTCCGTTGAGCGCGAAGATCTTGAAAAAATAGCGATGGGGTTGTCCCGGAGGCGGACAGGGACCGTTGTAGCCGATCCTGCGAAAGTCGTTGCGCCCTTGCCGCTCGCCGCCGGGCAGTTCGTCAATCCGGGTCACGCCCTCCGCCAGGCTGGTGGCAGCCGCGGGCAGGTCGAACAGCACCCAGTGGGTCCAGGTGCCGGATGGAGCATCGGGATCATCGGCGATCAGCGCGAAGCTCTGAGTTCCGGGCGGAGGTTCGACCCACGAAAGTTCGGGAGAGACATCGGCGCCATCGCAGGTGAATCTCCGGGGAATGTCGCCGCCATTCTCAAAAGCGCTGCTGGAGATCGCAAATGCCATTTGCCCTTTGCCGAGCTGCGCACGGCCTGGACGGGTCGGAGACCCGTCCCCGCACAGACCGGAGGTGGTGCAAGCACTACTGGGTCGAGATGGTGAAGTTTACCGTAATCCGGGCTTCTGTTTCGACGGCCTGACCTGACTGCAGGTAGGGCCGGAAGCGCCATTGTTTTACCGCTTCCCGGGCCGCGGTCGAAAGAATCGTGGGTCCGCTCAGAACGTGAAGGTCCTGAATATTTCCGTCCCGGCCGATCAGGGCTTCGAGCACGACCGCGCCTTGAACCTTCATCTCCTTGGCCAGCAGGGGATAGTTTGGTTGAACCGGGCGGGAAATGATTTCAGCCGCGCCGGGAGAAAGGTGGACGCGACCGGTAGCATCGGCAACGCCGCCGGAATCCGAAGCGGCAGTGGACGATCCGGATGGAGCGGAAGCCGGCGAGGCAGA
>Ga0187822_10000037_pt1 | contig 19760 bp, 20 predicted proteins | sample NC_wetland_sal_i_18_FD_132967 | JGI IMG/M metagenome (GOLD analysis project Ga0187822, IMG submission 132967) | Wetland sediment microbial communities from Neuse River Estuary, North Carolina, USA - SourceSoil_2 | ecosystem: Environmental > Aquatic > Freshwater > Wetlands > Sediment | place...
CGGCGGTCGCGGCGGTGTTCGCCGGCTGGGTCGTTGGGGCGCGGGTGAATCAGATCATCGCGGGCACGGCGGTGACCCTCGCCTGCGTGGGGCTCACGGGGACGATCTACCGGCAGGCATACGGCGCGGGCGGGCCCGGGCTCTCGCTGCCGACGCTGGGCCCGCTCCCCGTGCCGGGCCTGAGCCGCATTCCGGTGCTCGGCCCGGCGCTGTTTGCCCAGCCCGCACTCACCTATGTGAGCCTCGCGCTGGTGCCCATCGTGTGGTGGATGCTCTACCGCACCCGTGTGGGTCTCGCGCTCCGCGCTACGGGCGAGGCGAGTGACCTGGCCCGCGCCGCGGGGGTGCCTGTCGGCCGGCTGCGCTTCTCGGCGACCGTGTTCGGCGGGGCCCTCGCGGGACTCGGCGGCGCGAGCCTGGTGCTCGCGCAGGTGGGGACATTCGCGGAGAAGATGACGGCCGGGCGTGGGTACGTGGCGATCGCCATCGTGGTGCTCGGGCGGTGGCACCCCGCCGGCGTGGCGCTGGCGGCCCTGCTCTTCGGCGCGGCGACGGCCCTGCAGTTTCTCTTCCAGTCGCTCGGGCTGGCGGTGCCGTACCAGTTCTTCCTGATGCTGCCCTACGTGCTCACGCTGCTGGCGCTGGCGGGCGCGGTGGGGCGAGTGCAGGCGCCGGCGGGCTTGGCGAAGGACGAATGAGCCGGATCAGGCGTGCTCCCGGCGAAGCGCGTCACGCGCGTCGAGGATCTGCTGGCGGACGCGGTCCCGGAGCGCCGGGACATCCTTCACCGTGAGCCCGGCGGTCTCGACCGGTTCCAGCACGCGGACTTCGGCGACCGAACGGCCGAAGCGCCAGTCGTGCTTCCTGAGCGCCGTGCCGGTACCACTCACGGCCAGCGGCAGAATCGGCGCGCCGGATTGGATCGCCAGGCGAAACGCGCCGTCCTTGAACGGGAGCATGTCCTCCGTCATCGACCGGGTCCCCTCGGGGAAGATCATGACCGAGACCCGGTTCTTGAGAACCCCGCAGCAACGCTGGAGCGCTTCGACCGCGCTTCGCCCCTCGCCCCGGCGGACCGGTATATCGCCGGCGAGGCGCATGAGCCAGCCGAGGACCGGGATTCTGAACAACTCGGCCTTGGAGAGCCACTTCATCTCCCAGGGCAGATGGCTGATCAGGAGGATGTCGGCGAAGGATTCGTGGTTCGAGACGACGACGTAGGGGCGACGCGGATCGGCCGGCGGAGTGCCCGATGTGCGGAAGCGCCAGAGCGGATTGAGCGTCGCCATGACGGGGCCGATCCTTCGGAACACGTACCCCACGGCGTAGCGGCCCGGGTCGGAAAGCGTGGCCAGGCGGAGCAGCCCCATGACGGGGAGCCAGAGCACAAGGGCGGTGCCCAGCACGAGCCACGCCCAGACGGACATGAGGGTTTGCCAGAGCTGCGCCATGCCGCCGTTATTCCGAAGGGGTCGACCGGGCCGTAACCTTAGCGGGGCCGCCAAGACCTAGACAAGGGCCGATCGTGGACACCTTACCGCCTCCTTCACTGCTGGGCAGCCGGCTCTTCCGGCCGTCGGTCGCGCTCACCGGCCTCTTCGTGCTGGCGCTCTTCTTCGCCCTGCATGAAGGGCGGGCGTTCTTCCTCCCGATCGTGCTGGTCCTGCTGCTCCACTTCCTGCTGAGTCCGGTCATCCGCGCGCTCAAGGCGGCGCGAGTCCCGGAGTCGTTGGGCGCCGCGGCGGTGCTGGGCGGGCTCCTCTTGGCGCTGAGCCTGGCCGGGTACTACCTGGCCGGGCCGACGCGGGAGTGGCTGGCGCAGGCGCCCGCGAGCGTGGCCCAGACCCAGGCCCGGCTCCGCCGCCTTCTCCGGCCGGTGGCGCAGGTCACCCGGACCGCGGAGCAGGTGGCGCAGGCCACGGACGTCGGAACCGGGCACACGCCCCAGGTCGTCATCAAGGGTCCGAGCCTGGGGCAGCGGCTGTTCGGCACGACGGAGAGCCTCGTGGCCGGCGTCGTGATGGTGATCGTCCTGCTCTACTTTCTGTTGGCGTCGGGGGACCTTTTTCTCCAGAAGGTCATCCGGAGCCTGCCCCAGCTCGAGGACAAGAAGCGCGCCGTCACGATCGCGCGCGAGGCGGAGGCGTCCGTGTCCCGCTACTTGATCACGATGACGGTGATCAACGCCGGCCAGGGGCTCCTCGTCGCCGGCGCGATGGCCCTGCTCGGCGTGCCGACCCCGCTGCTCTGGGGCACCCTGGCGGCGCTGCTGGCGTGGATACCCTACGTCGGCGCACTGGCCATGATCACGGTGCTCGCCGTGCTCGGGTTCCGGACGTTCGACGCGCTGGGGCAGGCGCTGCTCGTGCCCGGCGCCTTCGTCGCCATCAACCTCGTCATCGCGAACTTCGTGACGCCCAACGTGCTGGGGCGGCGGCTCAAGCTGAACCGGGTGGCGATTCTGCTCGGACTGTTCTTCTGGTCCTGGATCTGGGGGGTGCCCGGCGCGTTCGTCGCCGTTCCCCTGCTCGCGACGTTCAAGATCCTGTGCGACCATATCGACTCGCTCAGGCCGGTGGGAGAATTCCTCGGTGAGTGAACCGGAGCGCGGCGAGTGAGACGCGGGCGCGAGACCCATGTCACGGCCGGCGAGGCGGCCGCCCTAAGCGGGTTGCCGCTGCCGGTGGACTTTGCCCGCGTTCGGCTGCATCGGGGCGCCGGCGGGCCGGCCGGCCGAGCGCTCCGCACGTTGGTGCTCGGGCTCACCCGCGGCCGGGCGATCGCGCTCGGCAACCATGTGTTCCTGCCGGACTCCTGCTGCCGGTCCCTCCCGGTGCTGGCGCACGAGCTCACGCACTGCGGCCAGTATCAGGCCTGGGGCGCGGTGCGCTACTACGCCCGCGGCCTCGGCGACCGGGTGCGCGAGCTCCGTCACCGGAGCGGGCTCGGCCCGAGCCCGTATGACTACGCCGGCGGTGCGCCGCGGCCCTTTGCCACCTACGGCATGGAGCAGCAGGGCCAGATCGTCGAGGACTGGATCCGCGGCTGTCCCGCGGCCGCCGCGCTCCTCACTGCTCCGGCAGCCGATCCTCCCACAGAGCGAAGACGTTCCCGTCGGGGTCCGCGATCATCGCCATGATGCCCCAGGCCTGCTGGCGGGGCTCCTCGAGTACCGGGACGCCTCGGTCGTGCAGGCGCGCGCAGAAGTCGAGCAGGTCCGGCACGTGGAACGTGACGCCGGTGTGGCGGCCTACCAGCGCCTTCGCGTCCTGGTGGACCGCCGGGTGCACGCCGAGGTGCGGCTCCTGCTCCAGGAACTCCGCGCCGAACGAACCCTGCTTGGTCAGGGTCAGGCCGAGGTCGTCCCGATAGAACGCGATCGCGCGATCGATATCGGTGACGAAGACGGCTACGCTGTACATCGCCCGGATCACGCGGCCTCCAGCGCCTGGGCCAGATCGGCGATCAGGTCGTCGGGATGCTCCAGCCCCACGGACATGCGCAGCAGCCCCTCGGGCGCGCGGGTGTGAACGCCCTCCACGGACGCGCGATGCTCGATCAGCGTCTCGGGCCCGCCCAGGCTGGTGGCCCGCGTTATCAGTCGGAGCCGGGCGGCCATGCCCATGGCTTCGGCGCGCCCGCCCCGCACCTCCAGCGACAGCATCCCGCCGAAGTCCGCCATCTGGCGTGCGGCCACCGCGTGAGCCGGGTGCGAGGCGAGCCCCGGGTAGTGAACCCGGGCCACGGCCGGGTGGGACTCGAGGAAACGGGCCACGGTCATTGCGTGCTCCGAGTGTCCCCGCATCCGATACGGCAGGGAGCGGATTCCCCGGAGCAGCAGCCAGCAGTCGAACGGCGACGCGACGGCCCCGCCCGCGACCTGTACGGTCCGGATCCGTTGGAACAGGTCGTCGTCGGCCCGGGCGACGACGGCCCCGCTCAGGACGTCGCTGTGCCCGCCGAGGTATTTCGTGGTCGAGTGCATGACGAGGTCGGCGCCGCGCTCGAGCGGGCGGGTCAGCACGGGCGACGCCCAGGTGTTGTCGCACACGACGCGGACGCCGGCCTTCCGGGCCACGGCGACGATCGCGGCGATGTCCGTCACCCGCAGGAGCGGATTCGACGGGGTCTCCACCCAGATGATCTTCGTGGCCGGCCGAATCGCCGCCGCGACCGCCGCCGGGTCGGTCATGTCCACGGCGGTGTGCTGCAGTCCCCAGCGGCTGTACACCTCGCCCAGGAGCTTCCGCGTGACGTAGTAGGAATCGTCCGGGACGAGCACGTGGTCGCCGGGTCCGAGCGACTGGAAGATCGCCGCCGTGGCCGCCATCCCGGACGAGAAGGCGGCTGCCACGGCGCCGCCCTCGAGCTCCGCGAGGCAACGCTCCAGGGCGCTGCGGTTCGGATTCGCGTCACGGGCGTAGATGTAGCCGCCCGGGAAGCTCCCGTCCCGCGCCCGCTCGAAGGTGGTAGAGAGGTGGATCGGGGGCGTCACCGCTCCGGTGACCGGGTCGGGCTGGTGACCGGCGTGCACGGCGAGCGTCTCGAAGCGCATCGGGGGCTCAGGTGTGAGTTGGCAGAGTGAGCAGGAACCTGATCAGGAGGATCGCGGCGACGACCGAAACGACCGCGGCGCCGGCGATCAGGACGAGCACGGCGAGAAGAAGCCGGCGGCTGGCTCGATGCACCACGTCCGGCTGTTCCAGGTGCCGGCGCAGAAGGGCCACGTTCTTCGCGTCCGACTTCCACACGAAGTCGAACAGGTCGCCGGCGCCGGGGACGGCGCCGATGAGTGTGTCGACCGCGATGTTGTAGAGCATCCGCGCCAACACGGTGCGCGAGGCCCCGAGCCGCGCGGCCTCCACGAGGATCCAGGCCGAGGCCAGGGCGCCCAGCGCGTCGCCCAGTCCCGGCAACAGGCCGAGGAGCGGGTCGAGGCCGATGCGGAACCGGGTCCCGGGGATGGGGATCGCGTTGTCGAGCAGGGTCGCGAGCCGCTCGACCCGCTCGAGCCGATGGCGCTCGGGCTCGGTGAGCCGCAGGGCAACGGAGTCCGTGGGGGGAGCGGAGCTCATGCGGTCTCGCCGGCCGGCTCGAGGGTCAGGGCCATCACGTCGTCGTCCTGGACCTGGGAGCCGAGGCGGAAGGACGTCGTGCCGACGAGGCGGAAGCCCGCTTTGCGGTAGAACGCGATTGCCCGGGGATTCTCCTGCCATACGGCAAGCCAGAGCGTGCGGCCACCCCGGCGGCGGGCTTCCGCGACGCACGCGTCCATCAGATGCTGCGCGACTCCGCGGCCGTGCCAGTCGCTCACGACGTAGAACCGGACCAGCTCCACCGGCGCATCCACCGGGATGCCGCGGGGCGAGCGGCCGGCGACGACATAGGCGAATCCAACCGGCCGGCCGTCGAGTTCGGCCAGGAGATAGGTCGCGGCGGGGTCGGCAAGCTCCTCCGCCTGCTTTGCCTCGCTGTACTTGGCGGTGAGGTGCGCGGCCATGTCGTCGGGGTCGTTGTAGGCCGCGTACGTCTCGGCGAAGGTACGCGCCGCGAGTTCGGCCAGGGGGGCCGCGTCGGTGCGGCTCGCGCGACGGATCGACGGGATCACCCGGACCGTGGCCGCGAAGCGAAGGCCGCGCGCAGGTTGCGCCGCATGCCCTCGAGGCCCGGCCGGGCGAACGGGGTGTCGCCGAAGCGAGCCGCGAAGCCGGCTTCATCCATCGAATCGAAGAAATCCGGCGATGCACCGCGCAGCAGGTCCCGGGGCTTGAGATCGGGCGACGTCGCCTCTGCCGCAAAGCGGGTGTTCCACGGGCACGCGTCCTGGCACGCGTCGCAGCCGAAGGCCCAGCCGTCCAGGTCGGGGATGATGGCCTCCGGAATGGGCCCGCGGTGCTCGATAGTCAGGTACGAGATGCATTTCGTCGCGTCCAGTACGCGGGGCGCGGCGAACGCATCTGTGGGACAAGCCTCCAGGCACCGGGTGCAGCTGCCGCAGCGATCGAGTTCGAAGGGCGGGTCCACGGCGAGCGGAAGGTCGGTGAAGACGGTTCCGATGAAGCAGAACGAGCCGGTCTCCGGCCGGATGAGAAGCGAGTTCTTGCCGATCCAGCCGAGGCCCGCGCGCTGTGCGAGTTCGCGCTCGGGAACGGGGCCGGCATCGGTGTACGGCCGGGCGACTTTCGCGCCATTCTGGCGGAGAAAGTCTGCCAGTTGATCCAGGCGCCGGAGCATTGTCCCGTGATAGTCCTCCCCCCGGGCGTACTTCGCTACTCGCGGTGCCTCGAGATCCGCCGGCCCATCGTGCGAGTAATAGTTCTCGAGCACTACTACTACCCGCACCGCCTCCCGGTCAATCCGTTGGGGCTCCTTCCGCTTCTTGGCCTGGCGATGGAGATAGCGCATCGTCCCTGCGTACCCCCGCGCGAGCCATTCGTCCAGCTCCGCCGCGTGCGCCGTCGGGCTCAGGTCGGTGATGCCGCTGGCCAGGAAGCCAAGGCGCGCGGCCTCGGCCTTCACTTTGTGGGCGGTGACGCCGGTCGCCATGGGTCGGTGATCAGCCGGGCCCCGCGCTGGTATGTCGCGTAGGCCCAGGCCCATTCGAGGAGCACGATGACGCGGTTGCGGAATCCGATCAGGAAGAAGATGTGGATGAAGATCCAGAGGAGCCACGCGACGAAGCCGCCGAAGTGGAGCCGCCCGATATCGGCGACCGCCTGGCCCCGGCCGATCACGGCGAGCTGGCCTTTGTCCCAGTAGCTGAAAGGCTCGCGGGGCCGGCCGGCCAGATCGCTTTGGATCGCGCGCGCGGCGTGCTGCCCCATCTGAATCGCCACGGGGCAGATGCCGGGCAGGGTCCTGCCCTCCTCTACGAAGGCCGCCGCATCGCCCAACACGAACACCTCGGCGTGCCCGGGAATGGAGCAGTCGGCCTGCACCAGGGCCCGGCCTTGCCCATCGAGCGGTGTCCCGAGAGTCTTGAGCAACGGACTGGCCACGTTGCCGGCGGCCCAGATGACCGTGTTGGTGGGAATGGTCCAGCCGGCGGCCTGCACCGCGCCGGCTTTGATGTCCGTCACGAAGGTCTCGGTGCGCACGTCGACTCCCAGCGTCCGCAGTTCGCGCTTGGCTTCGGCGCTGAGCGATTCCGGGTACGACGAGAGAATGCGGGTTCCGCCCTCCAGCAGCATCACGGTGGCGTCGCGCGGATCGATGTGCCGGAAATCGCGCTTCAGGGCGAAGCTCCGGATCTCCGCCACGGCGCCGGCCATCTCGACACCGGTGGGCCCGCCGCCGACAACGACGAACGTGAGGTGGGCGTGCCGCTTCACGGGGTCGGGCTCGCGCTCGGCCCGCTCGAACGCGGTGAGCACCCGGCGGCGGATCTCGAGCGCGTCCTCCAGGCTCTTGAGCCCCGGAGCGAACGGCTCCCAGTCGTCGTGCCCGAAGTAGCTGTGCCGCGCTCCGGTGCAGAGGAGCAGGTAGTCGTATGTCAGGCTGCCGCCGTCGGCCAGCCGGAGCGCGCGGGCCGCCGCGTCGACTGCAATGGCCTCGCCGAGCATCACCTCCACATTCTTTTGCCGGCGTACGATCGACCGGATCGGCGCGGTAATGTCCGCCGGGTTGAGCCCCGCGGTCGCCACCTGATAGAGCATCGGCTGGAAGAGGTGGTGATTCTTTCGGTCGACGAGGGTGATCCGCACCTTGCTGCGCCTGAGCGCGCGCGCGGCGTAGATGCCGGCGAAGCCGCCGCCGACGATCACGACATGGGGCGGCGTCTGCTTGTCGGGGGCGGTCACAAGCCCATCGTTTCCCGGCGCCACCGGGCGAAGCGGATCACGTCAGCGGCCGGGGGCACCGCGTTCTCGTCGGCGTAGGCGGTGTACATCCGCCACCGGAGATACGTGCGGTCGGGCAGCGGGAGGAACGGGAACCGGCGCCACCAGTCGCGCCGGCGAAAGGCCCACGCGGCGGCAAGGAGGTCGCGCGCGAGCCTCGGATTGACCAGGGCCCGCCCGCCGAGGCGGACCGCGAGCGAGAGCCAGGAGGCTGCCATTGCCGTAAGATAATTCCGGTCGCGGGGATATATTCCCCGGGCTATGACCGCCGCACCGGTTTGGGCGCCGCCCCGGCGGCAGGTTCGGGACGAGTTCCCGATCTTCCGCCACGCGGTCTATCTCAACAGCTGCTCCCTCGGTGCCCTCTCGTCCCGGTCGCGCGCGCGGGTGAACGAGTACCTCGATCTCTGGGAGCGGCGCGGGGCCGCCGCGTGGTACGACGTCTGGTGGGGCGCCCTGGCCGAGCTGCGCGATCGGTACGCGCGGGTGATCGGCGCTGGGGCCGCCGACGTGGCCCTCCACTCGAACATCTCCACCGCGCTGGCCGCCGTGGCCGAGTCGCTCGATTACCGCCGACGCCCCAGGGTCGTCGTCACGAGCCTCGACTTCCCCACGATCGCCTATCAGTGGCTGGCGAAGGCGGGCGAGGGCGTCGAAGTCGAGATCGTGGAGAGCCCGGATGGCATCCACGTGCCGCTCGAGCGCTTCGAGCGGGCCGTAGACGACCGTACCGCGCTCGTGGCGACGAGCCACGTCTTCTTCACTTCGGGCGCGATCCAGGACGTGGCCGCGCTGGCCGGCATCGCGCACCGAAAGGGGGCGCTGCTCCTCGTCGACGGCTACCAGGCGGCCGGGCAGCTGCCGGTGGACGTGCGCCGGCTCGACCCGGACTTCTATTGCGCCGGCGGGCTCAAGTGGCTGCTTGGCGGCTCGGGCATCGCGTTTCTGTACGTGCGCCCCGGGCTCGCCGGCGCGCTCGAGCCCCGGACGACCGGGTGGTTCGCGCACCGGGAGCAGTTCCGGTTCGACCCCCGTGAGCTGGCACGGCACGACGACGCGCGCCGCTTCGAGGCCGGAACGCCCGGGATGGCCGCGGTGTACGCACAGCTCGGAGGTCTGGACGTGCTCGACCAGCTGGGCCCCGACGAGGTGCGGCGCACGACGATGGCGCTGACGGAAGACCTGATCGAGCGGGCCCGTGGCGCGGGGCTCGCGCCTAGGGTCGCGGCGACCCGGGAAGCCCGCTCGGGCATTGTCATGCTGCCCAGCGCCGAGCCGGCCCAGGACGTCCGCCGCCTCGCCGAGGCCGGGGTCATCGTGGACGCCCGACCCGGACACGTGCGTGTCTCGCCCTATTTCTACAACGTACCCGACGATCACCTTGCGCTGCTGGAGCTCCTGAAGCCGTGACCGACGCCTACTCCCGCGGCCCCATTCGGCCCATCGAGCCGAAGCCGCTCACCGAAGACGAGGTTCTGCTCGAAAGCCGGCCTCCCCGGGAGGCTGTGGACCTCCACAAGGCATCGGACTCGTGGCGAGCGCTGCGGATCCTGGGCGAGTTCGTCTGGGGGTTCGAGAACCTGGCCGACGTGAGCGGCGGCGTGTCGATCTTCGGGTCGGCCCGGACCCGGCCCGAAGACCCGGAGTACGAGGCGGCCACCGAGACCGCCCGACTCCTGGCCAAGGCCGGCATCCCGGTGATCACCGGGGGCGGACCGGGGATCATGGAGGCCGCGAACCGCGGCGCCTACGAGGCGGGGGGCCTCTCGATCGGGTGCAATATCGAGCTGCCTTTCGAGCAGGGAACGAACGCCTACGTCACCCGGAGCCTGATGTTCAAGTTCTTCTTCGTGCGCAAGATGATGTTCGTGAAGTACGCCGGCGCCTTCATCGTTTTCCCCGGCGGTTACGGCACGCTGGACGAGTTGTTCGAGGCGCTGACGCTGATCCAGACGGGCAAGGTGAAGCATTTTCCGGTGATCCTGTTCGGCCGGAGATACTGGAGCGGAATGGTGGACTGGCTGCGGGAGACTGTGGCCGCCGAGCGGAAGATCAACCCCGAGGACCTCGATCTCTTCCGGTTGACGGACGATCCGGCCGAGGCGGTTCAGATCGTGATCGGGGCCCGCGACGGACAGCCGCTCCGGAAAAGGAAGGAGAAGCCCAGGCCATGACCCGCCCTTCGGCCGCGTATCTGCGGGGGCAGCGGATCGACCCCAAGGCCGTCACCGGCCGGGAGACCGCCGCGGACCTGATCGACAACGCGTTCCTGGCCTACAACGCGGGACGCCTGCGCGAGGGGTGCGCGCTCTTCAGCCAGCGGATGCTGGCGGCTGACGTGACGGTCGGGATGAGCCTCACGGGCGCAATGACGCCCGCCGGGCTCGGCATGAGCTGCCTCATCCCGCTGATGGAGGCGGGGTTCGTGGACTGGCTCATCTCGACCGGCGCGAATCTCTACCACGACGCGCACTTCGGCCTCGGGCTGGCGATGCACCGGGGCACGCCCCACGCCGACGACGTGGAGCTGAGAGACAAGGGCGTCGTGCGGATCTACGACATCTTCTTCGACTACGGCGTGCTGCTCTCGACCGACGCCTTCGTCCGGGAGGTCTCCGCGCGGGAGGAGTTCCAGCGGCCGATGAGCTCGGCCGAGTATCACTGGCTTCTTGGTGGGTACCTGATGGAGCGGGAGCGGGCGCTGGGCCTCACGCGCCGCTCGGTGCTGGCCGCCGCCCACCAGCTCGACGTGCCCATCTACACCAGCTCGCCCGGCGACAGCTCGATCGGGATGAACGTCGCGGAGCAGGCGCTGGCGGGCAGCAAGCTCCGGTTCGACGTGAGCGCCGACGTGAACGAGACGGCGGCGATCGTGCTGGAGGCGAAGCGGTCCGGCGGCAAGAGCGGGTGCCTCATCGTGGGCGGCGGGAGCCCGAAGAACTTCATGCTCCAGACCGAGCCCCAGATCCAGGAGGTGCTGGGGATCGACGAGCGCGGGCACGACTATTTCCTCCAGATGACCGACGCGCGGCCGGATACGGGGGGCCTGTCCGGGGCCACGCCGGCGGAGGCGGTGAGCTGGGGCAAGATCGACCCGGACCAGCTGCCGGGGACGGTGGTCGTGTACGGCGACAACTCGATCGCCCTCCCGCTGCTCACGGCGCACGCGCTGGCGCGACACGAGGCGCGGCCGCCCAAGCGCCTCTACCGGAGGCGGGAGGCGATGCTCGGCCGGCTGGTCGACGAGTATCGCGCCGCCCTTGCCTCCCGCGACCGGCGCGCCCAAGCGTCGGTCGCCGCATCGGGGCCGGCCGGGGGGGCCGAGACGGTCGGCCGGTGACCGGAACCGGCGACGGGGCCCCCGCCGGCCGAAGCCTTCCGACCGCCTACCGGTGGTATGCGCTGGGCCTGCTGGCCTTCATCAATCTCCTCAACTATCTCGACCGGAACGTCATCTTCGCGCTGTTCGAGCCGATCAAGCGCGACCTCGCTCTGACCGACACCCAGCTGGGCTGGCTCGGCTCCGCCTACATCCTCGTGTTCTCGGTCGCGGCGCTGCCTTTCGGCGTGATCAGCGATCTCCGCTCCCGCCGCGCCGTCATCGCGGCGGGCGTAGCGGTCTGGAGCGCCTTCACCGTGCTGGGCGGCGTCGTCCGGAACTTCGGGCAGCTGTTCACCTGCCGAGCCGCCGTCGGGATCGGTGAGGCGGCATTCGGCCCAGCGGCCGCCTCGCTGGTGGCAGACTACTTCCCCGGCAAGGCACGCGCGGCGGCCATGGGCATTCTCTCGTCCGGCATCGCGCTCGGCGGCGTGCTCGGCATCGGCCTGGGGGGAGTACTGGAGAAGCACTACGGGTGGCGCGTCGCGTTTCTCGTGGTGGGCGTGCCCGGCTTCCTCTGCGCCATGGCGGCGGCGCGGATGGTGGACCCGACCCGGCGCCCGTCCGCAGTCACGCTCCGTGCCTACCTGGCCGGGTTGGAGGGCGGACTCGCCGCGCTGCGGCGGCAGTTCGTCTGGACGCTGGTGGGCGCGGCGGCTGGGCTCGGCGCGGCGATCGGGCTGGGTCAGGTGTACGGCGCCGATTCGAAGCTCGACATCGCGGTGTTCGGCGCGGCGGTGGGATTGGGGCTCGCGGGCGACATCCTGCGGTGGGTGCGGCTCATCCGGCGGGGCCATGCCGCCGCGACGCCCCTGGGCGGGGAGATGGGCACCGCCCTCGAGGACATCGGACGGGCCGTGAGCCGGGTGCTCGGCACCCCGACCCTGGTGTACGTGTTCGTGGCCGGCGCGATGATCTCCTTCGGGATGAACGGCATCGTCGGGTGGGGACCGACCTTCATCGCGCGCGAGCTCGGGCTCACGTCGTCCCAGGCGGCCACGCTGCTGGGCAAATGGGGTCTCGTGGCGGGGACGGCCGGTACGCTGTTTGGCGGTGCGTTGGCCGACTGGCTTCGCCGCTACACCGACCGGGGCCGGGTGATCACCGTGGCGCTCGGGCTTCTGATCGGCGCGCCCGCGGCGATCTGGCTCCTCACGGTTCGCGACCAGGCCGTCTTCATCCCCGTGTTCTTCGGCGCGTTCTTCTTTCTCTCTTGGTACAGCGGCCCGCTCACGGCGCTGATCTTCGACGTCGCGCCGGCGCGGGTGGGCGCCACCGTGGCGGGCGCCTATCTGCTCTTCATCCACCTGGCCGGCGACGCGATCGCCTTCCCGCTGGTCGGCGCGCTCTCCGACCGGTTCGGCATCGACCGGGCGGTGTTCGTGCTGCCGTCGGTCGCGCTGCTCGGCGGTCTGGTGATCCTGGGCGCAATGCGCACGGTCGGCTCGGACATGATGCGGGTCGCGGAGTAGCTGGCCGCGCCAAACCCCTCGTCGGCGGCTACCTCGCGGTCCGGTACACCAGGTCGAGCAATTCCTCGTACATGGCCTCGGCGCTCGCCGGGTCGCCCGAGCGGATCGCCTCGGTGGCACAGTGGCGGAGGTGATTGTCGAGGAGGGCCCGGCCGGCGCTCCGGAGCGCCTCCTGGACCGACGCCACCTGCATGAGCACGTCGGTGCAGTATCGCTCCTCCTCGACCATCTTCTGGAGCCCTCGAATCTGCCCCTCGATCCGGCGGAGCCGGGTGAGCAGCGACTGCTTGGTCTCCGGGTCGAGCGCCACTGCGTGGACGCCGTCCCCAGGCCGGAGGCAGGGACACGCGGCCGCGGCCCTGGGATTGTCGCCGCTCATGCGCGTCGGAGCCTCAGGCTGTTGGTGACCACGCTGACGCTGCTCACGGCCATCGCCGCGGCGCCCAGCGCGGGGGTGAGCAGGATCCCGAACGCCGGGTAGAGCGCGCCCGCGGCAACCGGGATGCCGATCACGTTGTAGACGAAGGCCCAGAACAGGTTCTGGCGGATCACCCGCATCGTGCGGCGGGCCAGACCGATCGCCCGCACCACGCCGAGCAGATCGCCCCGCATCAGCGTGATGCTGCCCGTTTCCATGGCCACGTCGGTGCCGGTACCGATGGCGATTCCCACGTCTGCCTGGGCCAGCGCCGGCGCGTCGTTCAACCCGTCGCCCACCATCGCGACGACCTTCCCCTGTTGCTGGATGCGCTTCACCTCGTCCAGCTTCCGGTTCGGCAGGACCTCTGCCACGACCCGCTCGATCCCGACCGCGCGCGCCACGCTCTCCGCGGTGCGGCGGTCGTCGCCTGTGAGCATGACCACCTCCAGGCCCAGCGTCCGGAGGGCCGCCACCGCCTCCCGGCTCGTGGGCTTCACCGGATCGGCGACGCCGACCACGCCGGCGGCACGTCCATCCACGGCGACGTAGACCGGCGTCGCGGCCTCCGCGGCCAGCGTGTCCGCGGTGCGGGTGAGTGCGGCGAGGTCGATTGCCCGCTCCAGCATCAGCGCCCGGTTGCCAACCACGACGTCCCGCCCCCCGATCCGCCCCCCGATGCCCTTGCCCGGATACGCGGCGAAAGTCTCGGGGTCCTCGAGCGGGAGGCCCCGCTCGTGCGCGGCGGCGGCGATGGCCTCGCCGAGCGGATGCTCGCTCAGCCGCTCGAGCGACGCGGCCAGCCGGAGCGATTCGTCGTCGAGGTCGTTGCGGATGACGGCCGGCCGCCCTTCAGTGAGCGTGCCGGTCTTGTCGAGGACCACGGTGTCCAGCTCCGCCGCGCGCTGGAGTGCGTCGCCCCCCTTGACCAGCACGCCCAGCTCGGCGCCCCTCCCCGTGGCGACCATCACCGCGGTCGGCGTGGCGAGTCCCATGGCGCAGGGGCACGCGATGATGAGCACGGTGACGGCCGAGACCAGTGCGTGGAGATAGCGGGGCTCCGGGCCGAATGCGTACCACAGCCCGAAGGTCACGACGGCGATGGCGATGACCGCCGGCACGAATACGGCGGAGATCCGGTCCGCGAGCCGCTGGATGGGTGCCTTGGCCCCCTGCGCGCCGCGCACCAGAGCGATGATCCGGGAGAGCGTGGTGTCGCGGCCGACTCGCGTCGCGCGGACCCGCAGCGATCCATTTCGGTTGAGCGTGGCGCCGACGACCTCGTCACCCGCGGCCTTCGCCACCGGCACCGGCTCGCCGGTGAGCATGGACTCGTCCACGCTGCTCGCGCCCTGTACCACGACTCCGTCGACGGGAATTTTCTCGCCGGGCCGCACGACCAGCACGTCGCCGACCCGCACCCGCACGATCGGGACGCTGATCTCGACCCCGTCGCGCAGCAACTGCGCCGTGTCGGGCCGGAGCCCGATCAGCCGGCGCACCGCGCCCGAGGTCCGGCCCTTGGCGCGGGCCTCGAGCACGTTCCCCAGCAGGACCAGCGCGATGATCGCCGCCACCGCTTCGTAGTAGACCTGCGGCATCACGCCCCGCGCGGACACCCAGCCGGCGGCGACCGTCATGAAGACGCTGAACCCGAACGCGGCGCCCGTGCCGACCGCGATCAGCGTGTTCATGTCGGCCCCGCCGTGGCGCAGCGCGGTCCAGGCGCGGACGTAGAAGTGCCGGCCGCTCCAGAGGACCACCGGGAGCGTGACTCCGAGCTCCAGCCAGCGCATGGCGTCGGTGTGAGGGTGTCCCAGCGCCATCATCAGGGCTGCCGGCACGACGGCGACCCAGAACTTCCGCCACAGAATCCCGGCCTCGGCGCTCCGTTCCTCATCCTGCGACTGGAACGCAGCCTCGGCCGTCGCGTCCGCGCGGGGGAGGTCGGCGCCGTATCCGGTCTCGCGGATCACGGCCACGAGCCGCTCGGGCGCGACCGTCGCCGAATCGAAATCCACCGTCGCCTCGCCGGTCATCAGATTGACCGACGCCGACGCGACGCCCGGTGTCTTCTCGAGCGAGCGCTGTACCCGGCTGCTACAGGCGGCACACGTCATCCCGGAGACCGGGATGGTGCAGCTCTCGAGCACCGCCGTCATTGGCGGATCGTGGCCCGGTAGCCGGCGTTTCCGATCGCCGCCTCCAGCTGAGCGGGGCTGGTGACGGTCTCATCGAGGCGGACATCCGCCCGGCCGATCGCGACGGAGTCGATCTCGACACCAGGCAGCGCGGAAAGCGCGCGGTTCACGGCGTTGAGGCAGTGGCTGCAGCTCATGCCTTCGATGTCGAGCGTGATGGGTTGCATGTTTGCGTCCCATATAGGGAGAGGGGGTATGCCAACATAGCCTCCTAACATTGCTTGCGCCACATAGGTTCCGGGTGCGGAGGAGGTGCAAAACGCCGCGCTGGGACCCCCGGCCGCCAACGAGTAGCGCCAGCCGGACTGGCTTTCACGAGGTAAGCGGCCATTCGACAGCGGGTTAGCGATGACCCCTCAAAGGGCATGTCTCCTGCTCCTACGGTCAGCATGACCAACGCAGCCGACCGGAAACCCCTGCCGCTGATCCCGATTCTCCGGGCGGCGGACGGTGTGCCCGATCGTGACGACCTTGCCACCTGGCACGAGGCGCTCGCCGAGGCCGTCGGCGTCGAGATCCCCCACGACCTGTTCGCCCTTTGGCTCTATCCGGCCTCGGGGGGAGTGGAGCTGATCGGGCCAGAGGCGCTGGCCCAGGACGACCTCCCGGTGCCGCTGCCGCGGCCAAGGGTCTCGGAGGAGGCCGCCGGCAAGCTGGCGGCGCTCGTGGAGCGGGCGGGCTATCGGTCGGTTGCGTGTCTCCCGGTCCGATTCGGTCCTGCCGATGTCGGATTGCTCCTCGCCGCCGCGTTCGAGGCCGGGCGATACGACGACGCCGCGCGCGAGACGCTCGCGCGAGTGGCGGAAGCGATCGCGCCGACGTTCTCCCGCATCGCCCGGCAGCACGCGGACATCGGGCCCGCCGTCCCGGACCTCACCACGGCGCTCGCGGACGCATGGACCGAGGCCCGCTCTCCGCGCGACTTCTTTGGCCTCGTCTCCCGGATCTTCCAGGAGACCGTCCCCCACGATGTGTTCGAGGTGTTGATCCCCGGGCCGTCACCCGGCCGGCAGTACCGGCTGGGGGCGCACGCGGGAGGGCCGCCCTGGGCCGAGGCCGGCCTGGTCGTGGAGAAGGATCGGCTCGATCTCTTTGCGCTGTTCGACGGACGTCCGACACTCGATCTCCGCGAGCCGGCGTCGGACGTCCGCTGGACCGAGCTGTTCGCGGACGCTCTCGAGCCCGGGCAGGCCGTCCGCTCGCTCCTCGGGGTCCGGATCACCTCCGGCGGGCACCTTGCCGGCCACTTGCTCGTGGGGAGCACACAGCCGGGCGTGTACCAGGAGCCGGACCTCGCCGCGCTGGTGCGGCTGGGCGCCATCCTCGGTCCCAAGATCGACGCCTACGTCCTCTCCTCCCAGCTCCACACGCTGCGAAAGCAGCTGGTGACGCTGCGCAACGCGCCTGCGCACCATGCGCGCGTGGCCGACATGCTGGCGACGACCGCCCAGTTCGCGGAGGCGACCCGCCGGCTCGCGGAAGAGACGCGCGCGCTGCTCCCGTGCGACCGCCTCACGCTCGCCGTGCGGCTGTCGGAGGTAGACCGCGTCGTGCTGGTCGAGCCGGGGGAGGCCAAGCACTGGTCGGACCTGCCACTCGTCCCCGTGGCCGGCACGCCGCTCGGGCAAGTGCTCAAGGGCGAGGTGGCGGACGTCGTGACGGAGAGCGCCAAGGCGACGGAGCTGATCGTGCCGCTCCGGGCATCGGGCCGGATCGTGGGCGCGCTCACGCTCGAGGCGCGGGGCTTCGGAGCGCTTGGCCCCGCCGACGTGGCGCCGGTTCAGCAGCTCGCCGACCTGGTCGCCCCGTACGTGGAGCTGGTGCGCCGGGCCGCGCTGCTGCCCGCGCCCGTCATGCCCGGCTGGAAGCGAGTGAGCTGACGCCGGCGGCGCCGGTCAGGGGTTGGTGGGGCGGATATCCAGCTCGCTCACGAGCGCGCGCTCCGGCAGCTCGAGCACGTGCAAAATGGTGGAGGCGACGTCCTCGGGCTTGAGGATCTTGTCGGGGTCGGCCTTGAGCAGGGGTTGCTCGCGGAGCATGGCGGTCCCGACCGAGCCCGGGCAGACCGCCACCACCCGAATGCCGTCCCGCCGCGCCTCCAGCATCAATGACTTGCTGAAGCCGAGAACCGCGTGCTTCGATGCGGCATAGGCGGTGCCGCCGACGAAGCCGTTGCGCCCGGCGAGGCTCGCCACGTTGACGACGGTTCCGCGCCGGCGCCGGCGCATCTCCGGCAGCACCTCCCGGGTCATCAGGAAGAGGCTCCTGAGGTTGGTGGCCATCGTCCGGTCCCAGTCGGCCGGCGTCAGCTCCTCGAACGGCTTCGCGATCAGGACGCCCGCGTTGTTGACCAGGGCGTCCACGGCGCCAAGGGCGTCGGTGACGTGGCGCACGATGGCCGGCGCGTCGCGCTCGTCCCCAACGTCACCGGCGCGGCCGCCGGCCCGGATGCCGGCCGCGGCCAGCTCGCCGAGCAGGGCGTCGACCCGGGAGGCGGTGCGGGCGCAGACGCCCACCTGCCAGCCAGCCCGGCCCAAGGCGAAGGCCGTGGCGCGCCCGATGCCTTCGGTGGCGCCGGTGACGAGGGCAGTTCGTGTCGGAGGCATGGGCCAAAGATAGGCGCGCCCGCGGACTACCGCCGCAAGGCTGCCAGCTCCCGCTGGAGATGGTCCAGCCGCTCCATCACGGCCCGATGCTGCTGCTCGGCTTCGTCCGGGTGCCGGCCGCGGAAGTAGATCGTGCCGTTGGGGTACAGCACGGCGCTGTCAATCTCTCCCAGCGTGTCGAACCCGCGCTCGTGGGCCTTGGCGATGAGCTCGCCGGCGTTGACGTGGAGGCGGTGCATCTCCGCCTCCTCGAGCCGGCCACCCTTGATCAGGCTCACGTCACGGTCGATATCGGTGAGGCGCTCCTGCGAGGGGCCCCGGTAATAGTGGCGCACGAGGAGCGCGTTGCACACCATGAGCGACGCCGCTCCGACCAGGCCGCCCAGCAGCGACGTGTCGTTCCCGATGATGGCGTTCTGCACCGTGTTCGAGAGCGTGAGCAGCACCACGAGGTCGAACGGGTTGAGCTGGGCCAGCATCCGCTTCCCGAACCAGCGGAGGCTGAAGACCAGAAACAGATACACCGCCACGGGTCGCAGCACCTTCTCCACCCAGTGCTCCCAGTCGTTGGTCATCTCGGGCGTTCCCAGCGCCAGCACATCCCGCCACACGCTCAGCAGGTGACTCTCCATCGGGGTGGCCCCTTCCGCGATTAGCTTGCGTTCGATGTCGCTTCCCCTCGCCCACCCGATTGTACGCCCCAACCCCGGCGGCCGGAAGCCGGACGAGCCGCCGCCCGGATGGCGCGAGCGCCTCCGCGCGCTGCGGAACCTGCCGGCGCTCCTCCGGCTCGTCTGGGCGACGCAGCCCCGCTACGTCGTCGGCATCCTGTCGCTCCGGGTCGTCCGGGCCGCGGTGCCGCTCGGCGTCCTGTGGGTGGGCAAGCTGATCGTGGACGAGGTGGTCACGGCGATCGGCCGGCCGCCGGGCGAAGTCCCGTGGGCGCGGCTCGGGACGCTGCTCGCCATCGAGCTCGCCATCGCCATCGTCGGCGAAGGCCTCTCCCGGCTGTCGGCACTGCTCGAGAGCCTGCTGGGCGACCTGTTCGCCAACCGGACGAGCGTGGATCTGATGCGGCACGCCGCGACGCTCGATCTGGAGCAGTTCGAAGACCCGGACCTCTACGACAAGCTGGAGCGCGCCCGGCGGCAGACGGTCAACCGGATCGGGCTGTTCACGCTGCTCCTCTCCACGCTGCAGGACCTCATCACGCTCCTGACCCTGTCGGCGGCGCTCGCGGCCTACGTGCCGTGGCTCCTGCTGCTGCTGGTGCTCGCTGTGCTGCCGTCTATGCTGGGCGAGACCCACTTCGCCTCGCTGGGCTACTCGCTGCTCTACTCCTGGACGCCCGAGCGGCGGCTGCTCGATTATCTCCGCTACATCGGTGCGAGCGACGTGTCGGCCAAGGAGGTGAAGCTCTTCGGGCTCTCGGACTTCCTGGTGGGGCGGTACGAGCGGCTGAGCCGGGAGTTCTACGAGGCCAACAAGGCGCTGGCCGTGAAGCGGAGCCTCGTGTCCAGCCTGCTCGCGACCGTGGGCACGCTCGGCTACTACGGCGCGTACGTGGTCATCGTCTACCTCACGGTGACCGGACATCGCGGGCCCGCCGGCGTGTTCACCATCGGCGTGCTCACTTTCCTCACCGGCTCCTTCCGGCAGAGCCGGGACCTGATCCAGCGGGTGCTGCTCTCGCTCACGCAGGTGTTCGAGCAGAGCCTCTACCTGGACGACCTCTTCAGCTTCTTTGCGCTCGAGCCGCGGATCCGGGGCGCGGCGGGAGCGCGGCAGGTGCCGGTGCCGATCCGCGAGGGCTTCGTCTTCGAGGACGTGGGGTTCCGCTATCCCG
>Ga0187822_10000040_pt1 | contig 19454 bp, 15 predicted proteins | sample NC_wetland_sal_i_18_FD_132967 | JGI IMG/M metagenome (GOLD analysis project Ga0187822, IMG submission 132967) | Wetland sediment microbial communities from Neuse River Estuary, North Carolina, USA - SourceSoil_2 | ecosystem: Environmental > Aquatic > Freshwater > Wetlands > Sediment | place...
CGAACCATCCTGCTTCTTGTGGCGTTCGCAATATTCAAAGGCATAACGTATGACGCGCTCCACGCCTTTGCGGGTGTTGATGTCTTCCTGCACCGCGACCTCATCCGGCGTGCCCGGCTTGAAGACGCCGCCTGCATCCACGTAAACGCCCTCAGTGTTCTCGCGCACCACCACAAAATCGATATCGTGGGGCTCGACTCCTTTCAGAGGGCACAACGACGCATCCAGCAGGCGCACCGGGCGAACGTTGGCGTACAAGTCCATTTTGAAGCGCATGCCCAGCAGGATCTCCCGGGCATGAATGTTCGAAGCCACGCGCGGGTCGCCGAATGCGCCCAGCAGGATGGCGTCGAAATCGCGTTCCAGCATGGCAAAGCCGTCGGGCGGGACGGTGACGCCGTCGGCCAGGTAACGATTGGCGCTCCAGTCAAAATGGGTCAACTCGACACCGGCTCGGGAGGCCTGGATGACGTTCACGGCCTGGGCGATGACCTCGGGGCCAATGCCGTCCCCGGGAATAACGGCGATACGCTTTTTTGGGCTCACGGGTAGGAAGACTATCAACTCAGTCGAGAGTTGTCATTCCACTCTTGCGCTGCTAAGAACGCACAATGGAGGACGGGCACCCCGCCCGTCTGGCGGCAAAAACGGGCGAGAACGTTCGTGCTCCATCGGGCCAGGCGGGAGCGGTTACTCAATCACTCCGCTATAATCAAAATAAGAGAATATGAGCGTGATGGCACAGAAAAATAGCGCCGAGGCATCGGTGGCGCAGCCTGCCACGGGCGGCCCGAAGACTGACGATGGCGACGTGCGCTCCGAATTCCAGGCCCTCATCTCTGCCTCTGGCGTCTACGATCTCGGTTCACGCGCCAGGATTTCGCTTACCGGCAGCGACCGGGTGCGCTGGCTGAACGGCATGGTCACCAACAATATCCGCGATCTCGAGCCTGGGCGCGGCGTGTACGCTTTTTTGCTCAACCCGCAGGGACATATTCTGGGAGATTTGTACGCTTACAACCGGGGAGAATCTTTACTCGTCGATACCGAACAGGCGCAGGTGGAAAAAATTATCGCCGTCTTCGACAAGTACATCATCATGGATGACGTGGAAGTAGCGAACATCAGCGAACAGACAACCACAATTGGAATCGCCGGGCCGAAGTCCCGGCAAGTTATGCTGGCGGCGGGTTTGGAAATTCCCGAACTCGCGCCCTTGCAGTTTGCCGAGATCTCGTGGCAGCAGGCCCGCGTGACCCTGGTTCGGGGCGACAACCCCAGCGTTGAATCTTCTGAGTTGTGGGTGGCGCCCGGCGAAAACGAAAGAGTTCATGAAGCGCTGGTGAAGGCGGGGGCAGAGCCTGTGGGGACAACCGCCCTCGAGCAGTTGCGCATCGCGGCCGGGATTCCCCGCTACGGAGTCGACATCCGCGAACGCGATTTGCCCCAGGAGACCGAGCAGGACCGAGCGCTGAATTTTTCCAAAGGCTGTTACGTTGGCCAGGAGATTGTGGAGCGCATCCGGTCGCGCGGCCAGGTTCGGCGCAAATTCACCGGCTTCGAGATCGACGGCCCGCTACCGGCCGCCGGCACCAAGGTTCAGGTGGATGGCAAAGACGCCGGCGAAATCACCAGCGCCGCTTCCCTGCCCGTGGCAGGGGGCAACCGCCCGGTGGCGCTGGGATACATCCGTCGCGAATTCGCCGCGCCCGGCAAGCCGGTAGATGCGGGCGGCAGCGCGGCTGCCGTGGCCAAGCTGCCGTTCGCGGAAATCTTTAAGTAGTCGAAGGAAAAAGAATTATGTCTGAGAAAAAACAGGAAAGCTTTACCGTAACCGACCGGCGGCTGTTCACCTCCGAAGGGGAGTTGCGCCGGGAAGTCAGCGAAGAAGAAGTCTCGACGTCAAAACCGGCGGCAGAGGCCAAAGTCGCGCCCATCGCACCCCCGCCCTCGGCCCCGGATCAAGCGGCGCCCCTTGCGCCTGGGCTCGATCCTTCGGTGCCGCCGCCCCCAACCGCCGCTGAGCAAAAGGAACAGGCGGATGCCTACCACAAGTCGGCCAAGGAACTCGACGCTCGGGTCGAACTCAGCGGCCACTCCGCGAAAGAAATGGAGATGACCTTCGAGCGCTTCATGGCCTCGCTCTACATGACCGCCATGCTGCAACTGGGGTTAATGCAGGAAGAAAGAGGACAACCGCGGATTGACCTTCTGGGCGCCCGCCAGACCGTGGACACGCTCGGCCTGCTGGCGGAAAAGACCAAGGGCAACCTCACGCCCGCGGAAGAAAACTTCCTGCAGAATTGTCTCTACGAGCTGCGCATGGCCTACGTGGAAGTCACCAATGCCCTGGCCCGGCCGCCGCTGGCGACCGGAACCAATCCCGCGAAACGATGAAAGCCACGCTGACGGTGCTGGGCAGCGGAACGTCCATGGGCGTCCCCACCATTGGCTGTGATTGCGCCGTCTGCTGCTCCTCCGACCCGCGCGACCGGCGCACCCGGCCTTCGGTGTGGATCGAGTATGGCGGAAAAAGCGTGCTCATCGACACCACACCGGATTTCCGGGAACAGGCGATCCGCGAAAATATACGCAGCCTGGACGCGGTGCTCTACACCCACGCCCACGCCGACCATATTCTCGGTATTGACGATCTGCGCCCCTTGAGTTTCCGCCACAGGCCCGGGCGGCTGCCGCTCTACGCCCGTCCCGAAGTGGCCGCGTTTATCCGCAACATGTTCCGCTACATTTTCGATGCGGAGTACAAATTTGGCGGGCTGCCGCAGGTGGAACTCAAGCCGCTGGACGGGCCCCTGGCGCTGTTCGGCGCGCGCTTCGAGCCCGTGACCGTGATCCATGGCGAGACCGAGATCTGTGGCTATCGCTTCGGGTCGGCGGCTTACCTGACCGATCACAGCCTGGTTCCGGAAGCGTCGTTCGATCAGCTGCATGATCTCGACATCCTGTTTCTGGACGCCCTGCGGCACAAGCCGCATCCCACCCATTCGACGGTGGAGAATTCGCTGCGCATCGTGGAACGGGTCAAGCCCAGGCGAGCGTTCTTTACTCACATCTGTCATGATTTGCCGCATGAAGAAACCAACGCGTCCCTGCCGGAGAATGTGCGGCTCTCGTATGACGGGATGAAGCTGGAATTTGAGATTTAGCGGGAGGAGAGCCTTTAACCGCAAAGCGTCGCAAGGAGATTCGGGATGGTTCGCGGTTTCAGGATTTTGGATTCAGCTACGAGCTAGAAGCCAGGAGCTAGAAGCTGCACCTGATGCAAATCTTCCACAAACTCGAAGAAGTCCCGTCCGGCTTCGGCCCGACGCTGGTGAGCATCGGGAACTTTGATGGCGTCCATCGCGCCCATAGTCATGTGCTCAAAGAGATCGTGGAGCGGGCGCGGCAGCAGGGCGCCAAAGCGATGGCAGTGACCTTCGAGCCCCATCCGGTGCGTATTCTGCGGCCTGACTCCGGACTGAAGCTGATCACGCCCACGCCGGAAAAGCTGCGCCTGCTTGAAGCCAGCGGACTGGACGCGGTCCTGCTCCTGCCTTTCGGGCGCGATCTCTCCCTGATGACGCCGCGGCAGTTTGCCGAAAAGATCCTCAAAAAACAGCTGCACGCCCGCGAAGTGCATGAAGGCTACAACTTTCATTTTGGCCACAAGGCTGCGGGCAATGTGGAAATGCTCGCCGAGTTCGGACGCGAAATGGGCTTCGAGGTCAAAGTTTATCCGGAGATGAAATTGCGCGGTGAGCCGGTCTCCAGCAGCCATGTCCGCAAACTTCTGGGCCAGGGCGGCGTCAGCCGCGCCCGGCATCTGCTGGGACACCCGTTCAGCATGCTCTCAACTCCGGGCCGAGGACGAGGATACGGCTCGAAATACACGGTTCCCACCATCAACCTGAGCCGCTATGAAGAATTCGTGCCCCGGGACGGCGTCTACATCACGCGTACCCGCGTAGGCGACGAATGCTTTGACTCGGTCACCAACGTGGGTGGCCGTCCCACGTTCGGGGCGGAGTCGTTCGCGGTCGAAAGCCACCTGTTGAACTTCCATCCCATCGAACTGGCGCCTGATACCGAGGTGGAGTTCTATTTCCTGCAACGATTGCGCGACGAGATCAAGTTTCCCTCGGTGGAAGCCCTGCGCGAACAGATTGCGCGCGATGTGCACAAGGCGCGGAGATACTTCCATCTTTTGAAGGCTGCGTAAGCGGGTCTGGTCATCCCGAGCGGAGGGTTGGCTTCGCTTCGCGAAGGCAAGGCGCAGTCGAAGGACCCCTACCGCAAAATCGTACTTCGACCTTCGTGGGAATTTCCTGCGCCTGCTGATGGGAACCCGGCACTTGTGGCGCCTATAGGGGTCCTTCGACTCCGTTGGCCGATTCGCCAGCGAATCGGCCAACTGCGCTCAGGATGACAGTATTGAGGATGACAATGCGATCAGACTAGTCTTCACCCGCGGCGGTGCCTAGGACGCGAAGCTTGGCATCTCTGCCCATGGCGTAGCGCGAACGGTTGCGAGGCGAGAGAGAGGTGGCGACGAGGGCTACGCCCGGCATCTTTTGATCCAGGCGTACTGGTAATCCGATTTGTGGTCCGGCTTGCGACCCGGCCGGCTGCGACCACGAATCGCCGCCCCCTCCGCCTTTCGCGTGGTCCAGCGAGGGTATGGCCTGCAGAAACGAACGGATCCAGCGGTGCACGTTGTGATCTTTCACGATCTGGCGCAAGAGGCGCATGCGGCTGCGCTTTTCTTCCACGCTCATGTGGGCCGCGTCGTACAAGGCCTGCGCAACTTCGGCGAAATCGTTGGGATTGACGATCAGGGCGGCGCTGCGCAACTCCGGACCTGCGCCGGCGAATTCGCTGACAATCAGAACCCCGCGCTCGTCGATCTGGGCGGCGCAAAATTCCTTGGCGACCAGATTCATGCCGTCCTTGAGCGGAGTCACCAGGCCGATGTCGGCGGCGCGGTAGTACGCCAGAAGCTCATCCCGTCCCAGGTTGCGATGGATGTAATGCACCGGAACCCATCCCGGTTCGGTAAACTCGCCGTTGATCTGGCTGACCAGCAGTTCCACCTCGCGGCGCAGATGCTTGTAATTGGGAATTTCCTCGCGGCTGGGGACGACCACCTGGACCAGCGTGATGTGACCGCGCATCTCGGGAAAGCGCCGCAGCAGCAGGCGGAATGATTTGAGCCGTTCCGGAATCCCCTTGGTGTAGTCCAGCCGGTCCACGCCCAGGACGAGAACTTCATCGGAAACGCGCTTTCTCAACTCGGCGGCGTGGGCCGCAGTCTCGGGACGCTGCGCGTCGCGCTCAAACGCTTCAAAATCGATGCCGATCGGGAACGTGCCCACCACCGAGTGCCGACCTTCCAGGCCGACCCGTAGATGCAGGCTGCCCCGCTCAACTGTCGCCTCGGGAAGCAGGCGTTCGAGACAGCTCACGAAATTTGAGCGGTCACGATCGCCCTGGAATCCGATCACGTCGAACTCCAGCAACGCCCGCAGAATGGGCTGTTTCCACGGAAGCTTTTCAAAAACGTCGGGCGAGGGAAACGGGATATGCAGAAAAAATCCCATGCGGGCGCGCACTCCCTTTTGCCGAAGCGCCGCCGCCGTGAGCATGAGATGGTAGTCGTGGATCCAGATAAAGTCGTCGTCCTGTGCGGTTTCCGCGACCACCCTGGCGAATTTGCGATTCACCTGCTCGTAGGTCGCCCAGTACTCGGGATCGAAATTGCAGCGCGAAGGCATGTCGTGGAACAGAGGCCAGATGATTTCGTTGGCGAAGCCGGAATAGAACTTTGCGATATCTTCTTCCGTGAGCGCAACGGATCGCAGGGTGTAAGAACGGTGATGCGCGGCGCGGACCAGCATCGGTTCAATGGACTCCTCGGGGCCGGTGCCGGCCCAACCGATCCAGACTCCGGGTTGGTCGCGCCAACCGGCTTCGAGAGCCGTTGCCAGTCCTCCGGAGCTCCGTTCCAAGCGGGCGCCGCCCGCGTATTTCTTGATCAGGATCGGCAGCCGGTTTGAAACATTGATCACGCGTCCCTTGATTTCATTCATCCTTAGCCTCCTGATGCGCGCAGCCACTCCTGCAGAAACTGGAGCAACTCGTGAGGTGGTTGCAGCCAGATGTCGGCTGCGGTTGGCCGTGACTGAGGACGAACTAGAGCCGTCAGCCCGTTGCCCTTAAGCGCGTGAAATGCGTCTTCATCGGTCTGGTCGTCGCCCAGATATGCGACTGCTGCGCCGGGAATACATTCCCTTAAGATGGCGCGGACCGCGTCGCCTTTGCCTGGACCGGCCACCCGAATTTCCAGGCCGCCGTCGAATTCGAGCACCCGCAAGGGCGCCCGTTCGAGCAGGGGCTTCCACAGGCTCCGAACTTCGCGGGCGATTTTTTCCGCTTTGGCCGAATCCAGGCCTCGCCAGTGCACCGCGACTCCGCCCGGCTTGGTTTCGATCTGGTTTTCGAGCCCGGCATCGCGCAGCATGGCTTCGGCCGCCAAGAGATAGTCCTTGTGGGCCGGCACCGAGCTGACTTCATAATGGCCGTCCGCCGTCAGCCGCTCCAGGCCGTGGCTGCCCCATACCTCGGGCTGCGGACGTATCCCGCTGAGCTGAAGGATCTCCTGCACCGGACGCCCGCTGATCAGCACGACGCGCGTACCGCCCCGCATGATGCGCAGGATTAACGGCGGGACCTCGGGATATGGAAAGGCCCGGGAGCGATCGGCGCAAAACGGGGCCAGCGTCCCGTCGTAGTCCAGCAAGAGGACGCGAGCCGGGGCAGTACGCAGTTGTTCCAGAAAAGGACCGTATGTGATCTGCCGCTCGAGTACGTTCATGCCAGCTCCTGACTTCAGCAAGCGACGACGAAAAAGCTATACCCGACGCGAAGTGGCGATGAGAAGTGCCAGCCAGACGGGACAGAGTCGCGAAACCCGTGATTGAGGGTTGGCGAGCCCGCGAGTCGTGCGACACCGGCGCTTATGCCCGTTGACTATTTCCCACGGAACCTGACACGGCGACGCGGTATCTGGAGCGGCCGCCAGCTGTGGTTGAAGACTGAAACTATTTTAACACGGAGAGTACCCTGTGCGGCGCGGAAATAGATGAAAATGCAAGCGTTTACACGAATAATCCGGCCCGGCAGTGCGGCCTTAGGTCCAGCGAAACCAGCGCAGCGCCAGGGCAAACGAGATCCCGCCCCAGAGCAGCAGCACCAGGATGCGTCCCGACTGCGCGGCCAGCGATGCGCCCTGCAGAATGGTGGCGCGCAAAGCATCATTCAGCGCGGTCAGCGGCAGCAACTTGATAGCGGGCTGCAGAATGGCGGGAAAACGTTCGGAAGAGAAAAAAACGCCGGAGAAGATCCACATCGGCATCATCACCAGGTTCATCAGCCCGCTGACGCTTTCAATCTTTTGAGCGCGGCTGGCGGTCAGCAGGCCCAGACCTCCGAAGGATATTGCGCCAATTGTATTGAGCAGCAGAATCGTGCCCCACGAACCTAGCACCCGCATGTGGAACGCCAGCACTCCAAAGCCCAGCAGCAGGACGATTTCAATGAGCATCAGAACCAGCCGGCTGCTGGTCAGGGCCAGCAGGAAATCGCTGCGTCGCATGGGCGTTCCCACAAAGCGCTTCAGCAGTTTGCGCTGCCGCATGTCCACCAGGGCAAACCCAATGCCCCACATGCCGGAGTTCATCAGGTTCATGCCCAGCAGGCCGGGAATCAGGAAGTCGATGTAGCGCGATCCGGGCTCGCTCGAGATCACCGCCGAAGTCGGCAACGGATTCTTGCGTCCGGCTGCAGTTTGCAGGGCATCGTCTACTTGGGCCCGGGACAGCACACTTTCCGGGCGTGCCGGGTCATAGCGATACTGAAAGGCGTCCTTGCCGTCCGCAGTAATCACCAGGTCGTACTTGCCCAGGCGGAATCCCTGCAGCGCGTCGGACTCGGGCACTACCGTCGCGCGAATCGAGGCGTTGCGCGGCGAGCTCTGCAGCAAGCTCAGGGCCTGGTCAGCGCCGGGACCGGCCACAATCGCGACCGGCGTGACGTCAGCCGGCTTGTTGCGGAAGGCAATGCCCAGCCCGAGGGCGAGGAGCACGGGAAATCCGAAGACCCAAAAGATGACTTCAGGTTCGCGCTTGAGTTCCAGCAGCCGCGCCGTCAACAGATGACTGAAGCCCGACCAGCGACCGTTGCGAGGGGGCAGGCCCGACCGAGCCTCGGGGACATCGGTCGTCGGAGTTTGTTGTGCGACAGTCATCATTCTGGCTCCCGGGTGATCGCAGAATTGTCGAGCGGCGCTCGACCACGGCGCGTAAGGACATCCGCCCCTTGGGTGCTGGCGGTCTTCACTCTTCCCTCAAATGCCGGCCGGTGAGGCGAACAAAGACATCTTCCAGGCTGGCCTGGCGGGTGGTCAGGTGCAACAAGTGCTCGCCTTGTTTCTCGACCGCATCGAGCAGCGCCGGAATGGTCAGGTGCGGCTCATGCACATTCAGACAGACGAATCCGTTGTCCTGCCGGACCGACTCGACTCCCGGAAGCGCCCGCCAGACGTCACCCGAATTGCCGTTGGAGTTGCCGCTGACCTGAAATTCGACCATATGATGCCCGCCCAGGCGCTCAATCAAGTCGGCGGGCGTGCCTTCAGCAATTACTTGTCCGTGATCCACGATGGCCAGCCGGTCGCACAGGCGCTCGGCTTCGTCCATGTAGTGGGTCGTGAGCAGCACCGTGCCTCCGGCCTGCTGGAAGCCGCGAATGGTATCCCAGAGCTGGCGGCGGCTTTGCGGATCGAGCCCGGTGGTGGGCTCGTCCAGAAAGAGAATTTTGGGATTGCCGACCAGCGCGGTCGCCACCGCCAGCCGCTGACGTTGGCCGCCCGAAAGCTTTCCGACCCAGGCATCGGCTTTCTCCGTGAGCTGCATTTGCTCGAGCACCTCGAGGGGCGCCCTTGGCTGGCGATAAAAACCGGAAAATAGTTTGATGGTCTCGAGGACCGTCAGCTTCTCCGACAGCCGGGTCTCCTGCAGCGAGATGCCCATTACTTCCCGCAACTCGCGCGCGTTTTCCTTCCAGGTTTTGCCCAGAATCGTGACCTGTCCGGAGGTCGGCGTCAGCAACCCTTCCAGGATCTCAATGGTGGTGGTTTTCCCCGCCCCGTTGGGGCCGAGAAGTCCGAAACACTCGCCGGTTTCGATTTCCAGATTCAGCCCGCGGACGGCTTCAACCTTGCCATCATAGGTCTTGCGCAGGTCGCGGCATTGAATGGCGGGAGCCATCCCGAGATTCTAACTGATGCGGATGTGGGCGCGAGCGGCCGCGCTCGTGCGGCAGCGCCTGAGACGCCGGACGCCAAAGAGTCCCGATCTCCACAGGCCGTCTTCGATTAACATAAAGCTCTGCCCATGCGATCCCGACAGCGCGGCTTTACCTGACGGCTCTTCTCCTAAAACGCCCGTGTGTCGTTTCCCCATTATCTTTTTGTAACCCGGTAGCGCCGGGCCTTCGGCCGGCCCGATGGGTGGGCGGGACGCCCACCCAGACAGCCGGTGGGACGCCGGCGCTAAAAAGTTGAAAGGATTTCCCCATGCTGCGAAAGCTATGCCTGTCGCTATTGCTGACCACGGTGTCGCTGGCTTCGGCGCAGACCACTCGTCATTTCACATTCCACTACGGGTTTACGGTCAAAGACGTGCCCGGAGGGGAAAAGGTGCGGGTCTGGTTTCCGGCGGCGCATTCGGATGAGTTTCAGGAAGTCAAAGTGCTTTCAGAAAACGGCGACCTGAAGCTCAAGAAAACCCATGAATCAAGATTCGGCAACGAGATGTATTACGCCGAAAGCTCGAAAGCGCAAGCCTCCGACCTGCACTTCGAAGTTGTGTATGACGTGGTGCGCCACGAACGCCTGACCCTGGGGATCGCCCGGCCACATCTGGCCGAGGTCGAACTCAAGGAGCGCGATCGCAAAGAATACCTGCAGCCGGACAAACTGGTTCCCATCACCGGACTGCCCGCCGAGCTCGCGGCCAAGGTCACCGAGGGCGAAACCACGCCGCTCGATAAGGCGCGCTCTATCTACGATTACGTTTTCACCACCATGCGTTACGACAAGACGGGCACGGGTTGGGGACATGGCGACGTCCTTTATGCCTGCGACGCCAAGAAGGGCAACTGCACTGATTTTCATTCGCTGTTCATCGCCATGGCACGCTCCCAGGGGATTCCAGCGCGCTTTGAAATCGGGTTCCCCCTGCCCGCCGACAAACACTCCGGGGAGATCGCCGGCTATCACTGCTGGTCCGATTTCTTCGAACCGCAGCATGGCTGGGTGCCGGTAGACATTTCGGAGGCGTGGAAGCACCAGGAAAAGCGCGACTATTTCTTCGGCGCGCACGACGCCAACCGGGTCCAGTTCAGCATGGGCCGCGACCTGCGCCTGAGCCCGGGTCAAGACGGTCCGCCGCTCAACTATTTCGTCTATCCCTACGTGGAGGTTGAGGGCAAAGAGCATCCCAACGTGTCGCTGGCCTTCTCCTTCGCCGATGTGGATGCGGGAAAGGCGGCGGCCAGTAGCACTGCACACGTAGGGGCGGGTGTCCTCACCCGCCCGGACGAGCGCAGTTCGTCTTTTCCCGCCACCCGGCAACGGCCACGTGGGGACAGCCGCCCTCGGCTGTCCGGGCCGAGTGTGAGTTCAAAACAAAACACTGCCGAGCTGTGCTCGGCCGGACGGGTCCCTTCGGCCTCGCTCAGGGCAGGCTCCGACCCGTCCCCACACGGTCATCTCAGTCTTTGTCTGGGAAACGCTTCTGCGGGAACACGGTGTGCTTCGGCGCCGGCATGGGCGTATTGCCCTTCCGGTCGCGCCACAGGATCAGGTTGAGGACGGCAGTGTTGACCGCGTCCGGCCTGGTGAAGTCCATCTTGGCCGACTCTGCCGCGCCCTGACCCTTGGCTGGGTTGGTCTGGTAAATCAGCCCATTGTCGCGATTGCTCCAGTCCGCGGTAAACGCCGGCTGATTGCCAGGGCCGGCAAAGAGCGGGGCCATCACCGGCGCGTAAGCATCATTCTGATTCATGGGCGGCAAGCCCAGCAGGCTCTCCATGGTGTGCATCATGTTCACCGTGGTGTAGAAGCGGCTGTCCACGAAAGGCTGTTGCGGCGAGCCCGGCGAATATTTGCTGATCTCGAGCGCGGTCGAGCGGTGCGCGTCGACGTGGTCGGCGCCGTCCTGGGCATCATCCTCGATCACGAAGATCGCCGTGTCGTCCCAGTAAGGACTGTGCGAAACCGCTTCGACCACGCGGCCCACTGCCAGATCGTTGTCCGCGACCGAGGCTGCGGGACGCGGCTTGCCGGGCGTGGTGCCGTGGGTGTGGTCGTCCGGCAAATATAACAGGACAAACGCGGGCAGCTGGGTGCCTTTGCCGTCTTTGCGGGCCTGCACGAATTCACCGAACTCGTTGAGGAAAAGGTCGGCGCGCAGCTGGTCGGGATATTCGGTGTTGAAGTCAGGAAAGAGCGGACTGAAGTGGTCGCGCAAAGCCGCTTTCGTCGGCTTCATGCGCCGTAATAGCGGAACCGCCCAGGGCCACGGGCTGGCGGAACCGTGGGGCTGACCGACGTTGGGCGGTAGCGGTTCGCCTTTGCGCACCGCGGCGCGGTCACACTCCGTGCTGTAGGGAAAAGGCGTGCCATGCTTCGGTGAAGCCCCGCCTTTCTTGGCCGGCGCGCACCAAACTCCGGCGATGTACTCTCCGTAGTCGCGGTAGGTTACGCCGTGGCTGGCGAGATTGTCCCATAGATAGCCGGTGCCTGGTTCGTCCACGTCGGGTTCGCCCAGCTCCAGGGGAAATTCATCGGCTACCGTGCCCTGGTAGTCGTAAATGTGCTCGTGCCCGCGATAGGTGATCTGCCAGGTCTGTTCGTTGTAATCGCTGGTGATGGCGGCGTTCGACCAGTCGTGGCCGTCGCCCGAGACTTCACCGCTGTCATAAAAGTTGTCCAGCACTCCAAACTGCAGGGCCAGCTTGTGCAGGTTGGGGGTGACGTCTTCACCATATATCGTAAGCGACGGATCGCCGTTGCCTACGCTCCGGCCGCCAACTTTCAGATCGCCGAAAATCTGGTCATAGGTGCGATTCTCTTTCAGGATGTAGATCACATGATGAATCGGGTTGGCGCCCGCCCGAAAGGCGATCTTGCCGGGATCGGAGAGAAAGAGATTGCTCTCCTTGACCCGCTGGGTCAGATCCGGCAAACCTTTCTCCACGGTGCGAAAGTTCAAGCGCGAGAGCGAGCCGTACATCAACGTCGGGATATAGGGATGCTCGCGGCGCCTGCGTTCGTCCTTGAGCTGGCTGATGCCGCTATTCGGACCGCTGCTCTCTCCCTTGGCGGTGGCGATGAGCAGATCGTCCCCGTGGACGGCCAGGGCGCTGGGATACCAGTCGGTCGGAATGAATCCGAGAGCTTCCTGGGGCAGCGGAAAACTGATTGCCGGCCTGGTCAGGGCCGCCGTGTCAAACACCGCGACCGCATTCAACGAAGCATCCGCCACAAACAGCCTGGTGCCGTCGGCCGATCGCGCCAGGGCGCCGGGATAAGTCCCGGCATGCTCCTGCCCGGGAAGGTTGGTGGAGGCAAGATGGATCACTTCCCCGGATGCCGCGTCGACGGTTGCCACCGCATCGGCGTTCGACAACGCGACATAGAGCCACTTCTCATCAGGGCTGAGCAAGAGGCCGGTGGGGTGAGAACCGGGCGCGATCGGGTCTTTCGGTTCGAGCAGGGGTATCCAGCGGGTGACAGTTCCCTTCTCCAGATCAAGTTCGGCCACGCGAGAGGAATTCCACAGACTGCACCAGGCGCGGCGCCCGTCATGCGTGGCGACCACGGTATAGGGAAATGACGACGGGATCATTTCATGAGTGCTGAGATCGAACTGCTGCAGGACGCGTCCATCGCCGGAATCAACCAGCACGACATTATCCGAAAGATCGTTGGCGACCAGTAATTTGTCGCTGCCCTTATCCGATATCACGGCCAACCCGGCGGGATACGGAATCGCGGTTCCTGCCGCGGTTTTGCGGACCGCAAAGGCGACTTTCCTGCCGGCGGCAATTTTCTGGGGCGCGATTTTCAGAAAACGCTCGGGGGTTACTTTGCCGCCTTCAAATTTATAAACTGCGATGCCATTCCCGGTATTCGCGGGCTTCGCGCCCGTGGGATCGGTGATCGAGGCCATCGACGCGAACAGATGACCGCCATCGGAACTGAAGGCGAGACCGATGAAATAGCTTTGATGGGCGGTGTCCGAGAGGCGGGCGTCGGGAAAATCGCTAAGGCGGTTAGTGGTGAGATCCAGAATGGTGATCGACTGATGGGCCTGGGTCTGCTGCGTGCCGTAGCCATCATTCAGCAGGGCCGCGTAATGGCCGTCCGGGCTGAGCGCGATGGTCGCGGGAAAGCTGTTCACCGTGCCGATGCGGCCGGGCGAAGGCAGGTTCAGCACCTTGCTGGTGGGCAGTGGGATTTGTTTTGGCCGGGCTGAATCCTGGGCGCCAAGTGAAGGAAGAAAAATTACGAGCAGGCAGATAAGGCCGGGCAGACGCTTCAAGAATCCTCCCTGGAAAGTCTGCAGAACTTGTAGCACCGCCTTGGGCAAAAGAAAAGCCGCTGGCGTCACGTGGGGACAGCCGCCCCCAGCTGTCCGGCGGAGCGGAGCTCCGCTAACCGCTTATCTGGCAGCCAGCAAAAACCGGTCGAGCTGCGCTCGACCGGACAGCCGAGGGCGGCTGTCCCCACGTGGTTCGCGGCTGGCGCGAAACTGCAAAACCCGTGTCGAACTTAGTACTTTAATGAGGGTCGGTAACTTCCTGATGCTCGGGCTGTTCGGGCGCGACGTTGTGACGCACATCAGCGCCCCGCACCCAGAAGATTACGTCTTCCGCGATATTCGTGGCGTGGTCAGCAACCCGCTCCAGGTTGCGGGCCACCAGCAAAGCATCGAGGGCCTGGCGGGTCGTCTCGGGATGATCATTCATCGATTTCACGAGGACAATGAAGGCTTCGTCCTTCATGCGGTCGACTACGTTGTCCATTTCGAGGACTGCCTGCGCCAGCTCGGCCTTGCCTTCGATGAAGGATTCCAGAGCGCGACGCACCATGGCGGAAACCGCCGCGGCCATGCGGGGGATATCCACCGGAAGGTCGGCCTTGGGCAAGTCCACCATGTCCATCACGCGCTCGGCAATGTTCACTGCCTGGTCGCCTACGCGCTCCAGATCGGCATTGATCTTGGTGACGGCGAGAATGAAGCGCAGGTCGACCGCCATGGGCTGCTGCATGGCGAGAAGGTCGAACGCCATCTCGTCGATCTCGCGCTCGGTGAGGTTGATCTGGGTTTCGCCGTCGAGCACCATGCGGCAACGGGTAAGGTCGCGTTCGATATAAGCCTGGCAGGCGCGGTCCACGGCCTGCTCGGCCAGTCCGCCCATACGGAGCAAACGTGCCCGAAGTTCGTCCAGTCCTTGCAGAAAACGGGTGCGTGCCATTATCCAAACCTGCCTGTGATGTAGTCTTCCGTCCGCTTGTCGGACGGGGTGGTGAAAATCTTTTCGGTTTTATCGAACTCGATCAGCTTGCCCAGAAGAAAGAAGCCGGTGAATTCCGCGACCCGCGAGGCCTGCTGCATGTTGTGGGTCACGATCACGATGGTGAACTTTTCCTTGAGCTGGAAAATAAGTTCTTCGATCTTGCCGGTGGAAATCGGATCGAGGGCCGAGCAGGGCTCGTCCATCAAAAGTACCTGCGGTTCGACGGCGATGGCGCGGGCAATGCAGAGGCGCTGCTGCTGACCTCCGGAGAGGCTGGCCCCCGACTTCTTGCGCATGGTGTCCTTCACCTCGTCCCACAGCGCGGAGAGGGCCAGGGAGCGCTCGACGATTTCATCCAGGCGCTTGCGGTCGTGGAAACCGTTGAGGGTCAGTCCAGCCGCCACGTTGTCGTAAATCGACATGGTCGGGAAGGGGTTTGCTTTCTGGAAGACCATGCCGATGCGGCGGCGAATCTGCACCGCGGAAGTCCCGTTGTAAACATCCATTTCGCCGATGCGTACTCTTCCTGTGGCCCGCGCTTCGGGCACGGTTTCGTGCATGCGGTTCAGGCAGCGCACGAAGGTGGACTTGCCGCATCCCGATGGACCGATGACCGCGGTGGCATGGTTGGCCGCCACCGTCATGTTGATGTCGTACAAGGCCTGGGTCTTGCCGAACCAGGCATTCAGCTTGTCGACTTGGATTCCAACGCCCATAGTTTCAGTTCGCTCCCTTGAGCATACCGCGGCTGGCCACAAGTCGCACGGCGCCGACCGAAGCAACAATCAACACAATCAGGATCAACGCTCCCGCCCAGGCCTGACGGTGCCACTCATCAAAGGGCGAGATCGCGTAAGTGAAAATCTGCAGGGATAGCGCAGCCGTGGGCTGGTTCATCTTCCAATTCCAGTACTGGTTGCCGAACGCGGTAAACAGCAAGGGAGCGGTTTCACCCGCGACCCGGGCGAAAGCCAGCATCACGCCGGTGATCACGCCCGAGGTGGCGGTACGCAGGGTGATGGAGAGCGTGGTGCGCCAGCGGGAAACGCCCAGGCCGTAGGCCGCCTCGCGCACGGCTTGCGGCACCAGCAGGAGCATCTCTTCCGTGGTCCGGGTGATGGTCGGAACCATCATGATGGCCAGGGCGACCCCGCCCGCCAGGGCCGAGAAATGCCCCTGGCTCAAGACCACCAGGCCGTAGGCCACGATACCGACGATTATCGAAGGCACTCCATTGAGCACGTCCGCCGTGAAGCGGATCAGGTTGCCGAAGCGGGTCCCGCGGCCGTACTCGGAGAGATAGATTCCCGCGCCAATCCCCAGCGGAACTCCCATGGAGCTGGCAATCATCAGAATATAGACCGAACCGGCGATGGCATTCGCCATGCCTCCGCCGGCTTCACCCGGCGGTTTGGGAATCTGCGTCAGGAAGGCCCAGTTGATGGAGCCGATCCCCTTGTAGATGAGATAGCCGAATACCGCTCCCAGCGGCAGGAGTACCAAGACGACAGCCCCGATCGCCGCCACGGAAACCACGAAGTTCAGGCCGCGCCGCCACAAGCTGATGGGAGCGTCGGCAAAATCCGCGGGAAGCATCACAGTTTCAGGCATGGCTCCTCGCTGGGGTTCCGCGCGTGACCGTCCACACCAGGAACTGCGCCAGGATGTTGACGATGATGGTGACAATGAACAAGGCCAGACCGACCTCGACCAGGGCGCTCAGGTAAAGGTCTCCGGTAGCTTCGCTGAACTCGTTGGCGATTACGCTGGCCATGGTGTAGCCGGGGGCGAACAGGGACCTGGCAATCTCGGGACGGTTGCCAATCACCATGGTCACTGCCATGGTTTCACCCAACGCCCGGCCCAGGCCGAGAATTACGCCGCCCATGATGCCGGCGCGCGCGTTGCGCAAAACCCCGGTGCGGATCATCTCCCAGCGCGTGGCACCCAAGGCCAGAACGGCTTCGCGCTGCTGCTGCGGAACTGCGGTCATCACCTCGCGGGTGATGGAGGAAATGATGGGGACCACCATGATCGCCAGAATGATTCCCGCCGCCAGCATGCCGATGCCGTAGGGCGGTCCGTCAAACAGACCCGTCCAGCTCAGGTATTTTGCCAGCCAGGGCTGTACGTATTGCCGGAGCAGGGGCACCAGAACGAAAATCGCCCACAACCCGTAAATCACGCTGGGGATCGCGGCCAGCAACTCGGTGGTGAAGGCCAGCGCTCCCCGCAGCCAGCGCGGCGACATTTCGGTGATATAAACCGCGACTCCAATGGCCAGCGGCACGGCGATGATCAATGCCAGGATGGAAGAGACGACGGTGCCGTAGACAAACGGCAGCGCCCCGTACTGGTCGTTAACCGGGTCCCATTCACTGCGGAAAAAGAACTTCAGGCCGAAGGCGTGCCATGAAAGGCCCGACTTGGTGACCAGTTCATAGACAATCAAACCGACAATGGCAAGAACGGAGAAGCCGCAGGCCAGCATGGCATAGAAAAATGCGGCATCGGCGCGCCGGCTGTCCCCGGCATGGATCAGCCCCTGCACCTCGCTTCGGGTGCCTGCCGTAACTGCCTGTTCCGAAACGGGTTGCGGGCCTGTCAGTCGAGGCGCTCCCAAAGCTCGATTAGCCATTTCGGGCAAGGTAGCACGATCGTGTTACAGCAGTGTTAAAATAAGGGTTTGACCCTGCTTCAGGGAAGCTTCTGTCAGGGCCCCGGAAGTCTTATTGCGCTGTCCCCGAATTCCCAGGTTCAGTCAATCGCAGTTCAGCAATCGTGATTCAATCGTATTATCTCGGACCCCAGGGTTCTTGACCGTATGCTGCTGACCCCCGAACATACACGTGCTACTTTCCGCAAACTGACGCGGCAAATGGCAAAGCTCGCCGACCGGCCGGTGCCGGAGAACGTCCATAAATTCCGCACTTCGAGCCGCAGAGTGGAAGTACTGGTTGCGGATTTAGCCAAGAGCCGTAGCGGCAACGACAAGAAACTTCTCAAGCTTCTGGGACGCCTGCGGAAAAAGGCAGGGCGAGTGCGTGACCTCGACGTGCAAAGCGCCGCTCTGCGGAGCCTGAAGATTGCGCAGGATCCCAGGCGCAAGGCGCAGCTGATGCGCACCCTGGCCGAGGAACGTGACAAACGGGAACAGAAGCTGGAGAAGTCGCTGGACAGGCAGACCGTCGCCGAAGTGCGCAAGCGCTTGAAACGGAGCGCGGCCAGCCTGGAGATTCCGGAAAACGCCGACCCTCTGAGGCGGGCCCGGCAACAGCTGAGCCAGCTGGAAGCGGATCAGGGTGCGGTAACGGAAAAAACCTTGCACCGGTTCAGAATTGCCGGAAAGCGGGCACGATATGTTGCGGAGCTTGCCGGCAAGGATCCCGAAGCCGTCCGCCTGATCGCGCTGCTGAACCATATGCAGGACGTAATCGGCGACTGGCATGACTGGGTCCAGCTGGCGGACAAAGCGGAAAAGCTGTTCGGAGGAGTCCAGGAATCCGCCCTGGTGGCCGCCCTGCGCAACATCACTCGGGCTAAGTTTCGCCAGGCGGTGAATACTCTCGCCGAAACCCGGGCCGCGCTCGCGGGAAAAAAGCCGGTTTCGCTCATGTCTGCCGGGCGCGAGCCCTCCCGGCCAGGTCCCACAGCAGCATCAGCCGTCGCCTGAAAGGGTCACGCTTTGACTGAGCGTGGGCGTCCTTGCCCGTGATTCCTGCGAGACGGGCGGGACGCCCGTCCTTCACTGGATCTTGCCTCCTACAACCTGGCAAATCCAATTGCCCCCAGACCTCATCTAATTACCGGGAGAAAACAATCCTTTGAGGTCTCGAATCGTCGTCTTTATCGCGGTCATTCAAACCGTCTTATTTTTGGCGCACTGGTTCTTGTATGAAACCTGGACGGCCTTCTGGGCCTCCCCGGACCCTTCGCGAGTTTCCGGCTTACAAATAGCCCTGGCTCTGCTATCCGTCAGCTTCGTGCTGACTTCCCTGCTGGCATGGCGTTCCTCGCATGTTCTGGTGCGGGTCCTTTACACCATTTCCGCGGTCTGGCTGGGGACCCTGAGTTTCTGTTTCATGGCGGCCTGCTTGTGCTGGGCAATCTATGGAAGCGCCCGGCTGTTCGGAATGTATCCCGACCGGCGGGAGCTGGTGGTTGCCCTCTTCGCCCTCGCCCTGCTCGCCAGTATGTACGGCGTGGTCAACGCCGCCTGGACCCGGGTGCGACGAGTCAGCGTCAAACTGGCGAATCTGCCGGAATCGTGGCGTGGGCGCGTAGCGGCGCTGGTGACGGACACTCACCTGGGCCACGTGCGCGGCTCCGGATTCATGGGGCGCATTGTCAGCACGCTGACCCGGCTGCGGCCTGACATCGTATTCATCGCCGGCGACATGTATGACGGAACCGTAGCTCGAGTGCGCGAGCTTGCCCATCCCTGGGCGCGGCTGGCGGCTCCGCTGGGAGCGTTCTTCGTCCTGGGCAATCACGAGGAGTTTACCGACTCCACAAAATACCTGGACGCGGTCGAACACTCGGGAGTACGCGTCCTCAACAACGAGAAGGTGACGGTCGACGGCATGCAGATCGTGGGCGTGCATTACCGGGACTCAACCAATGACGACCATTTCCGTTCTGTCTTGCGCCAGGCTGACGTGGATCGAGATCGCGCCAGCATCCTGCTTACCCATGCCCCCGACCGGCTGAAGATAGCCGAGGAAGAGGGCTTTTCCCTGCAGCTCTCCGGCCACACTCATGGCGGACAGTTCTTTCCCTTCACCTGGATCACTTCACGCATCTACGGC
>Ga0187822_10000041_pt1 | contig 19219 bp, 16 predicted proteins | sample NC_wetland_sal_i_18_FD_132967 | JGI IMG/M metagenome (GOLD analysis project Ga0187822, IMG submission 132967) | Wetland sediment microbial communities from Neuse River Estuary, North Carolina, USA - SourceSoil_2 | ecosystem: Environmental > Aquatic > Freshwater > Wetlands > Sediment | place...
CGTCATCGGCGTCGTGACGGCGCTGGTGCTCACGCCGCCGGGCCGGGACCTGCTGGCCCGCACGGTGTCGAGCGAGCTGAGCCGGGTGCTCGCGGGGTCGGTGGAGGTGGGGTCGGTGTCGGGCTCATTCCTCTACGACCTGACGATCGAGCGGCTGGTGGTCCGCGACACCGCCGGCGTGCTGCTCGCGGACCTGCCGCTGGTCCGGGTGGGTTACCGGCTCCCGAACTTCTTCGCCCGGCGCTTTGTCCTCGGGCGGCTCCAGGTGGAGCATCCCACCCTCCAGATCGTCAAGCACCGGAACGGGCGGATGAACTACGAGGACGTACTCCGCCTGGGCGGCCCGGGCGGGGGCACCTCGCCCCTGATCGAGTTCCGTCATCTCGAGGTGCGGGACGGCACGGTTCGCGTGCTGCTGCCCTGGTCCCCCCCGCCGCAACTCAAGAGCGCCGCGGAGCAGGACTCGGCACTCGCCGCGGAGCGCGCCCGCCCGGGGCGCGTGATCGAGCCCGGGCCCGAGGGACTCCGGCGGGTGATCGAGTTCACCGACCTCACGACGAAGATGACGCGGATGCGGATCGGCACGCCGGACCACCTCCCCTTCCTGGTGGATCTCGATACGCTGGCCACGCGGGTGAGCGATCCCCAGGTCGTGCTGGTGGACGCGGCCGGCCGCGTGGTCCAGCACGGGGACAGCCTGGCCTTCAGTCTCCGGCGCGGCGCGCTCCCACACACGCGGTTCAGCGGGGGCGGCGTCGTGACCTGGCCCCACGACACCACGCTCTACGACTTCCAGGTGGTCTCGCCCGAGGCGAGCCTCGCCGACCTGCGGTGGATCTCGCCCGACTTCCCCGACTTTACCGGGCGCGGCGTGGTCGCGGCGCACTCGGAGAGCGGCACCCGCGCGGCCTTCGTGGTCACGGGACTGCACCTGGCGCGGGGCCCTACCCGGATCGACGGCCAGCTCACCGTGCTCGACGACCGCCGCCGCGGCATCGGCGTGCGGGACCTCAAGCTCACTCATACGGACCTCGATCTCGACGAGGTCCGTCCGTGGGTGCCCGACCTGCCCTTCTTCGGCACCCTGTCCGGCAGCACCGCGGGGTCGGGCTTCCTGGACGCGCTCGACGTGAAGCTGGACTGGGACTACACCGACGAAGAGGTCGCGGGGCACCCGGTGACGCACGTCGCCGCCCAGGGGCGGGTGAGCGCCACTCGCCAGGGCCTGGTATTCCACGACCTCGCCGTGAGCGAGTCGGACGTGGACCTCGGCACGGTGCGCCGGCTCGCGCCCGCGATCATCCTGCCGGGCCGGCTCCGGGCCGCGGGCACGCTCGACGGCCCGCTCCACGACGTGACCTTCGTCGGCGTGGCGCAGCACCAGGACGGGGGCCGCCCGATCAGCGGGATCGACGGCACGGTCCACCTCGACACCCGGCGGGACACGCTGCGGCTGGACACCGACGTGGCGCTCGAGCCGCTCTCGTTCGAGGGGATCCGGGGCGCCTTCCCCGCGATCGTGAGCCGCGGCGACCTGACCGGCCGCGTGCGCCTGCACGGCACGCTCGCGCACCTCGACGTCGACGCGTCCGTGAGCGGCGAGATCGGGACGGTGAACGCCAAGGGCATGATGACCGTGCTGCCGCCGCGGTGGGGCGCGGACGACCTCCACCTCGACTTCAGCCGGCTCGACCTGGCCGCGGTCCGGGCCACCGGCCCGGCGACCAGCCTGAACGGGACGCTCCAGGTGACCGGCGTGACCGACACCGCGCGGGCGCCCGAGGGCAGCATGGCCGTGGCGCTCGGGCCGGGGCGGGTCCGGGATCTCCCGCTCGACACGCTGACGGCCCGGGTCGCGGTGCACGACAGCCTCATCACCGTGGACACGCTGGACGGCCGGCTGGCCAAGGTCACGGCCCGCGGGCGCGGCACGCTCGGCTGGAGCCGGCCGCACGAGGGGCGGATGGCGTTCGACATCCAGACCGACAGCCTGGGCGTCTTCGACTCCCTCCTCAGCGCGTGGACCGGACTCGCCCGCGACACGGCCAAGGACTCCCGCCCGCTCGGCGGGACGGCCAAGGGCACCCTCACCCTCGGGCGGAGCCTCGACTCGCTCGACCTGGCCGCGTCGTTCCAGGCGCGGAACCTGGAGTGGAGCACGCTCAGGGCGCCGGCGGCGATCGGCGCGTTCACCTACGTGGGGGGGAAGCGCCCTCTCGTGACCGCGGCGTTCGGCATCGACTCGCTCGCACAGCGGGACCGCGTGTTCCGACGCCTGGGGCTCCAGGCCCGCGGGTTCGCCGACTCGTTGGAATGGAACGGCGGGGTGGCGATGGGCAACGCCGTGCCATCCACGCTCTCGGGCGGCGGCCACTGGTGGCGCCGGGGCGACACCCAGCTCTTCGCGGTCGAGACTCTCGATGCGCGGCTCGCGACGGGGCGCTGGCGGCTGGACACGGCGGCCGTGGTGACGCTATCGGACTCGGCGCCGGCCGTGACGCCGCTGGTGCTGGAGGCGGAGGACGGCTCCGGCCGGGTCACGGTGGGGGGGCGGGTGCCGGGCGAGGCGAGCGGCGCTCTGTCGGTCAACGGATTCGGCATCGCGCTTCAGGACCTGTACGGGCTGGTCCAGCGCGACACCGCGGGGGTGGGCGGCACGCTCGGCTTCACCTTCAAGCTCGGAGGGACCGCCCGGGAGCCTACGGCCGAAGGCCGCGCATGGCTCGAGGACGCCGTGTTCGGGGACTTCCACGCCCCGTTCGCCCGGACCGAATTCAAATACGGCGACCGGCGTTTCGACGCCCGGGCCGGCCTGGTCCGTACCGGCGCCGAGATGCTCTCGGTCAACGCCGACCTGCCCCTCGACCTCGGCTTCAAGGGCGTCGAGCGCCGGCAGCTCGACGGCCCGCTCACCGTGCGCGCGCGCGCGGACAGCGCGGACCTCGGCCTCCTCGAGGCCGTCTTCCCGGGCATCGAGGATGTGGAGGGGCAGGTCGTGGCCGAGGCGCAGGTGACCGGCACCTGGGCGCATCCCCAGGTCAGCGGGTTCGCCAACGTGAGCCACGGTGCGATGACCATCCCCGGCATCGGCGTGCGCTACGCGGCCATCCTCGCCCGGGGCGAGCTGCGGGGCGACTCGCTGCTCGTGCCGTACGCGCTGGTCACGAGCGGCGGCGGCACGCTCCAGATAACGGGCGGCATCCGGTTCGACAGTCTCTCCCGGCCGCTCCTCAACCTCGATCTGGAGGCGAACCGCTTCCAGGCGCTGAACATCCGCAACTTTCTGAGCTTTACGGCCACCGGCGACGTCCATCTGGGCGGTCCCATCCTCGCCGCCCATGCCTCGGGCCGCGCCACCGTGAACCAGGGCTTCCTCTATTTCGCGGACCTGATCAACAAGAACATCATCAACCTCGAGGATCCCACCATCGCGGACCTGGTGGACACCTCGCTCGTACGCCGGGCGAACCTGGGTGCTGCCTTCCAGAACCGCTTCCTCGACTCGCTCACCGTGGACTCGCTCGCGCTCACGATGGGGGAGGGCTTCTTCCTCCGGTCCGCCGAGGCCAACATCCAGCTGGCGGGGCAGCTCACCGTGAGCAAGGTCCGGCGCGAGTACCGGCCGGTGGGCACGCTGAGCGCGGTGCGGGGGACCTACGCCCTCAAGGTCGGGCCGGTCACCCGCGACTTCAGCGTCACCCAGGGGACCGTGAAATACTTCGGCACGCCGGACCTCAATGCCGAGCTCGACATCACCGCGCAGCACGTCGTGCGCACCGTGCGGACCAACGAGGAGATCCCGGTGGTGGCGCGGATCACCGGCACGCTCTTCGCTCCCAAGCTGGCGCTCGAGAGTCCGGTGCGCCCCCCGATCCCGGAGACCGACCTCGCGTCCTACCTCATCTTCGGCGCGCCCTCCGGCGACGTGGTCGCCTCGGGCCAGGCGACCCAGTCGGCCCTCCAGAACGTGGTCGCCGCCTTCTCGAGCGAGGTGGAGCGGTTCCTCATCTCCGATCTCGGCGTGCCGATCGACTACGTCGAGTTCCAGCCGGGGATCGCCACCGCCGGGGGCGCGTCGGTGAGCCGGTTCGCATTCGGCTGGCGCATCGGCAGCCGGAGCTTCATCACGCTCAACGCCGGATTCTGCGGCGGCGCGGCGCAGTCCACCGCCTTCGGGGCGCAGAACTTCGGCGCGACCTTCGAGTACCGCTTCAGCCAGGCCTGGCGGTTCCAGACCAGCTTCGAGCCGACCTTCAGCTCCTGCACCGTCGCGGGGTACAGCAGCTACCTCACCACCAACCGCTACCAGATCGGCGCCGACCTGTTCTGGGAGCGGGAGTTCTAGCGATGGCGCGCGCGCTCCTGATCACCAATCCGGCCGCGGCCCGCACCGAGCCGCAGGCGGTGAACGTGGTCCGCGACGCGCTCCGGACCGCCGGGTGGCTGACGGAGGTGCTCGCCACCGGCGGCCCGGGCGACGCGCGCCGGCTCGCCGAGTATGGCGTGCGCGACGCGGTGGACCTGGTCGCCGTGTTCGGGGGCGACGGCACCACGATGCAGGCGGCTGCGGCGCTGGTGGGTACCGACGTGGCCCTGGGTCTCGTGCCCGGCGGCACCGGCAACCTGCTCGCCGGGAACCTGCGCATCCCCGCGGCGCCCGCGCGTGCGGCGGAGGTCCTCGTGCGGGGTCGCACCCGCCGGCTGGACCTGGGGCGGATGGAGCGGCCCAGCGGCACCCACTACTTCGCGGTGGCCTGCGGCGCGGGGATGGACGCGAAGGTGATGGCGGCCACGCAGTCGGTGCACAAGCGCCGGTGGGGGATGGCGGCCTACGTCGCCACCACCCTGCGCCTCATCGTCGACGTGCGCAGCACGCCGCACCACATCACCGTGGACGGGGCGGAGTACGATGCCAATGCGGCCATGGTCCTGGTGGCGAACTGCGGCGAGGTGTTCCCGCCCTGGGTGCGGCTCGGCGCGGGGATCAGGCCGGACGACGGGCTGCTGGACGTGGTCGTGATGCGAGCCGACAGCGTGGGCCAGAGCGTGCGCGCGGTGTGGGAGCTGTTGCGCGCGGGGCCGGTGCCGCCGGGACCGGGCGGCCTGGTCGGCTACGCCCGCGGCCGGGAGATCACCGTGCGGACCGCGACGCCGGAGCCGGTCCAGCTGGACGGCGAGCCGGACGGGCATACCCCGTTCACGGCGACGGTGGTGCCGGGGGCGATCCGGGTCGTGGCGCCCGACTGACGATCCGGCTGCGTAATTCCAACTGCGAACCACAGAGGCACCGAGGCACAGAGAACAACCACAGAGAAACGCTTGTAGTGGTCTTTCTCCGTGGATCTTCTCAGTGCCTCGGTGCCTCCTGTGGTTCGCAGTCCTCTGTCTCCTCTCGGTTCTCCTCCTGCTGTTCCCGTTTTTGACAGTTGGCGCTAGTTTGTGGATACGCGAGGCTGTCAAAGGAAAGCACTCTCTCCCGAGGCCGGTCCGATGGCCGGGTCGTGCTAGATGGCGGATTCGGTCCTGCTGATCGACGACGATGTAGACGTGCTGCGGGGCATCGGTAACTACTTCGAGCGCTTGGGCTACGAGGTCACCCGGGAGCTGAGCGGCGAAGCCGGGCTGGCCACGTTCGACCGGGTGCGTCCCGACGTCGTGGTGCTGGACCTGAGGCTCCCCGGCATGGACGGGATGGAGGTCCTGGAGCACCTCCGCCAGCGCGACGCTGCCGTCATTCTGCTCACCGGCCACAGCGACGTCGCCACCGCCGTCCGGGCCATGCAGCTGGGCGCGGAGAACTTCCTCACCAAACCGGTGGACATGGCTCACCTCGCGGCCGCCACCGCGCGGGTGGCCGACAAGGTGCGCCTGCGCCGGGTGAACGAAGCCCTGCTCGGCCAGAGCGCAGCCGGCCCCGGGCTCGATTCCCTGGGCGGCTCCTCCGCCATGCAGGAGTTCGCCCATCAGGTGGGGCTGCTCGCCCAGAGCGAGCGGACCACGGTGCTGCTGAACGGCGAGAGCGGCACTGGGAAGGGCTGGGTGGCGCGCATGATCCACGACCTGAGCCCGCGGGCCAAGGCGCCGTTCGTCGAGGTGAACTGCGGCGGCCTGAACGCCACCTTTCTCGACTCGGAGCTGTTCGGGCACGAGAAGGGCGCCTTCACCGACGCGAAGGACCGCAAGCAGGGCCTGTTCGAGATTGCGGATCACGGGACCATCTTCCTCGACGAGATCGGCGACCTCGCCCCCGAACTCCAGCCCAAGCTCCTCAAGGTGCTCGAGACCAAGACCTTCCGCCGCCTTGGCGGGACCCGCGAGCTCACGGTGGACGTGCGGCTCATCGCGGCGACCAACAAGAACCTGCAGACCGAGGTCGAGTCCGGACGCTTCCGCGAGGACCTGTACTACCGCCTCAGCGTCATGCCGCTCACCCTGCCCGCCGTGCGCGACCGCTCCCGCGAAGACCGGCTCGCCCTGATCACCCGGCTCATGAACGATCTCCGGACCGAGCTGCCCGAGGCGCCCGCCACCCTCTCGGGCGAGGCGCTGGAGCGGCTGCTGACCTATCCCTGGCCGGGGAACGTCCGCGAGATGCGGAACGTGCTCGAGCGCGCCATGATCCTCGGACGGGGCCAGCCCGCCATCAGCGTGGAGCACCTGCCGGGCGAGTTCCGCGCGCGCCCCGGCGTCGGCGACCGCCGGCACACGCCGCTCAGCCTGGACGACCTCGAGCGCCAGCACATCGAGCGGACGCTCAAGCATCACGGCGGCAACCGGACCCGCGCGGCGCACGAGCTCGGCATTTCCCGCGCGACCCTGATCAACAAGATCAAGCGCTACAGCATCACCGCCTGAGCCGTCGATGACGCAGCACCCCGAGCCCAAGGAGAAGGACGCGATGCGCTGCCGCGCGTGCGGCCGCGAGGAGCGTGCGTCCGAAGGGTACCCCTGCGTGGACTGCGGCACGTTCATCTGTCTCATCTGTACCTTCCGCGGCGTCACCCGGTGCAGCAGCTGCGCCGCGAAGGCCGGGCAGGCGCCCTCCTGACCGCCGTCGTCTCCCTCGCCGCCGTCACTCCCCTCTTCGGGGAGCCCAGCGTTCGGGCCGAGCAGGTCTCGCAGCTCGTGCTCGGCGACACCGCCACGGTGCTCGAGGCCAAGGCCGGGTGGCGCCGCGTGCGCCTCGACCGCGACGGCTACGAGGGCTGGCTCAACCGGGGGTACATCCGGGAGTGGACCTTGCGCGAGAGCGAGGCCTGGGCCGACCGGGCCCGGGGCTGGAGCGACGGAGCCGAGCTCGACGTCGGCGGAGCCACGGTCCGGCTCCCGCTCCGCGCCCGGGCCGCGCTCGTTCCCGATGGCGTCCTCCTGCCGGACGGCCGCGCGGGGAGGGTGCGGCGGGGCGCGGTGCGGCGTTTCACCGAGGTGATCACCGAGGCGCGGGCCACGCCCCCCGGCGAGTGGGCCGCGCGCTATTTTCTCGGCGCGCCATACCAGTGGGGCGGGGTGACGCCCTGGGGCGTGGACTGCTCCGGGATGGTACAGACCACCTTTGCGGCGCGCGGCATGGCGCTCCCGCGCGACGCGGCCGCCCAGGCCCTCGCCGGCGTGGAAATCGGCCCGGCCGCGCTGCGCCCCGGCGACCTGCTGTTCTTCCGGGGCGAGTTCGGCCCCGGGATCACGCACGTCGCCATCGCGGCTGCCGGCGAATCGCTGGTCCACTCGGCGCTCGCCTGCGGCGGGGTGGTCCGGGAGTCGTGGCGCCCCGGGACCCGGGCCGCGGGCCTCCGGGAGCGGCTGGTGATGGTGCGGCGCATCGGCGACTAGACGGACCGCAGCCCATGACTCCCCGCCTGGTCCTGTTCGACATCGACGGCACGATCCTCCTCACCGCCGGCGCCGGCCGCCGCGCCATCACCGCCGCCCTCGCCGAGTACATGGGCGACCGCGTGGTCTTCGAGCAGATCCGCTTCGACGGCAAGACCGACCCCCAGATCGTGAGCGAGCTGCTGGCCGCCGCAGGCGACCCCGGCCCCCACGACCGCGACCACGTGCGGGCACTCTGCGAGCGCTACGTCGCGCTGCTCGAGCGGGAGCTGGCCACGGCTACCGGCACCAGGCTCATGCCCGGGTTCCCCGCGATACTCGACCGCCTGGAGGCCGAAGCCGGGGTCGTGCTCGGGCTCCTCACGGGAAACCTGGAGCGCGGCGCGGCGCTCAAGCTCCGCGCGGCCGGGATCGACCCGGGCCGCTTCAAGGTCGGCGCCTACGGCTCGGACGCCGCCCACCGCCCCGATCTCCCGCCCATCGCGGCGCGGCGGGCGGAGCCGTTCTTCGGCCGGAGGCCGGCGGGCGGCGAGGTCGTCATCATCGGTGACACGCCCGCGGACGTCGCCTGCGGCGCGGGCATCGGCGCGCGCGCGGTGGCCGTGGCGACCGGCTCGTATATCGTGGCGGAGCTCGCCGCCTGCGGCGCCCATGCGGTGTTCGCCGATCTCGGCGACACCGACCGCGCTCTCGAAGCGATCCTCGGCTGAGATGGCCGAAGAGCTCGAGCTCAAGGCGATCGTGCCGGACCCGGCCGCACTCCGCGGGCGCCTCGCCGCCGCCGGCGCGCGCTCCGCGTTCCGCGGGCTCATGGAGGACCGCCGCTACGATCGGGACGGAGCGCTCACCACGCGGGACGAAGTGCTCCGCACCCGCCGCTTCCTGCACCCGGACGGGAGGGTCGACGCGGAGCTGACCTGGAAGGGGCCCACCCGCCGCTCCGCCGACGGATACAAGCTCCGGGAGGAGCTGAGCTGCCGGGTCGCGCCCGGCTCCGACTCCCCCGGCCGCATCCTCGGGGCGCTCGGCTACACGGTGGTCCAGGCCATCGACCGCTGGGTCGAGGTGTTCGAGCTCGCCGGAGCCGCGCTCCGGCTCGAGTGGTATCCCCGCATGGACGTGCTGCTGGAAGTGGAAGGGCCGCCGCAGGCCATCGAATCCGCCATTCGCGCCACCGGTCTCCCGCGGGACGGGTTCAGCGCCGAGCAGTTGGTGGACTTCGTGCGCCGTTACGATGCCCGCGGCCCCCGCCCGGCCGTGCTCGCGGTCGCGCAGCTGGGCGGCGAGCGGCCCGCGTGGGAGACGGCGTGACCACACCTGCCGGCGCCGCCGCGCTCGTGCCCGAGCTGGGCCCCGCGCTCGGGCGGCTCTGCGCCCGCGCCCGCCCGGCCGACCAGCGCTGGGTGCGGCTCGACGACGTGCGGCTCGAGATCGCGAGCCGGGTGCTCGAGCTGGGAGGGGCGGCGCGCGAGTTCGCCAGCGCTGACGACCGCCCGGCGGCGGTGAGCTCGCTCAACCGGCAGGCGTGGCTGGTGGAGTGGGAGCGCGCCGTGGCCGAAGCCGCCGGGCGGATTGCCCGGGCGGTGGACGCGCGGCTGGACGCTGCGGCGCGGGAGGCCAGGCTGTGGGCTCGCCGCCGGCGCGGCCTTGGCCTGAGCGACGCGGACCGGCGGGCGATCGCCGGCCGGCTCGGGGCCGGCGGCTTCGCATTCCTCCAGGCCCTCGAGGTGCTGGAGCAGCTCGTCCCGGCCGCCTCCGCCGGAGGCGCCCGGGGCGACGCCGCCGCGCGGGAGTGGCAGGAAGCCCTCCTCGGCGTGGCCCGGCGCCTGGAGTCGGCGTGGCTCGAGCTGGAGGCCGCCACCGCCCGCGAGGAGGCCCTGTGGGCGCCCGAGATCGACCGGGTGCGGGCCTGGCGCCGGCCCACGTGGCCTCTCTGGCTCGTGAGCGCCGTCCTGCTTGCCGCCGCCACCTATCTCGGGCTGGTCTTCGGGGGCTACCTGCCGGTCCCCGGCTGGCTTCACGGTGCGGCCGAGGCGGTCTGGACCCGCTTCTAGCCGCGGCGTCGGCTCCCCTCTTCCATATCCGACCCCGCCGCTCTAGTATTTGCCAATCACAGCCCAAATCGGTTGAAAATGGTTCTCATTGGCGCCGGCGCTCGACTCCTCATGGCAGTTGCCCTCCTCGGCCAGCAGCCCCAAGCCGATGGAGACCAGGTCAGGGTCGTCCGCCGGGTCGCGACCACGGCCCAGCTCGCCGCGCAGGAGTATCGCGTCGGGGTGCAGGACGGCCGCGTGGTCGCCAAGGCCGAAGTCGATGAGGCCAGGCTCTTTCTCGCCGAGGCGCGGCGCAGCGCGGAGCTGCTCTCGGCCGACGTCGGCGCCGAGGCCATTCGCCAGATCGACGGCCTCGTCGGGCTGGTGGACGCGACCACCAACCCCGATACGCTCGACGCCCGCGTCCGGGCCTTCACCGGCTCGCTGGCAACGCGCCTGGGCGTGGCGCTCGACGACATCCCCGCGGAGGCGCCCTCGTTGGCCCGCGGGGCCCAGGTCTACCGTGAGAACTGCACGAGCTGCCACGGCAACCTCGGCCGCGGCGACGGTCCGGAGGCCGCGAGCCTGGAGCCCAAGCCCGCCAGCCTGGCGGATGGGGCGGCCCTGCGCGACCGGTCGCCGCTCGACTTCTATCATCGCGTGACCATCGGCGTGGTCGGCACGGCAATGCCCGCGTTCGAGACCCGGCTTTCTCCGGACGACCGCTGGGCCGTGGCGGCTTACGCCACGCTGCTCCGGCTGCCGCCGCCCAAGGGCGAGGTCCCGGCGTCGCTCCGGAGCTTCGCCACCACGGCGCGGCTGTCGGATTCGGCCGTTGCCGCCGGTCTGGCCGCGTCGGGCGGGGGGGACAGCTCGCCCGCCGCCGTCGCCGCGGTGCGGAGCCTCCAGGAAACCGCCGATGCGGCCGCGACGGCACGGGTCTTCGCCACGGTGCGGGCGCAGCTCGACTCGGCCTACGCGCTCGCCCGGGAGGGCAAGGGCGAGGCCGCCAGCTCCGCCGCGTTCGACGCGTACATGACCTTCGAGCAGGTGGAGCGGTCCGTCCGGGCCAAGCACCCGGCTCTCGCTTCGTCCCTCGAGGCGCGCTTCGCCGCGCTGCGCACGCGCGCCGCGGGCGGGGCCACGACCGCGGAGCTGGACGCGATCCGCGCCGGACTCGCCGCGGACCTGGAGAACGCCGAGCGGGAGCTGGGCGAGACGCTCTCGCCGCTCAATCTGTTCTTCCAGTCGTTCGTGATCCTGGTGCGCGAGGGTCTGGAGGCGATCCTGGTCCTCGGCGCGCTCATGGCCTTCCTGGTGAAGACCGGCGCCGCGAGCCGGAAGCGCGACATCCACGTGGGCGTCGGCGCGGCGGTGGCGGCGAGCCTCCTCACGGCGTTGGCGCTCGAGACCGTGTTCCGGCTCACGCCCGGGAAGCGCGAAGCGCTCGAGGGGGCGACGATGGTGGTCGCCACCGGCGTGCTGTTCTACGTGAGCTACTGGCTGCTCTCCAAGATGGAGGTGGCCAAGTGGAACCAGTTCGTGCGCGGCAAGGTGCAGGACGCGGTCACGAGCGGTTCCGCCCTGGCGCTCGCGTCGGCCGCGTTCCTCGCCGTCTACCGCGAGGGATTCGAGACCGTCCTGTTCTACAAGGCGCTGTTCGTGGCCGGCGGCACCGGCGCCTCCACCGGCGCGATCGTCGCCGGCATCGTGCTCGGCTCGGTGGTCATGGTCGGCGTCTACGTCGCGATCAACCGGTTCGGGGTGCGGCTCCCGCTCAAGCCCTTCTTCGGCGTCACCAGCGCGTTCCTCTACTACATGGCGTTCGTCTTCGCCGGCAAGGGCGTGGCAGAGCTCCAGGAAGGACGCATTCTCCCGACGACCATCGTCGCCTGGGCCCCGCGCATCCCCGCGCTGGGCATCTATCCGACCGTGGAATCGCTCGCCGCGCAGGGCGTGCTGCTCGTGTTGCTTCTGGCCGCGCTGGTCTGGACCTTCGTCCTCGAGCCGCGCCGGCTCAAGGTGACGTCGGTTCTGGTGCCGGAGCCGGCGTCGTCGCGCCGGCCGGCGAGCGTCCCCGGCGCCGCGGCCTCGGCGCCGATCGCGCCGAGCACCCGGGTCGAGCTCCTCCGCTCGCTCGAGCGGATGGAGGCGGACTTGGCCGAGCTCAGGGCGGAGGTGGACCGGATGCGGAGTCAGCTCCGAGAGCGCCAGGAGGCGGCCCGGCGGGGATCATGAGCGAGATCGACCGTCTCATCGACGAGTTGCGCCGGGACCAGCAGGCGGACCCGTGGCACGGCCCTTCAGCGCGGCAGGTGCTCGAGGGAGTAACGGCGGCCGCGGCCGCGGCGCGGCCGATCCCCGGCGCGCACAGCATCTGGGAGCTCGCGCTCCACATCGTCGCGTGGCGAAACGAGGTGGCCCGCAGGGTGGATGGGGGAGAACCGGCCGAGCCGGCGGAGGGCGACTGGCCGGCGGTCACCGACACCAGCGACGCGGCCTGGGACCGCACCCGCGCGCGGATGGAGGAGTCGTACGACCGGCTGGTCGCGGCACTCCGCCGGTTACCGGAAGGCCGGCTGGACGAGCCGGTCAGCCGGACGCGCGACCCGGGGAGCGGGGTCACGTACTACGTCACGCTGCACGGGGTCCCCCAGCACGACGCGTATCACCTGGGGCAGGTGTCCCTGCTCAAGCGCGCCTTCGGGCTCTAGCAACGCAAACGGCCCGCCGAAACCGGCGGACCGTTTGCACAAGAGGTGGCAGATCGCCCCCTGAGTTTATGGAGACGGACCTTAGTGTCCGCTCCTACCCTTCTTCGACCTGCCACTTTCCGGCTGGGAGGCGTTTCGCTCCCGACGGCGGCACGAAAGGCAAGTCGAGTGCCATTTGTCACAAATCGTAATGCATTGTCAGAGAACAGCTTACGATAGAACTTCAGGCCATTGGCCTGTCAGATTTCTCGACAAATCCTGCTCTTCCAGTCCAAGCCATTGTGTTCGAGCAACTTACGCTGCCGCAAAAGTTTTTGACGGCGTCGAATCCTTCCCGACCGGAGCGAGGTAGGGACCCGGCGGGAGCTGGGGTCCTTCCTTCCAGCGGGCGAGCATCGTCGCGCCGATCGCGACCAGGAGCACGCTCGTGAGCTGCGCGAGTGTGAACGGCCCGAGCAGCCGGTCGTCCTTGGCCCGCACGATCTCCACCAGGAATCGCTCCACGCCCGCGAACACCAGGTACAGCCCGAACAGCCAGCCGGTCGGCCGGGCGCGGGCCCGGAGGCGCCAGAGCACGGCGAACGCGACCAGCATGAGCGCGATCTCGTAGAGCTGGGTGGGATGGACCGCCAGGACGGTCTGCGGGTCGATGCCGGCCGGCACCGGCACCCCGAACTGCTGCTGGAGGTTGGCCGCCGTCGAGGGGGGCAGCCCCCGGGGGAACTTCACGCCCCAGGGCAGCGTGGTCGGGCGCCCGTAGTCGTCGTTCACCAGAAAGCAGCCGACCCGCCCGATGGCGTACGCGGCGGCGAGCGCGGGCGCACCGAGCTGCATGGTCCAGCGGAGCGGCACCTTGAGCCGCCAGCCGTTGAGGACGACCGCCATCGTCCCGCCGATGAAGCCGCCATACCACACCAGGCCGCCCCGGGAGAAGAGCGCCGCCGGGTCCCGGAACAGCGCCACGTACCAGAGCTTGGCGCCCACGATGCCGCCGATGACCGCCGCCACGATCATCTCGCCGGAGTAGTCCTCGCGGAGCGCGCGCCGCCTGAGCTCGAGCGACACCAGCCAGCCGCCGGTGAGGAAGGCCACCATCATCATGATCCCGTAACCGGTGAGCTCGAAGCTGCCGATCCGGATCACGAGCGGGTAAATCGTCATACGGGAGTCCGGGGTTGGTGGATCGCGGATCGAAGGCCGGGGATGGGAAGATCGTCTCGAGGCTCCAGGTCCCAGCCGCTGCGCTCTCCGCGGGCGAGGCGCCACGCGCCGGCGGCCGCGATCATCGCCGCGTTGTCGGTGTTGAGCCGCGGGGAAGCTACGCTCAGGCGCGCGGTCCCCGCCAGCCGCTCCCGCAGGCGCTCGACTAGTGCGCGGTTGCAGGCGACCCCCCCGCCCACCATCGCCGTGGGGTAGCCGAGCGCGTCCACGGCGTGCGCCGTCTTGGCGACCAGGACGTCCAGCGCGGCGTCCTGGAAGCCGCGCGCCAGGTCGGCCCGGTCGCGGGCGAGATCGTCGCTCGCCTGCACGGCCCGCAGGACCGCGGTCTTGAGGCCGCTGAACGAGAAGGCGTACGGCTCGTCGCCGCGACCGAGCTCGGCGAGGAGCGGGCGGGGGAAGCGATACCTGCCGGGCCGTCCCTCGCGCGCGAGCCGCTCGAGCGCGGCCCCGCCCGGATAGCCGAGGCCGAGCAGGGTGGCGACCTTGTCGAACGCCTCGCCGGCGGCGTCGTCCAGCGTCTGCCCGAGAAGGCGGTACTCACCCCACGCTGGGACGTCCAGCAGCATCGTGTGGCCGCCGCTCACGAGGAGGCCCACGAACGGCGGCGCGAGGTCCGGGTCTTCCAGCGTCGGGGCGAAGAGATGGCCTTCGAGATGGTTCACGCCGAGGAACGGGCGGTCCAGGCTCCAGGCGAGCGCCTTCCCGTACATCACGCCCACGAGCAGCGCGCCGACCAGGCCAGGCCCGGCCGTGACCACGATACCATCGATCTGCGCCAGGCTCGTGCCCGCGTCCGCGAGCGCCTGGTCCACCACGGACCCGATGGTGCGCACGTGCGCCCGGCTGGCCAGCTCGGGCACGACCCCGCCGAAGACGCGGTGCACGTCCTGCGAGAGGATGACCAGCCCCGCAAGCGAGGGCCGGGCCCCGTCGGCCACGAGCACGGCCGCGGAGGTCTCGTCGCAGGACGTCTCGATGCCGAGGATCCGCTCAGCCATGGCGGCCTCGCGCGCCGAGGGTGACGCTGTCGGGCGTCGCCTTGCCGGACAGCCCCGGCGGGACCAGCACCCGGAGCGCCACGCGGCCCGGCGCGGGTCCGGCGCCGGCCGGCTCGATGGTGACGGCGATGCTGTCGGGCGTGAGCGCCGCGAGGCGGGCCCGGGGCCCGCGGACCCGGACGGTCACCGTGTCGTGGTCCGGCCGGAGGCGGAGCGCGCTCGGCACCTGGACCGGCACCGGCCAGAGGGTCCGCTCTCCCATCGCCTGGACGTTGAGGCTCACGGTCACGCGCGACGGGTAGACGCGGACCGGACCGAAGCCGGTCGTGTCCACCATGACCGGCTGCTCGGCGGGCCCGTCGGCGCCGGCGAGCTCGAGCGGCACCGTGAGCGCGGAATCGATCGCGGCGATCCGGTCCGCCGGCCCGGCGAGCCGGACCTCGCCCGGGACGACCGCCACGCCGCCCACCAGCTCGAACCCCGATTGCGACTGGACCCGGACCACGGGATGGACGGGCACGGTGCGCTGCGCGACGGGGTTGAGCTCCACTGCCACGCGGCGCGGCTCCACGTCCTGCACCCGGATGCCGCTCGCGCCGGGGAAGACCAGGTCGGCCGGATCGATGGTGAGGCTCGCGGTGTCGGACGTCAGGCTGTCGGGCAGGATGCGGGTGAGGACGAGGTTGTCGCGGGAGAGCCGGAGCAGGTCCCGGCGGCGGCCGACCACGGTGGCGCGGATGCGGCCCGGTTCCCGCATCACCTCGCGGCCGGCGGGGGGCTGCACCCGGAGGTCCACACTGAGGAGCGCGCTCGCCGGTTCTTCGCTCGAGGCGACCAGCCAGAGCAGCACCGAAAGGGCGAGCGCGGTCAGCTTGAGAGGCCAGTCGGCGGTGAGCGCCGCCCGCAGGGTCACGTCAGCGCCCGCTCCCGCCTTCGGAGAGCAGGCGCTCGACCAGCGCCCGGTTCACCGGCGAGCTCCAGTCGTGCGCGCCGATGACCCGCTTGACGATGGTGCCCTCGCGGTCGAGCAGGAAGCTCTCCGGGACGCCGGTGGTCTGGTACGCCTGCTGGATGGCGGTGGAGCGGTCCTGGAGGACGTCGAACGTCAGGTGCAGCTCCGCGGCGAAATTCCGGACGTCGGTGGGATCGCCCTCGTCGATGCTCACGGCCGCGATCTTGAAGCCCCGGGGGCTCAGGGAGTCGTACAGCGTCTGCATGGACGGCATCTCCACGCGGCAGGGGACGCACCACGTGGCCCAGATGTTCACCAGCGTCACCCGTCCCTTGTACCGTTGCCGGAGGGACACCGTGTCGCTGGTGCCGAGATCGACGACGCGAAAATCCGGCGCGCGGGCGCCCACGGCGACCTGCTCGCGCTCGGGGCCGTAGCGGACCAGCGCCATCGCGCCGAGTCCGAGCCCCGCCACCACCGACATCACCGCCAGCCACTGCCTCGACATACGCTCCCTAGACCCTCACGGCGCAGCGGCGCCGGAGCGCCCCGACGGCATCCGCCGCCGACGGGGCTCCGAACACCGCGGTGCCCGCCACGAACGTGTCCGCGCCCGCTTCCCACGCGGTCCCGATGGTCTCGACCGTAATGCCGCCGTCCACCTCGAGCGCTGCCCGACTGCCCCGGGCATCCAGCATGGCCCGGCAGCGGCGGATCTTCCCGGTCGATGCCGGAATATAGACCTGCCCGCCGTAGCCCGGATTCACCGTCATCAGCAGAACCAGGTCGGTGTCGTCCAGGACCTCTTCCAGGAGCGAAAGCGGGCTGGCCGGGTTGAGGGCCAGCCCGGCGAGCATGCCCCGCTCGCGCACGGCGACGAGCTGGCGCTGCGCGTGAACCGTGGCCTCCGAGTGAAAGGTGAACACGTTGGCTCCCGCATCCGCGAACGGCGCGATGTAGCGCTCGGGGTGCCGAACCATCAGGTGGACGTCGAGCGGCAGCTCGGTGAGCCGGCGCAGCGCCCGGATGAGCGGCGCGCCGAACGTGAGGTTCGGGACGAAATGCCCGTCCATGACGTCCACGTGGATCCAGTCGGCGCCGCCGGCCTCGACGGTCGCGATCTCTTCCCGAAGGCGGCCGAGGTCGGCGCTCAGCACGCTGGGCGCGATCCGCACGCTCACCGCCGTACCCCGGTCGAGAAGGGGCGCTGGATGATTCGCGCGGCCTGGGACGCCGGCGCCTTCGGCTGCCCGCTCACGACCAGGTCCACCGTGCTGCCGGCCTCGCGGCCGGCGCCCGCGGCGGGCCGGGTGGCGATCACGACGTTGGGCTCCGGGTCCGACGTCACGGTGTCCACGCTGCCGGGCTTGAGGCCCGCGGCGGCGAGGACCTTGATGGCGAACGGCATCGGCAGGCCGACGATGTCCGGCACGGGCGCGAGCTGCGGGCCCGCGCTCGGCGCCACCGACACGATGCTGTTCTGGGCCAGCACCGTGCCGGGCGCCGGGTCCTGCCAGACGATCGAGCCGCGGGGGATGGTCGGGTGGGCGCGCTCGTCGTCGAACTTCACCCGGAAGCCGAGCGCGGTGAGCCGGCGCTGCGCCTCGCCGCCGGTGAGCTCGAGCACCCGGGGCACGGAGTGGTCCGACGTGATGAGCGGCACCGGCGAGAGCCAGGCCCTGGCGAGCACGTAGCCGACGGCGAAGGTGCCCAGGACGATCGCCGCGTCACGAAGCAGGCGCCGGCCGAAGACCGTGGCGAGAAACGGCGGATGCGCCGCTCGGGGCGCGGGCGCCTCCGGCCCAGCCGGCTCAGCCGCGTGCCTGGCCCAGGGGACCTGGCGGCGGAACCTCATCCCACCCGCCGGAGCCGGGCGGCGTAGGCGCCATCCATCCGGTCGCGCTGCGGCAGCGTCATCAGGTCTCCCTTTTCCGTGAGCAAGGGCGCCGGCAGATCGTCCGGCGGCTCCCGCCGGAACCCCCGGTGCGTCCGCAGGAACCGCTCCACCTGCAGCTCGTTCTCTTCGGGCTCGAGCGAGCAGGTGGCGTAGACCAGCCAGCCGCCGGGCCGGACTGCATCCGCGCCCGCCGCCAGCAGCTCGGCCTGGCGCTCCGCCAGCGCGGCCAGGGCGTCGGGCGTCACCCGCCACCGGGCGTCGGGGTGGCGGGCGAAGGTGCCGGTTCCCAGGCACGGCGCGTCGAGCAGGACGGCGTCGGTGCTCCCCACCGGCGGGTGGCGGGCATCCGCCACGATCACCAGCTCGCGTCCCGTGCCCGCCCGGAGGAGGTTCTCCCTGAGCCGGGCGACCCGCGGCCGCCCCAGGTCCGCCGCGAGCACCCGGACCCCGGTGCGCGCCAGCCCGATCGCCTTTCCCCCGGGGGCGGCGCAGGCGTCGTAGACCAGGCTCGCAGGCGGGATCGCGGCAAACCACGCCACCAGCGACTGCGCCGGGTCCTGCACCACGAAATCGCCCTCGGCGTAGCCGGGCAGCCGATCCGGCCGCGAGGCCTTGACCGCGACTCCCGCGCCCCAGGGCGCCGGGCTCGCGCGGATGCCGGCCGCGGCGAGCCGCCGCGTGATCGCCTCGCCCGACGCGCGCGCCGGCTGGAGCACCAACGCCGGCCGGGCGTTGTTCCAGCGCAGCAGGCGGTCGGTGTCGTCCGGGCCGAAGCGGTCGAGCCAGCGGCGGACGAGCCACTCCGGGTGCGAGTGCCGGGCCGCGAGGTCGAGCGGTCCGGCGCCCTTCCGTTTCCGCGGGGGCTCGCGGCCCAGCCGTCGGAGCAGAGCGTTCACGAACCCGCCGGCACGGGCCCCGCCCGCTTCCCGCGCCAGGGCCACGCTGGTGCTCACGGCGGCGTGGGGCGGCACCCGGTCGAGGGCGGTCAGCTGGTACGCGCCCAGCCGCAGAATGTTCTGCAGCGTGGGCGGCACCCCGGCCCAGCCGCGCGCGGTCAGGGGCTGGAGCCGCTCGTCGAGTCCGGTCCGCTGGCGCAGCACGCCGGCGGCAAGCTCGTGGGCCAGCCGGCGATCCGGCTCCGGCAGCGGTCCGAGCGCCTGGTCCAGCGCCGCGTCGAAGGGGCGGCCCGCGCGCACCTGCTCGAGAATGGCCAGCGCCGCGCGCCGGGAGGGGAGACCGTTCTCAGCCGACGTGGCGGCCACGGTCCGGCGTCACTCCAGCATGCCCTTCGCGGGACTCGAGGGAACGGCCACCTCGCGCCGGGGCATGCGTCCCGCCAGGAACGCGGCGCGCCCCGCCTCGACCGCGCGGCGCATGGCCCACGCCATCGTGACCGGATCGCGCGCCTCGGCCAGCGCTGTGTTCATCAGGATGCCGTCCACGCCCTGCTCCATCGTCACGCACGCATCGGAGGCGGTGCCGACGCCCGCGTCCACCACCACCGGCACCGAGAGCCGGCGCTTGATGGTCCGGATGGAGTAGGGGTTGAGCAGCCCGAGGCCGCTGCCGATCGGCGA
>Ga0187822_10000043_pt1 | contig 18966 bp, 12 predicted proteins | sample NC_wetland_sal_i_18_FD_132967 | JGI IMG/M metagenome (GOLD analysis project Ga0187822, IMG submission 132967) | Wetland sediment microbial communities from Neuse River Estuary, North Carolina, USA - SourceSoil_2 | ecosystem: Environmental > Aquatic > Freshwater > Wetlands > Sediment | place...
GACGCCAAAGTCCCAGACCAGGGTTTGAACGCCGACTGGGCGTGAAGCCGGACCGGGGCTCCCGGATGAACATCTCTCATACCGAATTCCGGAACGTAGATGCGCGCTGTCATGGTGGAGAAGTCGGCGACCTCTGCGACTTCAGTTCCCGGCCTTAAGTATGTGCCCAGGAGATCATTGAGCCGCGGAGAAGTTACCGTGCCATTTATGGGACTCACAACCTGCAGGCGCTTGGTCTCTTCGGTGAAGCTGCGCTGTCGTTCACTCGACTGCTGGCGTTCGTGCTCGGCGGGCCCGAAATTTTCGTAGCGCAGGCTGGCCTGGGTGGCGCGGGCAGAAGCGCCGCGCAAATCGGCCGCGGCCAGGGCGGTGGCCGACTCCAGTTCCAGATTGCGTAATTGCAGGATGGATTCGCCGGTGGAGACGGGCTGCCCTTCGCCGATGAGAACTTTCGTCACGGTTCCGGGCACTTCGGTATGAACCAAGACCCGGCGAACTGGCTCCAGCACGAAGCGGCCGCTGACGAACGCAGGCCAGAGAGGCAGGAACAGGAAGACCAGGGCCACGGCACTCAGAGCGGCGGCCCGGAATGGAGTGAACCACGCGACAATTCGTTCCTTCTTGTCGAGGTAAGCGGTTTTCATGAATCTCTCCAGCATGATGATCCGGGTCTTGAAGATTCGCAGAGCCAGGAGGAGAGCGGGCAGCCAGGCCCACTCGGGGGTATAAGCGCTCAGGATGTGGTACGCGAACACCACCACCAGGATCATCAGCAGGTAGCTGTACACCCCTGAAATCAGGGAATACACGGCGTACAACACCCGCCGGTGCCGGGGAACCCATTCAACTTCGGCGGGCAGCCGAAAAATATGCTTGCGCGTCCAGCTGGAGACGTAGCTGGTGGAGCGCTCCTTCAAGTCGGTTTCATCGATCAATTCCGCCAGGAGGTAGTAGCCGTCCAGCTTGATCAGCGGGTTCAGGTTCAGGAGGGTCACGCCAATGCCGGTAATCATCATGACTTTGTAGGCAAAGTCGTGGATGAACATCCCGGTGGCCGTGCCCCACCATATGGTGGTGGCTGCCATGCAGAGGATAAAGTCGATCCAGATTCCGGCAATGATGGTGGAAATGCGGGCTTTCTTGTCGCCCACAATCCAGACCTGGGTGCAGTCACAGACGAAAGTAGGCTGAAAATACATCAGGATGAACTGCATCTTCTCCACCCGGGCGCCAAAATGCTTGCAGGTGAGTCCGTGGCCCGACTCGTGAAAGAAAGCCAGGGCGCCAAACAGAAACCACACTTCAACCAGGTCCCAGACGCTCTTCCTGGTGAAGTTGAAGAAGGCAAAGCTGTCATGCCAGATCTCGCTGAATTTATCCGCCCACATCCAGCCCATCACGCCGAACAGAAAAATGGTGAGCACAACAAACCAGGTGGAGTAGATGAATTCAAAGTAAGGCTGAATCCGGGTCAGGTAATCGTCAGCGTGGGGCCAGTTGTAGATAGTTATGTCGGTCACATCGGCGATGTGAAACCGGCCGCGTTTCTGGCGTTCACTGTTCAGCTTTTGCCGGAGGGTAATGTTCTTTTCGAGCGGCGTCTGGTAAAAGAGTTCGCCCTGCCCTTCCAGGTGGGAGGCAAACTCCTTCACCTGCTCTTCCGTATATGCCACGTTGGCTTGCTGCAGAAACAGATCTGCAATCTGTTTGTACGATCGCTCTCCATTGAAAAGCTCGAGCAATCGCCATTGCAGCGGGCTGAAGCGAACGTAAACCTCGGTTCCCGGCATTTTCGCCAGCACCACGCGCTCACCCTGCTCGACGTGCTCACGGGAAATGACACGCGGATCGAGCTTGGGGTAGCGGCGCTGGGCTGTCTGAGCGGGAAGATCGGGCAGCGCCACCTCAAGAGCTTCGAGGATGTTCATTTCGGATTCGCCAGGCGGATGGTGGTAAGCATCCCGGGCCTCAGGTCCGAGACCTGGCCCTGGAGCCGGGCCAGCACTTCAATGGTTCCACTCGAGGGGTCCACAACCGGGCTGATCTGGGTGACGGCGGCGATGTGGTGAACCGGGGGTGAGCCGTCGGACAATTCAACGCTCACGGTCTGCCCGTTCTTTACTTTCCCCAGGAAACGTTCCGGCAGTGTGAACCTGACTTCGAGCGGCGCCACCGCGGTGACCCAGAATAAGCGGTCGCTGATCCCGACTTTTTGTCCGACCCGCACATAGCGGCGGGCGACGATCCCGTCGAATGGGGCGGTGATGCGGGTCTTTTCTTTTTCCAGTGCCAGCGAGCGCTCGGTGGCCTGGGCATTGGTCAGCAGTTCGGTCTGGCGGCTGATCTCGAACCTGTCCGCCTCCACTTTGTATTGCGCGTGCTCCAGAGTCTCCCTGGTGAAGACTCCTGCTTCCCACAGTTTTTGAGCGCGGGCCAAATCGGATTCGAGGACTTTGGTCTCTGCCTGCCAGTTTTTGAGGTCGGCCTGGATGGAGCGGGTCTTGGCGGAAGCGGCGTCGAGGTCAGCGGAAATCTGGCGGTCGTCCAACTGGGCGAGGAGTTGTCCTTTGCGCACATGGGTATTGGGTTCGGCCAGGATGGAAACTACAACTCCCTCTCGAAGCGCGGCTACATCCACCTGGTTCTCGACCACGATGGGACCTGAAGCGACGAAGACGCGGTCGTCGGAGGCGGCAGGAGTCGACGGAGCGGGAGCGGCGGGAGCGGCCGCAGCCACTTTTGAAGTGTCGCTGGCGTCAGTGCAACTGGCCAGGACCAGCGCGAGGACCATGGACAGAGCTAACGTAACCGCGCGTTTCATGGTTTCTCCACCAACCGAATGCCCGCCGGCCGATCGGCGGGCAGGATTTCATTCTCCCGCCCCTTCGGGGCTATGCAGTTTCCCGCGTCTCGGACCCACGGCTTGCGCCGTGGGCTACATTCTTTGCGCCGCTTCGCGGCTCTTCTGACCCACAGCTTGCGCCGTGCCACATTCTTTGCGCCGCTTCGTCGCTCTTCTGATCGACGCCGCGGGTTTCACGGCGGAGGTACCGAGTTCACCATCTAAACCCGGTTCACCATCCGAACCACGACCATAGCTTGGACCAGATCCAGGTGGCGGGCCGCCGGAACAGCACTTTCCCGGCAGGACTCCATCCGGTTACAACTTTGCCTCGACCCTGCATGCCGTCGCGAATCGCGCCGTCAGGGTTCGGCACCGCAACTCGAGCGAAAAAGTACCGGTTGTCCGCCTGGGTCTTGCTTTTGGGACTGACCACGGTGACCACGCCATGAAAAGTGCGGGTCGGAAATCCGTCCAACTTTATGGAGGCTTTCTCGCCGGGATGCAGCAGCAGGACATCGTCTTCGTCGATGGCAACATCCACCACGGCGCGTGAGGTGTCCACGACTTCGGCAAAGGTGTCGCCGGGCAGCAGCTTGCGGCCCGCCAGGTCTTCCACGTGGGCGGTGGCGACCACGCCGTTGATGGGTGAACGCAACTGGGTGTGATCGAGGCGTTGGCGAGCCCGCTCCAGTTCCGAGGCCCAGTAGTCGGCCTGGATACGCTGAATGCCGGCCTCGCCGCCGTCATTACTGTTCAACGCCCGGTTCATCTGCGAAACCGCGGTTTCATACTTGGCCTGCGCGGCCGCCAGTTGAGCGCGATACTGCCAGTCCGAAAGGCTGGCCAGCACGGTTCCAGTGCTGACCGCATCGCCCTCGCGGACCAGCACCCGCTGCACTACGCCTTCCACTTCAGGTTGTATAAGGACGCTTTGCGCCGGACTGACCGAGGCGTCGCCCACCACGCGCAGCGGCAAGGGGAAGATCAACAGGAACAACAAGACCGCGACTGCCCCTGCGACCAGCAAGGCCCGGCGACGCTTCTCGAGGGCAAGGAACTTTCGTTTCTTGTCCAGCACCGGCTTCAAGAGGTCGATGAAAGGAACTTCCCGGTAGAGCGAAGCGTTGCGCAGCGCCACGGTCGCCTGGGCCGATAGAATCTTGATCATCTCCAGGTGCGCCGGGCCGAGAAAGTCGGGGTCGCTGCTCTCGAACGACAGCATGCCGACACGGCCATCGTCGTCAGCCAGGGACACGGCGTAGAACCCGCGCTTGCCGCTTTCGGCAAAGTATTTGCCCAGCTTGGCCTGGGTTTCCGGGCGCGGATCTTCGAAGTGTTCGCCGGGCTGGGAGAACCACACGTCGTCCCTGGACAAAGAGGCCCATTCCAGCAACTCCTGCAGCCGGACTACCTCCGGATCCTGCGGGTTGATGCGGGGCATGCCGGTGATGGCGCGGATCTTAAGCCGGCCTCGTTCTTCGAGAGCGATGGCGGCCCTTTCGTAAGGAATCACGGCGCCGGGACCGGTAACAATGGCGTCCAGCACCCGGTCCAGATCAAGGGTGGAAGTGATTTCGGCGCTCACCTTGACCAGGGTTTCGAGGATCGCGACTTTGCGCTCCGCCTGCAACAGTCCAGCGTTGTTCAAAGCGTTGGCCGCGGTTTCGGCCACGGAATTCAGCATGAAAAGGTCGTCGTCCTGGAAGGGGGCGCCGTCCAGCCGGTTGATGACTTCGATCACGCCGACCTCAAATCCCTTGGCAACCAGGGGGGCAAGGATGGCGGAGAAGATTCCTCCGTCCCGGCCTGCGTTTCGCCGCTGCAGGCGCGGGTCGCCGGCATCCGCAATGATCAAGGGTTCGCCGGAGTCGGAGACCGCAGACACGTAACCCTCACCACTCTTTTCCAACGCGCCCACGGGACAGGTGCCGTCGCGCCCGGCCTGGTCCATCAGCAGCAGCTCACGTTCGTCTTTCACCATCCAGAGGTTCACCGCCTGGGCCACAAACAGTTCGCGCACCTTGGCGGTAATGATGGGCGCAAGCTCATTCATTTCCAGAGTAGCGTTGAAGACTTTCTCTACATCGTAGAGCTGGGTCAGGCGGGTGACGGATTCGAGTTGCGAGTTGCGTTCCGCTTCATAGCGGGCCGCGCTCGAAAACGCGGGGCTGGCATACTCGACCAGTTCGACTACGGCGGCCAGATCGGCCTGGTTCATGACTTCCGCAAAGGTGCCGACTTCCACCGCCCCGATGAGGGTCTGATTGACGGTGATCGGTGTGTAAGCCAAAGACAGCAGGGTGCGCCGGGCATGCAGGTGGGCGTAATCTTCGCGGACCAGCTTCGTCCCCGCCAGGACGAATGGCTGGCCCTGCCTGGAGAGCAGTCCTAGCGCGCCCACGTCGAGCGGGATCAGCTTGTCGTCGAGTCGAAGATCGCCGGCCGTGGCCTTGGCCGACCATTGCGTGGCGCCTCCATGTTCTTCCAGGAGGTAGACCACGGCGGCAGCGTCCGGCAGCATTTCCGTAATTTGCTGGGCCAGCAGGAGGGCACGTGGCTGGGCTTCGTGTTCCTGGAGCAGGGCGCTCAGGAACCGGGCCTGCACATCGACAGAGGTCGACTTCGGCATTGCGCGCTCAGGCAGCCACCCGTTGCCGATCTCAGGACAACGATGCCAAAAGGGGAGGGCGAGGGTCCCGCGCACTTGCAAATTCGCGGCGGCTCCCGTAACTTGAGCGGGCAATCTAACAAATCGCCCTCCACCTGTCAATTGTGGGCGGGCGGTTGGCGCGTTGGGCGCGGATTGGCCCTAGAGGAGCACGATGGAAATCAATGTCCGCAGGCTATCGGATGTTCAGGTGGTGCAGATTCGCGGCGCCTTACGGCTGGGTCCTGGAGTGGACAGCTTTCGTCAGACCATCGACGATGCCATGACGGCCGGAGACACGCGCCTGGTGATCAACTTCGCCGAAGTGCCGATGATCGATTCCAGCGGCATCGGGATCCTGGTCAAGGCCATGGCGTCGGCCAAGCAGCGGGGCGGTGGTGTCAGACTGGTCACGCCCTCGAAATTCGTGGTGCAAACCTTGAAGCTGATTGGGGTGCTGAACCTGTTTCAGGTTTTTGACGACGAGAATGCAGCGGTGCAATCGTTCGCCGCTCACTGAAGCTTCCGGCTGAGCGCGCCCGCGCTAGTAGAGATGGATATTGAAGGTGTTGAACAGGCTGAGAAGGTAGATCGCACTGCCCAAAGACAGCACTGCCAGGGTAAGGACCGCCAGACGTGAGCTGAAAAGGCGCCGGCGGCGGGGCGGTTGCTGGTCGAGCGCGGCCCGATACTTGTCAATCCACTCCTGGTCCTTGCTGACTTGACCAAACGACGACTGGATCGAATCGTGGAGCCGCCGCTGGTCGTCTTTTTCAAGTCCCACGAAACGAAAAGGCTGCTGGTTCCAGGAAACCGGCTTCAGCATTTCGGCGGTGCCCAGCACGGGCCCGGTCGGAGTCACAAACATCAGCTTCACCCGGGACTCTCGCAGCACCGGTTTGGGCAGGCCAAGCACGCCCCCGGTTAGCGAGATGACTTCCAGCTGTCCCTGGGTGCGATGGCCATCTTCAAATCGTAGAACCGCGGGAGTAAGGTCGGACAGACTCAGTCGCGGAGCCCGACGGTCCTGGCTGCGGCGATCTGGGCTGCGCAGGTCCTGGTTACGCAGGTCCTGGTTGGAACCATCCAGATTGCGATCTTGGTTCGTGCGATCGTACTTAGGAAAACCCGAGTTGGATTGGGGGAGGGCGTCCACAGCATGAGTATCCTCTTTGTCTTTCCCCATGAGGAGGTCACGGAAGGACATGGGATGGTCCCGTTACCTGGAGCTGCGATGTAGGCCTGGCGCCCACATCGCCGAGGGTGCCTTCGGAGATAATATCCAGCGTACAAATCTGTGGCAGCATGACGCATGCTCGAAAAACCGGAATTGATTGCCCGGCTCCAGGTTGGATTGGCGGCTTCTGGCGAATGCTCGGTGTGCCATGAAGTCTTCGTGGTCAAAGGCTCGAGCAGCAAACCGGAACCACTGAGCGACCGGCTCAAACAGATCTTCGAGGAGCACGTTCGCGGCGTCGATCTATCGAAAAAAGCGATACGCCAAAGCGGCAATTTGGATTGACAGGGGCCAGGGACGCCGCTACCCTGTCATATACAGATCAGGCCCAGTTCCTATGGATCGTATAATCATTGTCGCTAGCCGTGCAGCCCGGGAGGTGCGAGTGCGCCTTCTCGCCCTTAGCGTGGCCATTCCTGGCCTGGTGCTTGCACCTCAAAAAAGCGGCGGATGATTTAGCATAATCAGGATCAGCAAGAGGCCATCATCCACCGCATCGGATGATGGCCTTTTCAGTTTCTGGAGTTCAGAGTAAGAGTTTGAGGGACCGGTTCAGGGGCCGCCTGGGCGGCCGGGGAGGAAGACTTGGCTCAAGCAGAGCACGTAACCATATTCGATACCACCCTGCGCGACGGAGAACAGTCGCCGGGGTGCAGCATGAACGTGGCCGAGAAGGTGCGCATGGCGCACCAGCTCGACCGCCTGGGCGTGGACATCATCGAGGCCGGATTTCCCATTGCATCCGAGGGAGATTTTGAGGCGGTGCGGGTGCTGGCGCGGGAGCTGCGCCGCCCTATCGTCGCCGCCCTGGCACGCAGCTGTCCGGGCGACATTGAGCGCGCCTGGCGCGCCCTCGAAGGAGCCGCCCGTCCCCGTATTCATACCTTCCTCGCCACTTCCGACATTCACCTGCAGCACAAGCTCAAGATTTCGCGGCGGCAGTGCCTGGAGCAGGCCCGGGACGGAGTGAAACTGGCCCGATCTTTCTGCAAGGACGTGCAGTTTTCGGCCGAAGACGCCAGCCGCACCGATATCGGCTTCCTGTGCGAAGTGCTGGAGGCGGTGATCGAGGCGGGCGCGACCACCGTCAACATTCCGGACACGGTCGGATTCAGCGTGCCCCATGAATTTGCCGAACTGATGCAGACCCTGCGGCGCCGGGTACGCGGGATCGGCGGCGTGACCATTTCGGTTCACTGCCACGATGACCTGGGATTATCTGTGGCAAACTCACTGGCAGCTATAGGAGCGGGCGCCCGCCAGGTGGAATGCACGGTGAATGGCATCGGCGAGCGGGCCGGAAACACTTCCCTGGAAGAGCTGGTCATGGTGATGCGGGTGCGGGCGGAGCACTATCCGTATGAGACCGCGGTCGTGGCCGAGCAATTGTTTCCCTCGAGCCAGCTCCTGTCTGAAATCACCGGGGTGTATGTGCAGCCGCACAAGGCCATTGTGGGACGGAACGCGTTTGCCCACGAAGCCGGCATCCACCAGGATGGAATGATCAAAGACCCGTCGACCTATGAGATCATAGCGCCGCATTCCGTGGGCGCTCCCCGCAATTCCCTGGTGCTGGGCAAGCACTCCGGCCGGAACGCCTTGCGGGTGCGCTACGAGAAGCTGGGCTTCACTTTCGAACGGGCCCAACTGGATGACGTTTACCGCCGTTTCGTGGCCCTGGCTGACCGGATCAAGACGATCGAAGACGGGCACTTGCTCGACCTGGTCCGCGATGTGCCCAGCCGGACTGCCATCCTTCCGGACAGCGCCGGCAAGACGGCATCTACGTGGATGGCGGCAGTAAGCAAAGAAGACCAGCCGGCACATCCTGAGGCGGTGAGCGCGAAAGAAAAGGCCCATGCCGCCCACGCAGCGCACGAGGGCGAGCAGGAAGATTATCTCTGGGGCGTATGATGTGGGCGCGAGCGCCCCGCACGAGCGGCAGTGGCACGGATACAACGAGTTTCGCAAACAGCAAGCGGTCGAGTTGAAGCGTTTCGAAGAATATAGGTTGTTGGCGCCGCCGCACGAGCGGGGCGCTCGCGCCTACATTGATTGAGGACAGGGTCGATGACAAAAACGGGAGCACAAATTCTGTGGGAATGCCTGGAGCGCGAAGGCGTAAAGCACGTCTTCGGCTATCCGGGAGGCGCAATTCTGCCGGCGTATGATGCGCTGAAACACAGCGATATCCACCACATCCTGGTGCGCCACGAGCAGGGCGCCACGCACATGGCAGACGGCTATGCGCGGGCCAGCGGCGAAGTAGGCGTCGCGGTCGCGACCTCCGGACCGGGCGCCACCAACATGGTCACCGGCATTGCCACCGCCATGCTGGATTCTTCTCCCATCGTCTGCATTACCGGCCAAGTAGGCAGCAAGCTGATCGGCTCCGACGCCTTCCAGGAAACCGACATCACCGGCATCACCCTGCCCATCACCAAGCACAATTACCTGGTTACTCACGCCAGCGAATTGGCCCAGGTCCTGCGCGAAGCATTTTATGTGGCCCGCTCCGGACGGCCCGGCCCCGTGCTGGTTGACATCACCAAGGACGCGCAGCAGTCTTCCTGCGAATTCGATTGGGACGCCGCCCGGCCGCAACTGCCGGGGTATCGGCCTGATCTTTCGCCCGAGGAGTCGGAATATGCCCATGCGCTGGAGTTGATCCACAAGGCCAAGCGGCCCCTGATCCTCGCCGGGCACGGCATCATCGTTTCGGGCGCGATGGCGGAAGTTCTGACCCTGGCAGAAAAAGCCGGCATTCCGGTTGCCTTGACTCTGTTAGGCCTGGGAGCGTTCCCGGCTTCGCATCCTTTGAACCTGGGCATGATGGGAATGCACGGCGAAGCCTGGGTGAACCATGCCATTCAGGAAGCTGACTTGCTGCTCGCGCTCGGCATGCGCTTTGACGATCGCGTCACCGGCAATCTCAAGACCTACGCGCAGGACGCCAAGAAGATTCACATCGAAATCGATCCGGCCGAAATCAATAAAAACGTCAAAGTCGATGTGGCGCTGGTCGGAGATCTGCGTGAAGTCCTTAAAGAACTGCTGCCGCGGGTGCAGTCTGTCGATCACACCGAATGGCTGGATTCCATCGACAAACTCAAGGGCGACTCGGCGGTGCGGGACGTCCAGAAATTGCCCGACAACGGACATCTATACGCCGCCCACGTCATCAACGACCTGTGGCGCGAGACTCGCAACAGCAACACCGTCGTCGTGACCGACGTCGGCCAGCATCAGATGTGGGAAGCGCAATACTTCAAGCACGAAAAAGCGCGGTCGTTAATTACATCGGGCGGATTGGGGACCATGGGCTTTGCCCTGCCGGCAGCCATCGGAGCCAAAGTCGCGCGGCCGGAAGCCGAAGTCTGGGTCATCGTGGGCGATGGAGGCTTCCAGATGACCATGTCCGAACTTGCGACCATTCAGCAGGAAAAGCTGAAGATCAACATTGCCATCATCAACAACGGATTTCTGGGCATGGTGCGGCAGTGGCAGGAATTTTTCTACGAGCGCAATTACGAGGCTACGCCGCTGCTGAACCCCAATTTTGTGAAACTGGCAGAGGCGTACGGCATCCGCAGCATGGCTGTAACCGAACGTTCGCAGGTGTTGCCGACGGTGCGAGCGGCGCGTGAGCACGACGGCGCGGTGCTGATTGACTTCAAGGTAGAACAGGAAGACACCGTGTACCCGATGGTCGCGGCCGGTGCTTCGTTGAACGATATGATCCGGCGGCCCAGCCCCATCGTCGAAACCGCCGCTGATGAATAGTAAAGACGAATAAAGGTAAAAATGCTGAATATCTTTGTGGTGTACGTAGAAAATAAGCCGGGCGTGCTGACCCGTGTGGCGTCGCTGTTCCGCCGCCGCGCCTTCAACATCGATTCGCTGACCGTGGGGCGGACGGAAAAGCCCGAAGTTTCGCGCATGACCATCACGGTCGATACCAATCCCGACCAGGCCAAGCGCATCGAGGCCAATCTCTATAATCTGGTGAACGTGCTGCTGGTCGAAAACATTACCCACGAGCCCGCGATCGCCCGCGACCTGGCCATGATCAAGGTGGCTGCGACCCACGAAGCCCGGTCGCATGTGCTCGAACTGGCCAGCGTGTTCCGCGCCCGGGTGGTGGACGTCGCGCCCGAGTCGCTCACCATAGAAATCACCGGCGGCGAAGACAAGATTGACGGCCTGCTGGAAGTGCTGCGTCCTTATGGGGTCGTAGAGATGGTGCGCACCGGGATCGTCGCCATGCGGCGCGGCACGACTTCCGTTGCGGCCAATCCGGCTCAGACCAAGGCGCCGCAGGTTGCGGCTGACGAAGGCGTGTCATATTCTGTCTAGTCCCTCGGGAAGGGCACGGCTTTAGCCGTACCGCAAGAAGACAGCCTCGGGAAGGGGCTTCAGCGGCACGAGTGAACTCGTGCCCTTCCCAACTTGTGCCCTTGCTCCGCACTCAGTGAGCTTCACGAAAGTTCCGTGTGATTTTAATCTCTGCTATCTATCGAGAGGAATACCAATGGCTAAGATGTATCACGAGAAAGACGCCGATGTTTCGTTGATCCGGGCGAAGAAAGTAGCCATCATCGGCTACGGGTCCCAGGGACACGCCCACGCCCTCAGCCTGAAGGACAGCGGCGTGGACGTCCGAGTCGGATTGCCGGCCGGCAGCGAATCGCGCGCCAAAGCCAAAGCCAGCGGCCTCGCCGTGGGCACGCCCGCGGAAGTGTCGGCCTGGGCCGACGTGATCATGGTGCTGGTGCCGGACACGGTTGCGTCTGAAGTTTACAAAAAAGAAATCGCGCCTCACCTCACCGCCGGAAAGACGCTGATGTTCGCCCACGGCTTCAACATCCGCTTCGGCACGATTACGCCTCCCGCCAACGTCGATGTTTCGATGATTGCTCCCAAGGCGCCGGGGCATCGGGTGCGGGAAGTGTTCGTCGAAGGCGGCGGCACGCCTGCGCTGCTGGCCATCCACCAGGACGCCACGGGAAAGGCCAAGCAGCTTGCGCTCTCCTACGGCAAAGCGATCGGCGCGACTCGCGCCGGCGTGATCGAAACCACATTTGCCGAGGAAACCGAGACCGATCTCTTCGGTGAACAAACCGTCCTCTGCGGCGGCGTAAGCGCCCTGCTGAAAGCGGGATTCGAGACCCTGGTCGAAGCCGGCTACCAGCCCGAAATTGCCTACTTCGAGTGCCTGCACGAACTGAAGCTCATCGTGGACCTGATCTATCGCGGCGGCCTCAACTACATGCGCTACTCGGTCAGCGACACCGCCGAATACGGCGACTATACCGCCGGGCCGCGCATCGTCACTGAGCAAACCCGAGAGACCATGAGGCAGTTGCTGCGCGAAATCAAGGACGGAACCTTCGCCAGGAAATGGATTAAAGAGAACGAGACCGGCCGCGAATGGTTCGAAGCCACCCGCGAAAAAGAACAACAGCAGCAGATCGAGAAAGTGGGCGAGCAACTGCGCGCCATGATGACCTTCCTCGACCCGGTCACCATCAAACAAACCAGCAAGCGCACCAAAGTCCCGGCATAGATTTTCGTAGCGCCGCCGTCCCGGCGGCTGTGGCGGCGGGCGTCCCGCCCGCCGCGTCTTAATCCAACCCTTAGAATCACAAAATAAAACCAGTAGTCAGTTTCTAGTTGTCAGTTCCCAGTTGACATCCTGCCCTGTCATGGTCAAAACTTGATGGCGAACAAAGAGCGAAACTATCCTCCCTCCGGCCCGGGGCGATGTTTATCGAACTCCATTCCCGCTCGGCTTTCAGTTTTCTCGAAGGGGCCTCCCTGCCCGAGGACCTGGTTGTCGCGTGCTCGCATCTGCAAATGCCGGCCATGGCCCTGCTCGACCGCGATGGCGTCTATGGCGCACCCCGCTTCTACATGGCGGCAAAAAAAGCAAAGATCAAGGCGCATATGGGGGCGGAAGTAACATCTGAGTTTTCACCACGGAGTCACCGAGTCACAGAGAAAGAAATGCCTTGGACTTCCTCCGTGTCTTCGTGTCTCCGTGGTGAATTTCGCCTTCCGCTGCTCGTTTCCTCCCGCGCCGGCTACCAGAACCTCTGCCGCCTGATCACAAAAATGAAGCTGCGGGCACAGAAAGGCGAAGGCGCTGTCCACGAAGATGAGTTGCAGGAACATGCTGCCGGGTTGATCTGCCTGACCGGGGGCGAAGACGGACCGCTCGCTACCGCGCTGGCTCATGGCGGCATGGAAGAGGGGCGGCGCTCGGTGGAATGCCTGACCGGCATTTTCGGCCAGGGCAATGTTTACGTGGAACTGCAGCGCCATTTTCATCGCCAGCAGGAAGCACGCAATCGCGCTGCCATCGAAATTGCCCGCTCGCTCAAACTTCCGCTGCTGGCGACCAATGGCGTGTGCTATGCGACGCCTCAGGAGCGTGAACTCTGCGATGTCTTCACCGCCCTTCGAAATCATAAAACGCTGGCGGATGCCGGACGCCTGCTGGCGCGCAACTCCGAGCGCCACGTGAAATCACCGCAGCAGATGCAGCAGCTTTTCTCCGACCTGCCCGAGGCCTTGTCGAATACCGTGGAACTGTCGTCGCGGCTCGAATTCACGCTCGAAGCTCTGGGATACGAATTCCCCAGATACCCCGTGCCGGAAGGCGAGACCATGATGTCGTTCCTGCGCGAACGCACCCGCGAAGGTTTTCAAAAACGCTATGGACGGGCCGACACCGGCCTCAGAAGCCGCGCCCAGCGCCAAATTGAGCGTGAGCTGGCCCTGATCGAAAAACTCAAGCTGCCCGGCTACTTTCTCATTGTGTGGGACCTGGTGCGCTTCTGCCGCGAGGAAAATATCCTGGTCCAGGGACGCGGTTCCGCTGCCAACAGCGCGGTCTGCTATTCGCTGGGCATCACGGCGGTCGATCCCATCGGGATGGAACTGCTTTTCGAGCGTTTTCTGTCTGAGGAGCGCGGCGAGTGGCCGGACATCGATCTCGATCTGCCCAGCGGCGAGCAGCGCGAGCGGGTCATCCAATATCTCTACAAACGTTATGGCGAACGCGGCGCAGCGATGACTGCTAACGTCATCACCTACCGCAGCCGCATGGCGGGGCGTGAAATGGGCAAGGCGCTGGGCTTCGATCCCGAAACCCTGGACAAAGTTTCGACCGCCGTTTCCACCTGGGAATACCGCGATGCTCATGACACGCTCGATCATCGCTTCCACGACGCTGGTCTGGACCTGAATCATCCGCGACTGCGGAAATATTTTGAGTTGTGCGAAGCGGTGCAGGATCTGCCGCGCCATCTGGGACAGCATTCCGGCGGCATGGTCATCTGCCAGGGGCAACTTGATTCCGTGGTGCCGCTCGAACCTGCGTCCATGCCGGGCCGCGTGGTGGTGCAGTGGGACAAGGAAGACTGCGCCGACCTGGGCATCATCAAAGTGGACTTGCTGGGCCTGGGCATGATGGCGGCGCTGGAAGATTCCATCACGCTCATCCGCGATCATTATGGCGAAGAAGTGGACCTCGCCCACCTGCCGGCGGACGATCCCACGGTGTACGCCACGCTGCAAAAGGCCGACACCATCGGCATGTTCCAGGTGGAAAGCCGGGCCCAGATGTCGTGCCTGCCGCGCCTGCGTCCAAAACGTTTCTATGACATCGTGGTGCAGGTTGCCATCATTCGTCCCGGACCGATCGTGGGGCAGATGGTGAATCCGTTTTTGCAGCGCCGCATGGGGCGCGAACCGATTACCTATCCGCATCCTTCGCTCGAGCCGGTGCTGGCGCGCACCCTGGGCGTCCCGCTTTTTCAGGAACAGTTGTTGCGCATGGCCATGGTGGTCGCGGGATTCAGCGGCGGCGAAGCGGAAGAATTGCGCCGGGCCATGGGATTCAAACGCTCGGAACAACGCATGAAGGAAATCGAAGCCAAACTTCGCGCCGGCATGGAGCGCAACGGCATTTCGCGCGAGGCCCAGGAGCAGATCGTGCTGTCGATCACTTCTTTCGCGCTGTACGGATTTCCCGAGTCTCACGCCGCCAGCTTCGCGCTGATCGCCTACGCCAGCGCCTATCTGAAGTGTCACTACCTGGCTGCCTTCACCGCCGCCCTGCTCAACAATCAGCCCATGGGTTTTTACCGCCCGGCCACGATTGTGAAAGACGCGCAGCGCCACGGGCTGAAAATATTTCCCATTGATGTGATGAGGTCGGAGTGGGCGTGCACAGTGGTCGCAGCAGTCGCCGGTCGTCAGTCGTCAGTCGTCAACCCCGTCGTTGGTCGTTGGTCATTGGCCGTTGGCCAAGAAGACGACCCGGAAGATGACAGAGATTTCGTAGAACCGGCGAACCCAGCCGCGGAGCGGCGAGAGAATGTAGCCCACGGCGCAAGCCTTGGGTCAGCCACCGAGGAGAGGGGAGCCCCGGAGGGGCGAAAGAATCTGGCCTCGACGATCTCGCCCGACGGTACGCCGGCGCTACGCCTTGGCCTTCGTTACGTTCGCGGGTTGCGGGAAGATGCTGCCCGCGCTATCGTTCGCCAGCGCAACCTCGCCCCGTTCACTTCCATTCACGATCTCATCCATCGCGTGCCGGAGTTGCGCAAGGACGAATTGAATACGCTGGCGGAAATCGGCGCGCTGAATTCCATCGCCACTTCACCACGGAGACACGGGGTCACGGAGAACGACCAAAACGATTTCTCCGTGCCTCTGTCCCTCGGTGGTGGAACCTTCCATCGCCGCGATGCCCTCTGGCAGATCGAGCGCTCGGTCCGACACTCCGGGCCGCTGCTCGACGAACTTTCCGAGCCCGATGCCAAGTCTCCGCTGCGGCCGATGAATCCGGAAGAGCGGCTGGTGGCCGATTTCCGCGGCACCGGCATGACCGTGGGTCCGCACCCCATGGCTTATCACCGCGAGCGCATGGACGCGATCGGAGTGCGCAAAGCCAGCGACCTGGCCAGCATTCCCAATGGGAAGTATTTGCGAATCGGAGGATGCGTCATCGCCCGCCAGCGTCCCGGAACCGCCAAAGGTTTTGTCTTTCTCAGCCTGGAAGACGAAACCGGAGTCGCCAATGCCATCATCATGCCCGACCTGTTTCAGAAAAACCGCCTGCTGGTGACTTCCGAGCAGTTCCTGATGGTGGAAGGGGTGTTGCAGAACCAAGATAACGTTATCTCGGTGAAAGCGCAGCGGGTAATGCCGCTGTCGATTACCCGGGCCGCAACCAGTTCGCACGATTTTTATTAGCGCTTCGTGTAAGCGATTACTAAAATTGTTCCAAGAAAATCAATATTTTCTTGCTTCTCCTCTCCCTCATCCACAGCCATCCGGTTTATGATTGAGTTGTCAATTCGCCACAAATCTATGTGGGACCCCTTCAGGTGACGTCCACCGTGTATGTGGCTTATTCATCAATTCGGTTCATTGCTGAACCTGGGTATATGTAAGGAGTATCCGATCATGGCTCGAGTAAAAACCCCTGGTAATGGAAATGCCCGCAAGAAACAGGTTGCAACCCTGGCTGCGGTAAATTCGCCTGAACCTCAAAAAAATCCGCCGCCAACTGACCTGGAAGTGGAAATCCGCCGTCGCGCTTACGAACTGTATGAGCAGCGGGGATACACGCCCGGGCACGAAAATGAGGACTGGCTGGTCGCCGAGCAGGAAGTGCTGTCTCGTCACGACCACCAGCAGAGCGCCTAAGGCAGGGCGCACCACGAACCTTGTGGGGACAGCCACCCTCAGCTTTCCGACCGGCGAAGTTCCACCCGTCTTTGCTGCAAGATAGCGAAGCCCAGCTCGGCCAGACAGCCGGGGGGACGGCTGTTCCCTCGTAATCTTTCCCAGTCTCCGGTTGCCTCAAACCGCTGTTTCTGAAAAGATACCCGTTCGGGCCTCCCCATGTCCCAAATTGGCAGCTTCGCGCTGTTGCTTGCGCTCGCTCTAAGCGTCTACTCGTTCCTGGCGGGAGTTCTGGCCTTGGCGCGTCCCGGCCCGGGGTCGGAACGGCTGGGTGAAACGGCGCGGCGGGCTGGCATTGCCACCTTTGCCGTCGTATTTCTGGCGGCGCTGATCCTGGTCATTTCGGCTTTCCAGGATAACTTCTCTCTCGCCTACATCTACCACCACAGCAACCGTGACCTCCCCGGCCCGTACAAGTTCGCCACCTTGTGGTCGGGGCAGGAAGGCTCGCTGCTGTTCTGGTCTTTATTGCTGTCGGCCTACGGCTTGGTGTTGCGGTTGCGGCACAAAACGGATGCCCGGCTTTTCGCCTATGCGTCTGCAATTATTGCCGCAGTGCAGATTTTCTTCCTGCTGCTGCTGAATTTCGCCGCCCATCCGTTTGCTTTGATGACGGGCGAATTGCCGGCCGACGGCGCGGGCCTGAACCCGCTGCTGCAATATCCGGAAATGGTGATCCATCCGCCCATGCTCTATCTGGGATATGTGGGTTTCACCGTGCCTTTCGCTTTCGCCCTGGGCGCGTTGATCATGCGCTATCCCGGGGAAAAATGGATCCACATCACCCGCCGCTGGACCATGGTGACCTGGGCGTTCCTGACCTGCGGAGTCTTTCTAGGCGCGCATTGGGCGTATTCAGTTCTGGGCTGGGGCGGCTACTGGGGATGGGACCCGGTGGAGAATGCCTCGCTCATGCCCTGGCTGACCGGCACCGCGTTTCTGCATTCGGTGATGATGCAGGAAAAGCGCGGCATGCTGAAGATGTGGAACATGTGGCTGATTTTCGCCACGTTCTGGCTGGCAATTCTGGGGACGTTCCTGACCCGCAGCGGAATCATCAGCTCGGTGCACGCTTTCGCGCAGTCTTCGATCGGCGGATGGTTCAAATGGTTTCTGCTGATCACGTTCGTCACATTCACCTTTTTCTTTTTCAAAAACAAATCGCACCTGCGCAGCGAGCACAAACTGGAATCGCTGATTTCGCGCGAGTCCAGTTTCCTGTTCAATAATCTTCTTCTGCTGTTGGCGTGCTTTACCGTGCTGTGGGGCACGTGGTTCCCCTTGATCTCGGAATACGTGCAGGGCAACAAGGTCACGGTGGGCCCGCCTTTCTACAACAAGGTGGCGATTCCGGTTGCGCTCCTGCTGTTGCTGCTGACTGCCGTGGGCCCGCTGCTGGCGTGGCGCAAGACGTCGCTGGAAAGCCTGAAGCGCAACTTCATGTGGCCGGCGCTGGGCGCGCTGGTCATCGGGATTCTGATGATGGTGTTCGGAGTTCGCCCGTGGACAGACATCGCCTATTTCTACGCGCTCATGGCTGCCATGCTGGCGGCGCTGGTGATGTTCACGGTAGCCTCGGAATTTATCCGCGGCGGACGCGTGATCGCGCGTCACACCGGGCAAAATCTGCTGGCCTCGATGGTGCACCTGTTCCATCGCAATACCCGGCGCTACGGCGGCTACATCGTGCACTTCGGCGTGGCGGTGGTGATCATTGGAATTCTCGGCACCCCTTTCAATCAGGACAAAGAAAAGGAAATGGGGTTTGGGGACAAGATGACCATCGGCCCCTACACCCTGGTCTGCGAGTCTTATACCCAGGACGACAATCCGAATTACAGCAACGAATGGGCCATGATCAGCGTCTTCAAGGGCGACAAGAAACTTGAGACCATGTATCCCGAGCGGCGCTTTTACAAGGCCAGCCAGCAGCCGCAGACCCTGCCCCGAATTCGCTCGACCTACAAAGAAGACCTTTACCTGACCTATGAAGGGGTGGATGGCGGCACCGGCAGACCCATCATCAAGGCGCACTTGAATCCCCTGGTCATGTGGATCTGGGTGGGAGTATTGATCATGATCGGCGGAACCATACTGGGTTTGATCCCGAATGCGCTGCCCGTACGAGCCACTGCTCCGGCGCGAATACAGCCGGCTCCGGCGGGTGCGGGAGACTGATGTTGGGGATTTCAGATTCTAGATTGCAGATTTCAGATTGCAGATTTCAGATTTGGGCCACGCCCGACGAAGTTCATGATGCAATCAACGATGGAATCAACAATCTGAAATCGAGAATCTTAGATCTGAAATTATGAAGTCGTTGCCCAATGCCGCGTGGCGCTGTTTGCAGGTTGCTGCGCTCTGCCTGGCAGTGTTTGCCTTGCTTGGCGCCGGTGACGAAGGAGCGCGCTTCAACAGTCTGGGCCATCGGCTGATGTGCGTCTGTGGCTGCAACCAGATCCTGCTCGAATGCAACCA
>Ga0187822_10000044_pt1 | contig 18892 bp, 7 predicted proteins | sample NC_wetland_sal_i_18_FD_132967 | JGI IMG/M metagenome (GOLD analysis project Ga0187822, IMG submission 132967) | Wetland sediment microbial communities from Neuse River Estuary, North Carolina, USA - SourceSoil_2 | ecosystem: Environmental > Aquatic > Freshwater > Wetlands > Sediment | place...
GCAGCATGGGCTGCGAATGAGCCTCAATTTATTAGAAAGTCCCATCGAGATGCGAATGGTGTCACTTTTGAGACCGCCACGGGAACCATGCGGATCGAGGCCTGTGGCGATCGCGTGATACACGTTGTGGCCAGTCCCACCTCGGAAATTCCCAGCCCCAAAGTCCCCATCGTTACGCAAACGTGCCGGGCTAACAACCTCGAGGTCAAGCAGGAGAAGAAAGAGACCAGGCTATCCACTGCGGTAATCACAGCCTCGGTCAATGCCGCAACGGGCGCGGTAAGCTTCTTCTCCAGAGACGGAAAGGCTTTGTTGGCCGAACCAACGGCGGGGGGCAAAGCCTTTGACGTACCGTCCGTAGCGGAAATGAAGACCTGGCAGGTGCAGCAGAGTTTTCTTTCGCCCTCCGACGAGGCCCAGTACGGTTTAGGACAGCACCAGGAAGGCATTTTCAATGTTCGTGGAGTTCCAATTCGCCTGCACCAGGCGAACACGAACATTTCGATTCCCTTTCTGCTGTCCAGCAAGGGATATGGAATTCTGTGGAACAATCCATCCCTGACTGACTTCAATCCGGCCGATCAAGCTGTAGCCATCGATCCAACCACCGGGAAGGGCAAATTCACCACTGGCGCAAAAGGCGTTTATGGCTTCCTCCTGAGCAGCGATAACAGAGACCACCTCGTGGTCGAAGTCAACGGGCAACGCGTCATCGATCTGAATAACATGTGGCTTCCAACATCGGCATCGGGTTTCGCGGAATTGGAAGCCAACAAGGAGTACGAAGTCTCTGCGAAAGGCGGCCCGGGCGGCGTTCAACTGGCAGTCAGGCCTCCCCAGGACACGACGACATTCCGCTCCGAAGTGGGGCAGGCGGTCGACTACTACTTCTTTTATGGCCCTGAGTTGAATCGGGTCATCTCTGATTACCGCGAGCTCACCGGCGAAGCGCCCCTGTTTCCGAAGTGGGCCTACGGTTACTGGCAGTGCCGGGAACGCTATCACAGCCAGCAGGAAATTCTCGAGATCGCCGCCGAATTCCGGAAGCGAAAAATTCCCGTCGACGCATTGGTGCAGGACTGGCAATACTGGGGCAAGTACGGCTGGAGCGCAATGAAGTTCGACGAGCAGTATTATCCGCAACCCAAAGAGATGATGGATCAGCTGCATTCCGAGGACTTGCACATGCTGATCTCGGTGTGGTCAAGATTTGGGGAAGATACGGATGTTTACAAGCGGATGAAGGCCCAGGGGTTTCTCATTCCGGGCGAAGTGTGGACGGACTTCTTCAATCCCGCGGCTCAGGCAGCGTACTGGTCGGAACTCAACAAAGGAATTTTCCAGGTCGGGATGGATGGCTGGTGGATGGACGCCTCGGAGCCGGAATTTGACGTGCTCAAGGGCAGACAGACGTTTCTTGGGAGCGGAGAATCGGTGCGTAACGCTTATCCTTTATATGTCACCAAGGCTATCTACGAAGGTCAGCGCGCAACTACCGATCGAAAGCGCGTGGTGATACTGACCCGTTCGGCTTTTGCCGGACAACAGCGGAATGCGGCCAGTTCGTGGTCTGGGGACATCACCGGCGACTGGATTACGCTTCAACGCCAGATTCCCGCGGGCCTGAGCTTCAGTATGTCCGGAATACCGTATTGGACGACGGATATCGGCGGCTTCTTTCGGCCCAAGGACCAATACACGTCGGAGGCATACCACGAGGTGCTGATTCGCTGGTTTCAGTATGGCGCGTTCTGTCCGATTTTCCGCGTTCATGGCTATGTTTCGAATGCCGAAATCTGGAACTACGGCCCGCAGGTGGAAAGCATCCTCACGCAGTACGATGAGTTGAGATATCGTTTGCTGCCGTACATCTATTCTGCCGCCTGGGGCGTCACCAGCAACGGCGACACGCTGATGCGGGCGCTGCCGCTGGAGTTTTCCTCCGATGCAGGCGCGCGCGGCATTTCGGATCAGTTTATGTTTGGTCCCTCGTTGCTGATCAATCCCGTAACCACCCAGGGGGCAACGCAGCGAACCGTTTATCTTCCAGCCGGCAGCGACTGGGTTGACTTCTGGACGGGCAAACGCGCCAAGGGCGGACAGACCATCACCGCCGAAGCTCCCCTCGACCGCATGCCAATTTTCGCCAGGTCGGGCTCAATTGTCGCTTTCGGTCCGCGAGTGGAATCGGCATCGGAAAAGGCGGACCCGGTCGAACTACGGCTCTATGCCGGAGCCAATGGCGACTTCAGCCTATATGAAGATGAAGGCGACAATTACGACTATGAGCATGGCGCCCATTCCATCATTCCCATGCATTGGGACGACAAGTCTGCGACACTAACCATCGGCGCACGTCGCGGAAGTTTCCCCGGAATGCTGGAGCACCGGACGTTCCACATCGTGCGCGTCACCGATGGGCATGGCGTCGGGATCCCTTCTGCTCAGAAAGCCGACGCCACCGTGGAATTTGACGGCAAAACGGTTTCGATCGGTGTCCCTTCCGCGCACGAGTGAGCAGATGTGATTGTCAGGCGCGATTGAGGGCGGGTCTTCTCGAATATGGGTAACAAACGGAATAGGGCGCACGAAATATCTCCCCGTTTCACCACGCAGCTGCGCTGCACTTCGAAACAGTCGAGCGCCGGGAGTGAGCGCTCGTAATGACGATCACTCGTCGCTCCTTCCTTTTGTTCTCGCTTTGTGCGGCCGCTCAAACGGCGAGTTCTCAGCAGGGTGTGGCGTCGCGCGAGGTGAAGCCGCAAGCGGCTCCGGCGCCCTCACAACGCCCGTTCCTGGCGCGCTTGACCGACGTCGCGGAAGCGGCCGGACTGGTTTCCCCGGTCATCTATGGTGGGGTTGAACACAAGAAGTACATCCTGGAGACCAACGGCTGCGGTTGCGCCTTCATCGATTACGACAACGATGGCTGGATGGACATCTTCCTGCTTTCAGGGACCCGCCTGGAGGGAGACCCGCCCGAAGCGACCAATCGGCTGTATAAGAATAACCGCGACGGCACTTTCACCGACGTTACCGACAAGGCCGGCCTGAAGGCGGCAGGCTGGGCCTGCGGAGTCTGCATCGCCGACTACAACAACGACGGCTTCGACGACATTTTCTGCACCTACTTCGGACAGAATCGACTCTACCGCAACAACGGAGATGGAACATTCACCGACGTGACCAGAAAGGCCGGGCTTTGGGAGGAAGGTCCTCCTCGGTGGGGTGCCGGCTGTGCTTTTCTCGACTACGACCGCGATGGCCATCTCGATCTATTCGTCTCCAACTACATCCGTCTCGATTTGGAGCACGCCCCCGTGCCCGGCCAAAACTCCACCTGCACCTGGAAGGGTGTTCCGGTCAACTGCGGACCCCGCGGATTGCCCACCGGCAAAAACCTTCTGTATCACAACAACGGTGATGGGACCTTCACCGACGTCACCACGCAGTCAGGAATTGCCGCCGCTAGTGAAGCCTACGGCATGACCGCGGTCGCGGCCGACTTCGACGAAGACGGCTGGACCGACATTTTCGTCGCCTGTGATTCCACGCCCAGCCTTTTGTTCATGAACAATCGTGACGGTACGTTTCGCGAAGAAGGAGTGATGCGGGGTGTCGCTCTGAGCGACGATGGCCTGGAACAGGCCGGGATGGGCGTCGGCATCGGCGATTACAACCTGGACGGCCATCTCGATCTGTTCAAGACGCACTTCATCGGCGACACTCCGGGATTCTATCGAAACGATGGAAAGGGAACCTTCGAGGAGGTCACTCGCTCGGCGCGGGTTGGCGTAGAGACGCGTTACACAAGTTGGGGCACGGGCGTTGTGGATATCGACAACGATGGCTTCCCCGACATTGTCATCGTGACCGGGAACGTCTATCCGGAGGTTGAGAAAAGGTTCCCGCAATATCCTTACAATACGCCCCGAGTCCTGTTTCGCAATCTGGGAGATGGGACTTTTGAAGAACTGACCACGCAGGCCGGGCCGGGAATCACGACTCCGCACAGCAGCCGCGGTTGCGCCTTCGGCGACTTCGACAACGACGGCGACGTTGACGTCCTGATCATCAATATGAACGAACCGCCGTCGCTGCTGCGCAATGACGTTGACCCCAGGCAGCATTGGATCAAAGTTAAATTGGAGGGAGTGAAATCCAACCGGAGCGCGATCGGCGCTCGAGTGATTGCGCATTACGGAGGCAAGAAACAAGCGCAAACAGTCGTCAGTCAGTCGAGCTACTACTCGTGCAATGATCCCCGCTTACACTTTGGCCTGGGATCTGTCACCACGGTTGATCTAGAAGTATTCTGGCCCAACGGACTGCATGAAATTCACAGGAGCCTGCCTGCGAATCAACTGGTAACGCTCCGCGAGGGTGCAGGTCAAGTTGCGAACAAGGGCTGGAGGAGAGGCTGACTTGGCCTCCGAAACGGCGCTCTGGTTCCTCCCGGCTCGAAGGAAGTTCACGTATCGCAGAAGCTGGTTGCGGTGATTTGGCCTCAGAGCCGCAACGCTGCTGAGCAGTGAAGTCGAGGAAAAATCCGAGGGACAAGCGCGCTATGCAGCAGAAATGCCGCTATCTGCCCCGCTATTCTGTCGGGAATCAATAGACGTCCGCTCAACAGGAATGCTGATCGCGACCGTCGTTCCTGCTCGATCAGATCGGATGTCGAGCGACCCGCCTGACTCACGCACGCGTTCTCTCATTCCCGCAAGACCAACGCCAGCCTCGGCAGCGCCTTCGATCAGGCCCTTCAATCGTTTCTGCGGTATGCCCCGCCCGTCGTCCTTAATTTCCAGTCGAATCTGCTTGGTGTCCACACTCAGGTGAACATCCACCGTTGAACCTCCAGAGTGTCGATGGATATTTGTGAGAGCTTCCTGTAGCGCCCGAAACAGGGTGACCTCGACCTCGGGGTTCATGCGATTGAGGTTTGGAGGGAGGTTCAAATTCACTTCGATGCCGCTTCGCCGCGAGAAACCGTCCACGTACCAGCGAGTCGCAGAGCCAAGTCCCGCCTCATCCAGCATCGGCGGATGTAAGAGATGGGAGACGGTGCGAGTCTCGGTCAGGCACTTGTCAACAATTCCTGCGCTTTCGGCAGCTAATGCGGCGTTGCCACTGTCTGACGCTGACAGACGGTCGAGGTTCATTTTTAGAGCAGTCAAATATTGCCCTAAACTGTCGTGCAGACCTCTTGCGATCCTGCGCCGTTCATCATCCTGCAGGGTAAGGATTCGACCGCTTAGACGTCGCGCAGCGTCCTCAGCCCGTTTACGAGCGGTTATGTCGGTATTGATTTCCAGCCAACCTGAGGGCCTGCCACTTTGATCTCGCAACGTCGTCCAGCGGCTTGCGACTGTAATTTGAGATCCATCCTTCGTTGTGTGTCGAAGCTCTCCCTCCCAGCGGTTGGCGTGCATAATTTCCGAGAAAGGCACAGGAAACTCAGTGTGAAGAATTTCGTCGACTGACCGGCCTAGCACTTCTCCGCTTGCCCAGCCGTAGAGTCGTTCGGCTCCTTCATTCCAATAAGAAATCTTGTCGGCGGCGTTTCGAATAAATATCGCGTCATTGGCTAGATCAAGCAGTTTGGCTTGATACGCCAGTTGTGCGGTGTTCTGCTCAAGTTCCCGTGTGCTCTCCCTCGCACGCTCTTCCAATCGTTCTTTTGCAGCTTCGCTTTCGCTCAGAAGTCGTTTCTCAGTCTCAAATGCCTCACCGAAGTGTTCTCTTTCGTTAATTACAGCCGCCAGAATCAGCCCGGTTAGCGAGATCACAGCGACAAACATCTGAAGCAGCACTGCATTGTGAAGCGGAGAATGGTTCACAAACGGACCGTATCCATGTGCCGTTCCCCAAACCGCAACACTGGCGGATAGAAGACCTGCAACCGCCGCTCCAGCCACGCGGAATCGTAGAGCAGCCCAGATGACAAACGGAAACACAACGAATGCCAACACATCATCTTGCACTGCTGCGCCACCGAAAATCGCAGCAGAAGCGACGAATATCGCGACTGATAGAACACAGCCTTCCAGTAGACGCCAGCCCCGGTAAATGGAAACCAAATCCCGGCCAGTGAGTAATAATGGCGCGACTACCAGCACGCCCATCGCATCGCCCAACCACCAGATTCGCCATGCTGAACCGAATCCAGACCATGCCTTTGTGTGTGCAAGGGTCAAAGCGGTCACCCCGACAGAAGCGGCAAGTGTCGTCGTCAGCACCGCTGCGACCGTAACCAGTTTCAGCACGTCCTTTAGCCGGGGAAGCGAAGTCTGGAAATCCGAACGCCGCAACAGGTAACCCGCAGCGACGGCGCTCGACGCATTCCCCAGTCCAATAGCAACGGATGCGGGAGTAGGTATCCCGGTTAGAAAGTTGACGAGGAAAGCAGCAAACGCGATAGCCGGGGCAACCCGAATGCCCCAGATCAGCACCGCTGCCACCGCTATTCCTGCTGCCGGCCAAATTGGGGAGACGTTCGAACTTGTGAAGGGAATGGCAAGACCGAGTTTGCCCGCTCCAAAGTAGAGAGCAAACACAATCGCCAGTTGCAAAGCATATCGATAGCCCAGTCGCACCTGATCCTGCGGCGTTTCTCGATAAGCGGCAAGACTTCCAGAGGATGCCATGCGGACGCTCAATTCCAGAAATCCCTTCCTCTTGGTTGAGAAAGAAGGTAGCCGAGAACATTCCCAAACGCTCATTTTAAACTCATTCAGGTCTATCTGCGCTCAAATACCTAAGCTTCGCGGGGGCGGAAATTCGATTTTGAAGGGCTGCTCTTTGGGGTGTTTACACCGTGTTCGTTGGTGCCAATTTCGCCAGATTGTGGCCTTCTCGACGTCTTGAGCCCTATCTGCCAGTGACATGGAACGGGCAAGAGAACCGGTCATATTACCCCGGTTTCGTTAGCGAAACCTTCAAAATGTGATGACAAAGCGTCCGTTTGGGAACTGAATCCCGCTCGCGCCTGATTCATCATGGGGCACAGATGGTTCAAATGAACTATTGAGCTCTGGTCGCTCCGTAGCATTGTCTTAGGAATATCGTTCGCATACACTCCCTGATCGTCACCGTAGACTTGTGTCGCCAGGGAGCGAACCATGCATAGAGTTTCTCTATCAAATATTGCCCGCATCGCGGGTTTCGTGGCGTTGATGTCCGCCGCATGCTTCGGACAATTCAGTTCGAGCATCCAGGGCATAATCGAAGACACCACTGGGGCGAGGGTTGCCGCAGCCAACGTAAAGGTCTCAAGTGTTGTGACAAATTTTGAGGCAGCGCTGAAGTCGGACGACTCCGGCGCTTTCCGATTCGTCTCCCTGGCTCCCGGAGAATATCGGCTGTCGGCAGGCGCGAGCGGCTTTGCCATTTACAACGTCGAGATCACGCTCACCGCCGGCGAAAACCTGAATGTCCCGGTCAAACTCTCCGTTTCAAACACAACCAGTACGATCGAGGTCAATGCGCAAGCTCCGCTGCTGGACACCGCCGAGACGCGCAATCAACAGACCGTGGGCGCAACGGAGCTCTCCGAGGCTCCCCTCCCGAGCCGGAACATGACGGAACTAGCGAGCTACGCTCCGGGTGTAAAAGGTCTGGGGGTGAGTGGACTGGGCAACGGAAATACCGACAACTACAACTGGGGTGTGGGCGTAGACGTGAATGCCAACGGCCAAAGCGCCAACGCGAACATGTGGGTGCTCGATGGCCTGGATATTACAGACAATATTCGCCCTGGAGAAGTTGACATATTGCCGGCTCCAGAGACAATTCAAGAAGCCACGACGGCCGTCAACACCTACTCGGTGGAATATGGCCGCGGCAGCTCTGTGGTTACGACCTTTACCACGAAGTCGGGCTCGAATCGTTTTCACGGAGAAGTCAGCGACTACTTCACCAATCAAAATCTCTGGGCACGAACGGAATTTGTCAAGAAATATGATCCCTTCCATTCCAACAACGCCGCCGCCTCTATCGGTGGGCCGATCTGGGCAAAGCACAAATTGTATTTTTTCTTTTCGACAGGATTGCTGCGTTCCTCGGCCGCATTTTCGTCATCCACGACTTTCGAGGACCCAGCTTTCCTGAGCTGGGCGCAGGCAACTTTCCCCAATACGGTCGGTACGAAGGTGATCACAACGTACCTTCCCAAAAACGCGGTGGCAACCGGAGTTAACCAAACCGCTCTGCAGGCGTTCGGTGCGGCCAACTGCAACGGCGGCACTCCAGCCACATCCATTCCTTGCAGTACTCCTGCATTCGATAATGGCAATTTCTCTGCGACCAGCTTTAAGAACGGGCAGATGTTCAATGTTCGAATCGATAAGGACTGGACCAACGACAGGCTCTACGGCAGCTTCAACCGCATGAGCACGACGTACGGCGCACCGAATGTACGTCCGGCCTTTACCAGCCAAAGCAGACTCTATACCGACGCCGTTCAAGTGAATTACACCCACTCCTTCTCTCCAGCAACCATCAACGAAGCGTCGTTCGCGTACTTCAATCCGGATGGTCGTCTTGGGTATACAGGGGACTTCAGCGTTCCCAATATTTACGTGAACGGATTAGGCGCCAGCTACGGTGAGGGATGGGCCGACGGTGAGTTTTTACAGAAGGACGAACACTGGAGAGAGTCGTTGACTCACATTGTCCAGCGGCACACTCTGAAATTCGGCTATTCGGGTTGGCATGGAACAGACGTAGCCTTGTTTGCTCCCGTGTATGCATTGCCGGCATTTCAGATGAACAGTCTTCTTGACCTGGTCCAGGACCAGCCGTTCTCGGAGACCGACCTGTCCTACGATGGGAAGACCGGTTCCCCGAAAGCTTACAACTACGGGTTTGCCAACACGATCGGTGGAATATTTGCCGAGGATACGTGGCAGGCAAAATCAAATCTCACTGTGACCTACGGCCTGCGCTGGGACGACTTTGGGAACCCATACCCGATGAAAGGGACCGAACTCGCCAACTTCTTCCCCGGGTCCGGTACAACGTTTGATCAGCAAATTGCCAATGGCAAGCTACAGGTAAGAGACCGAGTTCTCGCACGCAGACTATGGAACAACTGGTCGCCGCGGATCGGCGTGGCCTGGGATCCCGAGCACAATGGCGACTGGGTAGTCCGAGGTGGTTTTGGGGTGTATCACGACATGCCGACGCTGGGCAATCTCGAAAACGGCATCCGTCTGAATCCACCATCTTTTGCAATCCCAACGTTCTTCTCTGGCTCGGGATCTCAGACAGCGCAACCAATCTTTGGCCTGGGCGCGAACAAAGACACTCCGCAAGGGTTCCCGTACCCGGCGTTCGTCGCCAGTGCGCTCAATTCAGCAGGCGGCTACGTGGGGCAGCAAGTCGGCATCGGTGGAGTCGATCCGAACCTCGTCGCTCCTACCAACCTCAACTACAGTGCGACCCTTGAACACAGACTGCCCGGCAACCTGGTGGCGAGTGTGGGCTACGCTGGGGTTCACGGCTACAATCTGATCGCAGATTACGGTGCGGTTGGGAGCACGACATTTGCCTTGAACGTGAACACCTTCACCGGAGATCTGATTCAGCACAACAGTTCAGTCCCAACCGGGCTGAATCCGAACTTTGGTGCCATCCAAAATGAGTTCAACGCCGCGACGTCAAACTACAATGCATTCATTGCCGATTTGCGCGGACGCAATCTGCATGGATTGATGTTTGACATTTCTTACACCCGGTCCCATGCGACCGACAATAGTCAGAACTACCCCACACATTTGAACCTGTCGCAGTACACAGGGCCGTCAAGTTGGGACGCTCCAAACCGGGTGTCGGCGATGTTGCATTACGCCATTCCGGGCACTTCAAACCGCGGGTGGGCATCGAAACTTCTTAACGGGTGGAGTATCAACGTGCTGAACGCGATCCAAACCGGAACGCCTTTTACGGTATTCACCAGTGTTCCGTTTAATCTGGCGTCGTACCAGCAGTTCGCGGGCGGGGGCGGTCCTTATGTCGGCGGCGACTTCAACGCCGATGGGAACAACTACGATTTCCCCGACGTTTCGACCTACCATTACTCGAACTCACGTTCGGCCTACTTGAATGGCATATTCGGGACCGGCCAGTTCACGGTTCCGACCACATTGCCTTCAGAAGGAAATGAGAAAACGAACCAATTTAGAAACCCTGTATTCTGGAATACCGATGCCAGTGTCTCGAAGGAAACAAAGCTGGCGGAAAGTCTCAGTTTGCAGCTTCGGTTTGAATTCCTGAATGTGTTTAACCATGCGAATCTTCTCGCAGTGGACGGAAACATGGCGGATGGAACTTTTGGCAGAGTGACATCGCAGGCCAATCCTCGCTATCTCCAGATTGGAGCACGAATTATCTTCTAGCGCCCCGTGCTTTTAGGTAATGTGAACTCGACAACTGGAAGAAGCCTTTTGTTTCGGCGAAGCTCATGTCGGCATTGCTTAAGCTAGTCGTTTGTCTGGGTTTCGTTGCTGTTGGGGCATTGGCAATGCAGCCTGACGATCCCGTTGCGCAGATAAAGACCTTGCTGCGCAATGGGAACGCTGTGGAGGCAGACCGTCGCTGCGACCAGGCATTACGTTCTTTCCCGCGCAACCCCGCTTTATGGACTCTAAAGGGCCTCGCCTCCGATAGTTTGCACAAGACTGGGCAAGCGCTTAAGGCCTATTACTCTGCGCTAGAGATCGATGGGGAATACCTTCCAGCGTTGGAAGGAGCGGCACAGGACGAGTTTCGCAAACGCAGTCAGAAGGCTGTTCCACTTCTTGAACGCGCGGAAAAAGTACGTCCTTCCGACTCTACGATTCAAGCCATGCTGGGGACTTTGGCGTACCTGCGACACGATTGCCGAAAGGCTGTCGTCTATTTTGAGCGGATCCCTGCCGTTCCGCCGTGGAATTTCGAGACCCTGCAAGAATACGGCACTTGCCTGGGTCGCCTCGATGACTGGAAACGGGCGATCACAGTTCTTTCGTCAGCCTTAGAACGTGAACCCGCCAACGACGAAGCAAGATACAACCTGGCTGTGGCGGACTTTCAAACGGGTCAGTACTCCTCAGTCGTTGAAACCCTCAATCCGCTTTTACACCGTGACCCGCCTGACTCTGAGAGCCTTGGCCTGGCCGCTGAAGCGTGTGAGTCTCTTTTCGATACTCCCCGAGCAGTCGATTTTCTGAAGAAAGGAATTGCCGCTTATCCAGAGAATCCGGAATTCTACGTGGCGTTTGCGAACATTAGCCTGGCGCACAATTCTTTCCAGGTCGGAGTGGATGTTGTAAATGCCGGAATCGCCCGGTTGCCCCGAGACGCTTCACTGCACTTTGCACGCGGCATACTCTTCCTGGAAATGGGTGAATACGAAAAGGGCGAAAGGGATTTTGACCTGGTAGAGGCACTCGACCCAGCCATGCCCGACGGTCCGGCTGCGGGCGCGTTGGCGAAACTGGAAGCGCGCCAACCCAAAGAAGCGGAGCGGCTCGCAAGGGTTCAACTGGCAAACCGCCCTAACGATCCGTCTCTCAATTACGTTCTCGCGGAAGCCATCCGCGGCCAGGGTGTCCCCCCTGACAGCGCCGAGTTCAGAGAAGCACAGGCGGCGGCAGAAAAGGCAGTCAAGCTTCAGCCCGATTTCGCGCGTGCTCGTTTGCTGCTTAGCCGCTTATATATGCAAGCCGGGAAATTCGAGAGGGCTGCAGCCCAGGCGGCGGAGGCGGTCAGGCTTGCTCCAGATAATGTGGCGATCATGTACAACCTCATCCTCGCGATCAACCGTACGGGAAGAACCGAACAGCTTCCCCAATTGGTCAAGAGACTGAACGAATTGAAGGAAGCATCCTCGCGAAAGCACCATGAATTACGCCAGTACACATTGGCCGAGAGGCCGCGGCAAGACGGACTACTAGCGGTACCCTGAGGAACTACCTTCCCTAGCCATAATGCGCCGGCGATGGTTCTGGTTGGGAGAGTGAGTTAAAATCTGCCGGGACCTAGCGTTAACATAAATGTTCGCCTTCGAATCCAATCTTCCGCAAAGGTTCGTCCATTTTTTTCTCACAACAACAATCTTTGTGGCGGGCTCTACAGTCGTGGGTTGCCATACCGTTGGCCCGGTGACGATTGCGGTGATCCCGCGCACTTCCGGAACATTTCTGTGGGAGCCGATGCACGTCGGCGCCGAGCTCGCGGCTCAGAAGACAGGATTGAAAATCTATTGGAACGCTCCCACCCGAGAAGACGATATTCAAGGACAGATCACTCTGCTTGAAAAAGTGGTCTCCCGTGGGTATAAGGCATTGATTCTTGCACCCGATCATGAGCTGGCGTTGATTACCCCGGTTCGACTCGCACTTTCACACGGACTTGCCACCGTAATCGTCGGTTCTTCTCTCCCAATTCCTGCGGGAGGCAAATTGAGCTACATCCTGAATGATGACGAGGAAGCAGGCCGCATGGCCGCCAAATGTGTGGCAGAGATACTTCAGAACAAGGGATCCGTGATCATACTCGGCATCGACCCGGACATCGCTGGAATTATGATTCGGGCGCGAAGCCTGGAGAAGACTTTGCAAGACTACCCATCCATAAAGATTGTTGATAAGCGTATAGGGGCCTTCAACACCCCCTATGATCAACAGATCGCCGAGGAGAGTCTTCGCCAACATCCCGATGTCACAGTCATTGTCGCTCTCACCTCGACGTCAACACGCGGGAGTTCGATCGCTATCAGTCATGCAGAACACAAGATTCATCTGGTCGGGTTCGATGATCTGGACGACCTGAGGCCCCTGCGAGAAGGCAGGGTGGATGCAATCATCACTCAGAACAGTCGCCAGATGGGCTTCCAAGCGGTCACCAATCTTGCCGCGCAGCTTCAAGGGCATGTTGTTCCCGGTGAAACCAAGATACCACCCGTCATGTTGACCAGAAAGAATGTTGACTCTCCGGAAACGCAGCGCCTGCTTTCGAACACCTGGAGAAACCTGCAGTGAAAAACTTGTGGGCTAGGAAACGCTGGCTTCTCCTGGGTGTCACGGCCGTATGCATTCTGTGCGGTCTGCTGGTTTTCGGTTTTATCAACCGCCACTCCCGGGGTTTGCCGTATAAGGACTCATTCGCCAGCGGTAGTGCCGATGAGTGGGACGCATTTGGTGGTACATGGGAACTTACCGATGGTGCGATTCGCAACGACTCTGATGAGCGCGGGGCAAAACTCCTAACCGGGTCTACGCGGTGGGAGAACTACTCGCTTGAAGCGGACGTCAAGTTGCTGGGGCGCGATGGCGATGCCGGTCTAGTGGTTCGCTCTTCGGACGAAGAGGCGGGTGTGGACTCCTATAGCGGATATTATGCTGGCTTGCGCAATCGGGACAGCGCCCTCGTCCTGGGGCGCGCCGATCATGGCTGGATCGGCGAGCAGACCGTGCAAGTGCCCGGCGGGGTTCATCCGTTTCGATGGTATCACCTCAAACTACTTGCAATCGATTGCGACTTCGCCGTTTCCGCTACGGATCTGGAATCCGGAGCTGGCGTATCGCAACGCATGACGGAGAAGGACTGCGTTCGCGCCGGACGCATCGGTTTGCGGTCTTATTCCTCAGGCGGTATTTGGCGAAGTGTCCGAGCGGCCGCCGCGAATCGGCAAGACCTTGCTTCACTGACCGGGTCCGTCGCGGCCCAGGTAGGTCCTTCGACCGCCCCCGAGGATGGGGCAGAGCGAGAAAAAAGCTCTGGGGATCTTGCCAGCGCCTCCTTTCCTCAATCCATAATCGGGCTTCGTTTGCTTTCTGCGACTGACTCCCGGCCTGTAACTGTGCGCGGCGTTGTCGTCCTTACCAAACCCGCTTTATACGTTGAAGACTCCACGGGGGGAGTTGCGGTCGTGGATCCCAAAGGGCCTCCCCTCAAGGTCGGAGATGAAGTCGAAGTCACCGGTGAGCCTCAACCCGGCAACTTCAGTTCAGTTTTGCGCAATGCTCAAATTCGACTGCTGTGGGCTCGTGAGCCGATTCCCCCGGTGTCTGTCACAGCGTCGCAGGCTGCGACCGGGGCATTCGATGCAACTTTCATCGAACTCGAAGGTCGTCTGGCAAGAATTGAAACCCCCACGGAAAATACCGCGGTACTGGATTTACAGGCAGGTCAGCAATCCTTCAGCGCAATCGTAAATCGCGGTCGCGGTGACTTGTTCATCCGGCGTCTGAAACAGGACAGTTTGCTGCGAATGAGGGGGGTCTGTGTCGTCGATCCAGAGTACACGCACAACTTAACCCCATTTGTGCTGCTGCTGCCTTCTACCGATGAGGTTGACGTGCTTGCCGGGCCTCCGTGGTGGACCACTGGCCATTTGGTTGCCATCATCATGACGCTCCTCGTCTTTGTTCTGGTGGCTCAGGTGATCCATAGCCGAGTCGCACACTGGAGGCTGCGCGCTGTGCTCGATGAACGTGAGAGGTTGGCCCATGAAATGCACGATACGATTGCGCAGAGTTTCGCGGGCATTGGTTTTCAACTGCAGGCCATTCGCAACAATCTCCCGGATCAGGTGTCTTCCGTACACAACCAGCTTGACGTAGCTCGCGATCTAGTGCGGCACAGTCACGAAGAGGCGCGCCGCAGCATTGCAACCCTGCGTCCCGAGTCGATCGAGTCCGTCGGGCTCATGTCCGCCTTACATTCCTGCGCTCGCAGAATGGTCGACGGAGGATCGGTTCGCATCCACGTATCGGAGTCAGGCGACCCGAGACCCATTCCGATCCGTATTTCAGATACGCTTTTTCGCATTGGCCAGGAGGCGATCGCTAATGCCGTCAGGCATGCCCGCCCCACCACGCTTGGCATCTTGCTTATCTACGAGAAGAGTGTCGTAAGACTCATGGTAGAAGATGACGGGATCGGTTTCACGGATTCGGGAGACACGCTGGGATTCGGCGTACGTGGAATGCGGAAACGAGCGGAAGCGATTTCGGCTACATTCCAGATTGTAAGTTCCTTAGGTGGAGGCACTCGAGTACAGGTCAGAGCTCCGCTGCCACCGAGATTTGCAACCAGAGACTGGTCCCTGCGCATTTGGCATTACCTCAAAGGAGTTCCCCTCAAATGGACAAAATAGCCGCTCCCATTCGTATCCTCATCGTCGATGATCATCCGGTCGTGAGAGTCGGGCTCGCCAGCATGCTCGGAACCCAACCGGGATTCTCCGTCGTAGGGTGCGCGTCGAGCGGGGAGGAAGCGCTTGCGACGCTGCGAACCGAAGTCGCGGATATCGTGCTGTTGGATCTCAGAATGCCGGGGATGACTGGAATTCAGCTTTTACAGGCACTCCAAAAGCTCGGGTCGAATGCCCGAGCTATTGTGCTGACCAGCTATGAAACGGACGAGGATGTCTATCGGGCGGTCAGCGCAGGTGCCCAAGGATATCTGCTCAAGAACACCCCGCAAGACGAAATGGTCGAGGCCATTAGGGCGGTGTACGCGGGAAAGCGCTATGTCCCGAGTCACATCGCTGCGCATCTGGCCGAACGGCTCATGCGAACCGAGCTTACAACACGTGAACTCGAGATCCTGGAGATGCTGGCCAAGGGATTGACCAACAAAGAAATTGGCCGAGCGCTCAACATTAGCGATAACACCGTTCGCAATCATGTTGTCAATATCATAGAGAAACTCGATGTGTCAGACCGCACCGAGGCGGCGACGGCCGCCATCCAGAGAGGAATCATTTCGTAGCGTTCCTTGAGCTCCCATCCGCAGGAAGACGCTTTCTTCCTTGTTCGTAGCCGCCAGTCCACACACTAGTTCGTTTGAACTATTGGAGGCTGGGTCATCTGCAACTGACACTCTTTATGCGCTGATCTTTACACTGCATTGTCGAATGTCGCGAACCTGCCGTCTCATAGCGTTGGAGTTGAGGGTGAGGAATGCGTTCTGAAAAGCCTTTTAGTGCCATGCTGCGTTCTTCGTGGAAGACCAGGCCCTGCTTCTACGCCCAGGCCGCGCTCTTGCTCGCCTTTCTCATCTGCACACAGTTCGCCGGGGCACAGAGTTTTGAATTGTCGAATGCCAGGATCACTGCGGTGTTTGGTCCTGCCGGCCTGACCTCGATTACAAATCGATCAATCGGTCACACCGTTCATTTTGAGGACGACAGCTTTTCCATAACCATTGATGGCATCGAGATTAACGGAGCGAAGTTGACGCCCACTCGTTCGGGCTCAGCCGGGTCTCTGATCTACACCTACTCTTTTAATGGATATGTGTTGAAAGTCGTGTATAGGGTTGAACCGAATTGGGACTTTGTGTCGAAGCAGCTGCAGGTCATCGCGGCACCAAAAGACTCCTTCTTCGTCCACAACGTTCAGCCTTTGCACACATCTTTGCGGGAGCCCATCTCGTCGGAGTTCACGCCTGGAGCGTACCTACCTCAGTTTGGCAAAGACTCCGACTTCGCGAAGGGTATTCCGGCAAGAAAGTTCGGGGACTTCCTGCGTTTTTCTCAGAACTATGGAGTGATGCTGCTCACGCAAAATCCATTCCTGGAAATCTCGCGACAAGACCAGACGGTGTCCGTAAGCTATGCCGCTGACATGAAGTGGCAGACAAAATGGGGCCCATTTTCCTCGGACATTTCCTGTCTTGGCCTCTATGGTCTCAGCAACGAACGGATTCCAGCACAGATGCTGCTTGAATGGAGGGCGCCGTTGCGGGAACCCACGGCTGACGGCGCTGACAAGAGCGAGATCATCGCGTTTTCCAATTGTGTTCGAGAATTCCTGATGTCACCCTCCCCCAAGCCCATTAGCGTCGAAGTCGGTTGGACGTTGAATGACTACCAGATTGATGTCTCGACAGCTGAAGGAAGAGAGGAATACAAGCGCATCATCGACGTGACCTCTGAGCTTGGCATCCAGGACCTCTTGTATGCGCCCGCAAATTACGCGCTGGCACGGATAGAGAAGGACACGGACGACTGGAATTGGGAACATGTTTTGTGGCTGGGTCTCGGACAACAGATTCGCGAGGGGCGTTGGGATGTTAACAACAGCCCCCTGCCAGCCAGCATCAAGGAGATGCTGGACTACGCGAAGACCAGGCATGTCGGAGTGCTGGCTTACGTCTATCCCTCCTTGCCGTTTGCTCAAAACGCGAATTGGCTCGTTACGGATCCGAACCGGAAGGAGAAGAATGTCTACGCCAACCTGGCATCCCGCGAGTTTCAGGATTTTCTGATAACAGAGCTGCTCGCTTTTAAGCGCCGCACCGGAATTGCCGGCTACTCATTCGACTACACGTTCCTGAACTTGCCGGGAGGCAGCCATTATTCGCAGTGGCGGGGTTGGAGAAGGGTAATGGAATCTCTGCGGCGGGCCGATCCTAAAATCGTGATTGATGGACGCCAGACCTATCAAGCATACGGCCCATGGAGTTGGTTAGCGGGGAGTTACCCGCATCCGACCGGGAACGATGAGCAGGCCGAAAGCTTTCAGCCGTTTCCAGATCTGCATTTTGATCGAGTCTCAGCCGACCGAGAGCGTTTTGTTAACTACTGGTATCGCAACTATCAATTTGCACCGGAAGAATTGATCCCCGGTTATGCCACGCATCAGACCGAAAGAGCTATGAATGTATCGGAAGCGAATGGTACGGATCACCGTGAACAGATAGTGAAGATGATGTACACCCCATACCGCCAGCGGGACTGGGACTATCTTGGGTACCGGTATTCATTCATCTCTTCAATCGCCACCGGCGGTTGGAATAATGTCGTGAATATGATCCCAGCGCGCGATAGAGAAGAATTCCTGCACTTTTCGGATTCAGACAAATCATGGATCCGACGTTGGCTGCAGTGGACCGCTACGCATTCAGAATATCTCCGTCGTACGAAGACCATCCTGGGGCAACCGGCGATCGGAAAGGCCGATGGAACATCGGCCATCATTGGCAATCGAGGGTACGTTTTCCTATTCAATCCCAACTATAAGGTAGTCGGCGCGGATGTCCCGCTCGACACGACTATCGGGCTGTCGGCAGGAAGCAAGTTTCTGCTGCAAGAGCTTTATCCGCGAGAGGGAACGCTGATTGCGAAAAAAGGCGCCGGGATCTGGAGCAAGGGGGATACGGTCCATCTCGATCTGTCGGGCACGAGTGCTACGATCCTCAAGCTGGTTCCGATTGAGACCCTGCCGGCAACGCCCATCGTTTTCGACTCCCCACATTCGAATGCCAAAGCCAGTTTGCGGGACGGCATTCTGAGGCTTAACCACATTTCCGGGCAACCCGGATTGGACGAAGAAATAGGCGTCCTTCTGCCTGGAGCTTCGAAAATATCCGCCGTCTCTGTTAACGGCCGGCTAACGGCATTTCACCAAAGTGCGAACTATGTTTCCGTTCCGCTACGATTTGCAGGACAGCTCTTTGTTCAATCCCAGCAAGTTGACCTTGTGGCACAAGGCGACGGCAAGACGCTAGCCGGCACCTTCCTGATTCCGGAGCGCGTAAAGTCTCAGTTGTCCGCTCGTCGGGTGCGTTGGCCTATTCGATGGAGTCCCGAGGACTATGAGAATACGTGGCTTGTCCCGGAACGCCTGCTGCTGTTTGTGCAGATCGCAGAACCAAGTGATGGCGGGCAGGTTCAAATAAGAATCGACGGTGAACCTGTGAACCTGAGAAAAGCGTACAGCTCGGTTCGGGTACATTCAGCATCGTTCGTTGGCTTCTATGCCGATATGTCGAGCACCAAACCAGATGTTGTGCATACTCTCGAGATTAACCTTTCGGACCTAGCCGGAGGATCATTCCAGGGAGTTTTCTTCGACAACGTTGAGCCAGAATACACTGAGGCACTTAGCATACGTGACAC
>Ga0187822_10000045_pt1 | contig 18883 bp, 14 predicted proteins | sample NC_wetland_sal_i_18_FD_132967 | JGI IMG/M metagenome (GOLD analysis project Ga0187822, IMG submission 132967) | Wetland sediment microbial communities from Neuse River Estuary, North Carolina, USA - SourceSoil_2 | ecosystem: Environmental > Aquatic > Freshwater > Wetlands > Sediment | place...
CGAACACCGGTCCAGGGTTTAAGAGGAGGCGGCTCCTTGAACCGATTTTCTCCCGCGACTGAGCCGGCATAAGGAATGCCCTTGAAGGTGACGAGATCTCCAGTGCGCGAACCGCGAAGTCGCCCATATGCGGTCTTTACTTCGACCGTCTCCGCGGCTGCCGGCCACGCCCATGCGAGCCTGCTGCCACTAAGCAACGAAGCGCCGGCCAAGGCAGCCAGGGCCGTTGAGCTGTCAAAGAGAAACTTACGGCGATCGACGAGCATCCTTTTTTCGCGACATAGCATTCGAATGGCCCTCGCACGGGTTTCGAGCCATCGAGGTTGATGGCTGGCAGTGCCGGAGACTGCTCTCCTGGCGCCGCGTCATTATACTCCATGCATACCACATAAGTATTGATAGACATCTAGTTTAGGTATTGACCGATTGAATTTACCGCATTATGACCAGGCCGTAGCGCGGGCTGCCCCTCCGTTGGGTGAGCCTCACGCAAACGCGCCACAGAGGATGCGTCGGCTCCAGTGCGCCGGTCAAGGACCCGGGCGGGGCCTGCACGTTGGAGCAGGGGCGAGCGTCAGCATCAATCTGAAAGACTTTGGTGTAAACGAAGCGGGGGCTGATTGCGGGAGATGATGTGACGATTGCGATCGGGTTGGAACTGAAGCGTCCGAGCGGCTCTCAGCACCAGCTTTAGAGCAGGAAGCAGCCTATTCCTTGCGTCCGACCGGTCGGGAGCGTCGTGCTGTTCGACGCCTTTTCCCGATTCGCGGCTTGGGTGAATCGTCCCCGAGTATCCGTTCGAGATCATGCGTCATGTCTACGATGTGAGGAAGGTTTGAAAGAACCTTGCGAGTGAAGGCGATAAAATCCAAAGTCACTTTGGTTTGTTCTTTCTTGCGCCATACGATGTCAACTTCGATGGTGGCGCCGGGCTCCATCAAAGGCACTGCGGTGAGGCGGTCTGCGAAAGCAGGATGGTAGGGATTTCGACCGACCGCGATGTAAATGCCCTTGCCTGAATCCACCAAAATCGCGCCCGCTTCATCGTGAACCATGGTCTGGGTAGGAACGATGTTTGCGGACAGCCCCGCGTTGCGAATCAGGTCGACGGTTTTGTCGTACGCCCCTGATGATATTGGTCTGTCAATGAGAAGTAGACGCTGATTCACAAGATGCCTCATGCGCAACTGCTTATGTTTGGCAAGAGGGTTTGTACGCGGCAGCACCACGGAAAACCGCTCCGCAAAGAGTGGTGCCGAACTGAGCTTGGCGTCGTCAATCGGCGGCCGCAAGAAACCAACGTCGATTCTGCCACCCACCAGCGCCTCGCTCTGGAATCCTGAGGCGATATCCTGGACATCAATCTCAACGCCAGGCAGGAGGCGCAAGTGTCGATTAATCACGCGACTCACGAGTTCTCCCAGCCCTTTGGCAATCCCAATTCGTACGGTGCCAGATTCCCCATTCTTGGCCTGGCGCGCTACCTCGATGGCGCGAGCCGCGTTGCGCAACACCGTGTTGGCTTCGTTCAGGAAGCGGCTGCCTGCGTCGGTAAGAAATACTCTGGCAGAATTCCGCTCGAATAGCCGAACTCCGATTTCCCGTTCCAGATCTCGGATCTGGCGGCTGAGAGGAGGCTGGGCAATGTGCATACGTCGGGCCGCTTTGGTGAAATTCAATTCCTCAGCGACGGCGACGAAATAGCGTAGTTGACGAAGTTCCATAGGGCAGGCCTTTTGAATCAATCCTCTGTTCGATACCAGATACATATAGCTAGGCTACGACAATCGTATTGACGGAAGTCCGGTAACTGATGCATTCTTCATGTCTTCCGGAGGCATCGTCTGAGTGGAGAATCGCTAAAATCCCCGGATCTCATGGACCAGAGTTGCCGAGTCAAAATGATCACGTTGAACGCCGGCTTCCGAGGCAGCAACGGCGATCCTATGCCCCCCGCCCCGATGACTGTGACTATTTGATTCATGCACCCCTCCCGAAGGAACCTGACTCAGCAAATCTCTGGCGGATTTTACTCTTCGTGCTTTTTGCTTATAGCCTTGAGACGTGTCTGGCCCGATGCAAGGGGTCCTTCCGAGATTACCGGTGTATGTGTGCCTCGGCGTTTGTTCCTACCAGACACGCCCTAGTCCTGCAGACTCGTAAAGTGGCGAGCGCTGCCCTAGGCCCCCTTCTATTGCGGGTGGATCACATTGTCAAGATCGCGGGCCAGGGATTTACCTGGTTGCAAAGAAAGAGCAGTGATCGGCATCACACCAAGAGGTAAGCGCAGCTTGAGGGCTGCGGCTTTGCCAGATCATGCACTTCCGTTCTCTTCGACAATGCCCCGCAAGTAAGTATTCTCTCTCTGCTGCTTTCGACGGGCGCTGGGGATGAGTCCGGGTTGCTGGCAGCAAGGAAGGGTCGACGCCAGAGAAAAGGAACGTTAATTGCAGCCAGAGAATTAAAAATCAATGTCCATGCGTCCAATTCCGCTTGCGTGTGCCGTATTTTTTCTCGTCGGAAGCTCGTTCGGGCAGATTTCACCGGGGCCCCTCTCGCGGGCGCACCAGTCTCTGGAAGGCGCCACGCAATGCGCCAGCTGTCACAAATTCGGCGGTGAGGCAATCCTCAAATGTCTGGATTGCCACTCCGAGATCGCGGAGCGGCTAAGTTCGAGGAAGGGGCTGCACGCTACTTATGGGATGAAGGCTGGATCGAGCCAGGATTGCGCGCGCTGCCATTCTGAGCACAATGGCCTGGACTTCCAGCTGGTCAAGTGGGACACCAAGAACTTTGATCACAAACAGACTGGCTATGTACTGCAAGGCAAGCACGCGGGACTTGGCTGCAATCTCTGTCACACGCCGGAGCACATTGCGGCCGCGCGGCGATCGACGATCAGGGTCCGGGATCTGAGCCGGACCTTTCTCGGACTGAGCCCGGCCTGTACAACCTGCCACCAGGACGCGCACAACGGTCGCCTGGGCACAGAATGCGCGCAATGTCATAACAGCACCGACTGGAAAAATACCGCCGGGCAGTTCGATCACTCCCGGACGCGTTTTCCGCTCACCGGACTGCATGCTCAGGTGCAGTGCCAGCAGTGCCACACCCCGGGCCTGGACAGCAAGCCGCGATACGCCGGCTTACCCTTCAGCAAGTGTTCGGATTGCCATTCCGATCCGCATGCGGGCAGTTTCGCGCCGCAGAGCTGTCAGTCCTGCCACAACACCGGAGGATGGAAACGGGTGTCGACCTCGGTGCTGAATAACAGCTTTGATCATTCCCAGACCAAGTATCCGCTGTTGGGGAAACACCAGCAGGTGGAATGCGTCTCCTGCCATCGCAAGGGCGATTTCAAGCAGCCGCTCGCTTTTGGGAAGTGTATGGATTGCCACCACGATGAGCATCAGGGACAATTCGCAGAACGCGTGGGCGGCCAGGAATGCTCCTCCTGTCATAGCGTGGAAGGATTCAAGCCGGCAATGTTCGGTCTGAAGGAGCATTCGGCTACCGCCTATCCCCTGCAGGGCAAGCACGCCACCCTGCAATGCGCGCAATGCCATATCCCGCGCGGCAAAGAGACGCTTTACAAGATCAAATTCAGTCGCTGCCTCGACTGCCACAAAGACGAACACCAGGCGCAATTCGCGGCCGCGCCTTATCTGAACCGGTGCGAGCAGTGTCACACGCTCGACGGCTACAAGCCCTCCACGTTTGGGCTGGCGCGGCACAAGCAGTCCCGGTTCGTATTGACCGGAGCGCACCTGGCGGTGACTTGCGAGGAGTGTCACAAAGCGCAAACTCAGACCTCCGCCCAAAGCAAGCCGGAGGTGCCGTACCACTTCGAGGACATGTCCTGCGCGGGCTGTCACAAGGACCCGCACCACGGGCAGTTTGGCAAGCGCATGCAGCGCCTGGTTAACGGCCAACCTGTGGGATGCGAGGCTTGTCACACCAACAAAACCTGGACGGAGTTGTCGCGCTTCGATCACTCGCAGACAGACTTCCCGCTGGCGGGCGCGCATCGCGCCGTTGCCTGCATCGACTGCCACAAACCCACTAACCTTGAGACCAAGCTCGCCAGCGTTGATTTCCAGGCTGCGCCAAAACAATGTGAAGACTGTCACGAGGACATCCACGGTGCGCAGTTCGCGAAAGCCGGGGGAGTTACCCGCTGCAGCGAGTGCCACAACAGCACCCGTTGGAAGCCGTCACTGTTCGACCACGACCGGCAGGCGGCTTTCCCGCTGCGAGAGGCCCACCGCAACGGACGCTGCGCCGACTGCCACAAACTGAACCGTGTAATAAATGGCAGGTCTGTACTTTTTTACGCACCGACGCCGAAAGAATGTACCGATTGTCATGGCGCCGACATCTCGAACCCGCATGGCAAGTCTTGAAAGTTGAGCGCTCAAGGCGTCAAATCAGGCGCTGGGCCGGTGCGGCGAACCCTTGAGATGGCAACGAGATGAACGTTTGTCCATATACCGGGCTGGATTACAACTTTCGTAACATTTCTCCCATCCACAAGTGCATATACCCTTCCTATTGGATAACGAGTTGCCCCTGTTTGTGGAACGCTCCCTCTCCGAGGGATAGGGATGTGGTGGTCGAATCTCTGCTTGGGCGGGGAACTTGACGTCGGTCCTGTTAATACCGGTCATCCTGTTGTTTATGTCACCAGCGCCCCCAGCGCAAGGGGGAGGCTACGCTGGAGCCCGAAGCCCGCACGGCCCGTTGAACATCCCCTGCCAGAACTGCCACACCCTGAGCGCATGGAAGCCGATCCGCAACGTTCCTGAGTTCGACCACAACCAGACCCGATTTCCCTTGCGCGGCATGCACCAGGGAGTGAGTTGCACCCAGTGCCACACGAAGCCGGTGTTCACGAACGTGGGCCAGAAATGCGCTGACTGCCACGCCGATATCCATAAGCGTCAATTTGGGGCATCCTGCGAACAGTGCCACACGGTAAAGGGATGGCAAGTTTCGGTGCAGCAGATTAATCAGCACCAGAACCGCTTTCCCCTGATGGGTGCGCATGCGGCCCTGGATTGTGCTTCGTGCCACAAGGGCGCCGCCGTGGGCCAGTTCCAGGGACTCCCGACGCAATGTTATTCGTGCCACTCGAAGGACTTTCAGACCGCCGAACCCAATCACGTGAGCGGTGGTTTCCCGACCGGCTGCGAGCAATGCCACGGCATGAACAACTGGTTCGGGGCCAAGTTCGACCACCTGAAGTTCACCGGGTTCGCCCTGGTGGGCGCCCACACCACGCTCGACTGCAATGCCTGCCACGCCGGTGGAAGATTTAAAGGCACGCCTGCCAATTGCGTGGGCTGCCATTTACCCGACTATCAGAAGAGCACGAATCCCAATCACGTCGCGCTGGCCTTCCCGCAAACCTGCCAGACCTGCCACAACACAACCATGTGGCAGCCGGCGACCTTTGATCACAGCACGATCGGATTTCCGCTCACCGGAGCGCATCAGACGTTGCCGTGCTCGCAGTGCCACGTAAACGGCAACTACAACCTGACGACCTCGGCGTGCGTGTCGTGTCATATGAAGGACTACCAGGGCACGACTGATCCCAACCATGTGCAGGCGCAACTCCCGCAAACCTGCCAGGGATGTCACAACACAACCTCATGGGCGGGCGCCACGTTTAATCATGCCACCACGGGTTTTACGCTCACGGGCGCGCACGCCACCCTGCAATGTTCGCAGTGCCACGTGAACGGCAACTACAGCTTGAACACCGGGGCCTGCTCGTCCTGCCACATGAAGGATTTCCAGGGAACGACCGACCCCAATCACGTGCAAGGCGGATTCCCCACGACTTGCGATTCCTGTCACACCACGGTTTCCTGGGCGGGCGCCACCTTCAACCACAACTCAACCGGGTTCCCGCTCACCGGAGCGCATACCACCGTTCAGTGCACGCAGTGCCACGTGAACGGCAACTACAACTTGACCGACACCAGTTGTGTTTCGTGCCACGCAAAGGATTTCAGCGGCACGACCAATCCCAACCACGTTCAGTCGGGATTCCCGCAACAGTGCGAGGTGTGTCATAACACGACGGCCTGGATCCCGTCGTCATTCGATCACAGCAATACGGCGTTTCCGCTTACCGGCAAGCACACCACCGTGGCCTGTGCCAGCTGCCATGTGAACAACAATTACACGACGGTTCCGACGGATTGCTACTCCTGTCACAAGGCCGACTATCAGACCACGACCGATCCGAACCACACGGCTGCGAACTTCCCGACCACCTGCCAGACCTGCCATACCACCAGTTCGTGGCAGGGAGCAACGTTCAACCACACCTGGTTCCCGAGCAATCATGGCGGGGCGAAAGGCGTGTGTTCCACCTGTCACACCAACCCATCCAACTATGCGCTGTTCACTTGCACCGGTTGCCATACCAAGTCCCAGACCGATTCGCAACATCGGGATGTGCGGAATTACGTTTACAACAGCCCCAGCTGTTATCAGTGCCATCGATCTGGACAAGGCGGCGGCTAGAGCCTGGCAACGGAGAATTTGGCCCTCGATGAACACGGTGACGACATTCGATGAAGGCAGTACAAAGACAAATCGGCCTGGTAATCCTGTTTTCGTCGTGTGCCGTGGCGCAAGGGATCCCCGCCACCTTGCGTGACGTGACCGTGATCCCGGAGAGCAGCGGGGTCCAGATCGAGGTCGCGCTCTCTGGGGCTGTAAAACCATCCGTGCTGGCCACCACAAATCCCTTTCGCCTGGTGCTGGATTTTGCCAACACAATTCCAGCGAGTCGGCAACAAGTTGGCGTCAATGTGCAGGGCGTACGGGCAGTGCGATACGCCTTGTACCAGTCAAGCCCGCCAGTCACACGCGTTGTGGTTGACCTGGACCAGGCGCACTCGTATGAATTGCGCAGTGATGGAAATCGGGTCACGCTGATCGTCGGTCCCCCGGTGGCCGCCGGGGTTGCCCGGCGGCATGTGCCTGCACCGGCTGGTTCGGAAGGTCTCCTTGGAATACTCCGGCCGCATGGTCGTTCGGCTCCAGTCCCGTCTTCCGACGACGGTTTGAATCGTCCGTATCCGCCGCCGGTGGCGGCTTCGGCGCCGACCGCGGCGCGTCCCAACCGCGGTAGTCTGCAGGAAGGAACCGTTTTCCCCGGACTGGGGTCTCCGGGAACGGGAAATGTGCCGGGCGGGACGGGGAGCGCGACGGCGTCGGCGGCGAGCCCGGTAGCCCCGGTGAAGACTGCGAGTGACGCTGAGGCGCCATCGACACCTCCGGCAAGTGGACCCGGCGCACCCAGCTCAATTGCTTCTTCGAGCGCACCAGCTACGGCTGCGCCACCGACGGCGGCGTCCAAGAATGATTCGCTGCCTGGGGTGGTGACATCACCTGCCGCTCCAGCCCCTTCTCAGGTTTTGCGCACCGCGGATCAAGAGGCAACCAAGCGCCCATCGGCTTCTCAGCCTTCCGCAGAGGCGCCTTCCAATCCGGCTGGGCCATCATCACAGACAACCTCAGCAAGCGTGCCAGAAGGCTCCAACCCGATTCCATCTTCGAGCACAACGGTTCAGGCCGCGGCACCGGCTGCGGCATCGGGGAATGATGCTAAGCCTTCGGCACCGGCGTCGTCCGTGAATCCGCCTCCCTCCGAGGTTCCTCGCGCCGCAGAGCAAGACGCAAGCGCAGCCGCTTCGACTGCGCAGGCCGAACCTCCGGATGTGACACCTTCCAATTCCGACAGCACCGATTCGGCGGCCGGCCTCCCAGCGCTCGATCCCAACCTGAAGACCGTTTTCAAAGTGAAATACGTGGCGGAGGGAGCAGCTTATCTGGACGGAGGCCGCAGTTCGGGCCTCACGGAAGGGATGAAACTGGAAGTCAAGGAATCTGACCTACCGGCGCAGCAGGGGAGCACAGCCAGCGTCGGCGATCCGCGGGTAGTGGCGGAACTGGAAGTTGTGGCGGTGACCGAAACATCAGCCGTCACCGACATTCACGTGCCCAAACGTCCGGTCAAGCCGGGAGACCTGGCTTACCTCTCGACCGGAGACGCGCAGGCTCTCGTACAGCAACGGACATTGAGCTCGACCAGGAAGTACCCGATGGTGGTCGCATTTACCGAAGACGACCCCCAGGATGAAGAAGTGCGGGCAGAGGTGCCGCGGCCTCCGCAGCCTTCGGTAAACCGTACCCGCGGATGGATCGGCCTCGATCACATGGGCACGGTCAGCCACGGCAGCTCACCTGTGACCAGCTCCGATGTCGGTCTGGTGGTACGGGCGGATATCACACGCATCGGTGGCAGTTACTGGAACCTGACCGGCTACTGGCGCGGACGGCTAAGCTCCAGGTCATCTTCGACTCAGCCTACGCTGCAAGATTTGATCAACCGTACCTATCACCTGGGACTGATTTACGACAATCCGAATTCACGCTGGGTAGCGGGCGTGGGACGTCTCTATTTGCCCTGGGCGCCCAGTCTTGACACGATCGATGGCGGATATTTTGGCATGCGACTCGGCCGGGGCGCGACGGCGGGCCTGTTTGCCGGTTCGACGCCCGACCCCACCTCTTGGAACTACAGCCCCGATCGCCGCATCGCTGGCTCGTTTATCAACTTTCAGGGCGGGTCCTACGATCGCTTCTACTACACCAGCACATCGGGACTGGGGGTCAGCACGCTGAAGTGGCAAATCGACCGGCCATTTGTTTTTTTCGAAAACTCGGTCTCTTACAAGCGCTTCGTATCGATCTACGATTCGCTGCAGGCGGACAGTCCGCGCGGCAACCAGGCCGTTCCCGCCCCGGGGCCGGGCCTGAGCCGGAATTTTTTGACGGTGCGTCTGCAGGTGCACCCTAGGCTCGAAATCGATCTCAACCACAACTACTTCCGTGATATCCCGACCTTCGATCCGGCATTGATCGGCACCGGCTTGCTCGACAAGTATCTTTTCCAAGGTTTCAGCGTGGGCGCGCGTGCCGAAATCGTGAAGCAAGTCTTCTTATACGGCGATGTGGGACGCAGCAATCGTACCGGTGATGCCAAGAACTCCTGGAACCAGATGGCCGGCATCAGCTTCAACCATCTGCCCTGGTTTGGACTGCGGGCTGACGCCCATTACTCGCGGTTTAACAGTTCCTTTGGCGACGGTTCCTACAAGTCGTTTTCTGTGTCTCGCGAAGTGACTGACACCCTGCTGCTCAGCATCCTTGCGGGCACGCAGAGTTACAGCTCCACTCTGGCCAGCAATAACAACTCGCGCTTTCTGAACGGTAACGCCGAATGGTCATTCGGGACCCATTACTTCATGCAGGGAGGATTCACCATCAACCGCGGAGGCGCGCTGAGCTACGACCAGTGGTTGTTCACGCTGGGCTACCGATTCGATTCGAAGGCGAAACACAAATGAAAACCACAAGCCCGAAGGTTCTCTCTCTGCGAAGCTGCGCGCTGGCCGTCGCAGGTCTCCTGTTGTCGATGACAAGCACCACGGTTTGGGCGGCTGACGGCCTGGACGACATCCTTTCACGCGTCAGTGCCCGGGTTGCAGATTCGCTCGAGCGGTTCTCCGAAACAAGGTGCACGGAAAAGGTGAACCAGCAAAAACTGTCCAGCGACGGCAAGGTGGAGCGCGACATCAACTCCACCTACGACTACCTGGTCATCTTCACCAACGCCGGCGGTGAGTTGAGCCTGGACGAGTCCCGGAAGCCCGTGGGTGAAGGCAAACCCGACAAGAACAGCACTCCGCTGCTGGTGACCAACGGCTTCGCCACTCTGTTTCTGATCTTTCACCCCTACTTCGCGGGGAGCTTTCAGTTCACCGCGCTGGGAGACGAAACCGCGGGTGATCGACAGCTGAAGAAAATCGGATTCCATTATGTTCGCGGGACTCGCTCGCCGGCGGCGCTGGCATTGCGAGGACGGGAATATCCTCTTCCGCTTTCTGGTATGGCATGGATTGAACCGGACACGGGCGCAATTACCAGGATTGTGGCCGACCTGGGGAACACGATGGAAGACGTAGGCGTCAAGAGTCTGCGCACCGATGTGACCTATGCGCCGGTCCCTTTCCGCGACCTCAAAGAGTCTTACTGGTTTCCCTCGAGGGCCAGCGTCGAAGTAGAGACTCCGCGCCAGCATTGGCGCAACATCCATGTGTTTAACGACTATCAGCGTTTCTCTGTAAGCACGGAGGAGAAGGTGGCAGCGAATGAGCGCTAACGCCAATGTTGCAACTCGTGTGGTACCCGCAAAAGACGCGGAGCGGGCCCACCGCTTCCGCCTGATCTGCGGCTATACGCTGGCGGTCGGACTGATTGCCGGACTGGCGGTTTACGGTTTCGACTACTACACCCTGAGTTCTGCCGACCGCCCGTTCTCGCCCAAACATGTACTGCTGAGGCCCAGTGGAGCAATCGGGCTCAAGCTGGGTGTTCTTGGCCTGCTTATGTTTCTAGCCATCTTCTTATATCCGTTGCGGAAGTGCTGGCCGTGGCTTTCGCGCCAGGGAAGTTCCAGGCACTGGCTGGATATTCATGTGCTGCTCGGCCTCTCCGCGCCGTTCATCATCGCTTTTCACTCGTCGTTCAAATTCCGGGGCTTCGCGGGAATGGCATTCTGGTTCATGCTGGCGGTGGCGATCAGCGGCGTGGTGGGAAGGTATCTTTATGCGCAAATTCCCCGCAGCCTGAACACCGCCGAACTGTCGCTGCGGGAGTTGCAGGAAATGCAGATACAGTTGTTGCAGAAGTTGCAGCACCAGGAGCTGCTACCGGCGGATGATTTGCAGTCCCTGTGGCGCTTGCCCAGTGCGGAAGTGGTGCAGAAGCTCTCTCCTGTCGGGGCCCTGGCTTACATGATGGCTCTGGATGTCGGGCGTGGCTTTCGGATTGCAAGATTGAGGCGTCATCGGTTGGGTTGGAGCGGGAAGGTGGCAACCGTGGGCGGTTTTCTGCCCACCCGCCACGTCCATCTCGAAAAGGCCATTCAGACTGCCCGGCAGGAAGCGGCGACGGCCAAACGTGTGCTGTTTCTGGGCCAGGCGCAGCGTGTGTTTCACTTCTGGCATGTCGTGCACCGGCCGTTCAGCTATACGTTCGCCCTGCTGGCCCTTATCCACCTCGTAGTGGTGGCGGCGATGGGTTATTTCTAGGATCCAACATGGACACGCTCATCGCTTTTATTGTCGCGGCCGCCCTCACGCTGTTCTTCCTGCGTGGATACCAGAAGCGTTTGAAGGAAAGAGAGGCGCGCGCCAGGGAGGCCGCGGAACGGGGAAAATTGTTCTCCGAGGGGCCGCGCTCGCAACATCCCCATATCGACACTTCTCAATGTATCGGTTGTGGGACGTGCACCTCGGTCTGTCCCGAGGGTGATGTGCTGGCCATGCTGGCAGGGAAGGCGGCGATCGTGAACGGACATAAATGCATCGGTCACAGTCTGTGCGCCGAGGCGTGCCCGGTTGGGGCCATTACCATGATGATGGCAAGTCCAAGCATGGGCGCCGACATGCCCTATCTCACATCGGAGAACGAGACCACGATCAAGAACCTGTTTATCGTGGGAGAACTTGGCGGCCTGGCCCTGATCAAGAACGCGGTCAATCAGGGGAGGGACTGCGTGGATACGATCTCGAAACGGAGAGCGGAAGGCCGACCCAACCCCGTGGGACCAGACATCCACGACGTCCTTATCGTCGGCGCCGGTCCGGCGGGAATCAGCGCGTCTCTGCGCGCCATTGAGAATGGCCTCAAACACATCACGCTGGAGCAGGATGAGGTCGGGGGTACGGTGGCAAAGTATCCCCGGCAAAAGCTGGTGATGACCAGTCCCGTCGAATTTCCGATGTATGGAAAGTTCAAGAAGATGGAGCTCTCCAAGGAACACTTGCTGGCTTTCTGGGACATGGTCCTGAACCGCGCGGACTTCAACGTTCGAACCGGCGAAAAGGTGGAGGACATCAAGAAGGAGGCGGATGACGTATTCACGGTAACCACCGCCAACAACCTGTACCGATCGCACAACGTGGTATTGGCGCTGGGCCGTACCGGCACGCCGCGCAAACTCGGGGTCAAAGGCGAAGAGTTGCCCAAGGTCATGTACCGCCTGATCGAGGCTGACCACTACGTTAACAAGACCATCCTGGTGGTAGGAGGCGGCGACAGCGCCGTTGAGGCAGCCCTGGGGCTGGCCAATCAGACGGGCAACCAGGTCACGCTTTCCTATCGGCAAGAGCGTTTTGGCCGCATTAAGGAGCGCAATGCAAGACGCATTGAAGACTACAGGCGCTCGGGGAAAATCAGGGTGATTTTCAATTCGGTCCCGCTGGAATTCAAGCCTGAATCCGTGATACTCCAAGTCAACGGCGCGCCGCAGGAACTTCCCAATCACTATGTCTGGATTTTCGCCGGGGGTACGCCTCCGTACGACTTTCTCAAGAAAATTGGGGTTGGGTTTGGAATGCGCGATCTGACTTCAGAGGCCAATACCGAGGCAAAGCTGGCATCCGCCGCCAAGAAAGAGTTGGGAGAGTCCTCTGCGCCGGCGGTCGCGGGCGCTTCGTAGGTACCGGCTTTGACGAGTGCTTCGCGAGTCCTGCCCAAGGGCGACCCGCCCCCAGCGCGTCTCGAGATGTTGTTTACCTGAAAGAAAGCGATTCAGTGAGGCCGGACCCTCCGAGTTCGAATCGACACTCGCGGTCACAGCACCGGAAGCCTCCGCGGCACGCCACGCGCCTAAACCGAACGGTTCGATTGAGCCGACTGAAGCGAACCTTGTGGATGGTGCGAGGCTTTACCGCGACAAATGCGCCGATTGTCATGGCAGGCCCGATAACCCGGACAGCGATTATGGCCGTTCCTTCTACCCGCGTGCTCCCCAGTTCATGAAGGCGCCTCCACGAATGACGGATCACGAGAAGTTTTTCATCATCAAACACGGGGTTCGTTGGACCGCCATGCCAGCTTGGGGAAACATCATGGCCGACAGCGAAATTGCGCAGGTGGTGATGTTCCTGGACCACATCGGCAACTTGCCTCCGCCAATTCAACAGGAGCTGCACAGGCAGGGTGGTTGAAGCCCAGGTCAGAGCCTCTCAACGCCGCGCAAAAGCGGCAAGGACCTTGCAGGAGTTATGAGCTGACCCGGAATTGTCGCTTGTCGACTGTCTGCCAACCTCCCGATCATGGTGCCCACAACCTTTCCGCGAGAGTCCTCATTGGTTCAGTCCAGTCATCATTTCCCTCGAGGGAAATAACCGGTGATACCGTGGAGAAATTGAAGAGAGACCTTTACTCTCCGCCTCTCCTAACTGATACCGGTGGTACCGTTTTCATGGTCAATGGAGGTCGTTGGGGGTCGTCACAGGCAACAGACCGGAAGTTGAAAATGTGCTTGAAACCTGCATAAACACAGGCTATTATCACTATGTCTAGTTTTCGTCACGACTTGCAAGAAACGGCGGTAACCGAATCCCACTCTCTCCGCCATATTTTCGGTACATCATCATTTCCATTTCCAGGTTGTGCAAGGGCTGAGTCTCGTTGAGAGGAATCACAGCGATGGGTGGTTCGGTGAGCAAAAAGCGGACAATAGTTAGCCGGAAGACGATTGATATCGAGTGGGGCGATTGCGATCCGGCGCAGATCGTTTACTACCCACGCTACTTTGCTTATTTCGACGCTTGCACGGCTGGACTGTTCAAGAAAGTTGGGCTGCCCAAGCGGCAGATGCTTAAGACCTATCAAATTATCGGAATCCCCCTGGTCGATGTGCGGGCGACATTTATGGTGCCGTCGCGATTTTCTGACACCGTGACCGTCGAGTCGGAGATAGCGGAATGGCGGCGCAGCAGCTTTTGCGTCCGCCACCGGTTGTTCAATAAGGGTGTCCTGGCCGTGGAATGTGTTGAGACGCGGGTGTGGGCTGCCCTTTCTGCAACCGACCCGCAACGGATTGAAAGCAAGCCGGTGCCGCGGGAGGTAATCGAGAGGTTTTCTCCTGGGCGGATCCAAAAGAAATCGCGAAGAAAGAAGCGATGAAAATACGCACGCAGGTGGGGATCGTCGGCGCCGGACCTGCAGGACTTGTCTTGTCGCGGTTGCTGCATCTGCAGGGCATCGATTCAGTCGTGGTTGAGGCCCGAAGTCGGCAACATTGTGAACAGCGGGTGCGGGCTGGGGTCCTGGAGCAAGGTACGGTCGAGCTGCTGACCGAAATGGGCGTCGGCGAGCGAATGAAGCGGGAAGGGCTGGTCCACAATGGCGTGGAGGTTCGCGTCAATGGACGCGGCCATCGCATCGACTTCAAAGACCTGACCGGCCGGTCGATTACGATCTACGCGCAGCAGGAAGTTGTTAAAGACCTGATCGCGGCGCGGCTCGAAGCGGGCGGCAAGATTTTCTTCGAGACCGAGGATGTGAGCGTTCATGACTTCGATTCCTCGGAACCGAAAATTCGATTTCACGATCACGGCGAGCCTTCGGAGATCCTGTGCGATTTCATTGCAGGTTGCGATGGGTTTCACGGGGTGTGCCGTCCCCGCATAGCGGATGCATTAACCTTGTACGAGCGGGTCTTTCCGTTCGCCTGGCTGGGAATCCTGGCCGCGGCGCCGCCTTCGTCCGAAGAACTGATCTACTGCTACCATGAGCGTGGATTCGCTCTGCATAGCATGCGGACTCCGGAGATCACGCGCTTGTATCTGCAATGCCCTCCGGACGAAGATCTGGCGCTTTGGCCGGACGAAAGGATCTGGCAGGAATTGCAGAGGCGACTGAGCACTGGCGACGGAGGTAAACTGACCGAAGGTCCGGTCTTGCAGAAGGGCGTAACCGGGATGCGCAGTTTTGTGGCGGAGCCGATGCAGTACGGCAGGCTTTATCTGGCCGGGGATGCGGCCCACATTGTGCCTCCGACCGGAGCCAAGGGACTCAATCTGGCGGTGGCGGATGTCCGCATTCTGGCGGAAGCGATGGCGGAATTTTACCGTTCAGGGAGCACCCATCTGCTCGACCGATACTCGGAGCGGTGCTTGCGGCGAGTATGGCTGGTCCAGCGTTTCTCGCTGTGGATGACCACGATGCTGCACCGGTTTCCCGGCAGCGACAGGTTCGAAGAGCACCGGCAGTTGGCCGACCTGGATTACCTGACAAGTTCGCGCGCCGCGGCCCAGACGTTTGCCGAAAACTATGTTGGTCTTCCGATGAACTGAGTCGAGATATCATCCAACTGGCAGGTTGAACGGTACGGTGAGGTGATAATGTCCTCTTCGCTGATCCAAGCCAACGACAGGGATAGGGATAAAGATAAAGACAAGAATCCGCGGCGAACCTTCGCGCCCTTCCGGCGGCATGAGCCGGGGACGCAGCCTGACTATCTCTATCCCGCATATCGCGCGACCCGGTTGCGGGCGCCATCGCAACCCTTGATTTTCCTGCCGCATACGCTTTCGGAGGTCACAGGGCCGGTCTTTGGACATTCGGATATTCATCCCAACGACAGCGACCTGACTCTGCAGCACGCCGGGGAACCGCTGGGGGAGCGCATCATCGTGCGTGGACGGGTGCTCGATGGCGACGGGCATGCGGTGTCCAACAGCCTGATTGAAATATGGCAGGCCAATGCGGCGGGGCGCTACGCGCACGTCCGGGACAACCATCCGGCGCCGCTCGATCCGAACTTTACCGGGACGGGCAGAGTCCTGACGGGCGAGGACGGATCCTACAGCTTTGTAACCATTAAACCGGGCTCCTATCCGTGGCGCAATCACGACAACGCATGGCGCCCGGCGCATATCCACTTTTCCTTGTTTGGGCCGGCATTCGTCACGCGAATGATTACGCAAATGTATTTTCCCGGTGATCCTCTCTTTGCGTATGATCCCATTCTGCAATCGGTTCCGGATGAAAAGGCGCGGCAGCGTCTGGTGTCGAGATTTGACCTGGAAACGACGAGGCCGGAGTGGGCGCTCGGCTATCGTTTTGACATTGTGTTGCGTGGCCGGGAGGCGACGCCGTTTGAGGGAAAGGGATGACGACAGATTGGACACCAACGCCCTCGCAAACCGCGGGCCCGTTCCTGCATCTTGGCCTCACGGATAACCACAGCGTGGCCTGCGTTGCCGGTAAAGGGGCGGAAGGCGAACCGGTGCGGCTCACATTTCGCGTGCTCGATGGAGATGGCGCCGCGGTGCCGGACGCCATGATCGAAGTGTGGCAGGCCGACTGCGCAGGCGAATACAGCAACGGCGCCGGCACTTCAGGCGACGCCACGTTCCGGGGCTTCGGAAGACTGGCAACGGCGGACGATGGATCGTGCACCTTTGAGACCATCAAGCCCGGGCGTGTGCCGGGTCCGGCCGACACGTTTCAGGCGCCGCACATCAACGTATCGGTTTTCGCGCGGGGCCTGCTCAAGAGATTATCCACGCGAGTTTATTTCGCTGGCGAAGCTGCCAACGCCGAGGACCCGATATTGGCGTTGGTGCCCGAAAATCGGCGGCCTACCCTCTTGGCTCAGCCGGATCCCCACCGAGCGGGCGGCTGGATCTTCGCCATCCGACTGCGTGGACAGGGCGAGACGGTATTTTTCGATGTCTAGATATCCCGGAATGATTTTTCGCAGTATTGAGATTTCCGACGGTCCGGGGCGGGACCGATCATCCTCATGAGCATGCGCTTGATTGAAAGCCTGGCTACTACGCCCGCGCTGGCTGAGTTGTTTTCCGACCAGGCAGTGCTGCAAGCCATGCTGGATTTTGAAGCGGCGCTGGCCCGGGCGGAAGCTCGAAGTGGAGTTATCCCCAAAGAGGCGGCAGAGGCGATCACTGCCGCCGCCAAGCCTGCCAGCTTCGATATTCCTGCTCTCGCCGGCGCCGCATTTCGAGCTGGAACGCTGGCCATCCCCCTGGTGAAAGCGCTGACTCAGAAGGTGCGAACCAACAACGCGGAGGCGGCGCGCTTCGTCCATTGGGGAGCCACCAGCCAGGATGTTGTAGACAGCGCGATGTCTCTCCTTCTCCAGCGCGCCGAGCCGATCCTGAGCGGTGACCTGTTGCGACTGGAGAAAGCCCTGGCGGCCTTGGCGGAGCGGCACAAGGACAGCGTCATGATCGGACGGACGCTGCTGCAGGCGGCCCCGCCCGTGACCTTCGGACTGAAAGCCGCGGGGTGGCTGGCCTCGGTGCGCCGAGGAAGACATCGTTTACAGAATGGGTTTCGCGCGGCGGCTGTCCTGCAGTTTGGCGGAGCGAGCGGGACCCTGGCCTCGCTGGGCGACCGCGGCATGGCCGTGATTGAAGCTCTCAGCACCGAGCTCGGGTTGGAAACTCCTGCGGCGCCGTGGCACACCCAGCGCGACCAGCTGGCGACCCTGATTTGCGCTTGCGGAGTGCTGACCGGATCGCTCGGGAAAATGGCGCGAGACATTTCGCTGCTCATGCAGAACGAGGTCGGCGAGGCCAGCGAAGCCGCGGGGGAGGGCCGCGGCGGATCATCGACCATGCCCAACAAGCGCAACCCCACGGCTTGTTCGCTGACGCTGACGGCGGCGCACCGAGTGCCCGGGCTGGTGGCATCGTTTCTTGCGGCGATGGTGCAGGAGCACGAACGCGGCCTTGGCGGATGGCAGGCGGAGTGGCCGGTGGTGGCGGCCGTGGTCCAGTCAACCGGCGTGGCCATCGCCTCGATGGCCGAAGCCGCCGAAGGGCTCTCCGTGGATGCGGAACAGATGCGCGCCAACATCGAGCGCACCCATGGCTTGATTTTTGCCGAGCGCGCCATGATGCTGCTGGGAGCAAAAATCGGGCGCGACGTTGCCCACAAGATCCTCGAAGGGGCGGCGCGGAAAAGTGTGAACGAGGGCAGGAACCTGGCTGCTGTCCTGGCCGAAATTCCTGAAGTGACCGCACACCTGAGCCCTGCCGATCTGAAGCAGTTGGAATCCCCGGAGCAATATCTCGGGTCCGCGGAGGCCTTTCGAAAAGCTCTGCTGGCAGACTCCGGCCGGACAAACGACGAAAAGGAGCAATGATTTGCCCTTCGCAACCGTTCGCAATACGCGGATGTTTTACCGTCTGCAGGGAAATGCGGGACGGCCCGTCCTGATTTTGTCGCACTCGATCGGCACCGACTACACCATCTGGGATCCTCAAGTTGTGGACTTGCTGCCGCACTTCCAGGTGCTGCGCTATGACACACGCGGACATGGCGCTTCGGACGCGCCGGCCGGCGAATATTCGATTGAGATGTTGGGCGGCGACATTCTCGGCCTCGCCGATGCGTTGGGGATTTCGCAATTTGCGTTTTGCGGATTGTCCCTGGGCGGGGCCATCGGTCAGTGGGTTGCGGTGCACGCGCCCGAGCGCGTCACTCATCTCGTGCTGGCCAACACCTCGCCCCAGTTCGTGCCGCGCGCCAATTGGGAAACGCGAATCGCCGCAGTGCGCCAGGGCGGGATGTCCGCCATCGTCGATCTTGCCATGCAACGATTGTTCCTGCCGGCCACGCTGGCGAAAAAGGATCCCAACGCCGCTTCGATCCGAGCGGTCCTCCTAGGAACCAATCCAGAGGGATACCTGGGGTGTTGTGCGGCGCTTCGCGACCTGGATCACGGAAATCTGTTGCCGCAGATTAAGGCTCCAACCCTGGTGATCGTCGGTGACCATGACGTTTCCACTCCGTGGAGCGGCCACGGTGAGCGGCTGGCGCGGGAAATTCCGGGAGCGAAAGTCCTCCACCTGGCGGCGGCGCATCTTTCGAATATGGAGCGCCCGCGATCGTTTAGCGCGGCGTTGCTCGAGTTCCTGCTTCCACGCCCGGATGCGAATGTGGATCCCCTGCACGCCGGGTTTGAAGTCCG
>Ga0187822_10000046_pt1 | contig 18626 bp, 16 predicted proteins | sample NC_wetland_sal_i_18_FD_132967 | JGI IMG/M metagenome (GOLD analysis project Ga0187822, IMG submission 132967) | Wetland sediment microbial communities from Neuse River Estuary, North Carolina, USA - SourceSoil_2 | ecosystem: Environmental > Aquatic > Freshwater > Wetlands > Sediment | place...
ATCGGCGGCCGCCTGCAGCTTGCGCGCATGGGAAACACATTCGTCGACGAAAGCTTCCCGCTTCTGATGCAGAATCTGGGTCCGAATGGTTTTGGCCATGGGGTGCCCGGGATTCAGGTCGAGCGCGTCCGCGGCCAGCTTTTCGGCTTCCCGCCAATCATTTTCCACGGTGGAGCGAGCCTGCTCGACCAGGGCATTGGCCAGCACCGCGCGCGACAGAGGATTGTTTTCGTCCAGTTCATACGCTTGCCGCAACAATTTGATTCCTTCGGCAGGCTTCTGCTGGGCGCACAATTCCTGGCCTTCGGTCATGAGACGGTGGGCCTCGGCCTTTCGCTTCAGGCCGTCCTGGGCGAGCTTCTCGAGTTCGGTTAATTCCGCGTCGTTGGGAAATTCCGCGGCGGCTTTTTGCAACAGATCGAGAGCGCGCGCGTAATCGCTCGAATGCAGGCAGGTGTCGATCTGTTCGACCAGACGCGTCTTCGATTCGATGCGGACCTGCTGGTCGCGTCTCTTCTGCAGGCGCTCCACTTCGAAAGTCAAGCCCGGGTACTGGCTGTAAATGGTGCGCAGGATTTCCCAATCGTTCAGGGCATCGCTGAACGATGCCTGCTCTTCGTGAAGGTGCGCCCGGGCGACGATCGAGTTGACCAGGTCGCGCTTGTCCTGCACCAGGCGCAACGCGCCTTCAAAATGCGGTTCTCCGGGATGCAGATCCAGCGCCTCCCGCAGAATGTTCACACGCTTGTCCAGATCAGGTTCGGCCTCGACCTGGCGATCCACCGACGCGATGAAGGCCGAAAGTTCCTGGCGCTGGTGCTCCTCGATGTCGTATTTCAGCGCCTGGAAGATGGCGTTGTTCGGATACTTGACCAGGTAAGCCTGGCAGGCGGCCATGGCCCTGGTGAAGTTGTGCTCAGTGAGATTTCTCCGCGCTTCCGCGTAGGCGGCGTTCATGGCATCGTGCTCGGAGCGCACCTCGTTGTAGAAGCTCTGATAATTGGCGCCGCTTTCGCGATTGATGGAATCGGGCGCGCGCCGATCCAATTCCAGCACGACCCCCAGCTTGGCAAGAGCGCTGCTCACGTCGCCCTTCTGCCAGGCAAACATGGCGGCGCTGTGCAACTGCTCTTTCTCCTGGCGAAGTTTCTTGTATTCCTGCTCCTGGCGGTCGACTTCAGCCAGCAACTGCAGCGCGCGGGCTTCGTTAGGCCGCAACTGGAGAACATTCTGCAGAGCTTCGCGGGCGTACGGGTATGCCAGATTGTCGATGTGCTGCCGGGCCAGGCGGTACCAGTTGTCGATCTGGCGTTCGCTGCGCCGGTTTTCGATCCTGCTCTTCAGGCTCAACGCGGCGGCATTGTCAGGCTCGATCTGCAAAGCCTCCTGCAGCTTCTGCAGCGCCAGCGGATCTTCCTCTTCGTCAAATCGCGCCCGCGCCGCCTCGAGCAACTGGGAAAGCGTTTTTCGCCGGACCGCGCCATCCAGCTGCCGGCGCAGAGAGCCGATGGCATTGTCCATATGGCCCTCGGCTTCGAGTTCGCCGAGAATCTCTCCGGCAAACTGGAAGTCGCCTTCTTCCAGCGCTTTGGTGGCGCGCTGCAGCCGCGGCCGGGTGCGCTCGGGATCGAAAAACTCGATAGGCTCGTTGCGCAGCGCTTTGTTGAGGGTCTCGCCAAAATCACGGGCGCTGGCGAAGCGGTGCCAGGACTGCTTGGCCATCGCCTTATGCAGCACCCGGCTCACCGGCTGGCTTACGCTGGAATTCAACTCCGCCGCCAGCGGCGGGATCTGGCGGAGAATGGCGTCGACCACTTCATCAGCCCGGGCGCGCTGGAACGGGTTCCGGCCGGTCATGGCTTCATAGCAGACCACGCTGAGAGAAAAAATATCGGATGCCGGGGACAGCGCTTTCAACTCGATCTGCTCGGGAGACATGTACAGCAGCGTCCCCTTCTGCGCCCGCGTGGTGTGAGCGTCGCTCATGTGAGCCACGCCAAAGTCGATGATCTTTACCGAGTCGTCTTCCATCACGAAGATGTTGCTCGGCTTCAGATCGCGATGCACCAGGCCGCGTTCGTGGGCCGCCTGCAGGCCGCGGCAGGCCTGGCCCATAATGTCGATGGTGCGCTCCACGGTCAGACGATGACTGGCATTGCGGATGAAATGCTCGAGCGTGGTGCCGGGCAACAGCGGCATGACGAAGTACGGCTTCTTCTTCCCGTCTTCCTCAAATTCTCCGATGTCGAAGATCTCGACGATGTTGGGATGGCTCATGGAGGCGAGCACGTCGCACTCCTTGTAGAACAACTGCAGCGACGCCGGGTCGGGAATGTCGAGGATGGTCTTGACTGCTACTTCCCGGCGCACAACCGTATCGTAGGCGCGGTAAACCAGGCCCATTCCGCCCTGCCCGAGGACCTGCCTGACCTCGTAGCGGCCTGCCAGTTTTTTCGGCGGAACGGGATTTTCCATGGCGCACACGGCCTCGAAACCCTAGCATCTTAACCCACATTTCCCGGATGATCCTAGTCCCGCTGCTCGATCCGCGGACGTAGAGCCAGGCACAAAGCGTGTGGGAACGGCCGCCCCCGGCTGTCCGCGGAGCGCCAAAAGCAGCGGTTTGTAGGCTTCACGCCAGATCCTTCACGCCCTGCAGGCCGTTCAGGATGACACCATCGTAAGAGGAGAGAGGTTCAAACTGAGTTACTGGCGCCTGGGAAAATGCGTTTGCCCCGTCGCGTCGAACGGCGATAAAATTATCGGTGTCGGAAGTGGAGTGTACACATGTTGCTTGTCCGGCCTAACCGGAAAAGCACCAGCGGTTGGGTTTCTTGCCACATCGCCTTCATCTGTCTTACCGCTCTGGGCATCGTGTTGGCGCGCAGCGCCCCGCTCAACTTCACCCATACCCCGCCGCCGAATTTCCGTCACGCATCCCTGAGTCCGGCGGGTCACTCGCACGCCAGCTCGGAGCGTAGGCAGTGTTTCGATCGTGAGGATTCTCCGGGAGTGTCCTCGCTCCCCGCTGCGTTGATTGCTCCGCCGCCGGTCTTCTCTCTTAGCCCGGTGCCCACACCGGAGCCCCCGTCCGAATTCGAAACGGATGGCGTGCATTACAATCGTCCCCCTCCAGTCAGCTAGCTGTTCCGGTTCTTCCTTAAGCGCCCCAGCCGTTTCGCCGCTCCGGTTGCCGCAGTCCGAGTGGTTGCAACCACGGCTGAACGCGCCACCTGGGATTTTCCATTGAAGCCTGATCGGAGGAAGTACAGCATGTCTGATGTCGACCGCAAGAACTGGAAAGAGTTATGCAAAGCCGCACTGCAAGCGAAAGATCCCGATGAGTTGTTGAAAATCGTTCAGCAGCTCAACCGGGTCTTGAAGAGTGAAGAGCAAGCGCGTCGTGATTTCAGGAAGGCGAGCAAGGCCAACCGGCCTCCCGGGGAGATCCCATGTTGAAGACGGAATCTGGTCCGGAGACGATCACGCGCCGGTCAACGGCGCGCCCATGGATATCGGCGGGTCATCGCGGTTCCTGGGGCGCGCCAGCCTCGAGATGGTTCGTCCTTGGGACCGCGCTAGGCGTGGGAATCGCGTCCTTTCTGACGACGGAACTCATGCACTACCTCCTGGTCCCCGATCTCGGTCGCAACCAGGAAAGACTGGTGGCGGAAGGCTTGTCCGCCTTCATCGTCAGCTGCCTCATTGCGAAGCTCGCCCATATCGCCCGGGTGCAACAGCAACGAACCGTGGCCCGGATGCAGGTGATCGCCGAGATGAATCATCACATCCGGAACGCTCTGACGCCCATCTCCCTCTCTTCACACGTAACCGATAACCAACAGCGCATTCGCGTGATCTCCGAAGGGGTGGATCGCATCGACTGGGCCCTGCGGGAAATACTGCCCCGCGAAGTGCCGCTAGGCGAAGAGCAACGGGAAAGGCTCGGATATTTTGAAAGACGGAGGAGCGGATAGCATGATCCCTATGAGGACATTGCCATCCGCCTTTTTGCGCATCATGATCTGAGCCAAAATAAAGGAACGAGACCAGTCAGGGCCAGGGCAGTCAAGAGCGAGAGCGCCTGTACGCCCGTCTTCCGGTCAGCCACGCTGTAAGCGTAGATTCCCTTAATCAGGTTGTTGCTGGCAGCGGCGATCAGAACTGCAGCCGCCGCAACTTTCAGCGGGGTGAGTGTGCCTGCGGCCTGGGTCATCCCCAGGATGAACGGATCAACATCGGTAACGCCCATGATAGCGGCCAGGCTGTTGACTCCCACTGTTCCCAGATAGGTGACCGCCAACTGGGTGGCGATGAGCATGGCCAGAAACAGCGCGGCAAAGAGAAACGCCGCCAGCAGTTCGAGCGGATTATTGGGCTCGAACTCCTTTGCGATGGGCTGCGTCGTGGTTTCCGCCCGGCGCGTCCACAGCCAGCCGATCCCTGCCGCCAGACCTGCCAGCAGCAAAAATGGGAGCACGAGCAATGACATCAGCGGCCGGTTGAAGATGGCAAGAAGGGCGATCAGCCGCAAGTACATCACGCCGGAAGCGATCAGGATGCTTCCGGCGAAAAGGTGAGGATGCTCCTCCCGAGCGGCCCTGCGAGCCAGCACGAGCGTGGTCACGGTGGATGAATAGGCTCCGCCCAGCAGCGCCGCCAGCTCCACTCCGCCCGCCTTCCGGGTCAATTTCTGCAGGACGTAGCTGCCGTACGAAATGGTGCTGACCGCGACCACGACCAGCCAGGTCTTGAAAGGATTGATGTGGAACCGGCTGAATTCCTGGTTCGGCAGTACGGGAAGTATGACGCCGGTCAAAAGCAGGAACTTGGCGAAGGTAAGAATCTCTTGGGGAGCAATGCGAACCGCAAGTTTTTCCAGCGCGGCTTTGAGATCGAGCAACAACAGGCTGGCGACGCTCAGGGTGGTGGCAATCCAGAGATGTCCGTAGTAGACCAGTGCGCCCGCCAGAAACGTCGTGAGCGCGGACATTTCCGAGGTGATACCGGCCGCCTCCACCGTGGAAAGCTTGTGCCGGTACGAGAGAAGCAGGAATCCCGCGATCACCAGAAATCCGACGGTGAGCGGCAGCTGTTGGGTGCCCGAGAGCAGCGCGAGCGAATAGCCGATCAGTCCAATCAGCGGGAAGGTGCGCACTCCTCCAAAGGAGTACGAGCCCATCGCCGTCTTGTGCTCTTCCCGCTCCAGCCCGATCAGAAAAGACAGGAACAAGACCAGGAGGATCTTCAGGACCTCAGGAGGCAGCTGTTGGTAGAGTTCCACTAGAGCCGCCAGTCCCGGCAGACTGCTCCCTGGTGGATGCCCGCGGTCATGTCGCCTCCGACGTATAGAGTGCGGTCATTCATGGTTGAGTTGTGCGTCGGGCTGTCATGCGACTTTGTAGATCGCCTTCCCCCATTTGACCCGGTCCCAAATCCTCTCGTGCAGCAGATACGCAACCGTGGTGTATACGTTGCTTACAACCATAAATCCCACGGCGATCTTAATCTTTCCGGTGAACAGATATAAGGTTGAAAAATCCAGGATCATAATGACCACCCGGTAGGTCACCGTCTTGGCAAGCGATCTCGACAGGGTTTCCTGGGCCTGATGCGAATCGGTAGAAAGTCGTTCCATTCTCGCCCCTACGTCTGCAAAGCCTTTCTCGGCTTCGATTTCCAGAACCATTTCGATCGCCGCGCAGCCGGCCAAAGACCCACCACGACTGGCTATGCCTTCTTGGGCAGGCGCACGATCTCGACCGAACATGGGGCATAGCGCGCGACCGCTTCGGAAACACTTCCCAGGACCAGGTGGGCCACGCCCTTGCGGCCGTGCGAGCCCACCAGGATCAAATCAGCTCCCCACTCGGTGGCACAATCGAGGATCACTTTCCTGGCGTCCCCCTCTCGCACCGATGTGCTGGTCACAAACCCCGCCGCGCCAAGACGTTCAGCGGCGTGCGCCACCAACTGGCGAGCCGTACTGATTTCACTCTCTATGATGGATTCAAGTTTATGCGCGCTATACATCGCTTCCTCCCCGCCCCGGGGAAAGGGACTGGGCATGAAGTTGTTCCAATCCACCACGTGCAGAACAAATACCTGCGTGTCATTCGGGCGAAACTGCGAGATCACGGCCTGGATACCAGCATCGGCGAATTGCGAATCTTCAATTGCAAGCAGGACCTTCATGGCGTCGCTTTCTCGTTTACCTCGCGCCGGCGGGCACTCGGCACTTCGACATCTTCCGATTCCAGGTTTGCGCCTCGAAATATTACCAGTTCGCGCGCTGCCGGCGCTTTTCGCCATTGCGCCTGCTGGCTGAGATTACGGCCGGGCAATTCACTCGATATTCAAGCAATTTTCATCAGCCGTTAACAATTGGCCGCTACCATCCCTGACTTGTTCTCACTCTGGTTCTGGAGCGTTCTCGTTGGGGCTCCTGAAATGAGTGCATCTTGCTGTCTCTACGGAGGAAAAATGAAGAAAGGCATGGCTTTCGCCTTGTCAGTTGCGCTCGCTACCGGTGCATTTGCGGCTCCGGCCCCACAGAGTACCCCTGCGGCGACCACAAAAAGCACAAAAAAGAAGGCCGCCAGTGTGTCTAGTGCGGACGTGGCGCGCCGCCTGGATGAAATGCAGCAGGCAATCGGCGCGCAGCAACAACAAATTCAGCAACTCATGCAGCAGCTGCAGAACCGCGACGCGGAGATCCAACAACTGCAACAGCAGTCGAGCCAGGCGCAAACTGCAGCCGGCCAGGCTGAGCAGAAGGCCGACACTGCACTTTCGCAAACCGCGGCGCAGCAACAGGTCGTCTCCTCCACCCACAGCGAGGTTACTGACCTGAAAGACAACCTGACTAACACAGCGCTAGCCCTTCAGGAAACGCAAAAGTCCATCTCCGAGAGCCCGATCGCGATTCGTTACAAAGGGGTCAGCATAACCCCGGTGGGCTTCATAGCGGCAGAAACGGTGACCCGCCAACGGGCCGACGAATCCGACATCAACACCCCGTTTAATAGCATTCCCTACCCGGGGAACGCCCTGGCTCATATCGGCGAGAATGCTTTCACGGCTCGTCAGTCCCGGGTTGGCCTGCTGGGCGAGAGCAAAGTCGGCAATACCAAATTGACCGGATACTGGGAAGCTGATTTCCTCGGCACCGGTGTAACTTCCAACAACCGGCAGAGCAATAGCTACGTACTTCGCCAACGGGTTCTTTACGGACAAGCAGCATTTCAGAGTGGCTGGATCATTACCGGCGGTCAGCAGTGGTCTTTGTCGACGGAAACCAGAAAGGGAATTACAAATCGCCAGGAAGTACTTCCGTACACCATTGATCCGCAGTATCAAGTGGGCTTCAACTGGGCGCGGCAGTACGGCTTCCGGGTGGTCAAAGACTTCGGCAAGTTTGCTTTTGGCCTTTCCGTAGAAGGACCGCAGGCAACCATCGGTGGCAGGGGATTTTCTCTGGCTACAACAACGACTGTAGGGAGTGCTTCAGTTGCCACCACCGGCAATGCCTTCGTCTTTGGTCCGGGGAGCGGCGGCGGTCTGTATAACTTCAGCGACACGACCGGTTACTCCTTCAACAAAACGCCAGACTTCATCGTCAAGGCGACCGCGGATCCCGGGTTCGGCCATTACGAAGTGTTTGGCATTGTCAGTACGTTTCGTAACCGGGTTTATCCTTGCGGCGTAGTGGGCACGAATGCCAAGGATACAGCTCCCCCGGCTACCCCCACGACACTTCCTTGCCCGGTGAACGGTTCAACTGCGCCGAGTTCAATCGGGGCGTTTGAAGATACACGAGTGGGTGGTGGTATCGGAGCCAGCCTGCGCGTTCCTGTGTTAACGAAGAAGTTGGAGTTCGCCCTCCAGGGCGCCGGGGGAGACGGCATTGGCCGTTACGGGTCAGCACAGATTGCTGATTTAACCCTCCGCCCCGACGGTACCCAGGCATTGATCCGCTCGGCTCACGGCTACGGCGGGTTCGAGTACAGCCCAACCCCGAAGCTGCAACTCTATGCTTACTATGGCGGAGAGTACGGATGGCGCACGGCATATAAGGGGTACAACAGCATTTCCATCACCAAGACGCCGGCGATTCCGGCAACGGCCACGACTGTTGCCATTCCTGCCACGATCACAACCGCGTTCAAGCTGAATCAGATCGGTGGATACGGTTCGCCATTCGCTAATAACACGGGTTGCAGCACGGAAAATCCGCCGTCCAATCAGCTTACTCCGTCCGGCGGCGGTTCCTGTGCGGGCGACACTCGCGTCATCATGGAGGGAACCGTCGGGTTCTGGCATAGGTTCTACCAAGGCCCCAAAGGCGGGCTCCGCTGGGGACTTCAGTATTCCTACTTTACCCGCGAGGGCTGGTCCGGAAATAACGGCACAAAAATCAGCTTTTCGCCCAAGGCCGTGAACAATATGGTGTGGACCTCGTTCCGCTACTACCTGCCGTAGGCCGCAGCGTCTCCGGCGTGGCTCACCACGCCGGAGACCGCATTTCTTAACGCCGAACGAAGGATCAGAACGCGTAACTTGACCGTACCAAAGGGGTACGCAAAAAGGGTTATGCAAATGGAAGATGCTGACGTTTCGCTATCTGAATTGCTGGGCCGCTCCATCAAGGACTTCGAAAAAATCGAGGACAATCCGAAGACTTTGACTTTCGTTGCCCGGCGGTTGGGCAACATCGTCAAGCACATGAAGGACCTCTGCGAAGATCTGCAACCCCGTGGAGGACACGGCGGAAACTGGCGCAGCGCCCACAACAACGAACGATCGCCGCAGCGGACCGATTCGTTCCGCTGACCGGTAGTTCTATTGCTTCCTCCCAAATATTGCCGGCGCTGCGAGTCCGGCCGATTTTCTGACCTTGAGTCGCACACTGCGATTACTGCGATCCCGCCCGCTCCGCGCCCAGGCCGGTGTTAGAGCGCACCAGCAGTTCATTGAATTTGTGCTCCGAGCCTGGTTCGTGGCTGAGCAGCGTGCCTAGTAGCGCTCCCAGGAATCCGAGCGGGATGCTAAGTATGCCGGGGTTCTCCAGCGGAAACCATGCTTTCGCCTGAATCAGGTGGCGGGCCGTGCCGGTCACGGTCGGGGGATCAACCGCCATCAGGCTGGGACCTACCAGGATGAGCCCAATCGAAGCCAGCAGGCCAACCGCCAGGCCAGCCACCGCTCCGGTTGTGTTGAATCTGCGCCAGAAGATGGAAAGAACAATCACCGGCAGGTTGGCGGAAGCCGCGACCGCGAATGCCAGCGCTACCAGAAAGGCCACGTTCGCAGACGGGCCCAGCACGATCGCAATCGCGATCGCAACCGCACCCACGACGAAGGCCGAAATCCGCGCCACCAGCACTTCTTCTCCTGGCTTGCGCTCCACCCCGCGATGGATCACATTGGTCCAGAAGTCATGCGCGAAGGAAGTGGAAGCGCTGATGGTAAGCCCTGCCACCACCGCCAGGATGGTCGCAAATGCAATGGCGGAAATGAACGCAAAGAAAATGTTCCCGGCCAGCGCCTGCGCCAGCAAGGGAGCGCTCATGTTGGTGCCACCGTGGGTCGAGATGAAGTCGCGGCCCACGATGGTGGCAGCGCCGAAGCCGAGGAAAGTGGTCATGATGTAGAAACTGCCGATCAGGACCATGGCCCAGACCACGCTCTGGCGCGCGGTCCTGGCGTCGGGCACAGTGTAGAAGCGAACCAGGATGTGCGGAAGACCGGCGGTGCCGAAGATCAGGGCCAGCCCTAAAGAAATGAGCTCAAGCGCGCCGTAAGGTGGTCGGTAGCGCAGGCCGGGCTGGAGGAAGTCTTTGACCACCTCTTGTCCTTTCTCGTGATAGGTAACGTGGCCGATGGCGTTAAAGAAATCGCTCAGACTGAAGTGGAAGTGCGCCAGAACCAGGATGCTGAGCAGGATGGTGCCGCCCATCAGCAAGATCGCCTTGATGATCTGCACCCAGGTGGTGGCAAGCATCCCCCCGAACACCACGTAACCGATCATCAGAATGCCCACCCCGATGACCGCGGTGTGATAGCTGATTCCGGAATCTTTCAGCAAGAGCGCGACCAAGGCACCGGCGCCGACCATTTGCGCGATCATATAAAAGGTGCTGACCGTCAGCGTGCTGATGGAAGCCATGGCGCGCACCGGGCGGGGATTGAGCCGGTAGGCGAGGACGTCGGCCATGGTGTAGCGGCCGGCATTGCGCAATGGTTCTGCGACCACCAGAAGAACGGTGAGATAGGCGACCAGCCATCCCACCGAGAACATGAAGCCGTCGTATCCCTGAAAAGCGATGATGCCGGCGATGCCCAGGAAGGAAGCGGCGCTCATATAGTCGCCGGCGACCGCGATGCCATTCTGCCAACCGGTTACGCGCCGGCTGGCGGCGAAGTAAGCGCTGCTGCCCGCCGACCGCTTTGAGGCCCAGTACGTAATCCCGACCGTAATCGCGATGAAGATCAGGAACATCACCAGGGGAGTCGACATTTAACGGACCTCCGGCTGGTTTGGTGAACGCTTTTCTGCCTGCTTGATGATGTCCTCTGCCAGCTTGTCGAAGTTATTGGCTGCTCTTACGTACAGCCAAGCCACGGTCCATGCCATGAAGAATTGCGAAAGTGCGAACAGGTAGGCAAGGTTCACCACGCCAATGACTCTGGTCTCCATGAATCGCGGGGCGTATCCCACGAGAATCGGCAGCAGGAAGTAATAACCGAGGAAGAACACGAAGGCTGGAATGATGAACATTCTCTTGGTGGCCATGAGGTCTTTGAATTCCCGCGTCTCGGCGATGCGGTCCCATTCGGTTTTGTCGGCCTCGTAGCGCTCGACGGATTCGCTCATATCCTTCTCCCCTTTGTAAGGACGGCACACGCAAGGCTGCGGCGCGGCGTCTCAAAACTAAGGATGTGCCCAGTGTCGGAACTGAAATACACGCGGAATCTACGCCCACCGGTCCCGGGGGCGTAAACGCTTGCGGAGAGCCTACACACCAAATTGCCGCAAAGCAATTGGTGTAAACCCGTGAAAGTTCGGGAGCGTGAATGCCCTCTTTAACAATACTTGCAACCCCACACGCGCCCATCAGACCGCGTTAGCGCACACTCCATGGTGCAGATATTCGGCGGCCTTTTCCGCGCCTGCCGGGGAAGCCGGCTGCAGTGGAGAAGTGTTGCATCTCAGCGGCAAGTATTTTCCCGCCCGCACCAGCAGGAGTCTCCGGCTCATTCGCAGCAACCGGCGTACGCCGCGAAAAGGTCAGGCGGCAAGCCATTTTGATCTTCTAATCGAATCAGCTACTTCCGGGAACCGGGCTTGAACGAATGGCTGCCGGACGGCGCGATCCGCCCGCAGTCCCTCAAAAAAGGGGCCAACAGTCTTTACAACTTCTCACTCCTCGTTCTTCCACAACCCCCGGCAGACCTCCAGGAGACGAGCGGCTTTGCCGGTAGAAGCCAATTGAGTAGTTTATTCTCTGTTCATAAAAGGGTTTATGTCATACATTACGTAATCGCTGAAATCCCGCACTGGACAAGGGAAAAGCGGGATTGCGACATTCAACAAATTGATTTGACTTCGGTGAGGATGATGTACAAAATGTGCCAACCACTCTAGCAGAGGGCCAGCCGGCCTTTCCCCCCCGCTGGATAAGCATGAGTTTGCCAGATCGCTTTGGGGAGTTATTGTGTGAACGTAGCAACCTCTCAACGAATAACTGTGCTTGTGGCAGACGCCAACCTGATGGCGTGTCGCTTACTCGCGGGCCTGCTTGAACGGCAGCGCGATTTTGAAGTGGCGGCCTGCACTTCCGACCAGGAATCCCTGCTGCGTTCGGCGCGGCAAGCACCGGTCGACGTGGCTCTCATTGCCGCGGAGTGGGGCGATGGCCGCCTGGCGGGATTGACCATGGCGCAAAGAATGCGCGAAGCCAATCCCGATTGCGCCATCGTGCTGTTGCTGGATGAAACCAGCCCCCAGCTTATCGTCGAAGCGATGCGCTCGGGCGCCCGGGGAGTTTTTTTCCGTTCAGAGTTTGAATCGGCGGCGCTGTGCAAGTGTGTCCGCCGGGTGTACGAGGGCCAGATCTGGCTCAAGAGCAAAGACGTGAAACATCTGGTGGACGCCCTGGGCCAGCCCCGTTGCTTGCAGGTGCTGGATGCGGGAGGCGTGAACCTGCTCACCAATCGCGAACAGGACGTGATGCGCCTGGTCGCCGAAGGTCTGGGAAATCGCGAAATCGCGCAACAACTGAACCTCAGCCAGCACACGGTCAAGAACTATCTGTTTCACATCTTCGACAAGCTGGGAGTTTCGAACCGGGTTGAGCTTGTGCTGTACGCTACGACCATCGCGAAGAAGTTAGAGGCGCTATCTCCCACCAAGGCCGATGCCGTCGCCGTCGGCTCAGGACATCGCAGCAAAATAGCTTAGCCCGCGGCGATGATCGCCGATCGGCGGCATCCGGGGGCGGCACAGAGAGTGCTGCCGTCATCGTCATTTTCTATTTGGAGTCATCCGGAAGAGGCGGGAGTTAAACGCCGTCGCGACCGGGAGTGGGTCGTCCGATGCTCACTGCCGCCGCGCGAACATCCCTTGATACACCGCTTCCACCTTGCGGGCTTTATGCTCGATGGTGAAGTGGTCACGAACTCTTTCCCGGCCGCGAGCCCCCATGTCGGCGGCCAGCGCGGGATCGGCAAGCATTCGTCTGATCGCATCCGCCATGGCTTGAACATCTCCCATGGGCACCAGAATTCCGGTCTTGCCGTCTTCGACAATTTCGGGGACACCGCCGCCGTCAGTCGCGATGACGGGCTTTCCCGCAGCCATGCCCTCGATGATCACCTGGCCGAACGGTTCTCCGGTGGTGGACGCGTGCACGATCAGGTCCATGTCGGCGATCATGTTCTGGACGTCCTTGCGGAAGCCGGTAAACGTAACCAGATTCGATATGCCAAGATCTTCCGTCAGCGAGCGCACCTTCCGGTCATATTCTGCCTCGCCAAACAAAGCCGATCCCACAATGAAAAAGCGGGCCTCGGGAAAGTTCTGGCATACCCGGGCCGCAGCCTGCAGAAAAATGTGCTGGCCCTTCCAGGGCGAGATCCTGCCGATGAGGCCGATGCGAACCTGGCCGTTGCGGGCCGCGGTCCGGCTGGCTGGAAATGGCCAGGGCGTCCCATCATGCACCACGGCGCTCCGCTTTTTCCCGCGCTCACCGGAATCGGGGCCGGAATTGCCCGACGGCGCGTTGGGGTACAAAGACCGCAGGGTCGCCGCGGAATTGGTGATCACGAACTGAGGGACCCAGCGCGACAGCAAGCGGAACATCCGCACCACGGAACGGGGAAGATAGTCTTCGTCAATGCGATCGCGGACGTGCCATATGACCGGACGCCGTGCCAGCCGCCCCGCGATTCCGCCGATCACATCCGCCTTCAGCGAATTGGTGTGGACCACGTCCACGTTGCTGCGGCGAATAAATCGGGCCAGCCTCCAGATATACGCCACGCCTCCGAGCGTCGCTCGAAGACGAAACAGTGAACCGATGCCCAGGGAATCTTTCTTCGCGCCCGCAACCGCCACCGGCAGAGGCAAGACATGGGTATCGGCGAAGGGAGTCATCTGTTCTACGATTGGGCCGAAGCCGCCGAAGACGACGACCGGCGTTACCTTGCGCGTATCCAGGCTGCGCACCAGATTCAACATCGCAATTTCGGCTCCGCTCTGGGCCGCGGTATGGTCGAAAAACAGGACGCGAACCGGGGAAGACGAAATCTCCTCCGCCCGATGCACAACTTCCAGAGCAGCCACGGGCTGTTGGCCGGGAAGTCGTACCGCCGCTCTTCTGGCAACCTGACTTTGAGTGGGCATGATCCTGAATTGCTCCCCAACAAGGCGAAGAAGTTGGTCTCGCTCTTTGGCGCCTAATCATGCCTTCCGACAAACATATCGTCAAGAGAGAGATAACTACTCCTAACCGCCTTCTCTGCTCATTCTCTGCGGGCAAGCGCGAGACGCTCACATTCTTCTCTGGCGGCCGCGGGCGGCAGCGGAGTTTGGCCGGCCTGATTTTCACTCCTTCTCGCTTACAAAAGTAAGGCTCACTTTCTATCTCTTGTGCGTGGCCCGGATGGTGCGTACTTTTCACACTTCGGTCGTAGTGTGGACCATCAATGTCAACGGACGTGGCTATGCCGATTGCGAGTGCACAAAAAGCAAGCCTGAGGAGAGCCAAGCGCTATCCCATGAACGCCGCTGTCACTTTCTGCTGGGACCCAGGAGACGGGGCCTTGCAAGAGGGCCGAGGCACAACCGTCGACATTAGCAGCTGCGGCGTCTTCGTCATCAGCGACGTGCTGCCGCGCGCCGGCGGCCGGTTGGAGCTCGAAATCGATTTGCGGCCAACCGGTCGAGACTCCAGGCTGGTGCGCTTTCACGGCGAAGGCAAAGTTGTGCGCACCATCAACCAGGGTTCGGAATCGGGTTTTGCCGCTGAGGTCCTGTTTCAGACCGAAGGCCTTGACAGTCCGGTTTTCGAGTACGGGGGCGCAATTCAGTAGTTTTTTGGAGAAGGAGTCGATCTATGCTCCGCAAGCTTTACGTTCTCACCTTATCGGCGTTAGCCATGCTGGCGTGCCTGCCCTCGCAGGCTCAGAACCCTGCGGGAGATCCTCCCTCAAGTACCGCAAAGGCTGATTCAACGGAGCGCCCCGAGTTTCATGAGAGAAATCCCCGGTATGTCTTGCGGACCAGCGACAGCTTTGACATCACCTTCACTTTCTCTCCCGAGTTTAACCAGACCGTGGTGGTTGAGCCCGATGGCTTTGTGACTTTTCGCGGCGCCGGCAGCGCGCACGTTGCCGGTCTGACCCTGCCTGAGCTCACGGAGACGATCAAAAAAGCGTACGCCGGCATTCTCCACGATCCGCTGGTGACCGTGTCCCTCAGGGACTTCGAAAAACCTTACTTCATCGCAGCCGGCCAGGTTGCGAAGCCGGGTAAATACGATCTTCGCGGTGATCTCTCCCTGACGGAGGCGGTCAATATTGCCGGCGGCTTCACCGAGTCTTCCAAACATTCCCAGGTCTTGTTGTTTCGGCATGTGGGGAACAACAAGGTGCAGGCGCAGATCTTCGACGTCAAGAAGATGCTGGCCTCGCGCGATTTAGCGGAAGATCCGCGACTGATGCCGGGCGACATGCTGTTTGTCCCGCAGAACGCGATCTCCAAGATTCGCAAGTACCTGCCCACCAGCAGCATGGGCCTTTATGCCAATCCACTCACGCCGTAAGAGGTAAGAGGTAACTGATATGAGATTTGACACCAGTCTGGACCGGCCACTGATAGCGCCGACACCGCGCGACCTGTTCGCCGTCATCTTTCGGCAGCAGCGGGTCGTTCTCGTCTCGTTCATCGTGGTCCTGCTGGGAATGAGTCTTTCATGGTTGCTCACGCCGCGATATCGGGCGCACATGAAGATCCTCGTCCGCCGCGAACGCCTGGATCCCGTCGTGTCGTCCGAGGCCAACGTCACCCAAAACAAGCCGGAGGAGATGAGCGAAGAAGAGCTGAATTCTGAGGTCGAGCTGCTGAACAGCCAGGAGCTGCTGCGAAAAGTGGTCCTGGCCACAGGGCTGCTCAACACGCAACCCACCGCTGCCGGATCCAGCGCCGCTCCCAACGAAGTGGATATCGCGAGAGCCACAGAGCGTTTGCGTTCCCGGCTCAGCGTCGAGCCTTTACACAAGACCAATATTATCTCGGTCGCGTTTGACGCGTCCGACCCCGAATTAGCGGCGCGAGTGCTGAAGAGCCTGGCCGGCCTCTACGTGGAGAAGCATCTCGAGGTCCATCGCCCAACCGGCGAATTCAAGTTCTTCGATCAGCAGACGGAGCGCTATCGCGCCGGCCTCATGGACGCAGAAACCCGCCTGGAATCGTTCGCCAAGCAACGCGGAATCGTGGCCCCGGACCAGGAGCGTGATCTGGCGGTTGAGAAGATGTCCGAGTTCAAGGCGAATTATGAGCAGACCCAGGCGCAGATTGCCGAAACCGAGCAGCGCATTCGAATGCTTCAGGCGCAGGATTCCTCGCTGCCGCCGCGCCAGCTTTCGCAGGTTCGGACCTCCGATAACCCCCAGCTGATGCAGCAGCTGAAATCCACGCTCCTGACCCTCGACCTCAAGCGCACGGAACTTATGAGCAAGTACGATCCCTCCTACCGCCCGGTGCAGGAGGTCGACAAGCAGATCGCGGACACACAGGCCGCGATCGCGAAAGAGGAAAGTACTCCGATCCGGGAGGAGACCAGCTCGGAGAATCCAGCCCACGAGTGGGTGGCCGTGGAACTGGCGAAGGCGCAAACCGAACTGGTGGGCCTGAAGGCCAAGGCCGCCGCCAACGACGCCTCGTTGAGCCAGTATCGCGCCAGCGCCGGCAGGCTCCGCGACGCTTCGATTGCCCAGCAGGATTTGCTGCGCGCGAAAAAAACCCAGGAAGACAATTACCTGCTCTATCTCCACAAGTCGGAGCAAGCCCGCATCAGTGATGCGCTCGACCAGCGCGGCTTTCTCAACGTCGCCATTGCAGAACAGCCGACCGTGCCCGCTCTTCCCGCGCGTTCCTCGCTGCTTTACGGCCTGCTCAGCCTTTTCCTGGCGGGTGCGGGGAGCCTGGGTCTGGCGATGGTTACAGACTTCTTCAGTAGGTCCTTCCGGACGCCCGATGAAGTGATGGCTTACCTGGGTGCTCCGGTTTTGGCGGCGATTCCCAGGAACTCGCTATTAAGGAGCTGAGCATGAGCAAGAACGTCGAAGCGTTGTACAGAATGCGCGCCCTGGTGGCCGAAACTCCGGCTCCGGTCGAGGTCCCGGTCGAAGCCGCAGTGCCAATTCCAGTTCCGCTTTCTGTCCCCACGCTTCTGGATAACAATCGTTTTCAGATATCGGGACCCAAGTTCAGCAGCCCCCCGCACTCGGAGATTCTGAAACTGGTTCACGTGCTTTTCCTCTCCTCCGCGAACGCTCCGCATCACGTGATGTTCTGCGGCGTCGATACCGAGGAAGGCAGCGGTCTGGTCTGTGCTTCCGCCGCCCGGGCGCTGGCCAGCGAGGTTTCGAGCCGGGTCTGCCTGGTGGATGCCAAGGGCCTGGGACCCTCGCTGCAGCGTTCGTTGCACCCGGATGAATCCGCCCCCGCGTCTTCCACTTCCCTGGTGCAGCACAATTCAGTGGCCCGGCAGATCGACCGGAACCTGTGGCTGGTTTCGGCTAAGCAACTGAGCTCGGTCGGAGTCTCGAATGGCGGCGCGGAGCAGATGTGTTCCCGCCTTCTGGATTTGAGGAAGGAATTTGGATATTTGCTGGTCGACGCCCCGCCTCTCGGCGTTGACATTATTGCCTCGGTGCTGGGCCAGGTCACGGATGGAGTCGTGCTGGTCCTGGAAGCCCATGCTACCCGCCGGGCAACCGCACGGAGAGCGAAGGAGACCCTGGAGGCAGCCAACGTTCCGTTGCTGGGAACGGTGCTGAACAATCGAACCTTTCCGATCCCGGAGAAACTTTACCGCAGGCTATAAAACGAATGAGCCCCGATCGTATCCGCATCAGTGACCAGAATTCGAACGCCGGAGCCGGGATTGTGACCCAGGCGAACGGAGTGTTGCCGTGACCTTGTAGAAACGTTCAATGATTATGGAGCAAATGTCCCCCCACATATTGCTCTGCTGTGACCGTCGATGGAACCCGTAAATTCACAGATCCACCGGTTTCGGTGGGAGATCGCGGCCCGTCAGGCTCGCGGTTTCTGGGAAATCCGTTGACCGTGGCGGGGATGACTTTACGCCCGCGAGGAGTACCCGGAAATTTATGCCGACAGGCGTGAGCGCGCAACTTCAACCGGCGGTTTCGGCGGCAGCGGTGCGGCCGAAAGTGCTTCAGGTTCTCGAGGCCACGGGCGCCGGCACGGCCTGCTATGTCTCGGACCTGCTGCTGAATATCGATACTGCGGCTTTCGATCTTTCCTTTGCGTATTCGCCGGTCCGCTCCGATCCGCGCTTTCTAAAGGACCTTCAGCACATCGCAACCCGCGGAGTCCAGCTGTATGAAATACCGATGCAGCGAAACATCCGTCCCTTGCAGGACGCGAAGGCGTTGCGTGACCTTTATCGTCTGATTAAGGAGCAGGAATTCGACATCGTTCATGGCCACAGCTCGAAGGCGGGTTTCCTGGCGCGTTTAGCGGCCAAGCTGGCTGATCCTGGCATCGTCACCGTTTATTCTCCGCATGCGATATCGATCCCGGCTCACCCGAAGTATTGGTACCTGGAGCGTTTCGCCGGGCTGCTGACCAATGCCGTCCTCGGAGTGAGCCGGTCAGAACGCGACGAACTGGAAACTTATCAGCTGGTGCCGCGCTCCAAACTTCGCTACGCGACCGCGGGCATCGATGTCGAAGCCTATGTCGGCTCATTCGGCGGCTGCGATCTTCGGCGGCAGATCGGCGTACCGGACGGTAGCATCCTCATCGGTTCGGCGGGACGCGTCACTTCCCAGAAGGATCCAGCCACCTTTCTCAACGCAGCCGCCAAAAC
>Ga0187822_10000047_pt1 | contig 18492 bp, 18 predicted proteins | sample NC_wetland_sal_i_18_FD_132967 | JGI IMG/M metagenome (GOLD analysis project Ga0187822, IMG submission 132967) | Wetland sediment microbial communities from Neuse River Estuary, North Carolina, USA - SourceSoil_2 | ecosystem: Environmental > Aquatic > Freshwater > Wetlands > Sediment | place...
CAATGCAGAGGCCGAGATTAATCTTGGCGAAGGATCGGACGGTGACGGTCATGGAGCGATGATTTTAACCACAGAGGACACGGGGGACCCAGAGGTTTGACGTTTCAGGAAGCTCTATCCGTATGATCCGTGTAAATCCGTGGCGAGGGTTACGTCCGTCTTTTGTAGTGAATCGCAAACTCAAACCCCGGATTCGCCGGAAATAGCTCCGCCACTTTTTTCAAGCGCTCTGCCATCTGCGATGGCGCCAGCAGGGGGTAGTCGCGCTCCCGCAGATCGTAGTAATCGACATCGATGAACAGCGACAGCAGATAAATGGAGATGGCGTCGGAAAAACTGGCGGCGAAATATTCGTTTTTATACTTCTCCGCATCCGGCCCGCCTTCAGCCGCCAGCTTGCGCGATTCCCAGGCATCCAGCGAGGTTTCGCCGCGGGCCTTGTTCTGCACCTGCTTCCACACCAGGTCCGCAAAGGCCTGCGAGACACCGGCCCGCTCCACTACGGCGTGGCCCACATTGATGTAGAACTCGAAAGCCACCGAGAACTTGTCGTCCATCAGGCGGGTGGAAATGAATACGCACTGCGAATCGCCGAGTTCGAGATTGCGATGGCAGACGGCGTTGTCGCTCAGCGCCACATCGTAGCGGTCTGCGATCACCGTCTCGTCGCCCTGGTTTACGGTCAACGGGACAAAGTAGTAGGCCTTGCGCCGCAGCGCGGCCGCGGCAGCGTCGGGCACCGCGGACACCATGCGCTCCAGGTCGGCTTCCGGCACCGTAATCTCTCCCGAAGCGGCGTAACAGATTCCATTCGGAGCTTGCGAGACGGGGGTCAGGCGGACGACCTCCGCCGGGGGACGCGTAATCGGCGGCGCGGCTTGCGGCATGAGTTGTATTCTAGCGCACTGCGCCCAAGGCCAAGCCATCGGCTGTCAGCTCTCAGCCACCCGTGCCTGCCAACAGCCGAAACTCGGAGCCGTTACAATCGAGGACGAATGTCTCCCGCCCAGGCGCCTTCCGCATGGCTTCGATGGTTGCTCATACTGCTGCGCGTGTTGTTGGTGACGTTTCTGTTGGCCCTGCTTGCGTTCGCGGTGTGTTTATTGCTGGGAATCGTCGGGCTGGTGATCAGCGCCGGGGTGCGAGGCGTCCATCCCAACATGACGATTGCGTACCGCCAGGTCGCCTTCCCCGCGGCCGTTATAGCGGGGGCGGCGGCTCTGGTAGCCGCGATTGTCATCGAGGTCCGGCACAGCCGCCGAAGGCGAATCGAGACGCTCTAAGCACTACGAACCACGTGGGGACAGCCGCCCTGGGCTGTCCCGGCGGAGCGCAGTTCCGCAGATGCTTGAGTCAAAATGCAAAACAAAATCTGGGCGAGCGCGCTCGCCCAGCACAGCCGGGGGCGGCTGTCCCCACGTGGGCAGTGGTAGCTTCAGCGGCTGGGATGCTAACGTAATCACTATGATCGTCGGCACCGGCATCGACATCGCGGAAGTCCCGCGCATCGCGCGCGCCCTGGCCCGCCATGGCGACCGGTTCCTGCACCGGGTGTTCACCGAAGGCGAGATCCGCTACTGCGATTCCAAGGCCAACCGCGTCGAACGTTTTGCCGCCCGCTTCGCCGCCAAGGAAGCCGGCATGAAAGCTCTCGGCACCGGCTGGAACCACGGCGTGCGCTGGCGCGACATTGAGGTTTCGCGCCAGCCCGGAGGCCGGCCTACCCTCACTTTCCACGGCAAGGCGGCCGAGTTTGCCGCGCGCCTGGGCGCGGTCCATGTCGCGCTTTCGCTTTCGCACACCGCCGAGCAGGCCATTGCGCAAGTGATTCTGGAGAGTTGAAGACCGGGAGTTGCGCCCATCATTCTGTTAGACTGGCCGCGTTCCCGGCAAACCTCTCTTGATGAGTGAGACTTCCCTCTGACCTCTGGCAACGCAGATCAAACCCCGAATCGCTCGATGCTTTTCGGCATGGCGCTCAGCAGCTTTGCCGCGCTGCTGCTCGAACTGGCGCTGACCCGGCTGTTTTCCGTGGTGCTGTTTTACCACTTCGCCTTCCTGGCCATTTCGATCGCCCTGCTGGGGCTCGGCGCCGGGGGTGTATTCGCGCACCTCCGCAAGAACCAGCTGGCTCGGTTCGAGACCCGCGCGCTGGTCTCTCGCCTGTGCTCGATCAACGCTCTGATTGTGCCGGTGGTGCTGGTGATCGTCCTGCACGTTCCGGTATCACTGAAAATTTCGACCACGAATTTCCTCCGACTTACCGCCATCTACCTGGCTTCGGCGGTTCCCTTTTTCATCACTGGACTGGAATTCTCCATCGTGTTTGCGCGCCAGGCCCGCCACGTTTCCCCCCTCTATGCCGCCGACCTGGCAGGCGGCGCGCTGGCGTGCCTGGCCATCGTCCCGCTGCTGAACTGGCTGGGCGGGCCCAACACCGTGTTTTTTGCCGCTGTGGGCATGGCCGCCGCCGCGATGGTGTGGGCTGCCGACCACAAGGCGCGGCGGGCGGGGGCCGCGCGGGCGCTCTTCGTGCTGCTTCTGATCGCCCTGAACTACTCCGGCAAACTCTTCGACATTGTCTACGCCAAGGGAGCGTTCCGGGATTCCGCATGGGTGGAGTTCGCGCGCTGGAATGCCATCTCGCGCGTCGAGGTAGATACGCAGGGCAAGGCCAAGGCGATCGTGATCGATGCCGACGCGTCCACCTACCTGATGAACGTCGATCCCAAACATTGGGAAGGCCCCTGGGAGACAAGTTTGATGTCGGCCCCGCCGGCCCTGGCCAATGTGCTGCGCCCGCGCGGGGATTACGCCATCATCGGTCCCGGCGGCGGCGTGGACGTATTGCGCGCCCTGGGCAACGGCAGCCCCAGCGTGACCGGGATCGAGATCAATCCCATTATTGCCAACACCATCATGCGCGGGCGTTACGCAGATTATACCTTTCATCTCTACCAGCAGCCCGAAGTGCACATCCACGTCACCGATGGCCGGTCGTTTGTTAGAAACGCAAAACAACAGTTTGACGTGGTACAGATGACGCTGGTGGATACCTGGGCCTCCACTGCGGCAGGCGCTTTTGCCCTGAGCGAAAACAGCCTGTACACGGTCGAGGCCTTCCGCGAATACTTCGAGCACCTGAAGCCGGATGGAATCATCGCCATCACGCGCTGGGAGTTTCAACAGCCCCGCGAGGCCTTGCGGGTGGTTTCGGTGGCAACCCAGGCGCTTCATGAGATGGGAGTGGCCAACCCCGCCCGCAACTTCATCGTGGTTTCCGAAGGACATCTCGACGCCGATGGAATTCCGGTCGTCGTCCTGGCCAAACGCACCGCCTTTATCGCGGAGGAAATCAGCCGGGTGCGGGAGCACCTGGCGGCGCATCCCAAATTGTTTCTGCTGTACGCTCCGTCCGATTCAGCATTGAGCGCGATCAGTGCCCCGGCCCAGCATTATTCCGCCAGCGCCGATTCCTTTACCCAGCTCATCCAGTCCAACGATCCGAAGCTTTTCGCGGCGCGGTATCCCTACGACGTGTCTCCGGTGACCGACAACGCCCCGTTTTTCTTCTTCACCCTGAAACTGGAACAGCTCCTGCACCCGCAATCTCTGCGCCAGGGGATCGACTGGAAAGTGAATCTGGGCGTGGCCGTGCTGGGCATGGTGCTCATCATCTCGCTTCTCGCCGTGCTGGCTTTCCTGGTTCTTCCCCTGGCCAGGGGAGCCCGCGGCCAGCAGCCGCGTCCGGTGCGCCTGCTCTACTTTATCGCCGTCGGCCTGGGATACATCCTGGTCGAGATCGCTTTCATCCAGCGCTTCGTCCTCTTTCTGGGACACCCGGTCTACGCATTGACCGTGGTTGTGTTCCTGCTTCTGCTGTCGAGCGGAGCGGGCAGCTTGGTTTCCAGATGGTGGCTGGCCGAAACCAGCCGCATTTGGCTGCCGCTGGTGCTGATTGCGGCCGCCCTGCTGCTCTATGTCGGCGTCCTGCCCGGCCTGCTGGGCCGCTTGGTGGGCTTGCCCTTCATGGCGAAACTGCTGGTCAGCGCAGGGCTGCTCGTTCCCCTGGGCTTCGCAATGGGCATGCCCTTTCCCACCGGTCTGCGCACCCTGGCCGGCCGCGGCCGGAGCAACTTACCTGCGCCGTCAGCGGACGAACCCAGCGCCAACCTGGTGGAATGGGCCTGGGCGATGAACGCGGCATCGAGCGTCCTGGGCTCGGTTCTGGCCATCATCATCGCCATTCAGTTCGGGTTGAATGTCACTTTGGCCGCCGGGGCGGCAGCCTACCTGATCGCGCTCGGACTGACCACCACCCTGCGCCCACAAATGTAGGCGCGAGCGTCCACGCTCGTGCTGCAGCGCAACGGAAGCGTCTTCCCGACGAGGGCTGCCGGCGCCGCAGCAAAACAGAAATGTCTCCCCAAAATCCAGGCCCGTGGCGCCGCCTCACGAGCGTGGGCGCTCGCGCCTGCATTTACCCCTGCGACACCGGCCAAGACGAAAACAACTTGTGGTCTGCTATGATTCTGGGCTAACGGCTGATTAACCTTAACGCTCGGGAGAATGCGTGCCTAGCCAGAAGCAGTTGAAGTGGTCTCAACTGAAGGTGGGGCTCACGGTACTGGCGGCCTCGGTCACGCTCGGCCTGCTGATTTTCCTCATGAGCGGCACGGGCGGCCTGTTCACTTCCAAAATTGAGCTGAAATCCTATTTTGACAACGCCAACGGCTTGCGCGAGGGCGCGCCGGTGCGCCTGGCCGGAGTTGACATCGGCAACGTGACGAAGATCCTGGTGGTGCGTGACCGCACCAAGCAACTCACACCCGTCGAAGTCACGATGAAAGTAAACACCCGCTACCTGTTTAATCTGCGCAAAGATTCGCTGACTTTGCTTTCCACCGCGGGCGTCCTCGGAGAAACTTATATCGACATCGACAGCTCTCAGTCCAAGGCGCCGCAAGTGCAGGATGGAGATGTGCTGCCCAGCCGCGAAGTGCCGGACTTTGGAGACATGGTGCGCTCCGGCCAGGGCACGCTGCAGAACATGGATGCGTTGTTGAAGCGGCTGGATCGTATCGTCGCCTTCGTCGAAAGCGGCCAGGGCTCGGTCGGCAAACTGCTATACGATCCCACTCTCTATGACCGGTTGAACGCAACCGTGAATCAGTTCCAGGGATTGGTGAACCAGGTTGCCCAGGGCAAGGGCACGCTGGGCAAGCTGTTTTCCAACGAGGAACTGTATCAGAAAGCCAACGCCACCGTGGACAAGTTGAACCAGGTCATCGATGACCTCAATGCTGGCAAAGGCAGCGCCGGGAAGTTCCTCAAGGATCCGGTGCTCTACGACAACGCCAACGCCACCATCGCCAACGTAAAAAAGCTTACGGATGACGTGAATGCCGGCAAGGGGCCCATCGGCATGCTGGCCAAAGACGAAGAATTTGCCCGCAAGCTGCGCAATACCATGGACAGGCTCTCCGCCATCTCCGATCGCCTGGAAGCCGGCGAAGGCTCAGCCGGCAAGCTGCTGCGCGATCCCTCGCTCTATAACAACGCCGATCAGATGCTGGTCGAGACTCGCGGCCTGATCAAATCGATCCGGGAAGATCCCAAGAAGTATCTGACCATCCGTTTCAAAGTTTTCTAATCGTCATGTAGACGCGAGCGCCTCGCTCGTGCAGGTCCGCCACGCACCACGTGGGGACAGCCGCCCTCGGCTGTCCGGTCGAGCCGGGCTCGACAAATTTTCTGTTAGGCGGAATAGCGGAGCTTTGCTCCGCCGGGCAGATGATGACCTCTGCCCCTGCGCGGTCGGTGATAGCTCCGGCACGAGCGCGGGCGCTCGCGCCTACATTGACCGGGTGGATTCCGCTTGTTCGTGAGCGTGGTAACTGGAACGCACCAGCGGTCCGGATTCGACGTGACGGAAGCCAAAGCGCAACGCTTCCTCTTTCAGATACTCGAATTCAGCCGGCGTGTAGAAACGGGAAATGGGAAGATGATCGCGGGAAGGCCGCAAGTATTGCCCGACGGTGAGAATGTCCACGCCGCGCGATCCCAGGTCGCGGAAGACTTCCACCAGTTCGTCCATGGCTTCGCCGAGGCCGACCATGACACCGGACTTGGTCACGGTCGCGGGCGAGAACGTCTTCGCGTTCTCCAGCAGACTCAGCGTGCGCTCGTAACGCGCGCCGGAGCGCACTGAGCGATAGAGTCGCGGAACTGTTTCCGTGTTGTGGTTCAGGACGTCGGGGCGCGCATCGAGCACGATCTTTAAAGCTTCGTCCAGACCCTGGAAATCCGGGATCAGGACTTCCACCCGGCAATCCGGCACCAGCTCGCGAATCTCCCGGATGGTCTCGGCGAAAACGCGCGCGCCGCCCAGGTTGTCGTCATCGCGATTGACACTGGTGACGACGGCATGCTTCAGGCCCAGGGTGGCGACGGCTTCCGCGACACGACGCGGCTCGTCCCACTCGATCGGCCCCGGCTTGCCCTTGGGCACGGCGCAAAATCCGCAACGCCGGGTGCAGATCTCGCCCAGCAGCATGAAAGTAGCGGTGCGATGGTTCCAGCACTCGCCGATATTCGGACACTGCGCTGACTCGCAAACCGTATGCAACCCCAAGCCGCGGGCCAGTTTCTTGAGATTGTGAAAGTTCTCGCCGACCGGGGCCTTGGCCCGCAGCCATTCCGGCTTGGGCTGCCGGACCGGTGGGCCGAGTTCGATCTGCACGAGTTGGGAGCTTGCGGCCATTGGTTGCTTTCGATTTTACATGCCGCGGGAGCAATTCCCCAAGACGCGCCGGCGTGGCGGGAACGTTACGCACCAGCCGCGAAGCGGCGTGAGACTAAAGCCCACGGCGCAAGCCGTGGGTAGAGTCGTTCAGCACGAGCCGGCTCCGAAGCAGCGAAAGAGAAGGGGCAAATCGAGGTCGGGCGCAACACTAGCTTCTGTTGGTTCAAATCCCTGAACAGAACACCTAATTCTCCAGATAGGCTTCGATCCAATCTTTGATCCGCAGGCGACGCTCATCCTTGGCATCGAAACGCACCCCAAACGTCTTGTCCGGCTTGCGCCAGCTGACCTGCGCCCGCACCCAGATGCGAGGCAACGTCAACAGAGCGAACGAAACCTCCAGCTGCATTCCAATCGAAACTTCCTCGGGGCTCTTGACCGACATCCCGCCCGTGCTGATCTCCTTGCTGGTGGCCGTGAAGCGCCGGTTGTCGGAGGTGACCATCGCGATTTCGGTAATGATCGGAATGCGGATATAGCGGCGGAATTCGTGCAGCACTAGCATCTGTGTGGCCCGCACCAGCTTGAGCGCGGCCTGGCGTTCCAGCGGTTCATGGAAAACCGCGTTGACGCCGTACTTGGAAAACTTCATCGCCTCCTGGGCGCTGCCTCCGAGCCCATAGAGCACCATGCGATGGTTCGACGCCGAAGTGCGCACCGATTCCATCACCGGCACGGCTTCGGGCGCCAGCTGCACCACGCAGGCTTCAAGCTTTTCCCGCTGCAGCCGTTCCGGCACATTCCCCGTCAGCACCACTGCCTCGATTCCGAACTGTTTGAAACAGTCCGCCAGCAGGGCCCGGGCGGGCTCCTTGATATCGATCAGGGCGACTCGGGCGGAAGCTTTTCTGCTGCGAGGAGGCGGCGCGAGAACTATTCCAGACGATTTTTGCATGGCCTTTAGGCAATGCCTCAGAACCCTATTCTGGCCCGTCCGGCGCCGCTTGGCAAAGGGATAGAAGGCCAATACGCAGGTACCAAGGTGCCATTACCCAAAATGGACTGACGGCACCAATAAGGACATCGCAAAGCCAACTTTTTGAGGAAGTTAGGCGAACAGGAGACAAAGAGAATCAGGAGAGCGCAGGCGCGAGCGCCGCATTATTACGCCGCCTTGGGGCTTAGTCGTTGCCCCTCCAGGAACCCAGGCCTTGCGCCCTGGACGACACTCTTGCGCCGCTTCGCGGCTGGTGGAATTCGGCTGCGGTCCGAGGGCCGAGGTCTGACGCCACCTAGCCCGCCATGGCCCCGCTGATCCTCGCATAAGTCGTCGCCAGGCTCTCCGGCAGCACCCTGGTTTCCCCCACCACCGTCATGAAATTCGCATCCGCCACCCAGCGCGGCAGCGCGTGCAGATGGATATGCCCCGCCACTCCCGCTCCGGCCGCCTTGCCGATATTCATCCCCAGGTTGATGCCGTCGGGCTGGTAAAGCTGGCGCAGCACGCGTTCCATCCGCTGGCCCAGATCCATCATCTCGTGGGCCGCTTCCACCGGCAGCTTCTGCAGTTCGTCCAGGTGGGCAAAGGGAACGATCATGACGTGTCCGGACGTGTACGGGTAAGCATTGAGGACTACGTAGTTGTACTGGCCACGATGGACTATGCCAGCTTTGGCGTCGTCCCCGGCCCGTGGCAGGTCGCAAAAGACACATCCGGAGGTCTTCTCGATGCCGGCCACGTAAGCATAGCGCCACGGCGTCCAAAGGTAGTCCATGGCAGGGCAGAGTAGCAGAAAGGCGCTTCTAGCTTCTAGCTATTGGCTCCTGGACTCGGGCTCCTGGGGTAGTTGCTCAGTTTGAAATCCCTCCAACTACCAGGGCGTCATCCTGACGGCCTTCCGGCTGTGAAGGATCTGGCGTGCAGCAGATGAGCCCACGCTGCCTTTGCTGCCGCCGCGCGCGAGATCCTTCGGGATTGAAGTCCCCCAGGATGACGCCGTTGTAAGGGGATGGTTCCGAATTGAGCCGCCACCGCTCCTGCCTAAGGCGCTTCTTAGCCCGTAGCCAGCAGCCAGGAGCCAGAAGCTGCTTTTGCCGTTTGACACTGTTCGGAAGCGGTTGCTACACTCGAAGTGTTCCCTTTGGACGCGGGTTTGCTTAGAGACGTCCGACCGCTGGGATTGTTCCAGTCCGTCCGCCAGGGCGGGCTCAACACAACCTTAGACTAACGCCAGCCGTCCGCTAATCACCCCGCATCCGTCCCCGCACCCATGTGCGCGGAAAACCCGAGAGAGGCCATCAACCTTGCCTGACGATAACAGCGCCCATAACCTGGATTCCTCGTCTTCGACCTCAGTCGCTGAGCGACCCGTGGAATCCCCGGAGGGCTCGACCTTAAACAGCGTCTCCCCCCAACCAACCCAGTCTGAAGCAACCGGCTCAACCCAGAATCTGGACGAAAAACAGCCCTCAGCCACCGAAGACTTCGCCTCCGCACTCGAGAGTTTCACCACCGAGACCGAAGAAGCCGCCCGCGAAGACAACGTCATCAAGGGCACGGTGCTGAAGATCACTGCCACGCATGTGGTAGTGGACATCGGCGCCAAATCTGAGGGCATGCTCCCCATCGCCGAAGTGATGGACGCTTCCGGTAAACCGCGCTTCCAGCCCGGCGACGAGATCGCCGTCATGCGCGACAAGGGCGAGACCGAGGAAGGGTACATCAACCTCTCCCACCAGAAGGCGCAGCGCTTGCGCGCATGGGATGAGATTGAGAAGGCGCACAACGAGAAGAAGCCGATCAAGGCGACCGTGATCGAGCGCATCAAGGGCGGTCTGACTGTCGATATCCTCGGCGCCCAGGCTTTCCTCCCCGGCTCCCAGGCCGACCTGCGCCCGCTGCGCAATCTGGACGTCCTCAAGGGCGAGACCATCGAAGTCGCGGTCATCAAGCTCAACAAGAAGCGCGGCAACATCGTCGTCTCGCGCAAGCAGCTGATGGAAGAGGAGCAGAACGAAAAGAAGTCCAAGACTCTCGAGCATCTGGAAGAAGGCACGATCCTCACCGGGGTGGTAAAAAATCTCACCGAGTACGGCGCTTTCGTCGATCTGGGCGGAATCGACGGTCTGCTGCACATCACGGACATGTCTTGGGGGCGCCTCACCCATCCCCGCGACCTGGTCAACGTGGGCGACCAGATCCAGGTAAAAGTCCTCAAGTTCGACAAAGACAAGCAGCGCGTCTCGCTGGGATTCAAGCAGCTCACCCCTGACCCCTGGCTCGACGCGTCGCATCGTTATCCCGTCGGCGCGCACGTCAGCGGACGCGTCATCAGCGTTACCGACTACGGCGCATTCGTGGAGCTCGAACAGGGCATTGAAGGCCTGGTTCACGTCAGCGAGATGACCTGGTCGAAGCGCATCAAGCATCCGTCGAAGCTGGTCAACGTTGGCGACCAGGTCGATTGCGTGGTGCTGAGCGTGAATCCGCAGGAGCGCCGCATTTCTCTGGGCATGCGTCAGCTGGCGGCCAATCCCTGGGACGCGCTGCATGACAAATATCCCGTCGGCGCCACCGTCGAAGGCCGGGTGCGCAACCTCACCGACTTCGGCGCATTCATCGAAATCGAGGAAGGCATCGATGGCCTGGTCCACGTCAGTAACCTGAGCTGGACCAAGCGGGTCAAACATCCCTCCGAGGTGCTGAAGAAGGGTGACCGGGTGAAAGCAGTTGTCCTCGCCATCGAACCGGACAAACGCCGGCTTTCGCTGGGCGTGAAACAACTCCAGCCCGACGTCTGGGAAACTTTCTTCGCACAGCATCACGTAGGCGACGTGCTGCACGGCAAAGTCCTGCGGGTAGCCACCTTCGGCGCTTTTGTGGAAATTGCCGAGGGCATCGAAGGCCTCTGCCACAACAGCGAAGCCGTGGATGCCAACGGCCAGCCTCTGACCCTCGAGCCGGGTGTCGAGCACGACTTCAAGATCATCAAGATGAATCCGGAAGAAAAGAAAGTCGGCTTGAGCATCAAGGCGGTCGGCGAGGAAGCTTCCCGCTCCGAAGTCGAGGCCTACAAGCAACCGGTATCAAGCACCGGCGGATCCACCATCGGCGAGTTGATGTCATGGAAGCGCGCCGGCGGCGACAACAACTAAGGACGCTGCTCCTCCGGCGTCTGGGAATTTCCTGAAGACCAGTTGACCTGGCGGCCAGCCATCCTCTGGCGCGTACAATGTTCGCGTGCCGGACCGAATTGCGCGCGCGCTGCAGACCTGGTGGGCGCTCGCTGTTTCCCTGGTCCTATGTGCCGGCTTGTGGTATTGGGCAGTGGTCATCTTCGCGCCGGCCAACACTGCTTCCGCGCAGCAGCGCCACCGGCCGATGGGCAACAATTCTGATTTGTACGCCCGCTGGTATGGCACGCGTGAACTCCTGCTTCATCATCGCGACCCCTACAGTCGCGATATTACGCGTGAAGTGCAGGCCGGTTTTTACGGCCGCCCCCTCGAATCGCAAAAGGCTTCCGATCCCACCGCTCAGGAAGGATTCAATTATCCCCTGTATACCGCTTTTCTTATGGCTCCCTTCGCCGGCCTCAGTTTCGCCACGGCCCAGGCGATTTTTCGCTGGCTTCTGATTTTGGCGGCCGCGGGCAGCGTGCCTCTATGGATGAAGGCCCTCGGCTTCCACCCACGGCTTCCGCTTGTGCTGGCCGGCATGGTGTTGACTGCAGGCGCTTATCCCTCGGTGATGGAGTTCTATCAGCAGAACCTGGCCGCGCTCGTCATCTTTCTTCTCGCGGCCGCCATGGCGTCCATTGCCTGCGGCTGGCTTACCCTTGCGGGCTTCTTGCTGGCCCTGTCGACTATCAAGCCGGAAATCGCGGGTCTGATGGTCTTATGGTCTCTGCTTTGGGCAGCCGGCAAATGGCGAAAACGCTACCTATTGATTGCCGGCTTCGGCGCGACCCTGGCCATGCTGATGGTCGCTGCCGAGATCGCCCTCCCTCACTGGTTGGGCAGGTTTCTCGGCGCCATTCGCGACTATCAGATTTCCGACGCCGATTTGCCCATCACGGAAATCCTTCTGCCACGCTTTGCCGGAAGGCTGGTCACCCTCAGCTTGATCTGCCTTTTGATGGTTCTGCTCTGGCGCTGGAGAGGAAGTGAAGCACGCTCGGAGACTTTCAATCTCGGCATCGCCTGGGCGGCCGCCGTGACCCTGGCTGTCTTACCCAAACTTGCGGCCTATAACCAGCTCTTGCTGATTCCGGCCTTAATGGTCCTGTTAGTCCGCTGGCAGGATATCTTGAACGGCGGCCTCATCACGCGATCATTGGCAAAGGCGGCCCTGGCTTCGCAGCTGTGGCAATGGATGGCCGCTCTGGGACTGGCAGTGTGCTCTCTTGCTATATCGCCCCGAATGGCGCGCCGCGCAGCCGAAGCTCCGCTGTACACATTACTGGCCTTGCCGCCGCTGCTCTTGGCGGCGGTCGCGTTGTTAACCGCTTCGCCCAGATTCGCTTCCGGAAATGTGCCGGATCCCGCGCCACGCCGAGAGGCGTAACCACTGAGGAAACGCAGGCCGTATCAGGACAAGCGCACTTCCACCAGCTTACGGTCTTCGTCCGAGACCTTGAAAAACTCCCGCGGCTGCAGCGCCATCAGGTTCGCCAGGAACACCTCGGGCAACTGCCGGATGCGGGTGTTGTAGGTATTTACGTCGTCGTTGAAAAACTCGCGCCGGTCAGCGATGCGCTCCTCCAGCTCCGAAATACGGTTCTGCAGCTTGAGAAAATTCTCGTTCGCTTTCAACTCCGGATAATTCTCCGCCACCGCGAACAGGCTGCGCAGCGCTCCGGTCATCATCAGGTCGGCCTGCGCCTTCTGCCCGATACTGGCGGCATTCATCGACGCCGCCCGCGCCTGGGTGACCGATTCGAGCGTTTCACGCTCGTGTTGCATGTAACCCTTGACGGTCTCCACCAGGTTGGGGATTTCATCGCGCCGCTGCTTGAGCAACACATCGATATTCGCCCAGGCGCGATCGTTGTCATTCCGCAGCCGGACCAGTTCGTTGTACATGATGATCAGGTACAGCAGAACCCCCGCCACCACGAAAAAGATCACCGCCCCCGCAACAATGCTGACGCCCATATATGTCTTTCTCCAACTCTGTCATCCTGAGCGAAGTTGGCCGCTTCGCTTGCGAAGCGGCCACGCAGTCGAAGGACCCCTATAAGCGAATTCAAGGCCGGTGAGCGGGCTTTTTCTTCAACCCGAACTCCGCCTAGTACATGTGCAAATGTCCCAGCAGCAACGCCAGGCAAAACACCGTCAGCGCCGCTCCGCCAAACACCATTCCCAGCGCCCGTTTACGCAACCCCTGCTGCACTTCCTGCTCCGGCTTCCAGGAAATAAGAAACGTCTTCTCGTTCTGTCCCCGGACAATCATGTTCCGGTCGTGAGCATCGCGCGCGCCGGGATTCTCCACGCACGTCCCGGTCACGTGATATTCCTGTCCCGGCAGAATCAGAGCCTCGCGCAGCCGGTAGCGCCCGCTCGCCATCGCCGACGACTGCGGCAGGGACAAGCCGCCCGTCTCCCGTATATGCTGCAAAAACATCTGCCGCTTCTGCTCTTTTTCGGGATCATCCAGCGGGTGCGACCCGGCAATCCTGTCGATCAGTTCCGGCGGAATCCTGCCTCCGCCCCGGGTCACCTGCGGCAACATCCGGACCATCTCCAGCAGGGTCTGCCGGCCCTGCTCGCGCTTGGGATCATCCAGCGGGCCTTTGTGGTCCAGCCAGTGCTCCATCGTGGCCGCCAGCCGGTTCACGCCCGCCTTCTCCACATATTGCAGCAGTTCCTGATCGCTGGCCCCGGTTCCCATGAGAGGCGCAATGTGGGCGCCGTCCACCACCCGCGGCGGACTCTCCGGCAAATCGTATTCCGCCGAGTAAGAATCAACCAGCACTTTGCCGGTCTGGTCCTGCAGGTAAAACTTGGCGCCGTCCATGTCGGTACGGTAGTGCTTCCAGCCGCCATGCTCGCCGGTTTCGTAGTGCTCGATCTTCACCTGGTAGAAACAGCAGGGCGTGTGGGTGACGGGACTGGGAATCAACTGGTCAGACAGGGCCTGTCCCCGCACTTGCACCAGTCCCATGGGAATGCTGCGCACCGGCATGCAGGGCGTGTCGGCGACGATCTTGAATTCACGAAAGACGCGGAAGCCCTTGAAGAAAATCCAGACTCCCGCCCCCGTGCCCAGAAGCAGCGCGCCCGTCGGATCAGATCGGCTCATACGGAAACTGGCAGGAGAATGCTACTGAATTCCCCCATCGCGGAGCAATTGCCAATGTAGGCGCGAGCGCCCTCGCTCGTGCGGCAGTGGCACCAAGTAGAAGAACTGAACAGCCAATCACCGGGAAACGCACGGGCGGGGCGCCCGCGCCCACATTGAAAGCCTATTTCAAATCAATCTTGAGATTGATATTCACTGTCGGACGGGTATCGAACTGGCTGACGGTTTTCGTATCGCTCTTGTGGTCCTTGTACTGGGCGTAGACTTCGTAATCCACGTTGGGGGAAAGCGCCGGAAAGCGATATATTCCGTCCTTGCCCACGATAAAAGTTTTCACCGCGCGGGTGCGGGTGTTGGCCAGGTAAACCACGGAATCGGGAAGCGGAGCGTCCTGCTTGTCGGCAACTTTTCCGGTCAGCAGGCGTCCGGCGTCGCCACTCTTGTCCTTGGCGTACACGGGCAGGCTGGCTGCGGCCAGGCCCGTCAAAACCAGCATTAGAGCCACTACTACGTGCTTCTTCATGCGGTCCTCCCCGTAGCAACCTGCATTATTTTAGATGCAACCCGATGTCTTGACGCTCATCTTTATCAATGTGGACCTTGATCTCTCCATCCTCATGTAACTGCTTGCCGGAAGGCGACTTATAGCCTTTCAGGTCGGCCCACACCACGTAATCCGCGGGGCCTACCGGTACTCGCTGGGCAAACTCTCCATGGTGATCGGAATACAGCTCCCAGTGCGGCTTCTTCTGGACCGCGAGGCGAATCTTCACTTTCACGCCATACAGCGGGTGGTCATCCGGCCCCCAGACGGTTCCGAAAATGAGGGCGTAAGGTTGGTCGGGCCTCTGGTAGACGGGCGCAGCCGCGCTGGCGGACATCGTGTGGGCGAATACGTGAAGGGCGGCCAAGCAGAACAGCGCGGTCAGGAGCCTGAGACTGAGTCGTGCGGTAGACACCGGCGTACCGGCAGGCCTAGGAATCGTCACCGTCCCCCATTTCCTCTAGTTCTTCCTCGTCGATGACCGCATCTTCCACTGGCTTCAGTTCGATCGGGCTGACCGTAACGATTTCGAAATCGGTGCCGCACTCCGGGCAGGAAACAATTTCGCCTTCGTCCACTTCTTCCTCGTCAATATCGAGGTTGGTCTCGCATTCTGGACAATAAATCATCATGGCCTCCGCGCTGGGGTGAGTGTCCGGGTAAGAGCGCTCCTGTTAATATTTAGTTTCTTCGGGGCCAGAGGTCAAGGGGCTGGTCGCGGAAAAAATTTCGCTCATAAGCTTATCCTGTGGACACCATGTTTCATTCCAGAATTTTGCCGATTTTCGCGCTCCTGGCCGGGTTGCTCCCATCCGTACCCTACCGCACCATCGCGCAGACGGCCGCGCCGCAGCCTGCGACGCCGCCTGCGGACCCTCAAATCGCCGTCGCTCTGGCCCAGGTCTCGGCGCAGCACATCGAGGCTAACATCGAGAAGCTGGTCAGTTTTGGGACCCGCCTCACGCTCTCGGCCCAGGACCCGGATTCTATCCAGGCCGGCCACGGCATAGGCGCGGCCCGGGAATGGATCAAGTCCGAATTCGAAAACTACTCGCGCGCTTGCGGCGGCTGCCTCGAGGTCAAGACCGACAGCTTCACCCAGGACCCCGCCGACCGGATTCCGAAGCCCACGGTCATCACCAATGTTTATGGGGTCCTGAAGGGCACCGATCCGGAGAACGCCAAACGCATCGTGCTGGTGACCGGCCATTACGATTCGCGCAACAGCGACACCTTTGACACCAGCGGCATCGCGCCCGGCGCCGACGACGATGCCAGCGGCACGGCGGTAAGCCTGGAATGTGCCCGCGTCCTCAGCCGGCTGAAGTTTCCCGCAACCATTATTTTTCTGACCGTGGCCGGTGAAGAACAGGGCCTGAATGGCAGCGCTCACTTCGCGAAGATGGCGAAGGAGCAGGGGTGGGACATCGAAGCCGTTCTTAACAATGACATCGTAGGCGGCGACCGCAGTCCCCAGCAGAATCCCGGCATCGTGCGCGTCTTTTCGGAAGGCGTTCCCGTCGCGGCCACCGAAGCGGACGTACGACGCATCCGCAATCTGGGGGGCGAAAACGATTCCGCATCCCGCCAGCTGGCCCGCTACATCGCCGAAGTCGCTCGCACCTACCCGACCGCGGTCAAGCCGTTGCTGGTGTTCCGCCTCGACCGCTATCTGCGCGGCGGAGACCACTATTCCTTCAACCAGCAGGGCTACGCGGCCGTCCGCTTCACCGAATATCGCGAGGACTACAACCACCAGCACCAGAACGTGCGCACCGAAAACGGCATCGAATATGGCGATGTTCTCAAGTTCGTGAACTTCGACTATGTCGCCAACGTGGCCCGGGTAAACGCCGCGACCCTGGCCTCGCTGGCATCGGCGCCCGCTCCGCCCAGCCGGGTTCGCCTGCAAGCCAGGGAGCTCGAAAACGACTCGACCCTGACCTGGGAGGCTTCGCCCGGCAGCGCCTCCTATGAAGTCCTGTGGCGTGACACCGCCAGCCCGGAATGGGACCACGCCCAGCCGGTGGGTAACTTAACCCGCGTCACGCTGCCCATGTCGAAGGATAATGTGATCTTCGCCGTCCGCGCCGTCGACGGCGCCGGGCATCGCAGCCTGGCGGTGGTGCCGCAGCCTGAAAGATGAGAGAGTAATAGCTGCAACTGCTGATCTATAAGCAAGCCCCGGAGCCCATCGTGGCACGAAGCCGAGAAATGACGCTGAGCCTGCCGCCCTTTACCCGCGCGGTCACCTGGCTGCTCGCGATTAATACCGCCGTCTTCCTGTTGCTTGAACTCTTCGGCATGACCCTGATCGACGTCGCCCGCTGGGTGCGCGACCACCTGGCGCTCGTACCGCAGGACGTTGTCCACGGATCGCTCTGGCAGTTGGTGACGTACAGCTTCCTGCATTTCGAATTCTGGCACTGGTTCGGCAACATGCTGGGCATCTGGATGTTTGGCTCCGCTTTCGAAGGCGCCTGGGGCACGCGCCGCTTTTTGGAACTCTATTTCTTCGGCGTGATCGGCGCCGCTTTGACCACGACCGTGCTCTCCTACTCCCACGTCCTGGGCAATCCCACGATACCGACGGTGGGCGCGTCGGGCGGGGTGTTCGCCATTCTGATCGCCTTCGGAATCGTTTTCGGCGAGAACGAAATCCTGATGATCCCGTTCCCCTTCTCGCTCAAAGCCAAATATTTTGTCGCCATCCTGATCGTTGTGACTCTGGCCTTCGCCATCCAGGGTGGCGGAAACGTCGCCTACGTCGCCCATCTGGGCGGATTGTTCTTCGGATATATCTACGTGAAATTCGTGCCTCGCGGCGGCATCCCCCGCCTGGGGATGTCAGAGCGCTACTTCGGCCTGCGCAACCAGTACTACCGCTGGAAACGGCGCCGCGCCGCCCGCAAGTTCGAGGTCTACATGCGCAAACACAACCGCACCGTGGAATTCGACGAACAAGGCAACTACATTCCGCCCGAAGAAGAAAAGAAAAACGGCGGCTCCAAATCCGGCTGGGTAAACTAATTGCCGATGTGGGCGCGAGCGCCACGCTCGTGCAAAGCGTCAATCGCTACCGGCTTGTCCGAAAAACCCAGAAAACGCCCTCACAACTTTCTGCACCACCTCATCCCGCACCGCTTTCCCCTTAAATCCTAGATCGTGCCCCGCCCCATCCACCGTCAACAATTCCGTCTTCGCCGGAATCATCTTCAGCGCCGCTTCCATCTCCTCGGTCGTCCCAAACGGATCGCGTGTGCCATGCACAAACAACGCCGGCACCCGCAATTCAGGCAAATGCCGCACCCGCAGCTGCGCCGGCTTGCGCGGCGGGTGCAGGGGATAAGAAAGCAGCAGCAATCCCGCCACCAGGTCGGGCTCCGCCGCACACAGCATCGTCGCCTGCCGCCCGCCGTAAGAGTGGCCGCCCAAAAACATTCGCCCGCAGCCCAGTTTCCGCAGAGCCGTGATCGCGTTCCTCAGCCCCTCGCGGTCGCGCTCGGCGTCCCCCGGCCGCGGCGGACCATAGGGCCGGTCCTGCCGAAACGGAAGATCGCAACGCAGCACGGTAAGACCGGTTCCGGCGAACGCCCGGGCCAAAGCCATCAAGAGCGAAGAATTGGAATTTGATCCGGCGCCATGCGCCAGCACCAGCCCATCGCCGCCAGGTTCCTGACGATGAAGATATCCGCGAACCGGCGGCCTGAGCGCCGCATCGCCGTGAAAGGCAACCGTCATACAAACCAACTGAGAACTGTGAACAATCAACTGCCAACTGGGTTTTGGAAACTCGAGCCGCGAAATCGAACCGGGTCAAAGACGAAAGCACTGTCTCCGGGAACGCCGGCCGAAAAAAGGTTGGCCGCTAGCGCCGTCTCTTCGCGCTCTTTCGGCGCC
>Ga0187822_10000048_pt1 | contig 18106 bp, 23 predicted proteins | sample NC_wetland_sal_i_18_FD_132967 | JGI IMG/M metagenome (GOLD analysis project Ga0187822, IMG submission 132967) | Wetland sediment microbial communities from Neuse River Estuary, North Carolina, USA - SourceSoil_2 | ecosystem: Environmental > Aquatic > Freshwater > Wetlands > Sediment | place...
GCGCGAGCGCCTGCTCCGGGCGTCCTTCGGCTTCGGCCCGGGTGGCCTCGCGGCTGAGCCGGGCGGTAGCCGACTCGGGAGCGGTGGGGGTCGGCGCGGCCGGCGGGGGGGCGGGCCGCACCGGAGTCGGGACGGCAGGCGCCGCCGCAGCCGTGGGGGCCGGGAGGGGGGCGTAGGGGGGACCGGGCTGGCGCAGCGGGGGCCGGATGAAGAGATCATCCGTCCGCTCCCGCGCGCGCGGCGCACGGCGGCGCGTTCGAGGCATTTCGCGACTCCGTAGGGGACCAGGCTTCCATATGCTACGGCCGGTTTTGCGAATGCGGAAGGAGGCTCTCTCGGCCGGTTTCCGGCATCCCGCGGATTGAACCCCGGGGAAGGGGCCGGTACGTTACCTGGCTATGGCTCAGGAATACCTGGTCGTTCGCGGTGCCCGGGAGCACAACCTCAAGGACATCTCCGTTCGCATTCCCCGAAACCGCCTCACCGTCATCACCGGCCTCTCCGGATCGGGAAAATCGTCGCTCGCGTTCGATACGATCTATGCCGAAGGGCAGCGGCGCTATGTGGAGTCGCTCTCCGCCTACGCCCGTCAGTTCCTCGGCCTGATGGAGAAGCCGGACGTGGACGCGATCGAGGGCCTCTCGCCCGCCATCTCGATCGAGCAGAAGACCCAGGGACAGAATCCGCGCTCGACCGTGGGCACCGTGACCGAGATCTACGACTACCTCCGTCTGCTCTGGGCGCGGGTCGGCGTGCCGCACTGCCCCAACGACGGAAGCCCGGTCACCCGCCAGAGTGCCGCCCAGATCACCGAGGCGGTGCTGGCGTGGCCGGAGGAAACCCGGATTGAAGTGCTGGCGCCGCTCGTCCGCGGCCGGAAAGGCGAGTTCCGCGATCTCTTCGAGGACGTGCGGAAGCGCGGGTTCGTCCGGGTCCGGGTGGACGGCGAGACCTACGACGTGGGCGAGGTCCCCGCGCTCAACCGGCGCCAGAACCACGATATCGCCGTCGTCGTGGATCGCCTGGTCGTCCGGCCGGCCGATCGCTCCCGCCTCAACGACTCGATCGAGACCGCGCTCAAGGCGGCGGAAGGCGTCGTCGAGGTCGTGCGGCATGGGGGATCCGACGGCAACGGGGCGGACGGAACGGGGCGGCCATCCCGGCGGGCGGCCCGGCCCGCTGCCGACTCGGTCCTCTTCTCGGAGCGCTTCGCCTGCCCGGTCTGCGGGCTGTCGTTTCCCGAGCTCGAGCCCCGCCAGTTCTCCTTCAACTCGCCGTTCGGGGCCTGTCCCGACTGCCACGGCGTCGGGACGCGCCGCGAGGTGAACGCCGATCTCATCCTGGGCGACCCGAGCATCTCGATTCTCGAGGGCGTCATCCTTCCCTGGGGCGAGCCCTCCGGCTACCTGCGGAAGGTGGTGCTTCCCACCCTCGCGAAGGCCTTCAAGTTCGACCTCGCCGCCCCCTGGGGTGAGCTGGGCGAGGAGGCCCGCCGGGCCATCCTCCACGGCGCTCCCGGGCGCTTCCGCTTCTCGGTGGACGGCGGGCGAAGCAAGGACTTCGAGAGCGAGTGGGAGGGCGTCCTCAAGAACGTCGAGCGCCGCTACCGCGAGTCGGCCAGCGACGCGGTGCGCGAGTCGCTCGAGGAATACATGATCGAGCAGCCGTGCCACTCCTGTGGCGGGAAGCGCCTCCGCCCCGAGAGCCTCGCGGTGCTCGTCAACGGTCGCAGCATCGGCGACGTGGTGGACCTCCCGGTCTCCAAGGCGCTGGCGTTCTTCGAGAGCATCCCCCTTCGCGCGAACGGGAGCCGGGGCGTGGATCCCGAGATCGCGGGGCCGATCCTCAAGGAGGTGGGCGACCGGCTCCGCTTCCTGCGCGACGTGGGGCTCGACTACCTCACCCTCGGCCGTGGGGCGACCTCGCTCTCGGGCGGCGAGACCCAGCGCATCCGGCTCGCGACCCAGATCGGCTCACGGCTCGTGGGCGTGCTCTACATCCTCGACGAGCCCAGCATCGGCCTGCACCAGCGGGACAACCAGCGGCTGCTCGGCACTCTGAAGGGCCTGCGGGATCTCGGCAACACCGTCATCGTGGTCGAGCACGACGAAGACACGATCCGCGCGGCGGATCACGTCATCGACCTGGGCCCGCGGGCCGGGCGTCTGGGCGGCGAGGTCGTGGCCGAGGGCACGGTCGAGGAGATTCTCCGCCACCCATCGTCGCTCACGGCCCGGTACCTTCGGGGAGAGCTCCGCATCCCGGTGCCGCCCGGGCGTCGCCTCGCCGACCGCAAGCGGCGGCTCCGGCTCGTCGGCGCCCGGGCCAACAACCTTCAGAACGTGACCGTGGAGATCCCGCTGGGGATGTTCGTGGCGGTGACCGGCGTCTCCGGGTCGGGCAAGTCCACGCTGGTCACCGACATCCTCTACCGCGCCCTGGCCCGCCACTTCTACCGCGCCAAGGTCGTGCCCGGTGCGCATGCGCGGCTCGAGGGGCTCGATCTGATCGACAAGGTGATCGACATCGACCAGAGTCCCATCGGGCGCACGCCCCGGTCCAACCCCGCCACGTACACCGGCCTGTTCACCCCCATCCGGGAGCTGTTCACCGCGCTGCCGGAGGCCAAGATGCGGGGCTATGGGCCGGGGCGCTTCTCATTCAACGTGAAGGGCGGCCGGTGCGAGGCCTGTCAGGGCGACGGGCTGGTCAAGATCGAGATGCATTTCCTGCCCGACGTCTATGTCCCATGCGAGGTGTGCAAGGGTCGCCGATACAACCGCGAGACGCTCGAGGTACGCTACAAGGGGCGCAGTGTCGCGGACGTGCTCGATCTCACCGTCGCCGACGCGCTCGAGTTCTTCGGCGCCCAGCGCCGCATCGCCGAGAAGCTCGAGCTGCTGAACGACGTCGGGCTGGGCTACATCCACCTGGGCCAGGCGGCCACCACGCTCTCCGGCGGCGAGGCCCAGCGGGTCAAGCTCGCCACCGAGCTGGCCAAGCGGGACACGGGCCGGACGCTCTATATCCTCGATGAGCCGACGACGGGCCTGCACTTCGAGGACGTGCGGCTGCTGCTCGAGGTGCTCCATCGGCTGGTGGACAAGGGCAACAGTGTCGTGGTGATCGAGCACAACCTCGACGTCATCAAGACCGCCGACTGGATCATCGATCTGGGACCGGAGGGTGGGGAGGACGGGGGACGGATCGTGGCGCAGGGCACGCCGGAGGAGGTGGCGGCGACCGCGGGCAGCTATACCGGGCGGTTCCTGGGGCGGGCGCTCAGCCGCGCTTAAGGCTTGGTCGGCCCGAAGCTCGCGACCTTTGCCGCCGGGTCTACCCGAAACCGGATCCACATGCCGGACAGCCCGTGTCCGGGCACGCCGCAGAAGATCCGGTACTCGCCCTGATCCGGCACCGTGAACCGCATGACATCCTTACCGAACTGCGCCAGCCCCTGCGTTACGTCCCTGGTGTAGGCGGCGGGGATCGCGGGGTCCCCCCCCATGTTGGGGATGGGAGCCTTCCCGTCGGCGATCACCTCCGCGCTGTGCGGCGTCCCATCCTCGTTGACGAAGTTGATCACGACGTGCGCCCCGGCCGGCACGACGAGCGTGGCTTCGCCGTCGGTGTATCCGTCGAAGTTGAACGGGCTCTTCGCCCCCGGCGCGCCGGCCACCAGCTTGAACGTGGCCGTGCTCGTCGCCGCGTCCCAGGTAAGCCAGTCCGAGGCCTGGGCCGCGGGCGCCGGTACGCCCGCGCTCACGACCCCGGCCTTCATGGTGGTGTCCCGGCCCTGGGCGCAGGCGACGCTGGCGGCGCAGCAGAGGAAGCAAAGGGTCAGAGTACCGGTCATCTCATCGACTCGTCGGGTCGGGGTGCGATGCCGCTTCGCAAGCGCAACCGGCATGCCCGGGGCGCGGCGGGCGTAAGGTAGCGGGGTCGGGCGCACGCGGCATCCTCGCGCCGGGATAGCCTCCGGCCTACATTAGCCCGGGAGCCGACGCGAGCCGGCGCTTTCCTGCGGGGGCTGCGTGACTTACGACGAGATCGTCGCGCTGCTGGCGTATGCGGGCGGCAACGAGCAACCCGTCCGCATCACCACGACGGCTCAAAGTGAGGTGCTGGGCGTGCCCACCAGCGTGGACACGCACGTCACTGCCCACGAGGTCTTTCTCCGCCTGCTCGGCCGGGACGACGCCGAGATTGCGGTTTCGCTGGGTGCGATCGCCGCGGTGGAGTTGCTCTGACCCCGTCGCCGTCTCGAACTGAAACATTCTCTTTTCGCCGCTCGTAGGCTTGTCTGCGCATCCCGGAGCCGGGACAACCTTAAGGAAGGGCGATGGCCGAGCTGATCCCCATCTTCGGCATGATCACCGGGCTGGGGATCATCCTGGGCGGCATCTTCGGGTTCGTCCGCCTGGCCCAGGGACCGGTCGGTCAGGCCCTCGCGCGGCGGATCCAGGGGCACGCCGCCGGTGATCCCGAGCTGGCTGCCGACGTGGCGGAGCTGAGGGAGCAGATGGACCTGCTGCGGCGGCAGCTGGAGGAGACGCAGGAGCGGGTGGATTTTGCCGAGCGGCTGCTGAGCCGGCAGGGTCCGGCGGCGCGCCTTCCGGGCGCAGGTACCTGATGGAAGACATCGTCTATGGCGTCCTGTTTTTCGGCGGCGCCACCGCGGTGTTGCTCGCGTTCAGCCCCATCGGGCGGGCGCTGGCCGATCGCATCCGGCATCGGGGCGGCCAGGCCGAGCCCGATCCGGCAGCTCAGGAGGAGCTGATGCGGCTTCGAGCCGACGTGGCCGAGCTGCAGGAGCGGATGGACTTCGCCGAGCGCATGCTCGCCCAGCGCAAGGAGCCGGGCCGCCTCCCGGCGGAACAGTGAGATAGGGATGGTCATGGACTCGGGCGACATGGCGGGCATGGTGATCACCGTCGTGATCACGATCGCCATCGCCGGCACCATCGTCCTGCGCGGCCCGCTCGGGCGTGCGCTGGCCCGGGCCATCGAGGTAGGGGCCGGCGGCGGCCGGTCACCGGACGACGAAGCCCGCGTGGCGCAGCTGGAGCAGCGCGTCGCCGAGCTGGAGGCGGGGCAGGCGCGGGTGGCGGAGCTGGAGGAGCGGTTGGACTTCGCCGAGCGCATGCTTGCCCGGAGCGAGTCCATGGCTCGGCTCCCCGGCCGGGGCGAGGCGTCGTGAGCGAGAAGAGCGATCAGACCGCCGCGATCGCTACCGGGGTCGCGGTCACCGCCGCGGCACTCGCGGCCCTCTTCGCGATCGTCGCGGTCAAGCTGGGGCCCGGGTTCGCCATCCCGGTCGGCATCGTTGCGTTGGTCGCCGCAGCGGTCGTCTTCCGCGGGCCGCTGGGCCAGGCGCTCGCGCGCCGGCTCGAGGCCGGCTCGGGCGCGGAGGGGGACCAGGAGGCGATGCTCCACGCGCTCGATGAAATGCGCGGGCGGATGGCCGAGCTCGAGGAGCGGGTGGACTTCGCTGAGCGGCTCCTGTCCCAGTCGCGCGAGCCCGACCGGCTCAGGGAGTAGGCATGCACGCCAACGACACGATCGTCGTCATCGCGATCGTCCTGGGAGTCGTCCTGGTAAAGCTCATCAGGGGGCCGCTCGGACAGGCGATCGCCGACCGGCTTCGCGGCACAGCACCGCCCGATCCCGGCCTGCTGGACGAGTTGGAAGCTGTGAAGACACGATTGGCGGAGGTGGAGGAACGGTTAGATTTCGCCGAACGCATGCTGGCGCAAGGCGAGCAGGCGCAGCGGCTCCCGGGACGAGGCGACTCATGATCACCCGCGAAGACATTCAGTCCTGGCTCGACCGCATCGAGGGCGGCGCGGCCGCGGTCGAAGAGCTGGAGCCCAACCTCTGGCGGGTGCGTACTTCGGAAGGCGCCGAGGTCGTGGTGCACTACGCTCCGCCCGTGGTGATTCTTCGGGTGCGGGTGATGGAGCTGCCCGCCAGCGAGCCGCGGCGCGGCGAGCTGTTCCGCCAGCTGCTCGAGCTGAACGCGCGCGAGCTGGTGCACGGCTCGTACGGGCTCGAGGGCGAGCACATCGTGCTGACCGATGCCCTGGAGCTGGCCAACCTGGATTACAACGAGTTCGAGGCGAGCTTCGACTCGATCAACTTGGCCCTCGCCACGCACCTTGGCGCGCTCGCGCCCTACCGGGAAGGGTGACCCGCGATGGGAATCTTTGACCGCCTGTCCGCCATGATCCGGTCGAACATCAACGATCTGATCACCCGGGCCGAGAACCCGGAGAAGATGCTCAACCAGCTGATCCTGGACATGAAGGGGCAGCTGGCCAAAGCCAAGCAGCAGGTCGCCTCGGCCATCGCCGACGAGAAGAAGCTTCAGGCCGACGCCGACGCCATGAAGAAGCAGGCGGAGGACTGGGAGCGCCGGGCCATGCTCGCAGTGCAGGAGGGGCGGGATGATCTCGCCAAGCAGGCGCTCCTGCGGTACAACGAGCAGCTCCAGGGCGCGCAGCAGCTCCAGGAGACCTGGGTCAAGCACAAGGCCGAGACCGAGCAGCTCAAGCTCGCGCTCCGCCAGCTCAACGACAAGATCGAGGAAGCCAAGCGCAAGAAGAACATCCTGATCGCGCGCGCCAAGCGGGCCGAAGCGCAGCAGCGCATCCAGGAAACCATGTCCGGCATGTCGGAGAAGAGTGCCTTCGAGTCCTTCGACCGGATGGCGGAGAAGATCGAGGCGACGGAGCGGAAGGCGCTGGCCGCGGCCGAGCTCCAGGAGGAGTTCTCGGGCGACACACTGGCCAAGCAGTTCGAGGCCCTGGAATACCACGGCACCGCGGACCAGCAGCTGCTCGCCCTGAAGCAGCGGATGGGGCTCTTACCGGCCGGCGGCGCCGGCGGAGGGAACGCCAAGCAACTCGGCGCGGGCCTCGATCCCACCGTGCACGACGCCGAAGTCATCGAGGAGGGCGGCTCCGACACCAAGCCTTGAGGAGGGGGGAGGGCCGCGGCGGGCACGCTTCTTGTCTCTACGGGGGGCGTGACGTTCCCGGTTCGACCCCTGCCTCGAGGTGTAAGATGCCGTCCCCGTCGTCCTGCTTCCGCACCTCCGCGATCGCCGCTGTCGGCCTGACTGTGGGTTGCATGAGCGCGACCAGCCCGTCGTCGTCCGGGAGCAACCAGTTCGACGCCGTATACGACATGAGTGTGACGGTTCCAACGCAGGTCACGCCCAGCGGCCTCATCGTCCTATCCGGCTTCTTCCACGTCTCGAGCGGCGTCATCTCCAGCAGTGACAACACGCTGAGCGGCAGCGTAACCGACACTTTCGGGGACGTGAGCTTCACCGGCCCCTGTCCGGTCGGCAATACCGGCGGCGCGACGTTCACCGGCATCCTCGACGCGGGGAACCCGAAGTTCGGCCAGGGCAAGTGGGTCTGCAGCAACGGGGGCGCGTCGAACTCCTGGCGGGTGTACAACGGGCAATAGCCCGGCGGGCGGCGCCGGGCTCCGGGAGGGACCGGCGCCGGGCGGTGAATTGCGGCGGGGTTGCAGGCCGCGAGAGACACGAAGCGGGGTCGTCCACCGGGACGGCCCCGCTTAGACTTCCGGCCCTATGCGCCGCCCCATCCGCTACATCGTCGTTGCCGACGGCGACTTCGGCCCCATGACGTCCAAGACCGCCAACGCGATCATCCGCTACCAGCCGGAGCGGGTCGTCGCGGTGCTCGACCGGCGCCTTGCCGGACGCACCGTGGGAGAGGTGCTCGGCTTCGGCGGCGGGATTCCCGTGGTCGGGTCCGTACAGGAAGGGCTTGCGCCTGGGGCGAATGCGCTGCTGATCGGCATCGCGCCGGTCGGCGGACGCCTGCCGGACGAATGGCGGGCCTGGCTCGCGGAGGGGCTGGACGCCGGCTGCGACGTCGTGAGCGGGCTCCACACGTTTCTGGCGGACGACCCGGTCCTCGCCGCGAAGGCCGGCGCCGGCGGCGGCCGGATCCTCGATCTCCGCCGGCCGCCCGCGGACCTGCCGGTCGCCGCGGGCCGGGTGAAGGCGCTCGACGCCTACGTCGTGCTGACCGTCGGCACCGACTGCAACGTCGGGAAGATGACCGCCCAGCTCCAGCTCACCGGAGAGCTGACGCGCCGCGGCGTCAGGACCCGGTTCGTGCCTACCGGGCAGACGGGGATCATGCTCGAGGGCTGGGGCATCGCGGTGGACGCGGTGGTCGCGGACTTCATCGCGGGCGCGGCGGAGCGGATCACGCTGGAGGGCGCGGCGGACGCCGACATCGTGCTGGTCGAGGGCCAGGGCAGCATCAACCATCCGGGCTATTCCGGCGTGACCCTGGGACTCCTGCACGGCTCCTGCCCCGACGGGCTGATCCTCTGCCATCAGGCCAGCCGGCGATATATCGGAGACTACCGCGAGGAGGCGTGGCTCAGGATCCCGCCTCTGTCCGAGTACGTCCGGGTGTACGAGACCGTGGGCTCGATGGTTCATCCCACCCGGGTGCTGGGCGTCTGCCTCAACACCTACGACCTGCCCGAGGCGGAAGCGCACCGGGCCTGCGAGGAGGCGTCGCGAGACACCGGCCTCCCCGCGACCGATCCCGTCCGCTTCGATCCCGACCCGCTGATCGCGGCCGTCCTCAAGGGCCGTGAGGCCAAGCTCGCCCGGCGGGCCGGCCGGGTCTGAGCGACGCTACAGCCGCGTTTCATCCTCCCTTCATCCCGCGCCACCGACATTCAGAGCGCGGAGTCCGGGCCGGGCACGAATTCGCGGGCCGGGTCACTCAGGGAAGGGGGTTCCGATGCGCATGTTCCGAACGATTCTCGTCCCGCTGGACGGCTCGGAGCTGGCAGAGCAGGCGCTGCCCCTGGCCGAGCACCTCGCCATGGCCACCGGCGCCGAGCTCGAGCTGATCCGGGTGCATGTGCCGCCGACCGCCTGGGACATCTACGCGGACGCGATGACCGCGGGCCCGGAGGTCCACGACACGGCGCCCGCGGAAGCGGCGTATCTCGAGGAGCAGGCCCGGCGGGCGCGGGGCACGGGACTCACCGTGAACGCCACCCTGCTGGAGGGCGAGGTGGCTCCCGCGATCGCCCGCCGGGCCCGCGCCGTCGCCGATCTCATCGTCATGACGACCCATGGCCGGGGCCCGTTCAGCCGTCTCTGGCTCGGCAGCGTGGCCGACCAGCTGCTCCGGTCGCTTGCCCAGCCGATGCTGCTGGTGCGTCCCACCATGGAAGCGTGGGCCATGGCGTCGTCGCCTCCCTATCGCCGGATTCTGGTCCCTCTGGATGGCACCGATGGCAGCGAGGCCGCGCTCGAGCCGGCCCTGGCGCTGGGCGCGCCGGACGTCACGGAGTACGTACTGGTTCGGGTGCTCAACGTCCCGGTACCGGCGTTGGCCGTGCCGGTCCCGATGGCAGTGGAGACCGAGCCGACCGAGCTGGAGGAGGCGCGGGCCGCGGAGAAGCTGGAGACCGTGGCGGCAGGGCTCCGGGTCCGGGGATTCAAGGCCCGGGTCTGCGTCGAGGTCGGCGGCGGAGCGGCGGAAGGCATCCTGGCGGCGGCCGAGCGGGAAGCGCCCGACGTCATCGCCCTGGCGACGCGGGCGCCCGGGCGGGTCGAGCGAATGTTGCTCGGGAGCGTCGCGGACAAGGTGGTGCGCGCGGCTCACGAGCCGGTCCTGGTGGTCCCGGCGAAATAGCGCCACCACGCATCGGCGCGGTACGGGGCCGGGGCACGATCGGCGGTAGCGTCGGTCGTGCCCCGGCCCGTTTCGCCCGTCCCGCCCTCCCTCCCCCTTGCCCGCCTCGTCGCGCTCAGCCGGGTGGCTGAGCCGCTGGGCGTCTGGCTCGAGGCGGCGCGTCCGCCCGTTCGGCTCGTGGTGCCGGGGCCGGGCGGCCGCCGCCTCCTCCTCTTCGCCTCCGACCTCGGCACGCTGCTGGCGCTCACGCCCCGCATCGTTGTGTGGAGCCGGCGCTCGCTCCGCGTCATCGCTGCCCGCGCCCTCGGCCGGGCCCGGCGCCTCGCGCTCGGGCTCGACGGTGCCGGGTTGTGCCGCGCGCTCTACGCGGAGCGCCATGTCGCGCCGCGACAACCGATTGACTGCGTCGCGGAGGGGCCTCTACCTTAGCGGCGTGCCCCTCTTCCCTGAAGTCCAAGCCGTGCTGGAACGGATCGCGCAGTTCCTGCGGCTCGATGGCGCGGAGCTGACCCGGAAGCTCGCCCAGGTCGTCATCATCTGGCTCCTGGCCTGGGCGGCCATGCGCCTCACCCGGCTCGCCGCGCGCCGCATCGAGCGCCTGGTGGACGACGGCAACGCCGCGGTCACCACCCTCCGCGAGAAGCGCGGCATCACCATCGCGCAGCTGCTCCGGACGGTGGGCGGCACCACCATCCTGGTCGTCGCCTTCCTCCTCACGCTGAATCTCTTCGTCGAGATCGGCCCCCTGCTGGCCGGCGCGGGCATCATCGGCCTCGCCATCTCGTTCGGCGCTCAGAGCCTGGTGAAGGACTTCATCTCCGGGTTCTTCATCCTGTTCGAGGACCAGTTCGCCGTCGGCGACGTGATCGAGGCCGCGGGCAAGAGCGGGGTGGTCGAGCGCATGTCGCTCCGGGTCGTCGTGCTGCGCGATCTACAGGGCGTGCTGCACGTGATCCCCAACGGAGAGATCAAGGTCGTGAGCAACAAGACTCGCGGCTGGTCCCGGGCGGTGATCGACGTCGGCGTCGCCTACGACGTGGACATCGACCACGCGCTCGACGTGCTGCGGGACGAAGTCGCGCGCTTCTCGACCGAGCCGGCCTGGAAGGGGCGGCTCGAGGGAGCGGTCGAGGTGCCGGGCGTCGAGTCGCTGGGGGACAGCGCGGTCGTGATCCGCGTCCTCGCGCGGACCCAGCCGGGGAGCCAGTGGGACGTCGCGCGCGAGCTGCGCCGCCGGCTCAAGAAGCGCCTCGACGCGGAGGGACTCGAGATCCCGTTCCCGCAGCGGAAGGTGCACGTGAAGGTGGAGGGCCCGGCCGGCCCCGCTGGCACGACCGAGGCCGCGGCGGCGGCCGGGGGCGCGTAATGCTCAGGCTCTACAACACGCTGTCCCGCGCCGTCGAGCCCTTCGAGCCGATCGCGCCGCCCCGGGTGACGTTCTATACCTGCGGCCCCACCATCTACAACTACGCGCACATCGGGAACTTCCGGACGTTCCTGTTCGAGGACCTGCTGCGGCGCTGGCTGGAGGCGAGCGGCTACGAGGTGTTCCACGTCATGAACCTGACCGACGTGGACGACCGGACCATCGCGGCCGCGCGCGCGGGCGGCGCGACGCTGCGGGACCATGTGGAGCCCTTCGCGCGCGCCTTCTTCGCGGACCGCGACTACCTCCGGATCCGGCCCGCACATGCCTATCCGCGTGCCACGGAATACGTCGGGCCGATGATCGCGCTGACCCAGTCGCTGCTCGACAAGGGGGTGGCCTACCGCGGCGAGGACGGCTCGGTCTACTTCGCGATCGCCCGGTTCCCGGCGTACGGCCGGCTCTCCCGCCTGGACCGGCGGGAGCTCAAGACCGGGGCGAGCGAGCGGGTCTCGGCCGACGAGTATGCCAAGGAGGACGCGCGCGACTTCGTGCTGTGGAAGGCCGCCAAGCCGGACGACGAGGCCGTGGGTGCCGCGTGGGACGCGCCCTTCGGCCGAGGCCGCCCCGGCTGGCACCTCGAGTGCTCGGCCATGGCGCTCGACCTGATCGGAAAGCAGTGGGGCGTGGACGTGCTGGACATCCATGCGGGCGGCGTGGACCTGATCTTCCCGCACCACGAAGACGAGATCGCGCAGAGCTGCGCCCATACCGGGAAACCCGAGTTCGCGCGCTACTGGCTCCACGGCGAGTTCCTGGACATCGGCGGCACCAAGATGTCGAAGCGCTACGGCAACATCCTCACGGCGCGCGACCTTCGGGAGCAGGGGGTCGACGCCGGCGCCATCCGGCTGCTGATGTTCCAGACCCATTACCAGCAGCGGCTCGACTGGAACGACGAGGCGTTGGTCGCGGCGGCGCAGGGGTCCGCCCGGCTCGGCCGGTTCCGCGACCGCCTGGCCGCATCTCCGGCGGCCGAGACAGCCTCGGAGGACCCCGAGTTCGGGCGGCTGGCGGAGGCGTTCCGGGCGCGGTTCGCGGACGCTCTGGACGACAACCTCAATGCCCCCCAGGCGTTGGCGGCCGTATTCGGCCAGCTCCTGCCCGAAGGGAACCGGCTGCTCGACGCCGGCCGGAAGGCCGGGCCCCTGGTTCGTGAGGCATGGGCTCTGGTGGAGCAGGTGCTGGACGTGGCGCCCGCGGCGCGGGCCCAGACGGTGAAGCTCACAGGCTCCGCCCAGCTCAAACTGCCCCGGCCCGAGGCGGGTGGGGTCGCGTCCGGGCCCGAGGGGGTCGCCTCGGAGGACGACGTGCTTACCACGCCGCCGGAAGTCCCGCCGCCGGACCCCGAGGGGGCGGACCGCTGGGCCGCGCGCTGGGCGGAGGTCCGGGCGGCCGAGAAGCGTCGCCGCAACTTTGCCGAGGCCGACCGGATCCGGGAGTTGCTTCGAACGCACGGTTTTGAGGTCCGGGACGCCAGGGATGGGTCTATCCAGGTCATCCGTATCACGCCTCCGCCGGGGGCCTGAGGGCCCGCCACGCGGTTTTGTTGCCCCACCCCGTTGACGCAGGCTAAATCCCCTTCTATCATATGGGTCTGCTCTTTTCGGCCTGCTTTGGCTGACGTAGCTCAATTGGCAGAGCGCCTGTTTTGTAAACAGGGGGTTAGGGGTTCGATTCCCCTCGTCAGCTCGGTGATGCCGAACGCCCGCAGGACGACGACGACCGAACCCCGCCAGGGCGGCGGGGTTCTGTCTCGAAAGGGTGAGTGGAGCGGCTTGGGTGGGGTGGCCGAGTGGCTAATGGCAGCAGACTGTAAATCTGCCGGGCTTCGCCCTACGTAGGTTCGAATCCTACCCCCACCACTCGAGCGGGGCGGTCGCGGCGGGCGGGACGCAAGGCGGTACGGACACGCGGGCGTAGCTCAGTTGGTAGAGCGTCAGCCTTCCAAGCTGAGGGTCACGGGTTCGAGTCCCGTCGCCCGCTTATCGGTTGAGCGGTTCGCTCGCGTAGCTCAGTCGGTAGAGCGCATCCTTGGTAAGGATGAGGTCACCGGTTCGATCCCGGTCGCGAGCTTTCTGAGGAGCCAGCATGCCACGCGACAAAATCATCCTCGAGTGCACCGAGTGCCGGAGCCGGAACTTCTTCCAGGACAAGAACCGGCGGAAGCACCCGGAGCGCGTGGAATACCGGAAGTACTGCCCCCGCTGCGACCAGCACCGGGTGCACAAGGAGTCGAAGTGAGCGGTGAGGTGCAGGCGGCGCCGCCGGCCAACCGGCTGACTGGCGCGGTGGCGCAGGCGGGCGGGTTCCTGAAGGCGGTCCGGGCCGAGCTCGACAAGGTCACCTGGCCCAGCCGGCCCGAGCTGATGAACGCCACCCGGATGATCGTGGTGCTCTCGATCGCGCTCGGCATCGCCATCGGGCTGATGGACTGGGTGCTCCAGAAGATCCTGGTAGACGGCGTCGCGGCCTTGGCCCGGTGACGGCGATGGACTACCGCTGGTACGCCATCCAGACCACCGCGGGGCACGAGAACAAGGTGCGGAGCCTCCTGGCCAAGCGGATCGCCGACGACCCCCGGCCGGACGATGAGAAGCTCATCCGGCAGGCGCTCGTGCCGGTGCAGGAAGCGATCGAGATCAAGAACGGCAAGAAGGTCAACGTCGAGCGCAAGCTGTACCCCGGATACGTGCTGGTCGAGATGCAGATGAGCCAGGAGGCCCTGCACGTCGTCAACAGCATTCAGGGGGTCATCAAGTTCGTGGGCTCGGGCAAGCTGCCGCAGCCGCTCCGGCAGGACGAGGTGAACCGCTTGCTGGGCATCGCGGAAGCGGTGGCGGAGACTGAGCCGAAGGAAGAGATCCCCTTCATGGTGGGGCAGGCGGTCGAGATCACCGAGGGGCCGTTCTCCGACTTCAGCGGCACCGTCGAGGAAGTGCTGGGCGACAAGGGCAAGGTCAAGGTCAGCGTGAGCCTCTTCGGCCGGCCGACCGCCGTCGAACTCGACTACACCCAGCTGCGCGGGCACTAGGCCCGCCCCCCGCGACCGCGCGGGTCATCGCGGCAGCCGGCGTTCCGGGTCCGTCCCGCGGCGCGGCGTCAGAGGAGACCTATGGCGAAGAAGATCCAGGCGGTCGTGAAGCTTCAGGTCCCGGCGGGCGCGGCGACTCCAGCCCCGCCGGTGGGTACGGCTTTGGGCCCGCACGGCGTGAACATCATGGAGTTCGTGAAGCAGTTCAACGCGCGGACCCAGTCGCAGGCGGGCATGGTGATCCCGGTCGTGGTGACGATCTTCGCCGACCGGACGTTCACCTTCATCACGAAGACCCCGCCGGCCCCGAACCTCCTGCTCAAGGAGGCGGGCATCGAGAAGGGCAGCGCGCAGCCCAACCGCACCAAGGTGGGCAAGGTTACCCGGGCGCAGGTCAAGAAGATCGCCGAGATCAAGATGCAGGATCTCAACGCATCGGATCTGGCCAGCGCCATGAAGATGATCGCCGGCACCGCCCGGTCGATGGGGCTCGAGGTGGCCGACTGATGCCGGCCGTCGGGAAGAAGTTCCGGGATGCGTCGGCCCGGGTCGACCGCCACCGCCACTACCCGGTCGCCGAGGCGGTCGCGCTGGTGAAGCAGTCCGCCTTCGCGAAGTTCGACGAGACGGTGGACGTGGCCGTCAATCTGGGCGTCGATCCCCGCCACGCCGACCAAGTGGTGCGCGGGACGGTGGTGCTGCCCCACGGGACCGGCAAGTCGGTGCGGGTGCTGGTCATCGCGCAGGGCGACAAGGCGCGAGACGCCGAGGCCGCGGGCGCGGACTTCGTCGGGGTCGAGTACATCCAGAAGATCAAGGACGGCTGGCTCGACACCGACGTGATCGTCGCCACGCCGGACGTCATGGGCCAGCTCGGTCAGCTGGGACGCGTCCTCGGCCCCCGGGGGCTCATGCCGAATCCCAAGGCCGGCACCGTGACGCTGGACGTCACCAAGGCCGTGCGCGAGATCAAGGCGGGCAAGATCGAGTTCCGGGTGGACAAGACCGGGAACGTGCACGCACCGGTGGGGAAGGTGTCCTTCAAGGCGGAGCAGCTGGCCGACAACGTGCGCGCCTTCATGGACACCATCGCGCGGGCCAAGCCGGCGGCGGCCAAGGGCACCTACATCAAGTCAGCGACGGTCTCGAGCACGATGGGGCCCGGGGTCAAGCTCGATACGGCGGAGTACCGATGAGCAAGTCCGAACGCCAGGCGACGGTCGAGTCGCTCGCGGAGCAGCTCCGCGGGTCCCCGAACCTCTACGTAACCGACTTCAGCGGGCTGAGCGTGCTGCGGATGACCGAGTTCCGCCGCCGGCTCCGCGCCGCGGGCGTCACGTATGTCGTCGTCAAGAACACGCTGGCCCAGCGGGCGCTCGCCGCCAACGCGGTGACCGAGCTGGATGGGCACCTCAAGGGCCCCACGGGGTTGGTGCTGGCCGGGAAGGACCCGGTCGCCGCGGCAAAAGTGCTGACCGACTTCGCCAAGGAGTTCGAGAAGCCGGCGATCAAGGCCGGGCTGGTGGACGGCCGGACCGTCACGCCCGACCAGGTCAAGCGGCTCGCGGCGCTGCCCTCGCGCGAGCAGCTGCTCGGCCAGCTGGGCGGCGCCCTGCAGGCCCCGCTGGCCCAGTTCGCCGGCGTGATGAACGGACTCTTGTATCAAGTTGTAGGCGCCCTCGAGGCGCTTCGTTCGCAGCGTAGCGCTGCTTCATAACCGGACGGAGAGACACGACACCATGGCCACCACCACGCTGAGCAACGAAGAGATCCTCGAGGCGATCGGTCACAAGACCGTCATCGAGCTCGCGGAGCTGATCGAGGCGTTCAAGACCAAGTTCAACGTCACCATCGCCGCGCCGGTGGCTGCCGGGCCGGCGGCGGGCGGGGCGGGGGCCGGCGCCGCGGCCCCCGCGGTCGAAGAGAAGACCGAGTGGGCCGTCGTCCTCAAGGAGGGCGGCGCCAAGAAGATCCAGGTCATCAAGGTCGTCCGGGAGATCACCAGCCTCGGCCTCAAGGAGGCCAAGGACGCGGTGGACCAGACGCCCAGCACCATCAAGGAAGGCATTTCGAAGGCGGAGGCCGAAGAGATCAAGAAGAAGCTGGAGGAGCAGGGCGCGGTCGTCGAACTGAAGTAGGCTGGCGCCGGTCCGGCGGGCGGCCCGCGGGGGGGGGGCGCACGAAGGATTTACTGGCCACCTACTTCAGTGAGACGCATGCGAGCTCGACGCTTCCCGATTTCCGCTGTTTTCGCGTGCCCCGCGAGGTCACCCCGCTTCCGGCGGGGGATTCTCGTTGGGGCCTATTGTGCTGCTTGTGAGAGTGCCTGATGCCCGAGACCAGATCCGTCATCACGTTCAGTAAGCGCGAGGGCGGCATGCCGATGCCGCACCTGCTCGATATCCAGACCGCCGCGTTCCAGACGCTGCTCGTCCCCGACAACGTCGAGGGCGACCGCCAGGACGTGTCCCTGGAGCGAGTGTTCCGCGATCTCTTCCCGATCTCGGACGTGAACGGCAAGTACAACCTCGACTTCCTCCGCTACTCCCTGGGCGAGCCCAAGTACACCGTCGAGGAATGCATCGAGCGCGACATGACCTACGCGGCGCCGCTCAAGGCGACGCTCCAGCTGGTCGTCTTCGAGGACGTGGAGGGCGAGCGCCGGCCCAAGAACATCATCGAGAAGGAGGTCTACCTGGGCGAGCTGCCCATCATGACCCCGCTCGGGACGTTCGTCATCAACGGCGCGGAGCGGGTGGTCGTGAGCCAGCTGCACCGCTCCCCGGGCGTGGTGTTCGAGGAGGACACCCACCCCAACGGGCAGCTGCTGTACTCGGCCCGGATCATCCCCTTCCGGGGGTCGTGGGTGGAGTTCACGATCGACATCCACGACGTGATCTACGTCCACATCGACAAGAAGAAGAAGTTCCCGGCCACCGCCCTGCTCCGGGCCTTCGGCTACGGGACCAACGCGGAGATCCTCAAGCTCTTCTTCGCGACCAAGGAGCTCAACATCACCGGCCAGATGACCGGCCGGCACGAGCGCCGCGAAGTGGTGGGCGCGCTCCTGGCGCAGGAGGTGGCGAACCCCGAAGATCCGGCCGCCGCGGCGCTCGGCGCCGTGGGCGACGAGCTCACCCAGGAACGGCTCAACGAGATGCGCCACAAGGGCGTGCGCTCCGTGACCGTGTTCGCGGGGTACACCGCGATCGACCTGCGCGACGAGGAACAGCCGACCACGACCCGGGACCGGCACAACTACGTCCTCGCGTTCGCGGTGGCCAACCCGGAGACGGGCGAGGTCCTGGCCGAGGGGGGCACCGAGCTGACCGAGGCGGCCAAGAAGCGGCTGCTCAAGGAGGGCGTGCACAAGGTCGAGGTGCTGCTGCCGCCCGGGCGGTCGGAGTCGCCGCTCATCAAGAACACGCTGGCCAAGGACCCGACCCACAGCGAGGCCGAGGCCCTGGAGCAGATCTACGCCCTGCTGCGGCCGGGCGACGCGCCCAATCTGGAGACCGCGCGGCAGCAGCTCCAGAAGCTGTTCTTCAACCCGAAGCGGTACGACCTGGGCCGGGTGGGCCGCTACAAGATCAACCAGCGGCTCGGGCTCAAGACGCCGGCCAACCATACGGTGCTGACCGAGGACGACTTCGTCGCGATCATCCGCTACCTGATCGACCTGCACGACGGGCGCGGGTTCACCGACGACATCGACCATCTCGGCAACCGCCGGATCCGGAGCGTGGGCGAGCTGATCGCCAACCAGTTCTCCGTGGGCCTGTCGCGCATGGCGCGGCTGGTCAAGGAGCGGATGAGCATCAACTCCGACCCCGAGAAGATCTCGCTCGACGACCTGGTCAACGCCCGGACGGTGAGCGCGGTGATCCAGGCGTTCTTCGGGTCGTCGCAGCTGTCGCAGTTCATGGACCAGACCAACCC
>Ga0187822_10000049_pt1 | contig 17969 bp, 10 predicted proteins | sample NC_wetland_sal_i_18_FD_132967 | JGI IMG/M metagenome (GOLD analysis project Ga0187822, IMG submission 132967) | Wetland sediment microbial communities from Neuse River Estuary, North Carolina, USA - SourceSoil_2 | ecosystem: Environmental > Aquatic > Freshwater > Wetlands > Sediment | place...
CGGGAAACTGCGGCCAATACGCGTCCAGGCCGATTCCGAAGAGCCCGATCTTCGGCCCGGCGTATGCTCTAATCTGGTCCATTGGCGAATCTGTGCCGGCACAAATCCTACTCGCTCCAAGCCGCTGAACTGTAGTATTCTGCGGCGATCGTTGTCAATAGCAAGTTTATTTTCCTATTGAATTTAGCCCGGAATCCCAGCACAATGCTGCGTGCTTCCGGACGGAGGATTCGCGTGAATCGATATTGGCCACCCCTGTTGCTGGCTACGTTTTGCTTTGCGCTCGCAGTGTCCACCGCTTTGGCCCAGGACTCTTCCGCCACCGATCATGCCGCGAAAGTCGCGGCCCACTGGGACAAAGTCACCGGCATCTCGAAAACCACCGCGACCCTGCAAGTCGTCGTGAACCCGCCGCTGCGCCGCGGATCGCCGATCCACGATAACGCTTTTAAAACGCTGCACGATATTCAAGGCGACTACGTTCGCTACGTTCCCTGGCTGCCCTATCCGAAGCTGGCGGTCGCGGAACTCGAACCCCCGGCGAACGGCGCCACGTCATGGGATTTTTCCTTGATCGATCCCATGACCATCGATTTTCTCGAGGCCACCAAGGGCCACTCTGTCATTCTGAACTTCAGCACCATACCGCAATGGATGTTCAAGACCGACAAGCCCGTGACCTACCCGGCCAATCCCGACCAGCCGGTATGGGATTACACCCAAGGCACCGAGCCCCGCGATCCCAGCATGAAAGAGATTGGCGACTATTACGGCCGCCTTTTTTCATGGTACACGCAGGGTGGATTCACCGATGAAGCCGGCAAGCGCCACGAGTCCGGCTATCACTACTCCATTCCCTACTGGGAAGTGCTGAACGAGATTGAGTTCGAGCACCACATGACGCCCGAAACCTACACCAAGATCTATGACTCCGTGGTCGAGTCCATTCGCCGAGTCTCTCCTCAGACCAAATTCGTCGGCCTGGCACTGGCCCAGCCCTCGACTCACCCGGAACAGTTCGAATACTTTCTCGATCCCAGGAACCACAAGCCCGGCATTCCGTTGGATTTCATCTCCTATCATTTTTATGCGGTGCCAACCGCCGACCAGAATCCCGCCATACAGCCGTACACCTTCTTTGCGTACGCGGATGGCTTCCTGAACACGGTCCGTTATATCGAAGCCATCCGGAAGAGGCTCTCTCCGGAGACCAAGACCACGATTGACGAAATCGGAGCCATTTCCGCCGATGACATAACGCAGGACCAGCCCGGCCATGTGACTCAGCCGATCCCAAGTTCCTACTGGAACCTGACCTGCGCCATGTACGCCTACATCTTCGGCGAGCTGAGCCGCATGGGAATCGATGTGGCCGGTGAATCGCAACTGGTGGGCTATCCCACCCAGTTCCCCTCGGTTTCCATGGTGGACTGGAATACTGGAAAGCCCAATTCGCGCACCCAGGTGTTGAAGCTTCTGCGAGAGAACTTCGGGCCGGGCGACAAGATCGTGGAGACGGAGCCTCTTGACCGCGCGGTGGATTCCTATCTTTATTCTTTCGCGGTGGTGAAGCCCGATGGCCGGCGGCGCATTCTGCTAGTCAACAAGCGGGACCGCCCGTTTGATATCACCGTGTCCGGCGCAACCGGCGGCCAGGAAGACTATGTCGACCAGACTACCGGCTTCGATCCTCCGGCTTCGGCTAAACTGACCAGCGAGAAGATCACGTTGGGCGGACTCGCGGTGGCGGTGGTGACGCTCCCCTGAAACCTTTAGCTCCGGCGTCTCGCCGGCATCTTGCTCTCGGCGGTGGGGGCGGGACGCCCCCACGACAGCCGCCGGGACGGCGGCGCTACCAGAACCTGACTTGAGGAGATCCTATGCCGCGAGTAGCCTTTCGCTTACGAATCAAACCTGACGCCATCGCGGGCTATGAGAGAGATCACGCCCAGGTGTGGCCGGAATTGCTGGCCAAGCTGAAAGAGGTTGGGATCTCGGATTACTCGATCTTCCGCCGCGATCAGGATCTTGTCCTGGTCATGCGAGTCACCGACTTTGACGCGGCGTGGGATGCCCTGGCCGCCGACCCGGTAAACCTGCGCTGGCAGGCCGAGATGGCCAAGTACTTCGAGCCCGTGCCCGGCCTGCAACCGGGAGAGCGCTTCGCTATGATGAAGGAAGTATTTTATATGGAGTAGCGCGCGGTTCAGCCCATGGTCATATCGCGACGGTTTTTTCTCACGGGACTGTTGGGCGCGACCGCCACGGCTTGTTTTGGCCAGGGGGTCACCCCGCACAAATCGGCTGCGCTGCCCCGGGGCAAACCCTCCGGCCTTCCCTTCCTAGCAAGCTTCAGCGATGTGGCGGCGCCGGCGGGATTGCGCACGGTCACGCTGTACGGCGAAATTGATCGCAAGGAATACATCGTCGAAACTCTCGGCTGCGGTTGCGCCTTTCTCGACTTCGACAATGACGGATGGCTCGACATCTTTCTGCTGTCGGGCACCCGCTTCGCCAACGCCCCGTCCGGAATCAGCAATCGTCTCTTCAAAAATAATCGCGACGGAACCTTCACCGACGTTACCGAGCGCGCGGGACTCTTGAAGACCGGCTGGGCTTGCGGGGTTTGCGTAGGCGACTACAACAACGACGGCTTCGACGACCTGTTTGTCACTTACTGGGGACAGAATGTCCTCTATCGCAACAATGGCGACGGAACCTTCACCGACGTGACCCAGGCTGCCGGATTGATGCAGGCCGCAAACCGCTGGGGCACCGGCTGCACTTTTCTGGATTACAACCGCGACGGCAACCTGGACCTGTTTGTCGCCAACTATCTCGATTTCGATTTGCAGCGCGCGCCCAAACCCGGGCAGACGGCGAACTGCCGCTGGATGGATACGCCTGTAACCTGTGGCCCGCGCGGGTTTCCTCATGGCCAGCACAGCCTCTACCGTAATAAAGGAGACGGGACTTTTGTCGACGTGAGCGAGCCGGCTGGAATCGGCGCGGCCAGGACCAGCTACGGCCTGACTGCGATCGCCGCGGATTTTGACGATGACGGCTGGCCCGACATCTATGTGGCCTGCGATTCCACTCCCAGCCTGCTGTTCATGAACAATCATGACGGAACTTTCCGCGAAGAGGGCGCGATTCGCGGTGTGGCATACGGCGAAGACGGCCAGGAGCAAGCCGGCATGGGCGCCGCTGTCAGCGACTATGATGGCGACGGCCGTCTGGATATTTTCAAAACCAATTTTGAAGGCGACACTCCCGACCTCTATCGCAACCTGGGCAAAGCCAATTTTGAGGAAGTGAGCCCCCGAGCCGGCCTGGCGGTGGAGAATCGTTTCGTATGCTGGGGCGCGGGCATGGCTGACTTCGATAATGACGGCCGGCCCGATCTGCTCATGGTGGCGGGGCATACCTTTCCTGAGATTGAGAAACGCCACCCTGAATTTCCCGCGAAAGATCCGAGAATGCTGTTCCGAAATCTGGGGCACGGGCGTTTTGAAGAGCTCACCGATCAAGCCGGCGCTGTAATCCAGGAGTCCCACAACAGCCGCGGGTGCGCCTTCGGCGATTTCGACAACGACGGCGACCTCGACGTTCTCATCGTCAATCTGAATGAGCCTCCGTCGCTCCTCAGGAACGATGTGAGGGGCGCGAATTCATGGCTCAAGGTGAAGCTGATCGGAACGAAATCCAATCGCAGCGCCATCGGCGCGCGCGTGGTGGTGAAAGCAGAAGACTCGACCCAGACTCAAGAAGTCCAGAGTCAATCGAGCTTCTTGTCCTGCAACGATTTCAGGCTGCATTTCGGTCTGGGCCAGGCCAAGCTTGCGGAAGTCAGGATTCGCTGGCCCAATGGCGATTGGCAGACTCTGCCGGGGCTGAGCGTAAATCGGCTGGTGACGGTAAAAGAAGGAGTCGGCATCGTGCCCGGCGCGGGCTGGGCAAGACCGTAGCGCAATCCAAGCGCACATAGGCCCGGACGCCCTCGTCCGGGCAGGCGAGCGAGGCTCGCCGCCAGCGGTTGAGACTAGAATTTCTCCGTTCACCAAGGTGTCATCCTGAACGGCCTTCAGGCCGTGAAGGATCTGGCGTGAAGGAGAAATACCTCTTCCCCCTGAATTTGGTGCCTATGCGCGAGAAAGCTGCCGGGCTTCGCCCGGCCGGGCGGGTGAGGACACCCGCCCCTACGTGGCCGGTAAAGGTTATTGCGTGGGACCGACTTGCTGCGGAGTTACTTCTTCCGGCGCGAAGATTTGTTTTGCCGCTTCCTCCTGGCTCGACTTCAGCGTGCGCAGGCGTTGGAATTCCGCGAATGCTTTTTTCTGTTCGGCCTCGTGCCCCAGCATCCCCTGAACCTGCGAAAGACGATACCAGGCCACTTCATTTGCGGGGTTTAGTGCGGCGGCCTTCTGCAGGTGAGGAAGCGCCAGCTCGGGTTTCTGCAGCGACATAAGGACGGCAGCCAATCCCAATTGGGCCTCCCCGAAGTCCGGATAGTATTGCAGGGCAAGCTCGAAGAATTTCTGCGCTTGATCGAACTCCCCCGCGTTGCGATGGATTTCTCCCAGCTCATACGCGGCGTTGGCGTTCCTTGGATTAAGCTGCAACTCCTGCTCAAATTCCTTCATTGCATCCGCCGCGGCCTGCGTCGAATTGGTGCGCCGGGACTGTTGCAGGAACGTGCGGCCAAGGCGGTAATGAACACCGGGCCGAGTCGGCTCCTGCGCCAGCACCTGGCGATATTCGCTGATGGCGGAGTCGTAGGAGCCCTGGCTTTCATAGGCCTCGGCCGCGGCCTGATGCCGCCAGACTGAATCCGGCGCCACTTGCGCCAACTTCTGCATGGTAAGGAACGCGAAGTTTCCGAAGATTCTTCCGTTGTGGTAGAGGATCTCCGGGTCGTCCGGATAAAGGCGGTTCAGCTCCAGACCCACCTTGACCGCGTCGCTGTCACGACCGAGCCCGGTGTAGGTGCGTTCAAGCTGCAGGCCGCACAGGCGCTTCATTTCCGGATCGAAGGAACCGCGGAACCCTTTTTCGAGGCCGGGCAGCGCCTCCCGGTAGCGATTGACTTCTGAGAGGGACATGGCCAGGAGGACTTCAGTTTTGGCCAAATTCGGCTTCAGCCTGAGTGCGCGTTCGAATTCCGGGATCGCCTGGTCGAATTTTCCTTCCTCGAAGTAAATCAGTCCGAGGTTGGCATGTACCTCGGCGATTCCAGGTTCCAGGTCTCGCAACTTCTCGTAAGCCCGCTGGGCCGCGGCGTAGTCGCCATTGGCCAGGGCTTTCTGACCCGCATCGGAGTATTGCTGCACCCCGGAGTCCTGACCAACGGCCATTGGCGTGGAGAGAAAGCCAGCCAGCAACCATGCCGCTATCAGCCTGCTGTGTCGGTGCTTCACTCTCCGAATGTACTCCAAAAAGTCCGCCAGGCCGAGACTTCAGCCTGGCGGTGTGGGTTTCAACCTGTTATCAGAATCGTTCTTAGAAGACGATCTTCCCCCCCAGTTGCACAATTCTTCCGGGACGGGCCTGGGTCACCTGGCCGAAGTTTGGGTTACTGATATTGTTGCTCACCGAGCTTTGGCCGGGACCACCCGCGGCGGCCGCCGTGGGATCGACGCCGTATTGCGTGTGGTTAAAGGTATTGAACGTCTCCAGCCGGAATTGGAAACCTACTTTTTCCGTAAATTGGAACATCTTGCCTAGGCCGATGTCCCAGTTGTTGATTCCAGGCTGCGTCAAGGTGTTGCGGCCGACGTTCCCGTAAACCCCGAAAGCAGGCTGGGTAAAGGCTGCGGTATTGAAGAACTCGTTAATGCTCTTGTGGCCGGCGTGCGGATCTCCAACCTGGTTGGCCCGCATGCCGAAGCTCAGGTAAGCGCCCGGATCAGGGGCGTTGATGGAGAATGGGAACCCGGTCTGGAAGGTCGCGATCACGCTCAATTGCCACCCGCCAATCACCAGGTCTGCAGGCCGGTTCATTCCGCCGAGGAAGCGCTTTCCGCGTCCCACGGGCAAACTGTAAACGGCGCTGTTGACGAAGCGATGCCTGACGTTGAAGTCCGACGGCCCGTAGTCGAGCGCCGGATTGCGGTCGTCCATGTGTCCCGCGAATCCCGCGCCGGCGGCCCCAACCCCGGCAGGAGCAGATTTGTCATCCAGGGCTTTTGAATACGTGTAAGCACTCAAAAGAGCCAGATCGGCGCCGCGATGCTCAACTTTTACAGTCCCGGCGTTGTAGTTGGAATAGCCCGTCCAGGAGCTGTTTAGGGGCCCTGGGATGGAGAAGTTCGGGAGCGGCTGTCGGGCAAAAAACGGGCATTGATTTCCGATGTAGGCTGCGGTCGTTGCCGGGAGTCCGGCGAATGCCGCCTGGCAGGTAGCCAGATGGGCACCCAAGAGTTGCGTGGGCGTATTGAGATCGATGCGATCCAGCAGATGCAAGCCTCGGTTGCCAATGTAATTGACTTCCATCGTCGTATTCTTGAACAGCTCGTGCTGCACCGACAAGGTGTATTGCTGCACGTAGGGGTTGCGCGGATGGTTCGAGATAATGACCGCCACAAATTGGCTGTTGGGCGAGGTGATCGGTACGATCGCCGTCTGCGCCGGGAACAGCTCATCCGTTGTTTTGGGCGCTACCGCTGCCGGTTGCGAGTTCGGATTGAGCGAGGTACGAGTCACAAACGGGTAGAGGTCGCCGGAATCGTCAATCTCGCGGCTGAGCGAGGAATCCCAGAAGATACCGTATCCCCCTCGGACCACGGTGCTGTTACCGCCGAATGGCCGAAAGGCGAAGCCAATGCGGGGAGCGAACGGGGTTTTGGATCCGTCCGCCGGATTGTGCCGGCCGCAGAAATTGTAGAAACCGTTGCCCGCCGGCGCCACCCCGTCAGTAGCGAGAGCAGGATCGGCAAAGCACAGCCCGCCGCCGGTAAACCGCGACCCTCCAGGCAGGTTCTGGTCATCAATCCAGAACAGCTTGTTGCTCTGTTCGTAGGGCACGGAGCGATAATCCCAACGCAGGCCCAGGTTTAGAGTGAGACGGTTGGTGACCTTCCAGTCGTCCTGCACGTACGGCGCAACGTACATGAATACGTACTTGTTCAGGTTGCCGGCAATCTTGGGATCGCTGAATGGACCCGGTTGAAACGTGTTGGCCGCGTTGTAGTATCCCAGAAGAAAATCGGCCACCTCATTGCCGGTCCCGCACAGCCCCGACGGAGTCGTACAGCCGCCGCTGTTGTTCAGTACATTGTTATTGGTGTAGCTGTAGCCGCCCAGGAAATTCCCGGAAAGATTTCGACTTTCCACAAACCGGCGGTAATCAAAACCGACACCAATGGTGTGCTTGCCGCGGATCATGGTAAACGAATCCGCAAACTCCCAGGTGGGGATGTCACTGGTCGTGGGGTTGTTGCCGGGACTCCCGAAAGTGCCGAGCAGAGCGCCTTGAAAACCAATCGTTGGGAAGCCTGCCGCATAACTTGCCGGTAAGGTGGTGAATACCCCGGCCACGCCCAGAGCGGAAATCTGGTCGGGCGAGGCGGGCGGCGCGCCCTGAATCGCAGTGGCATGCAGGTATCCCACTCGGAAATTGTTCACGTTGCTCGCGCCCAGCTCGATCGTGTGCGAGATCGACCAACTGGTGGAGTCCTCGGTGAACTGGTTAAAGCTGAAGGTGGGGGAAAGGTTCTGCGGGTTCTCGTTTTCGTACTTTGCTTTGGTATAGCGGAAGAAGACACGGCCCAGGTGGCCAAACTCCTGGTCCACTCTGTAGGTTTGCTGGTTGGTGGTGTTGGGAAGAGAGGTCTGCAGCTGATAGTTGTTGATCCCTCCCCCGCAGTTATTCGGATTCGCCACGCAGACCGGAGTGGGCGCCGGAAATACGCCGCCCCCTACAGCTACCTTGGCAAGGCGCGAGAAACTGGTGTTCGGAATGATGCCGCCCGGGAAGCCCGCGCCCGTCGTGGGATCTCCCGGCAGACACGGTTGAGCGGTGGTCGGGTTGGTGAGCGCCACCTGGCAGGGAGATCCAGGAGTCAAATCAAAAGCCGGTAATCCGGTGGCAGAAAAATCTCCGCCCAGTTCCGCCGGAGTCGGGACAATTCCCTGAATGATAGCCCCGTTGCCGATTCGCCAGCCTTCATAGTTGGCCAGCCAGAAGGTTTTGTTGCGCCCATCGTAGAGCTTCGGAATGTACACCGGGCCGCCGAGGACAAAGCCGAACTGGTTTTGACGCAGCACCGGCTTTTTGACAGCGGTCTGGAACGGAGTCGGAGTCTGCGCGTCCAGTGCGTCGTTCCTGAAAAACTCGAAACCGGTGCCGTGGAGCTGGTTGGTGCCGCTCTTACTGACGATGTTTACCTGGTTGGCGCTGTACCCGTACTCCGCGGAATAATTTTCGCTCAGGACTTTGAACTCTTGAATCGCGTCCTGCGACAGAATGACTGCCGGCGTGTTCAACGCGGTGTCGGTATTAATCAATCCGTCCAGGGTGTAGTTATTCGACTCCGGCCGGCCGCCATTGAGGCTGATGGCATTGCCTTGGCCTTGCCGCATCTGCCCTTGCTCGCCGACCGCCTGGACTGCGCCCGCCGTGATAAAGAGCAGGTTCAGGAAGTTCCGGCCATTCAGCGGCAGCTGGTCCACCTGCTTTTGAGTCACGATCTGGGACACCGCGGAACTATCGGTATCGAGCGCGACCGCGCTGGCGTTCACTTCCACCAGTTCGGTCACGGTCCCGGTCTTCATGGTGACGTTGACCCGCGCCTGCTGTCCGACAACCAGTCCAACATTGTCGGTCACCGACTTCTGAAATCCCGGTACCTGCACCGTGACCCGGTACGTTCCCGGCTGCAGATAGGGCACCGTGAAATCGCCGGTTGAGCTGGTCTGGGTATGAGTCGTCACGCTGGTAGCAACGTTGGTTACGTCGACGCCCGCATTGGCCAGAACCGCGCCGGAATTGTCGGTGACGGTTCCCAGAATCGTTCCGTTGGCGCCGCCCTGCCCGTACAGCAAGCTTGCCGACGCGATGACGAAAAGACATAACACCAGGCTGTGGAGTCTCATGGTCGCATTTCCTCCTGTCCTCTTGGACACCGAGCGGTCAGCAGGGACCTCGTGGAGAAATTCTTGGAACCTTCCCCACGCTCGAACTGTGGCGCACTCTAGCGATCGTTGATTCCCGTTGTCAAGAAAATAGTGAATTTATTTCCCTATTGAATTTACACACTGGACACCAGCCCCGCCAGCAGGCTTGCAAATGAGGATGGAGTTGGCGGGCGGGCCGCGAGAATTCAGTCCCGGAAAGCCGCCCGCCCTTCGGCTCTATAGGCGAAAAGCCGCGGTCAAGTTATAGTCTTAGGCATTCGCTCGCACCTGTGAGGCGCACCCGATTGACTCGCTCAGCTCCCAAGCGGCTTTACCTGATCCCGGTACTCTCCAAGGCGCTCGACATTCTCGAGCTGCTTCAGAACGAGAAAGGTCCGCTGGCCCTCGAAGCCATTTACCAGCGGACGAATATTTCCAAGACCACGGTCTATCGCATTCTCAAAACCTTTGTGCACCGCGGCTATCTGGCGCAGTCGCAAGACGGGCTCTATCGCCTGGTCTCGCGCCCTAAAAAAGCCCGGTTCGGTTTTGGCAGTCAATCCGCGGAAATGCCTTTTTCGGAAGCGGTCACCGACAGCCTGAAGGCCGCCTCTTCGGCCGCCGGCATCGACCTGATTGTGCTCGACAACCGCTATGACGGTTCCACGGCGTTACACAACGCGGATGAGTTTGTGCGCAACCGGGTCGACCTGGTGATCGAATTCCAGATCGATCAGCATGTCGCTCCCGTGCTGGCGGACAAGATCGACGCCGCCGGCATCCCTCTGATTGCCGTGGACATACCACATCCCCACGCGACTTTCTTTGGGGTAAACAACTATCGCGTGGGCTTTGAGGCGGGGGAATGCCTGGCCCAGTATGCCAAGCGTACCTGGGACGGCAAGGTGCGCTGGGCATTGGGATTGGACATTGACGAAGCCGGACCGCTGGTGCAAAGCCGCGTGACCGGGGCCTTTGAGGCCATTCGCTCCCGCCTGCCCGGGATTCCCGCAGAATTTCTGGTCCGCATGGATGCCCGCGGGTTGCGTGAGCAGAGCTGCCAACTGGTGCTCGATTTCCTGCGGCGTCACCCCAAAGACCGCGGCATCCTGATCGCCGCAGCGACCGATACCAGCGCGCTGGGCGCGGTGCAGGCGGTGCGAGAGTTGAAGCGGGAGAAATACGTCGCCATCGTCGGACAGGATTGCATTCCCGAAGCCCTGAAAGAGATTTCCCGGGCCGACAGCCCGCTGATCGGTTCGGTCTCGCACGAAGCCCAAAGCTATGGTCCCCGTCTGATCCACCTCGGGCTGTCATTGCTCAGCGGCCACCGTGTCGCACCCTATAACTATGTGGAGCACAAGATGGTGACCGGACCCTGGCTGTCCCAGAGCGGCAAGAGCGCCTGAGTTCATCGGTCCCGGGCGGATATACTCCGAAATTCACTGATAGAAATTGTTGCCCTATTGCATCAGTGGAGTATGATAACTGCGACTTTCGGCGCGGGCGGGCGTTTTAGGTATGATCAGACCGTCACCCCGTTTCGACAAACTTCCCCCTGAGAGCGCCTCCATGCACGTCAAAACCAGTTTGCGCTATTTGGAAGACCGTTGGGACGAGCAGGTGGCTCGCACTCTCGACCCACCAGAACTGCTCCGCTACCGATCGAACCTGCTGGGTTCCGATTTGCGCATCACCAACTTCGGTGGGGGAAACACCAGTTCGAAGATCCAGCAAACCGATCCCCTGAGCGGAAGGCAGGAAGAAGTCTTGTGGATCAAAGGCAGCGGCGGAGACCTCGGCAGCATCAAGCTGGCCGGCCTCGCGGCCTTGTATTCCGAAAAGTTGCAGGGATTGGAACACAAGTACCGGGGCGCCGAGTATGAAGATGAGATGGTGGACATGTATCCGCTTTGCGCCTTCGGCAAGAATTCTGTCGCCGCTTCGATCGATACGCCCCTCCACGGATTTTTGCCGTTTTCGCACATCGACCATCTGCATCCGGACTGGGGGATCGCCCTGGCCGCTTCCGCCAACGGCCGGGAAAAGATGGAAGAATTCAATCAGCGCTTTGATCATCATCTGATCTGGGTACCCTGGCAGCGTCCCGGCTTTGAGCTGGCCATGATGTTGCGCCGGGCGGTGCAGGAGAGCGCCCACTGCGATGGTGTCGTCCTCGGCGGCCACGGTCTCTTCACCTGGGGCAATACCCAGCAAGAGTGTTATGAAAACACGATTGCGATCATCGATCAGCTGGGACAATTCGTCGTGGACCATGTCGAAAAGAAAGGCGCGAAGCTGTTCGGAGGTCCGCGCTTCGAGTCGCTCGACAACCGCCGCGACCTGGCGCTCGATATTTTTCCCTTTCTGCGCGGCCGCGTATCCGGTGTGCGGCGCCTGATTGGCAACTTCAGCGATCTGCCCGAAGTCTTGCGCTTTGTGAACTCAGCGGAAGCGGAACCGTTGGCGCATTTGGGCACGAGCTGTCCCGATCACTTCATCCGCACCAAGGTCCGGCCCCTGTTCGTTCCCTGGCAGCCGGGCACAGACCTGCAGGGACTGCGCGAGCAGATTGATTCCGCGCTCAAGAATTATCGCAAGGAGTATGCGGAGTACTACCATGCGTTCGCCCAACCGGATTCGCCGGCCATCCGCGACGCCAACCCGACGGTGGTTCTCATTCCCGGCATCGGCATGTTCAGTTTCGGCAAGAGCAAAACCGAAGCCCGCCTCACCGGCGAGTTCTATGTAAACGCAATCCATGTCATGGAAGGCGCAACCTCGCTGGACAGTGGAACCGCGCCCCAGACCCTCCCCCAGGCCGGTGCCGCGGCCCCGGCCAGCGCCTTCACCGTGCATTCGAACTATGTAGCGCTGCCTCCTTCCGAAGCCTTCCGCATCGAATACTGGAAGTTGGAGGAAGCCAAGATTCGACGCCAGCCTGCGGAGAAAGAATTGAGCCGCCAGGTGGTTCTCATTGTGGGCGGCGGCAGCGGAATCGGCCGCGAGGTGGCGCTGTTGGCGGCGGAGCGCGGGGCCCACGTCGTGGTCGCCGACCGCGATCACGAAGGAGCAAAAAGAGTAGCGGATGAAGTCCGGGGCATCGCTGGGAAGGAGAGCGGACAGGCAGTCGCTGTCGACATTCGCCGCCGCGATGTGATCCGCCAGAGCTTGCGCGACCTGGTGGCGGCCTACGGCGGCCTGGACATCCTGATCAATACAGCCGCCCTTTTCCCCTCATCAAAGGATGGTCAAGTCAGCGACGAACAGTGGGGGATAACGCTCGACGTGAATGTCACCGCGAACTATCTTTTGGCCGACGAAGCGGCTCGCATCCTGCGCGATCAGAATCTTGACGCCTCCATCGTGCTGACCAGTTCCGCCAACGCCGTGGTGCCCAAGCGTGGCAGTGAAGCGTACGACGTAAGCAAGGCAGCGCTCAGTCATCTGGTCCGCGAGCTGGCGATTTCGCTGGCGCCGAAGATTCGAGTGAATGGCATCAGCCCCGCGACCGTGATCAAAGGCTCCACCATGTTCCCTCGCGACCGCGTGATTATGGCTTTGAAGAAGTATGAGATCGCCTATAGCGATGAGGCCAGCGACGAACAATTGAGGACTCTGCTCGGCGAGTTTTACGCCCGGCGTACCCTCACTCATCGCCCCATCGACCCCAAAGATTGTGCGGAAGCCATTCTCTTTCTGGCGGGACCGAAATCTCCCTGTACAACCGGCCACATCATTCCGGTGGACGGCGGACTAACCGAGGCCTTCCTGCGATGACTCACGTTCCAGGAGATCAGGCCCGCACGAAGAGGCCGGTTCTCGTCGCGGTGGATTTGGGCGCTGAAAGCTGTCGCGTCTCCCTGCTGCGCTGGATCGACGGTCAACCGGACATTCTTCTGGTGCACCGCTTCGCCAATTCCGCGGAGGACAAGGGGAACGGCCTCCGCTGGAACATCGCCGCCATCTGCGAGGGCGTGGAAGAAGGTTTGCGCACCTGCGCGCCACTCGCGCCCGAGGGAATCGCCGCCATCGGAGTGGACGGTTGGGCGGTGGATTATGTCCGCCTGGGCGCGGACGGAAAGCCGGTCGCCAACCCATTCTGCTACCGCGACGAACGTACGCTGGCAGGGCAGAAACAGGTGCACTCCCGGATTTCTCCCGAGCGCCTCTACGAATTGACCGGAGTTCAGATCATTCCCCTGAACACGCTGTATCAGTTGCGGGCTGACAGCCCCGCCGAACAACATCTTCCCTGGATCAATGTGCCGGAATTCCTGTTGCATCGGCTGGGGGGGAAACGCGTTTCTGAATACACCAACGGCACTCATACCCAGTTGCTCAGTGTGCAGGACCACGCCTGGAGTCCCGAAATCTTCGCGGCCGCCGGTCTGGATTTGAGCGCCGCACCGCCGTTGGTGCAGCCGGGAACGGACCTCGGCGCCGTACAGGGCGACATCGCTTCCCTGCCGGCATTTCGCCACACCCGGTTGATCGCCCCCGCATGCCATGACACGGCGTCAGCCATCGCGGGAATTCCGGCGCAGGGAGACGACTGGGCTTTTATCAGCTCCGGAACATGGTCGCTGGTGGGCTGCGTGCTTGATTCCGCATGTGTCAGCCAAGCCGCGCGCAGCGCCAACTTCAGCAACGAAGGCGGCGTGGGCGGCAAGATTTATTTCCTCAAAAACGTAAATGGCATGTGGCTGTTGCGCCAGTGCATGGAGCGTTGGCGATTGCAGGGTCAGGCCTGGAAGGTTGAGCACCTGATCGAAGCCTGCGCCCAAGCCGACCCCCCGGAATGCCTGATTGATGTGGACCACCCCGACCTGCTGTTGCCGGGAGACATGCCGGCGCGCATCAATGCCCAGTTGAATCGCATGGGTCGCGCTTCCATTCCGGAGGGCCCCGCGATGGCCGCGCGAATGGCGAACCTGATTCTTCACAGTCTGGCCGCCCGTTACGCCACGGTTCTGCAGGATGCCACCCGTATCACCGGGAAGACTTTCAAGCAGCTTTACATCGTCGGCGGCGGCAGCAGGAACGCCGTTCTGAACCGGCTCACCGCAGAGGCCACCGGACTCGAGGTTACAACTGGGTCCACCGAAAGCGCAACGGTGGGCAACTTCGCCATCCAGCTTGCCGCGCTTGAAGGGAATTACACTGATGGCAGCGGAGTGACCGCGAAGGCGGTTTCGGAGTGGGCCCGCGCCCTCTCCAGGCAGCCCGGCGATACTCCGGGAATCGGTGCAACCCGAAACATCATTCCCGGCCACGCTGCGGAAAAGATTCAACGGCCAACTGGAAAGGCGCTCGTATGACCGAAAAATTGGAAACGCTGATACATCATGCCCTCGACAATTTCAATATCGAGCTCCCTTCCTGGGGCTTTGCCAATACCGGCACCCGATTTGGAAAATTTATCCAGCTCGCGGCCGCCGTCACGGTCGAAGACAAGTTCAGCGACGCGGGGCAGGTGCACGCCCTGACCGGCGCCTGTCCCACGGTTGCTTTACACGTCCAGTGGGACTTGCCGAACGGACTGAAGGACATTGCCCAGGTAAAACGTTTGGCGGAAAAGTATGGGGTGCAGCCCGGCTCGATCAATCCCAATGTTTTTCAGGATCAGGAATACAAGTACGGATCGGTCGGCAACCCCGATCCGGCGATCCGCAAGCGCGCTCTCGATCACATTCTGGATTGCGTGGCCATCGCCAACGCTCTCGAATGTCGCGACATTTCACCCTGGTTCGCCGACGGATCGAACTACCCTGGCACGCAGAGCATTCGCAACCGAATCGGATGGTTCGAGGAAACACTGAAAACCGTGCATGGGGGCCTGAGCCCCAAGCAGCGACTGCTGGTCGAGTACAAGCCGTTCGAGCCCGCGTTTTATCACACCGATGTCGCCGACTGGGGCATGGCTTTCCTGCTGGCGCGCCATGCGGGTCCACAAGCCTATGTCCTGGTGGATACCGGCCATCACTATCAAGCCCAGAACATCGAGCAGATCGTGGCCTGGCTTCTTCATCATAAAATGATTGGCGGCTTCCATTTCAATGACCGCCGCTACGCCGATGACGATCTGACTCTGGGATCGATCGATCCCTACCAGATCTTCCGCATCTTTCATGAGATCCACACCTACGCCTGGGAAACCGGCTCGTTCGCGGATGTGGCCTACATGGTCGACCAGAGTCACAATCTCAAAGGCAAGATGGAAGCCATGATCCAGACGGTTTGCACGGCGCAGGAACTCTACGCCAAGGCCGCCATCGTGGACCACGCGCGCCTGGCGCCACTGCAGCAAAGCTGCTCGCTGGTGGAAGCCGAGGAAACTTTGCGCGCCGCATTCTGGTACGACGTGCGTCCGGTGCTGCGTGAATGGCGGAGCAGTCACGGCCTGCCGGAAGATCCCATGCAGGCCTTCCGGGAAAGCGGATACCTGGAGCGAATCACGGCCGAGCGCCGCGAGCGCAACGCAGTTTCCGTCACCACCTACGCGTAAGAGACTACGTACAATGGAGGACGGGCATCCCGCCCGTCCAGCCGGGCGGGGATGCCCGGCCTCCATCGATTCCACGAGTGCCCGATCTAAGGCGTGGCCGGGGAACTCTTCACCAGCTCCGAATCGATGGTGATGGTGATGTCGTCTCCCACCATTCCGGGCGCGCCATTCACGCCGAAATCCTTGCGGTTGACGGTAGTGGTGGCGGATGCGCCCATGTGAAAGTTCCCTCTCGGGTCTTTCATTGCAGCGGTCGGGCCGTCGACGTCGAGCACCACTTCCCGGGTCGTGCCGTGAATCGTCAGGTCGCCGGTGATTTTCAGTTTGCCCGAAGCGGATGACTCTGCCTTCTTGGACTTGAAAGTAATGGTGGGATATTTCTGGACATCCAGGAAATTCGGGCTGCGCAGGTCATTGTCGCGCATGTCCACGCGGGTATCGACGGTAGTGGCGTCAATCGTCACATCCAGCGCGGTTTTGCTGGGATCGGCAGGGTCGTAGTTCGCGGTGCCGCTGACTTTCCTGAATTCTCCCCGCACGGTGGAAATCCCCAAATGACGGACGGCGAATTGCGCGGCAGTGTGCGCCGGATCAAGTTTCCAGGTTTCCACCTGGCCAAAAGCGGACGAGATGAAGAGAACGGCAGTAGAGCAAATGAGAAACTTGCGGATCATCAATCCTCCAGAGTTGTTTTTGATGCAGTACCACGGTTTGCAGGTGCAAGAATACGGCCCAGTTCGAGCGGCCACATAGCTCCCGAGCGGGGATCGAGCCGAGGGGTCTTTCGACCCCGCGAGAAGTCTCGCAACCGAAACCTCTCGCGCCCTCCCGGATGACAAGACTTTATTTCGTGGTCACCCGTTCCAGCTTCACCGGCCCGAGCAATCCCGAAGGAAGCAACGGCGAATTCGCCTTGTACGGCTTCACGTCCGCAAAGGTGTATTTGGTTGTGGCGTCCGCCTGCTGATCTCCGATGAGGCGATTCACCCAGGCATTGGTGACCTGGATTTTCACTTCGTTCGCGCCCGGCTTCAGGGCGCCGGTCGCATTCACGCGGTAGGGCGCATGCCAGACGATGCCCAGCGATTTACCGTTCAGCGTCACCGCCGCCAGGTTCTTCACATCGCCCAGATCGATCCACAGCGATGCGCCCGGCTTGAACCAGTCCGCCGGGGCCTGAATTGTCTTGCTGTAGGTGCCGTTACCCGAGAAATATTTCACTCCCTGATCGGGGCTGTCGCTCCACGAAATAAGTTTGTCCAGCGTGACCGATGCCGGGGCGCCCCGCCCCGGCTGGAAAGTCACGTTCCACGCGCCATCCACGGTCGCCAGCTCCGTTTCCACCGGCTTGGGCAAGGTGAGAGATTTCGCCTTGGCGGGCTTGCGGAAAACCACGAAGACAGTGCCCCAGGGTTCAAAGTGCAGCGGAACCGTGGTCCGGCCGTCGGCGATGCTGTAGGACACCGGCTTCGATTGCCCGGTCTCGGCGTACCACAATTCCGGCGCCTTCCCGCTCACGCGGAAGCTTGCGTCCACCGTCTCGTCGCGGTCGTTGCGGTTGTCGAGGAAGTAGATGTCCGCATCAGCCAGTTTGCGATGGACAAACAGGATGCGGGTATCGCTCTGCGGCTTGGTGTGATCGAAATCCGGAGTCACGTTCAACGCCTTCAGGGTGGCTTCGGCGTTCTGTCCGGCATACACCTTGCCTTTGCCCACCGAGTGCACGCCGCTTCCATCGCCAAACAGTTCATCGTTCAGCTTTTTGAATTCGGCAGCATCGTCAGCCAGGCTCGGCGTGTCCGTAGGCTTCTCCCCGGTCACCACCGCGCCCTCCTCCACCAGTTTGTGGATCCCGCGCAGCACCGGCAGCGACATGTGCTTGCTATAGGGATCGAGCGCCAGCACGCGGTAATTCATCCCACTCTTGGTGGTGATGCGGCCATCCGCCACACTCAGTTCGTGGATCAGGCCGTCGGCGTTGATGTAATCGAAGCCATAGCCCGCCGGCACATCGGGCGACTTCTTGTCGAAGATCGCGGTCAGGTTCGAGTCCTCGCCGTAGAAATAAATGACGTCCGCGGCAAAGTGGCCCTGCTGCAGCAGGTAGGAGCTGCGCGCCAGGTAATCCGTCCACGCTCCGGCCTCCTCTGCCCAGGTTTCGTTGCGGTTGAACCATTGTCCGAACGGGCCGAGGGTCAGTCCCGGCGCCTTGTCGATCAGAGGCTGATGCGCCGACTCATGAATGACGAAGCGGTTGATGCCGTTCAATAATTCCTGGTCCGCTGTCGGTTTCAGCGTGGCCGGCGACCATGCCCAGGGCGCGGCCGCCGCGGTCAACGACTCCGCC
>Ga0187822_10000051_pt1 | contig 17695 bp, 16 predicted proteins | sample NC_wetland_sal_i_18_FD_132967 | JGI IMG/M metagenome (GOLD analysis project Ga0187822, IMG submission 132967) | Wetland sediment microbial communities from Neuse River Estuary, North Carolina, USA - SourceSoil_2 | ecosystem: Environmental > Aquatic > Freshwater > Wetlands > Sediment | place...
AAACTGACGCCCCGCGAGCGCATGGTTTTCGAGCTGAAGCATTATCAGGGACTGAAATTGAGGACCGTGGGCGAGATTTTGAATACCACGGAAGAAACCGCAAAAAATACTTTATTCCGGGCCACGCAGAAGTTGCGCGGCTCTCTGGCGGACATGCGATGAAGAAGGCTGATGGAGGGACGGGCGTCTCGCCCGTCCAGGCCGCCCGCAGGGCGGCAAGCAGAGCAGGTCAAAGGCAAGATCAAAGGCGACGGACAGGAGTGTCCGTCCCACACCTCCCCTGCGAAGGGGTGAAACTATGAAATGCGAATGGGTCCACGAAAACATTCTGCTGCATATTTATAACGAGCTGCCGGACGATGCTCGTTACGAACTGGAGCAGCACGTGGCGCGCTGTACCGATTGCGCGGCCGAACTGAAAGCTGCCCGCCAGCTTCATGCCACGCTCTCCCAGTTCCCGGTGCAGGAGCCCTCTCCCAATCTGGTTACCGCTTCCCGGATGCGCTTGCAGGAGGCGCTTGAAACCACGGAACAGGGCGGCTTCTGGCAGCGCCTGGTGTTCGACCCGGGCGCCTGGCTTCGCCCCATCAAACTGGCTCCGGCACTGGCGGCCGCGATCTTTATTCTGGGCTTCGCCGGCGGAATCGGCGCCACCTATCAGATGATGAATGGCCGCAGCCCGGTCGATCTCTCCGCTGCCAACACTCCCACCGAGTCGTCCATCACCGGCATTCAATCGATCTCGCAGGAACCAGGGTCTTCCCAGATCAGCATTCGCTACAACACAGTTTCTACCCAGGAGGCGCAGGGCTCGCTGCAGGACCAGCGCATCCAGCAGTTGCTGCTGTTCGCCACGCGGAATAACTACAACTCAGGTGTGCGCATGGATTCGGTCGACCTGCTGACCCAGACGCCGAACGATACCCGGGTGCGCGAGGCGCTGTTGTACGCCTTGCGCTATGACTCGAATCCCGGGGTGCGGCTGAAGGCGATCGAGGGACTGGGTTCTTACGTGAAGAACGACGTCCGGGTGCGCAATGCCGTGCTCGAGGCCCTGGTGAACGATTCCAATCCGGGGTTGCGGGCGCAGGCTCTGCACCTGCTCGAACCGGTGCGCGCCGACAGCAGCGTGCGCGTGGTGCTGCAGAAACTGGCGGAAAACGATCAGAACCTTTACATCCGCACCCAGGCCCGGAATGTGCTTTCCCAGATGTCGGAGATCGACTAGGCAAGACCAAGATTGGAAGGTGACAGGTGAAACAATCCCACAAAATCGTAGCGGTAATGATGTTGCTGCTGCCGTTGTGCGTGGCCCAGGAAGTGCGACCGGACGAACACGTCCGCGTGTATCAGGAAAACGGCAAATGGTCGCGCCAGATCACCGGCTCGCTGGCGGCGGCGAAGAACCTGCGGGTGAAAGTGGATTCGGGCGTGGTGCGGGTGGTGGGTGGTCCGCGGCAAACCATCGATTACGTCATCAGCAATCATTCGTACGCGCCGTCGGAAGAGAAGGCCCGCCGCGAATTTGAGTCCTACAAGATCAGCGTTTCGCTGCGGGGAGACACCGCCTGGGTGACGGGGGAATGGCAGGGCAGCCGGCCGCGCCGGTCGTCCAGCGAATTCGTCATCAACATTCCGCGCAATACCGACCTGGTGAAAGTCGAGACTGAAGGAGGCGATCTGACCGCCACCGGCATCGGCGGCCGGGTCGAGGGCGAAACCGGCGGGGGCAGCATTCGTCTTGATGACATTGGAGGAGCGGTCAACGCCGAAACCGGCGGCGGCAGCATCGACGTAGGTACCGTTGGCGGAGAACTGGCGCTGCACACCGGCGGCGGCAGCATCAAGGTGGCGTCCGCGAAAGGAAAGATCAACGCCGAAACCGGCGGCGGCAGCGTGGAAGTAGTTGCCTGCGCACAGGGCGCGGTGCTTGAAACCGGCGGGGGCAGCATCGAAGTGCAGCATTGCTCCGGACCGCTGAAGGTCACGACCGGCGGGGGCAGCATCGACTTGGGCGAGATTGCCGGCCCGGCGGAAATTGAAACTGGTGGAGGCAGCATTCGCCTGAGTTCAGCCACGGGAGCGGTGCGGGCCGAGACTGGCGGGGGCAGCATTACGCTCAACGGAGTGACCGCGGCCAAGGCCGAGACCGGGGCCGGTGGCATCGTGGCCAAATTCGTTTCCGGAGGCGACCGCACGGACTCGGTGCTCGAGACTTCGGCCGGGGACATTACCGTGTATCTGGCGCCCACGCTGAACATTACCATTCAGGCGTCCATCGATCTGGCGAACGGACATCGGATACGCTCCGATTTTTCCGAGATTCGAGTTACAACCGAAGGCGGTGAGTGGGGCCCGGGCACTGCGACCGCCGAAGGCAATCTGAACGGAGGCGGTCCGAAGCTGAAGGTGCGCACCACCACCGGAGACATCACCTTCCTCGCCAGCCGCTGAGGGGTGAGCCAGAAAAGAGGAACGAACATGCGTACATCAATGCTCGCCGTACTGATTCTGCCAATGTTCGCGGCCGTTGCCAGTGGCGGCCAGCTATGTTCACAAGAGCCCTTCAGCGAGGCCTTCGGATACTCGAGCGAAGACTTCGGGGGCGGATCGTATCTCGGGGTCGACACTCGCGACGTTACGCCGGACCGCCTGGCCGATCTGAAGCTGAAGGAGGAGCATGGCGTTGAAGTCACCCTGGTCGACCAGGACGCTCCCGCGGGCAAGGCCGGAATCAAAGAGCACGACGTGATTCTCAGCATCAACGGCAACCAGGTGGAGAGCGTGGAGCAGTTGCGCCGCATGATTCGCGAGATTCCTCCGGGACGTCTGGTGACACTCGGAATCAGCCGCGACGGCCAGCCCCTGACTCTCAAGACACAACTGGCGGACCGGAAAAAGACCTTCGCCATGGCCGGACCGGGCAAGACCTTCAGCTTCGCCATGCCGGCGATTCCTGCCATTCCTGCCATGCCCGCCCTGCCCGCGATACCCGCGGCGCCGTTTGTCCCTGAAATGGATATGCCGGTCTCGATCGTAGTGGTGCACTCTTCGGCGCGCAGCGGGCTGATGGTCGAAAACCTGACCCCCCAGCTGGGAGACTTCTTCGGGGCGAAAAACGGTAAGGGCGTGCTGGTGCGGTCGGTGGAGAAAGGCAGCCGCGCCGAACAGGCCGGCTTCCGCGCCGGCGACGTGATTGTGAAAGTCAACGGGGAATCCATCAGCGACAGCGGCGATTTTACTCATGCCATCCACGGCCGCAAGGGCAACGCAGTCACGGTCAGCATCATTCGGGAGAAGAAGGAACAAAACCTCACTTTGACCGTGCCCGAACGCAACCAGTCGGAGATCCTCGATACCGATGAGACTCTCGAGGTCCCGGACGCCGACGCTGAGACTGTGATCGACCTGAGCGGAGTAAGGTCCGAGATGGCTCGGGTGAAGCCCGAAATCGAGCTCGCGGTCCGCGAAGTCCAGAGAGTAAAGCCAGAGATTGAGAAAGCCGCGCAGGAGTTACGCGAGCACCAGGAAGAGCTGAAGCAAGAGATGCGCGAGGTGGAGCGCGAGCTCAAGGACCGGGAACAGGAAATACAGCGGGAACAGAACCAGAAGGTGGTTCCCTGGCAGCCACAGGCGGATATATAGATTTAATTGCTAGTGGGGAGTTGATCTTTGCTTCTCATGATGGGGTCATCCTGAGCTTGCGAAGGATCTAGCGCGGTGCGCTCATGCCTATGGAGGAACGGGCGTCCCGCCCGTCATGCACGGGCCGTTGCCCGACGGGCGAGGACGCCCGTCCTCCATTTACGACGTTCTGGCTGTAACTGACGTGTGCCCGCGGGGCCGGTCTATTTATCTCCGTAATATCCGTCGCGGGCTTGGACGATGAGGTCTTTCCGGGACGCGGTAACCTGGATCTTGTGATATCCCGGCTCGACGGGATTCGGCGTGTAGCCCAGGCTGTATTGATTGCGCAACTCCTCCTGAATCTGAGAATAAATCTGGTTGACCGGCTCCTTTTTGGATACCTCAAACATGCGTCCGCCGGTCTCCCTGGAGATGCGCTCCAGGATTTTTTTGCCGTCGGCGTGTTCTTCCGGGTAGCGCCTCCCGCCGCGCCCTCCCGGCCCTCCCATCCCGCCGCGGCCCATGCCGGGCACTCCCATTCCGGGGATACTGATGCCGGTCCTGCCAAAGCCTCCGCCGTTTCCGTAGGCTTCGTCATCCTTGAACAGAATGGAATAGACGATGGTGTTGGCCCGCTGGGCCGACTCAATCGCAGCCTCAAGACTTTCCCTGCTGCCCATGTCCACGCCGTCCGAAAGCACGATCACGGCCTTCCGGCCGGGCTGCTTCTTCATCAGTTCGTCCGAGGCCAGGAAGACTCCATCATAGAGAAGAGTGCCGCCGCCATGACGGCCGGAACCACGTCCCCTGCCGGATCCAGGGTCGTTGCTTCCGCCTCCGCCGCCACTGGTGCGGGTGAACTGCGGAGTCTGCAGAGACTCGAGAGCGGTCCGCAATTGTTCATGCGATGAGGTCAGGTCTTGTGACAGCTCCACCTCGCGATCGAAGTGGATGACAAAAGCTTTGTCCTTGTCTTCGCGCAGAACCTGGGCCAGAAAGCTCTCACTGGCGTCCCGTTCTTCGTTCAGTACCCGCCTTTGGCTCATGCTGGTGTCCACCAGCAGGCCGAGCGTGAGCGGGAGATCGGTATCGCGGGCGAAGTATTTCAGAGTTTGCGGCCGCCCGTCTTCGGTCAGGCTGAAATCATCTTTGGTCAGGCCGTTCGCGATCTTTCCATGCTTGTCCCGTACAGTGGCCAGCACGTTCACCACCTTGACCTGGACCGACATGGTGGTCACCGGCTCGTCAGGAGGGCTGGCGGCCACTGGACGGTTGTTCGCCTGAGCCTGGCCCGCGGACGGTACGGATGCGGCGCCGAATGCCAGGACGGCGATCGCCGTCAAAGTCGCAAGACGGTTGAAACCGATTTTCACTGTAGGGCCTTTTTCCGAGACACCGGCGGAATGAAACGCCGGATGATTGAACTGCCGCGAAGCGATTCACTCCGCACTGGTGAGAACGCCGGGACGCAGGAATTGGTTGTGAGCTCGATCGTAAAAGTTTGTAAAGCCACCGTACACCCGTAGGGACGGCGTCGTGGGTAGTGGCTGAAATCCCGAAGTGGCGTCAGCGTGAGGGACTTAGTCCCGAAGAGTCTGCCCTGAGCGATGTCGAAGGATCTTGCGCGTAACGGCACCGAAGGCAGCGGGGCTTATCTGCTTCACGCCACATCCTTCACCGCCTGAAGGCCGTTCAGGATGACGCCTTGGTAAGAGGAGGGATTTCAAACTGAGCCGCTGCCTCAGGAGCTAGAGGCCGGCAAACGCGCCTCAGGCAGGAGCGGTGGCGGCCCCATTCGAAACCATCCCTTCACAACGGCGTCGTGAAGTCAGCGGAAAATCTTCGAAATGGTGCACTATAGTGTCAGATGACCAGCGCGGTCGCCGGCCGGATTGAATGATGAACGACCAAATGCGAGAGATCAAATGCGCCGAGAAGGACGAGCCTCAACATGAAAGACGCCTTATCTGACCGAGCGAAGTTCGAGGTGGCACTGCCAATAGGCCCGCGGGTCGATGGTTCCCCGGCCAGGCGCCCGGGGCGGACCACGCTGTCAGGCCGGGTGGCTGCGCTGGCGCCCCTCGATCCCCGTTCTCACGGCGACGCGCTTTTTGAAGGAATAAGTGGCGAGGGCGGAGACCGGTTGTGGCAATACCTGTTCGAAGGACCGTTTGCTGACCGTGCCGCCTTCGACCTCCATCTGCAACGCATCACGGCCTCGGAAGATCCTCTGTTCTTCGCGATTTTGGACAAGGCTTCGGGAAGCGCGGTGGGATACGCCTCCTATCTGCGAATCGAGCCCACCCATCGGGTGATTGAAGTCGGCAATATCCTGTACACCCCGCGCCTGCAACAAACCACGTCGGCGACTGAAGCCATGTACCTCATGGCGCGGCACGTCTTCGAAGACCTGGGTTACCGCCGCTACGAGTGGAAGTGCAATGCTCTCAACGCGCCTTCGCGACGAGCGGCGCTGCGCTTTGGCTTCACGTTCGAAGGGATTTTCCGGCAGCACATGATCGTCAAGGGGAGAAATCGGGATACCGCATGGTTCTCCATGCTTGATTCCGAATGGCCGGACCGAAAGGCGAATTTCGAGCGCTGGCTTGATCCCTCAAATTTTGGCCAGGATGGACGGCAAAAGGTAGCGCTGAACGCCGGGAAGCAGAACTCGGACGTCTGACCCCGGACCTCGGACTTCGGACCTCGAACTTCGGACTTCGGACTTTGGACCCGGGACTTTAGACCCGGGACTTTAGACCTCGGGCTTCGGGCCCTTGGGCCTCAGCCCTCGGCTTTCTGAGCCGGTCTGACGCAGACTTGAAGGGACTCGTCCCAATCAAAGCCTGCACCCAAGGTCTGGAGTCCGGGGTCCGATTGTCCGAAGTCCGAAGTCCGACGCCCGACGCCCGACCTGCGTACAACCTTTATTGATCGGCGAGGCTCAAAAGATTCTCGTTTTTCCGCGAAAGTCACAGCTCTCGAATACAAATGTTTTCGCAAAATTTTGTACACTGGGCGAGTCGCGGAATTTGGCGGCGGTTTTTGCGAATCTGTATTTGAACCGGTCGCGCCGCGGGGCCGGCGCTGCGGCTGGCAAATGGAACCGGCCCTTAAAGATTATTCCCATGCCCTCCCTTATCTATATCACTCGAATTCGACCTCTTTCGACGGAATTGGCGCAGGCTTTGGAATCATCGGGTTCACACGTCAAATCATTCGGGCCCGGCGAGATCACCGCTGACGAATGCATACTGGTGATGACCTCGGAGGCGGTTCTGGCCGGCCTGCGCGTTCCCGGGCTGGCGGCGGCCCAGGGAAGGGCGGGCGCTCAAGGCCTGCATTCTCAAGCCATACCTCCGCTGCCCGATATCCGGCGACAGCTCGGAACCGAAGCCGCGGTATGGAAGAGCATCAAGGCGGCGGAGTTGCGTGAATCCACGGTTGGGCAAAGCGCAGCCGGCTCTGGGCTAATCCCTACGGTGCCCGCGGTGGCGCGTGCGGACAACGATCTCGGCTTTGTCCCCAGCCAGGCCGGGTCGCGAGTGCTTGCGACCGCGCCGCAGACGGCGAGCCTGGCTTCACAGCTTTTGACGGCGGGAAGAGAAAAGGAGCCGGCGAGCCATCGCAAACCAGGCGTGCCTGTCTTGCCGGTTCCTTTTACCGGCACGGCGCCCGGTCAAGCCGCTACCCTCTTGTCAAAGCGAACTGGTCTGGCCGACCGAATTCGCTCGGCGAACGGTCGACACTACAGGTGGTTCTGGCAGCCGGCGGCGGTGGCCGCGCTATTGCTGGTTCTCGCCCTGGTTTTGCTCGACGGGCGCGCCTCGATCCTTCCTTCGAAGGCCGAAGTGGCCGCGACCGAGCCCGCGCCTCAGGGATCGATTGAGCCGACAGCCTCGACCCACCCGCCTCAGGCGCCCAAATCAGGCGATGGCTACGTTGCGGAAGACTACACCACCCGCTTTGATCGTCAGGGGCATCCCCTCACCACCCTGCGAACTCCCGACTTCCGATCCGAAGCTCAGAGCCGGCCGATACCGAAGAGGATAGTGGTTGACTGATCGGGCAGAGATTCTCGGCCTCAACCGCTCCCGGCTCCATTGCGTTCTTCGCGGTCCCGTAAAGTCGGCAAAGTCCGCGAAGTTCCCCATCCGCCAGCCTGGGTCGAGGCAAGTTACCGCAGTTCCGGCTTTACGACCGCCTATCTCTGCAATTCCGGTTTTCCGACGAAGTGCATTTTAATCCGCAAATGTCTCATTTCAGGGGACAATCTGCCTGCGGGTCGGAATACAGCGGGAAGGACTGGGCGGATGAGTTCTCCGGGCACTAGCGCTTCGATGGGTCGCGTGCTTCTGGTGTGTGACGACTCCGCCATCATCCAGCATCTGGCCGAGGGGACGCAGCAACTGGCCATCGCAACCGAAGTTTGCGCCGATGTCAGCAGCGCTCTTCGCCTGCTTAACCGCAAGAAATTCGAAGCAGTGATTGTCGACTTCGGGCTGGCCCAGGCCGCGGAAATGCTGGCACAAATCCGCATTTCGCCATCCAATCGTACGGCAGTAACCTTTGCGATTACGGATCCCGCGATACCGCCAAAATTCGAAATCCAGCCAAACTTCCTGATTGAAAAGCCGCTTTCCACCAGTTCGGTCGGGCGCACCTTGAAAGCCGCTTTCGGATTGATTGTGCGTGAGCGCCGGCGTTCGTTTCGTTGTCCCATCGAAATTCCAGCCGCTGTGCAGGCCCACGGCGAGGAGATGAATTGTCACCTGGTGAACATCAGTGAAGGCGGAATGGCCCTGGCGGAATCGCCCGCGTTGAAACCCGGAACGCAGGTCAGAGTTCTGTTTACGCTGCCCGGCGAGCTGCTGCCCTTCAAAATCGAGTCGGAAGTTTGCTGGTACGACGAAAAAGGCCGCGCCGGGCTGCGTTCGCTGATGATTCCCTCGGAACAGAAATCCCTGCTGCAGCAGTGGCTGGCCGCCAAGCTGGAAGAAGACTTGCCGGAATCAGTGGCGCGACAGTTCCAGAAGGAATAGTTTGCGAGGGGCAGTGCGGCCGCGCAGGCCCTGCGAAAGCCTTTCCAGTTAAGAGTTTTGCCCCGCTTTTGCCCGCTTTTACCCGCCCCGGCGCGCCCCGTGGACTTCTGGCGCCTCGCGTTACCGTGTGCACTTGTCCTTAGGGACAGGTAACCATCTTCGCAGTTACGTGGCCGGCAGCGGCCTCCTGGCGGGCACTTCGTAACCTTGTTGCTTCACCCCGGCCAAACTAGTCTCAATACTATGTGGCCACACTCTCTGCTGTTCTCCTCCGATGAGGAGGCCTCACGCGCCCTGAGTCACGCTTTCAGAGATCTCGAATTTGAAGTTGAGACTTGTCCGGAAATCTTCAGTGCGGTGGAAAAAATCACCGGCCGCAGTTTCGACGTGGTTGTCTCCGACTGGCACGAAGGCCTGGAAGCCATTTTCCTGCTGAAGACGGTGCGCGAACTGAAGGCCAACCACTCCGCCTTTACCCTGGCGATCGCCGACGCTGAAGGCGCCGCCGCTGCCCGGGAAGCGGGCGCAGACCTGGTCTTGAGCCGGCCGCTGGTTCCAGATGAGATCAAGTATGCGTTGCTCAGCTGCGATTCATTTCTTCTGCAAATGAAGTCATGGCTGCCCCGGATGAGCCCGTCCCCGGCGAATGCGACGGCAACGCAGGCAGTGGCTGAGCCGAAGAGCCCCGCTCCTGACAATCAAAGTTCAAAAAACCCGAGTTCCGCGAACGAGGATTGGGAAAACAGAGCTTTCGCTTCGTTGCCCCGCCTTCGTGCCTGGCCCTCCCCTCCTCCCCTCCGCCGCGTGGAAGCCGCTCCAGCCGTAGTGGCCGCCGAATCGATTTTTGACGACGACCTGCTGTATCGATCGCGGGTGCAGACTTTGTTCCATTCGCCCGAGCCCAGTTTTTCATCGTCCGCGATCCTAAAGAAAAAGAAGCGAAGCCGGGCCCTGCCCGGGCTGGCAATCGCGGTCGCGTTTCTTTCCGTGGGATATGTATTCAGCGAGCCCCTTAGGGGACAGGGCACGACGAATTCGGTGGTCCAGATCTGCGGGCGGGTATTGGAGCGAACCGAAGGTTGGCTGCGGCGCCCCAACCGAGACGGAACTCCGGCGGCTGCGGTTCAAGTGGCCCAGCACGACGGCCCCCGCTTTGCCCGTTCCGGACGGGCGGTTTCGCGGGTCACAATCACTCCGGTAAGGGATCCGTTTCAAAAAGAGACCAGCGCCGAGTCGGCGCCGGCGGACCACGCTGAAAATCAGGCCCCGAGCCGGCAAGCGGCAGCGGAGGCAAACGCGGTCCGGATCCCGGAGAGCCTGAAGATGCAGGTGCAGAGCGCCAGCATGCGCAGCGTGGCGGAACGGATCACGCCATCCCTGCTTGCAGCCCTCGAGCCGGTATCGCTCTCTGAAGACCTTTCCCGGCGCTTGCTGCTGCAGAAGGTTCTGCCCAGCTATCCCGAACAGGCGGTCAAGGCGCGCTTGCAGGGACCGGTCGTGCTCGAGGCGTGGATCGGCCGGGACGGCACTATTCAGGACCTCAAGCTGGTGCGCGGCTCATTGCTCCTCGGCCAGGCTGCCTATCGGGCGGTGAAGCAATGGCGCTACCAGCCGTACCTGGTCAACGGCCGCGCGGTCGAGGCGGAGACCTTCGTGACGGTCGATTTCAGATTGCCGTAGAAGAACCCCTGAACCGGCCACGGATCTTCACTGATCTTCACGGATCAAGATCTTTTTCTTTTCTTTCTTTTCTTCTTATCCGTGGAAATCCGCGCAGATCCGTGGCCGCTTTTGCTTGAACCCTCCTGATCAACCAGTTCACAACTTTTTACGTATTTTTACCCCCGATTGACACCGGCCATGGCCCATTTGACTATGTTGGTTGTGGGCCGACAGCACCCTGGCCCCGGATCTGGAACCTTCAAGATGAAAACGAACCGGCGGAACGAAAAGACCCGATTGCTCCTGACCCTGGAGCTGGCGGTCATATTGCCCGCCGCAGCGCTGGTGCTGGTGAGCGCCTGGCACGTGTTGCACATTCAGCGCGATCGTGCCGTGGAAGCCGCCATCCAGCGCGACTTCAGCCAGGTGCTGGCGATTTCCGAGAAACAGATCAACCACAAAGCCTACGAACTGGTGGACGACGTAAGAGCCGATCTGCCCACGCCCAGCGAGGCGTGCGGGCCCAGCCTCGACAAGACCCTGGCCGCTTATCCCTACGCCGCGCACATTTTCATTTACTCCCCGGAAACCGGAATGGTGTTTCGTTCTCAATCTGACCGGCTGGCCAAGGATGCCGGATTTCGCGAAGAGGCCGACTACCTGAGCAAGATGTTTGACGGCTGGCTGAAGATAGACTTCAAGGACCTTAGCGATAAGCTCGAGCGCAACGAAAAAAAAGGGTCGCGTTATCTCTTTGATGGCGAATGGGTGCCGCGAGGGGAGAAGAAGGTTTATCAGTCGGATGCGCTGTTTTTGATTAAGGACCCGAAGACGGGATCGCTCGCGATCGGGGGTGTGGCGCTCGACTCCGACTACCTGCGCGAGCATTTCTTTCCGGAGATGCTGGGTGACGTGATTACCCGTAACGTTAGCGACGCGCAGACCGACAAGAACCATGCGGTCATGATGCTGCGGGGGAAATATGAATCAACGGCGCTGGCTCAATCCAGCGGCTGGGATGGCGGCGCGCCCGAAGAGGAGAGAAACCTGGAGGGCGCCTTCCCGGGATTGACCCTGGCCATCAAGCTGCGGGGAACTACGCTGGCCGCCATCGGCGAGCGTTTCGCGCGCATCAGCTTCCTTACTTTGGCGGGTCTTTCACTGGTGCTGGCGGGCGGAATTGCGCTGACCTATCGCAACGTCACCAAGGAGATGGCGCTGGCGCGGCTGAAGTCCGATTTCGTTTCGAACGTTTCGCACGAGTTGCGCACGCCGCTCTCGCTGATCCGCCTGTACGCCGAAACCCTGGAGATGGGGCGGCTCACCAGTCCGGAAAAATATCAGGAGTACTACCGCATCATCCGTAAAGAGAGCGAACGCCTGACCGCGCTGATCAACAACATCCTGGATTTTTCCCGCATCGAGGCGGGACGCAAGGAATACGACTTCCGCGAAACCGACATGAGCGAACTGGTGCACAACACGCTCGACTCCTATCGCTACCAGTTGGAGCAGAGCGGTTTCCAGTTTGAAGAAAAGATCGACGACGTGCCGCCCATGCGGGTGGACCGCGAGGCCATGGCGCGGTCGTTACTGAACCTGGTGAACAACGCACTCAAGTATTCGCAGGACCGGAAGTATATCGGCGTAAACCTGTATCGCGACAACGGCTCGGTGAAACTGGAAGTGGTGGACCAGGGGATTGGCATCCCGCATCAGGAGCAGCAGAAGATTTTCGAAAAGTTTTATCGCGTGGGGGACCCGCTGGTGCACAACACCAAAGGCAGCGGCCTGGGCCTTTCCCTGGTGCGCCACATTGTGCAGGCCCACGGAGGCGAAGTCTCGGTGGATAGCGCGCCCGGACAGGGCAGCAAATTTACGATTGTGTTGCCGGTCAAGCCGGCGCTTCACAACGGCACGGCAGCGACGGCTTAGCGGGGACCACGTGGGGACAGCCGCCCTCGGCTGTCCAGTCGAGCGAAGCTCGACGGCAGCTTACGCAAGGTTTACGACATGACCAGAATCCTGATTGTCGAAGACGAACCCAACATGGTGGCGGGCTTGCGCGACAACTTCGAATTCGAGGGCTACGACGTCATCACGGCTCCGGATGGCGTGGCCGGCCTGGAACGCGCGTTGAAGGAGGCCCCGGACCTGGTCATCCTCGACGTGATGATGCCGCGCATGAGCGGGCTCGACGTGTGCAAGCAGCTCAAAGCCAAGCGGCCGTCGGTGCCGATCATCATGCTTACGGCACGCGGCCAGGAAGTGGACAAAGTGGTCGGACTCGAACTGGGCGCGGATGACTACGTGACCAAGCCGTTTTCCATCCGCGAGCTGCTGGCCCGGGTCAAAGCGGTGCTGCGCCGCGCCAAGACGGTCCCCAAGGAACAAGAGCGGTATTCATTTGGCGAGGTCGAAGTCAATCTGAAGAGTTGCCAGGTTTCACGCAGCGGCAAGGAGATGGATTTTTCGTCCAAGGAATTCGAGCTGCTGAAATATTTTCTGTGCCATCCCGGCGAGACCCTGAGCCGCGACCGGCTGCTGGAAGACGTGTGGGGCTATGACCGCTTCCCCACCACGCGCACCGTGGACGCGCACATCGTTCGTTTGCGCCAGAAGGTTGAGCCGAAGCCGGACGAGCCTCGCTTCATCCTGACCGTGCATGGCACGGGTTACAAGTTCGTTGGGTAAAACCGATATGAGCATGTCTGAGAGCGGCAAAATTCGCGTGACGCCATACCTGGACCGCCCGGTGCCGAGTCCGGTTAAGCAGGCCGCCGGCACGCCGATCCGCGTGGACGATTCCGCGCTCATTCGCCAGGCCCAGCAGGGCGATACCGCCGCGTTCGAGGAGCTGGTGCGGCAGTACGATCGGGCTGTGCTGCGTCTGGCCGTTCACCTCACCGGTTCTCCAGAGGATGGTCAGGACATTTACCAGGAAGCGTTTCTCCGGGCGTACATCAATCTGGCGCGCTTCCGTTTCGAGTGTTCGTTCTATACCTGGATCTATCGCATCGTGACCAACCTCTGTCTGGATCACCTGCGCAAGAAAAGTTCCCGCGGCCGGGACTTGAATACGACGATGTCACCCGATGGCGAGCCGGAAGATCTGCTCGACCGCATGCCCGATCACAGCCCGTCGGCCAGTCCGGAGCGAAGTTTCGCCGGACGCGAGCTGCAGCAGACGATCGTGCGCGCCCTGGGCCGGCTCTCGCCCCGCGAACGGATGGTCTTCGAACTCAAGCACTACCACGGCATGAGGCTGCGCACAGTGGCCGGAATGCTGAACACAACCGAAGGCACCATCAAGAACACGCTCTTCCGCGCCACCCACAAACTGCGCACGCAACTTGCTGAAGTGCGGTGACTTTGCGGCAACCCACCAGCTGAATGCATCCCGGCCCGTGACGGTAATCACTGCGGCGCGTGCTCGGCGTCACTGCGCTTATATGGTCGTGAAGCTATCGTAGCGGCGATGATCCTGGCTCGCCAAATACTCCGCTGCCAAGAACGGAGCAGCTTCCGGGCCGCCCATCAATCTGAGCGGTAAAGGAGAATTCCCATGTTTGCTCGCATTATTGAATTCATCCCGAGGTTTGAAAAGAAAGAGGAGTTTGTGAAGGTAGTTCGCAACGAAGTTCTGCCCATCCTGCAGAAGCAGACCGGATTCATGGAACTGCTGCCCTTCTTCCCGGAGATCAAGAATGAAAAGGTGATCGCGGTCACCCTCTGGACGGAAAAAGGGTATGCGGAGCGGTATGGGCGCGAGGTCTTCCCGAAGGTCGAGGAGATCCTGAAGCCCTATCTGACCACTCCCGTCACGTACAAGCTGTACAACGTCGAGACCACCCTGTGTGAGCACTTCGTGCAAGCTCTGACTGCATAAGCAGCGGCCACGAGCAGCACCAGGGCAGCCGGAGCAGATGTCACTCTGCTCCGGCTTTTCGTTTTTGAGTTGCCCGCGGCAAGGGGCTGGCGAAAGGGTAAAGACTTCTTCACAGCTCTTGCGATGGGAGCCAATCACCGATCAGGGTGATTCGGATCACAGCCACACTGACCTCCGAAGTCGTAACTAGGGTATGCCGGTCAGGAGGAACAAGATGGCTATTTCTAAGTCGCCCGCGCTCACCATGGACGCGCAACGTTACGACTTCACCCGGAATCCGATGCTGGTGTACTGGGAAATGACCCAGGCATGCTTGCTGGCATGCAGGCACTGCCGCGCCGAAGCCATGCCGAGTCCACATCCGCTGGAACTGACCCCGATCGAGAGTCTGGGCCTGCTGTGCCAGATCGCCGAATTTGGCAATCCCCTGCCGCACCTGATCCTTACCGGAGGCGACCCGCTCAGCCGCAAAGATCTCTTTGCGGTGATCGATGATGCCCGGGCGTTGGGCCTGGAGGTTTCCATAACACCGAGTGCCACCCCGGCCCTGACCGCCGAAGTGCTTGACCAGCTGCAGTCGCACGGCATCCAGAGCCTGGGCTTGAGCCTGGATGGATCGTCTGAAGCCCGGCACGACGCTGTACGTGCTGTACCCGGATGTTTCGACCGGACGATAGAGATAGCCCGCGAAGCAGGACGGCTGGGCCTGCCCATTCAAATCAATACCCTGGTGGCCCAGGAAACCGCCGATGATTTGCCGGCGATTTACGAACTCCTGAAGACTTTTCCGGTAATGCGCTGGAGCCTGTTCTTCCTGATCTCGGTCGGACGCGGCCGGGCATTGCAGGAAGTCTCGCCCGAGCGTGCGGAAACGATCATGAACTGGGTTCTCGACCTGGCGCCGGAAGCGCCGTTTGCGGTTAAGACGACGGAAGCGCCATCGTATCGGCGCCTTGCCTTGAACCGGATGCACAGCTCCGGTAAGACCGCTCCGGAAATCAAGGGAAGTTCGGTCTACCGGGGCTTCCAGATTCGCGACGGCCATGGAATCGTTTTCGTCTCCCACCAGGGAGATATTTATCCTTCGGGGTTCCTGCCCCTGAGCGCCGGCAATGTACGGAGCGATTCATTGGTGAATGTGTACCGGCACGCGCCCCTCTTTGAGGCCCTGCATTCGCCGCAATACTTCCGGGGAAAATGTGGACAGTGTGAGTTCAACTGCGTTTGCGGCGGATCGCGCGCCCGGGCCTATGCTCATACTGGAGATGCGCTGGGAAGCGATCCGTTGTGTCTCTACCAGCCGACCGCCGTTTGAAACGCCCCTTGGCAGCAGATACGTAATGACCGCGCCTCCGGGGCCCATTTGTGCTCGAAAGATGGAGACGCGTCAGGAATCGCCGCAATTCGTCTTACTTCTTGATGTCCGGGAGCCCGAGAGGTTCGGGATCGAACGTCTGGTCCAGATAGATCCAGAGGACGCGCGCGAACAGCGAGATGGTGGGAGCGAGAGGCAGGAACAGCACCACCGCCCAGACTACATCTTTGGTAATCCACCAGCCGGTGATGGCCCATAGCAATGCCGCGATCAGCGCGATGATCGCAAGCGCCAGGCCGAAGCTGATGTACATGGCCCCCAGAAAATATCCTTCCTCCCGCTGAAACTTGAGGTCGCAGACGGAACAGCGCTGGCACATCTGGGGAAAACCTAAAAAGATAGAGTGCTGGAAGATTCTTCCGCGGCGACAACGCGGACAGAGCTGGCGAAGAATCGCTCCTTGCGTCGACGATTTTGCCGAGTTCGCCATCGGGTGGATTGGTGTCTCTTCTGAAGACAGTGTATCCGCTATTGTTGTCGGCTTCCGCCACTGGTCAGATGGAGACAGCGGCCCTCGGCTGTCCCCACGAGCGCAGCTCGGCCAGGCTGTTCGTTAGTTTCTGCAGAAGAGTCCGATGGGCGGCCGATATTCCAGTGGCGGATTTCTTGCCGAGCTTTGCTCGGCTGGACAGCCGGGGCGGCTGTCCCCACGTGGTTCGGGGCTAGCGGGTTTACTTTTGCGGCGGAGCGTCGTCCGCGAGCACTACCTGCGCTTTCGGCGCCGCAGCGTGGGCCGCGCGGGCCCTGCGGGCAATTTCTCCCAACGATGGATTCAATGGCGGCAGGGCCTTGGGCGCCACCACGGGCACAGGGCGCTCAGGTGAGCCCGAGCTGATGACAACCTCGGTTGTGGATGCCGCAGACTGGGTTACCGGTTCCTGCGCAACCACGGCATGTTTGGGTTCCTGGGCGAATGCTGTAGTAAGCAGCACCACGCCGCCAATGAGTACCTTCAACAATAGCCTCATAAAATCCATCCCGGTGGAATCAGGGTTCCTTGATTTCTGCTGACTTGCTACCCTCTGTGGAAGCAACTTGAGGCCCGTTGCTGGCACAATCTATATACTTGAAACGAAAGCAGATAATCCAATGCTGGGGCGGTCAGAAACGGCCAGGGAAGATGTTTTCCCCTGGTTGGTGGAACCGGCTTTCCCTCGCTTCAACATGGGGCGATCGGGCGAACCCTCTAGAATGTGGATTCATGTCCTCTTTCCCTGTTCAGTCCACAAGGTTCTCACCGGTTGAGCCGCGACTGGTGCGCATTCCCCAAGGCTGGTTCGGGATGGGATCGGAAACCGGCCAGGACAATGAACGTCCCGTACATCGCGTGTGGGTGGATGAATTTCTGCTGGCTTCATGCGCGGTCACGAATGCCGGCTACGCCGAATTCGTGCGGGCCACGGGAAATCCACCTGCGCCTTTTTGCGAGAATGCCGAGTTCAGCCATCCGCAACAGCCGGTGGTCGCGGTTTCCTGGTTTGAAGCGGTCAACTATTGCGAATGGCTGAGCGGGAGCACCGGCCGCTGTTATCGCCTGCCGACCGAGGCGGAGTGGGAGCGGGCAGCACGCGGCGGCGTTGAAGGGCGGCTCTATCCCTGGGGAGACGATCCGCCGCAGTCCTTGCCCAACTACGAAAGCCGCTGGAAGAAAGGCCCGGAGCCGGTGGCGCAATACGCACCCAACCCGCTCGGCCTTTATGATATTTGCGAAAACGTGCACGAGTGGTGCAGCGACTGGTATCAGGCGGGCTACTACGCCGATTCGCCCGAGCGGAACCCGGCCGGACCGGAGCACGGCGAACGCCGGGCATCGCGCGGCGGATCCTGGCGCCATCACATCAAAGCCAGCCGGTGCGCGGCCCGCTCCAGCATCCCGCCCGAATTTCATTACGCCGATTATGGATTCCGCGTGGCATGCAATCTGTAGCGCTGGTGTCTCATCAGAACGTGGGGGGCAGGTGTCCGATCTGCCCTGGCCGATCCGGTCCCGGCTCGGAGGCTGCAAATCCCGGCGAGCTTGCGCTCGCCCGCCCAGATGAGGACATCTGGGCCTACGTGCTTCGTGGGGATCCTGTCGTCGAAAGTCTATCCGCGGGTTCT
>Ga0187822_10000052_pt1 | contig 17564 bp, 15 predicted proteins | sample NC_wetland_sal_i_18_FD_132967 | JGI IMG/M metagenome (GOLD analysis project Ga0187822, IMG submission 132967) | Wetland sediment microbial communities from Neuse River Estuary, North Carolina, USA - SourceSoil_2 | ecosystem: Environmental > Aquatic > Freshwater > Wetlands > Sediment | place...
CCTTGGCGGTGTGGTACGTGGTTCCCGTCGGTAGTGTTTCCCAGATTCGTTTGCCGTTGAGCGTATAGCGCAGGACGTAAATCGTGCCCGCAGCGTAGAGGGTCTTAGGGTTTGCTGAGCGGTATCGGCGGGTGCCGCGCTCGCGGATGAAAAGCGAAACTCGCATTGGTCCGTCTCCTTGAGATTGGACCAAATACTGGGATTTCGCTAAGACCCCCGGATTAGGTAGCCGAATCGGTAGCCGCCTGATCCGAGAGGCCTAACTTCTTTAGAAAATAACTGGCGGAGAGGGAGGGATTCGAACCCTCGGTACCGGTATTAGCCAGTACAACGGTTTAGCAAACCGCCGCATTCGGCCACTCTGCCACCTCTCCGTATTTCTACCTGGGGACTCAATTCTATCGCCCGTGGTGGCCCGTTCAGGCGGTGATGCTTGCAGGGCTAGGACACTGCGATTCTAACATGGGGCGATGACCCAGGGATGCTCACCCGGCAGGCGCGCGGTTCGCGCGCGGCAATCGGCGGTGACCTCTCGAAAAGTTTCCTTACCTTCGAGCGAAAGATCTTCGCCTTTCAGGGCTACTGGATCGCAATCAGCCGCATTCGTGTGCCGGTTCATGCGGGCTCCTGACTCCCGGTTGAAAGCATTCGGGGGACGGGCAGCAAGAATTGTCAATGCCACGGCTGCCTGTCGATCCTCAGATTATTCGGTGGACTAGCGTTTACTTCGGCCTTGACAACCCTGGCCAGGTGCATCAGACTGCCGGAGTTTCTTCACTTCGCGTCCACGTTTCCAACCTCATGACTCGAACTCATCAGTCTTTCATCTTGAACTTTTCCCTGGCTTTCCTGGTGCTTTTCGCCCACCTTTTCCTGTCCGCCAGCGATCAGATTCCCGCCATCGCGTGGCGCATTCCAATCGGGCAACCGCCGGCAAATCCCGGGGGCCAAAAACCCGAACTCACCAACATCGACGACGGTTTCTGGCAGGGGGCTCCGGTGGGCGGGATCGGCGCCGGAACTTTTTCCCGCTCTTATCGGGGCAATTTCGAGCGCTGGCATATTAAAGCCGGAGTGCACAAGTATCAGAACGTGCCCGCAAACCAGTTTGCGGTGTTCGTGCAGCCTGAAGGCGAAACCGCAATCGCACAGGTTCTTTCGACAGGCAAACCCGACGGTGGAGCGCTGTCCGCCTGGAACTGGACTTATCCCGCCGGGGCCGGCGAGTACGCCGCACTGTATCCGAAGTCGTGGTTCGCGTATCGCTCGCCTCAGCTTCCCATCACTTTGACGGTCGAGCAGTTCTCTCCGGTTCTGCCCAACAACTACAAGGAAACCAGCTATCCGGTTGCGGTCTACAACTGGTACGCGGAGAACCCATCTAGCAAGCCGGTGACGGTTTCGCTGCTGTTCTCGTGGACCAACATGGTGGGCTGGTTTCGCGACACGACGAGTAACTTCCATGCCGTGCTGAATGCGCAGGACAAAAATATATACCGTTCGGAAGCGCTGGCCGGCGGAACCATGCAGGGGATTGTCTTCGATCGTATTCGCACCGGCTCCGTATCCGACGAATGGGACGGCCAATTCGCCGTGGCGGCTCTCGCTTCGCCCGGCGTCGAAGTCAGTTACATCACGGACTTCGATCCGCAAAGTTCGGGCGCTCAGGTCTGGCAGCCGTTCTCAACTACGGGACGCCTGCTGAACCAATCACCGGACGTTGCCAGTGCCGGAGAACAAATGGCTGGCGCCATCGCGGTCCGCTTTACCCTGGCCCCCGGGGAAAAGAAGGTCATCCCGATGTCTCTTTCCTGGGACCTTCCGGTGGTGCAGTTTGGCGGCGGCCGCAAGTGGATCCGGCATTACGCCCAATTCTTCGACGCTTCCGGCACCAACGCGTGGAAGATTGCGCGCGCGGCGCTCGAGAAAAACCAGAGCTGGAGCGACCAGATCGATGCCTGGCAGAAGCCTTACATCGCGGACGAGTCCAAGCCTGCGTGGTACCGCGGCGAACTGTTCAACGAGCTCTATATTCTCGCGGACGGCGGCACGCTCTGGGCCCACGAGCACGGAGACCCGGCAAACCCGTTACATCGCTCGGCAAAAGGTGCGGACAGTTTCGCCTATCTCGAATGCTTCGATTATCCCTACTACGGCACCTCGGATGTCCGCTTCTACGGCTCATTTCCGCTGATCAGGTTCTGGCCGGAGATCGAGAAGCAGGAAATGCGGGAGTACACCGATACCATTCCCGAAAGCATTCCGCAGCATTATCTGTGGGCCTGGAAGCTGCAGCACGACCATGAGTTCAAAACCATGCAGCGCAAGGTGGCAGGATCGGCGCCGCACGACCTAGGATCGCCCACCGAAGATCCCTTTGTGAACGTGAACCAGTACAACTATCAGGACGTTTCCAACTGGCGCGACCTGAACAGCAAGTACGTTCTCATGATCTGGCGCGATTACGTGTGGAGCGGCAGCCGGGACGACGCCTTCCTGCGCTATGCCTGGAGTGCGATCAAGCAGGCGATGGAACATCTCCGCCAGTACGACACCGACGGCGACGGCCTGATCAAGAATGGCGGCTTTCCCGACCAGACCTACGATAACTGGGTGGCTCGCGGCGAAAGCGCCTACAGCGGCGGACTCTACCTGGCGGCGCTTCGCGCCACCGCGGAGATAGCCCGCAAGCTGGGTGAAAATCAGGCTGCGTCGGACTACGACTCCCTGTTCAAAAAAGCCCAGGCCGCTTATATCAAGAACCTCTGGAACGGGACCTACTTCAATTACGACCAGGGCAGCACGTATCGCAGCGACATCATGGCGGAGCAACTCGCCGGGCAGTGGTATGCCAACCTTACCGGACTCGGCGATCTGGTTCCCGCGCCCATGCGCAAATCCGCCTTGCAGCGCGTCTTCGACTACAACGTGATGAAGTTCCAGAACGGAGAGATGGGCGCAATCAATGGCATGAGCGCAGACGGCCAGGCCCTGCACGAAAACGAGCAAGTGGAGGAGGTCTGGACCGGCACCACTTTTGCCATCGCCTCGCACATGTTGTCGGAGGGCATGCGCGACCAGGCATTCCGCGCCGCGCGGGGCGTCTACAACGTGGTCTGGAAAGATCGCGGATATTTCTTCCGTACTCCGGAAGCTTACGACGCGCGAGGAATGTTCCGCGCCAGCATGTACATGAGGCCCGGAGCCATCTGGTCGATGGAACCGCCGCCGAAGGCCAAGTAGCTGCTTTAAATGTGACCCGGTGGCAGCACCAACCGGCTGACGCTGCGCAGGGATGACCCTGGCGCCTTCTCTCTTTTGTAGGACCCGCAGAGATCCCGGCGGCAATGCCGCTACACTTTGACCGTCCTGCCCGTTCTCGCGGCCTCGTAAATTCTCATCATGATGGTCAAGTCGCGCAATCCCTCCTCGCCCGGGGTCAGCGGCTCTTGGTTCTCCATTACGCAGCTGGACAGGTGGTCCATTTCAAGCGCGAAGTGATCGCGCACCGGAAGCAGGCGCTCTTCGGTGATGTTGTCGTGTTGTACGTACATTCTCAAACCGCTGTACGACGTCGCCGGCTCCAGCTCGAACCATCCTTTGGTGGTCACCACGCGGTAACGGTTTTGCCCGGAATATCCATAACTGGAGGTGCAGTTGGACAGGATGCCGCTGGGGAAACGCAGTTGGAAATTGATGGTCTCTTCCACTTTCTTGAATCGTACGTCGCCCGGCGTGCTGTACATCATGGCGTTGATCTCGGTGGGCTCTTCGCCGGTAAGATAACGGGAAGCATTCAGGGAGTAGATTCCAATATCCATCAGCGATCCGCCCCCCGCCAGCGCCTTGTTCAGCCGCCATTGCGCGGGATCGCCAATGTTGAACCCGTGATCCGCGAGAATGACCTTCGAGGGTCCCAGTTCCTGCTGGCGCGCCATGCGAATCGCTTCCTGATTATAGGGCTCATAACGGCAGCGATAAGCCACCATGAGTTTTCGATTGGACTTGCGTCCCGCGTCAATCATCTGCTGACACTCGGCCGGCGTATTGGCCATGGGCTTTTCCGAGAGCACGTGCTTGCCCGCCTGGAGCCCGCGAACCGTGTACTCGGCATGCATCCCGTTCGGCAGGACGATGTAGATGATGTCGACCTCAGGATTGTCCCTGATGGTGTCGTAATTCTGATAGTTGTAAATATTCTTCGGATTCACGCCGTAGCGCAGCGCCAGCTTGTTTGCCTTGTCGGGATGGCCGCTGACGAAGGCCACCACCCTGGACTTCTCGCATTTGGCGAATGCGGGCAGGATCTGATTGATCGCAAGGCTGCCCAGTCCGACGATCGCCCAGCCCAATTTCTTTCCCGGTGGGTCGGGGACCTGCAGCTCCGCCGCCGCGCGGTTCAAGAACGTCCCGGCAAGATTGGCCGCGACCAGTCCCTGGCCAACCTTGGTGATGAATCCCCGGCGAGTGATTTCTTTGCGGACTGAATCGGACATAATCAGGTCTCCTTAACACGCGGCGACATTCTATCGCACACGAACTGGGGTGCGGCCTTGAGGGCCTTTTTCGCCCTTTCAGGGCTATCTCGTTCCCCCGATTGCTGACCCCGGGCTGGCGCACGGGGCTCCACTCTGACGCCGCTTCGCGGCTTCGCGGCCATTGCAGTTTTGCGAACTTGCGGCCCGGCGCAATTTACGTACGGCGCTGGAAACGATTCCGCGGCGCGGTCTGGAATACGAAGCGCTCGATTGTCAAGCATTAAGTAAGCGTTTTCCCGCCAGTTAATCGATTACCCTGCCAACAAACAGCTGCGGACAATGGCATTTCCGATGGTATGATGCTGGCCGCGGATTGCGAATCTCGGCAGCCACGAAGCCTGCCACACGAGCCCGGAATGGCAATTGCCAACTTCAAACCTTCCGTCAGTCCGTCATCGGGGCCGGTCTCTTCCAATCGCGCGGCGTTGAGCGTGGTCACCACGTTGTTCTTCATGTGGGGCTTCGTCACCGTACTGAATGACGTGCTGGTGCCTCATCTGAAGGCGATCTTCGACCTCAACTACACCCGCGCCAGCCTGATCCAGTTTGCTTTCTTCACGGCTTATTTCATCTTCTCGATCCCCGCCGCGAAACTTATCGACTCCATTGGCTACAAGAAAACCATGGTGGTCGGGGTGGTGGTCATGGGGGTCGGCGCGCTTCTGTTTATTCCCTCGGCGAGCGCAGCCTCTTATCCACTCTTCCTGGCCGCGCTCATGGTGCTGGCAGGCGGCATCACCGCCCTGCAGGTTGCGGCCAATCCGTATGTGGCCGTGTTGGGACCTCCGGAGACTGCATCCAGCCGTTTGAATCTGGCACAGGCGTTCAACTCGGTGGGCACGGCCATCGCTCCATGGTTGGGCGGCACCATCATCCTCAGCGGCACGCGGGAAAACGCCGACGTGGTGCGGCAGATGTCGGGCACTGCCCTGCAGGCTTACCGGGTTCACGAAGCCTCATCGGTAAAGCTGCCTTACCTGGTCATCGGACTGGCGTTGATGGCTCTGGCTGTGGCCATCGCTATGTTCAGGCTGCCGCCTCTCCCCGGCGCTGAACAGCATGGAAAGATTCCCGGCGAGAGCATATGGAAGCATCCGCAACTGGTGCTGGGCGCGATTGGAATCTTCGTCTACGTAGGCGCCGAAGTTTCCATCGGAAGTTATCTCATCAACTATTTCAGCCAGGCCAATATCGGCAACATCTCCGAGTTGTCGGCTGCCAAGTATGTTTCGTACTACTGGGGCGGGGCCATGGTCGGGCGATTCCTCGGGTCAGCTATTCTGCAAAAGGTCCGCACCGGCACGGTCCTGGGGATTGCCGCGCTGGTCGCATGCCTGCTGGTTTCGACCTCCATTCTCAGCCTCGGTCACCTGGCGATGTGGAGCATCATCCTGGTGGGATTGTTTAATTCCGTGATGTTCCCCAGCATTTTCACACTGGGAATCGCAGAACTTGGGCCGCTCACCGGCGATGGATCCGGACTGCTGATTATGGCCATCGTGGGCGGCGCCCTGATTCCCCTGGCGCAAGGCCGCCTGGCCGACATGATCGGGCTGCACCACGCATTCGTTTTGCCCGCGATCTGCTACTTGTACATAGTTTTTTACGCCTTCAGAGGGTCGAGGCCTGTTCCAGTAACGCAAACGGCCTAGCGGAATTTATGGAGACAGCTTCATCCCCGGCCTCAACGGGCTTCATCGTCGGAGTGGACATCGGCGGCAGCAAGATCGCCGCGGGACTGGTGCTCCCGACGGGCGAGATTCGCTATCACACCCGCGTTCCCATGTTGCCGAACGACGGCGCTGCTGCCGGGCTGGCCACGGTTCTCAAGGCGATCGACCAGGTTTGTGCGAAGGCGGCAAGCTCCGGTTGTAAGCACGCGCTGAGCGGGATCGGCATTTGCTGTCCTGGCCCGCTCGATCCCCAGACCGGTGTAATCATCAATCCTCCCAACCTGCCCTGCTGGCGCAACTTTCCCCTGGCCGATGAAATCTCGCGGAAATACAAAGTCCCGGTAAAAGTCGATAACGATGCCAATGCGGCGGCGTTAGCCGAGGTTTTGTGGGGCGCGGGGCGCGGCTATCGCAACGTATTTCTGACGATCCTCGGAACAGGAATTGGCACCGGGATTGTGTTCGACGGCCGCATCTATCACGGACGCACCGGCGCGGCGGGCGAAGGCGGTCACGTCAGCATCGATTATCGCGGCCCGCTCTGCGGATGCGGCAAGCCGGGCTGCATCGAGGCCTTTGCCGCCGGCCCGGCCATCGCCAAGCGGGCGCGGGCAAAGCTCAACGCAGTGGACATGAAAGAGTCGGCGCTGCTGCGCCTGGCACACGGAGAGTGCGGCAATGTTACCGCCGAAATGGTGGGCGAAGCTTACGCCCAGGGCGATCCCGTGGCCGCGGAGACTTTGCGGGAAACGGTTGCGCTTCTATCTTTATGGCTGGGCAATATGATCGACCTGCTCGAGCCTGACGTAATCATTCTGGGCGGAGGCGTGGCGGACCTGATGAAACCCTTCCTGGGAGAAATTCGCGGCCTGCTTCCCGGCTGCTGTGTAAACCGGCGCTGCCAGGAAATTCCGCTGCTTCCTGCTTTCTATGGCGGGGATGCCGGCATCGCAGGAGGCGCGGCACTCGCCGCCGACGCAGTTTCCGCGAAAACGTTGGAGCCGGAGACGGATTTGGGCCAGTTTGAGTCCGTTAGCCCCAGTGATCGAGGCTTGTGAATTTATCGCCTCTTTTCGACAGTTATGGCTTGAAGCACCGCTTCCCGCGTATTAAGGTTGTGGCTTGAGGTCGTCTGATGAACTCCACTAGGCGCGTCATCGCTGCCACGCAAGGGCTGCTCATCTTCCCCGCCATCCTGTTCATGTCCGCGCTTATCCTACGGCAAATGTCGCCACTCCAACACGAACCAGCACACACGTCCCAGCAGATCGTTATGTGGTACGCGGGAAGAATGTGGACATTGTGGGTGTTACTCATCACGCTACCGCTGGCCGTGGTCGTAACCGGTTGTCTCACGTTCCTGCGGAGTTGGAGCAAAGAACGAGAACTTCCAGGGAGTGTACAGGCATGGTCATCCGTCACAATTCTTGCTGATCCGGTGATGCGGTTTGTCGGCGCCCTGACGCTAACGGCCGGAGTCATTCTCGCAATTGTCGCCGTACACATGGCGGCGAACTGACGCTCTTCGATTCAAATGTGAGGCGGAAACCCACGCTATGCATTTCCGCCTTTCCGATACGCGGCGTCATCGCGTTTGCACTCATTGATCCACTCTGAACGGCTCGGAAAGCCAGGACAGACTTGGGTTAATTAGCCGCCGAAACCCTGTAAAGCCCCGGTCCGCGAGTTAGGACCAAGAGTAAAACGAATCAATAAGTTTGCAGGTGCCTCGAGATCAATTGGTCAGCTCCTTTCGGCTCAATTCCCCATCCACCATTCGCCAGATACCCAAAGGATTGCCGTCCCGCAGCTCGGCAGGCAGAGTCGATTCTGGAAATCCTTGGTAACACACGGGCCGGGAAAAGCGGAAAATCGCCTCGCTGCCCACGGAAGTCGAGCGTCCATCGGAGGTCGCGGGATAGGGACCGCCGTGAACCATAGCGTGCGAAACTTCCACGCCGGTGGGGAAACCGTTGAACACCAGCCTGCCGACTTTATCTCTCAGAATCGCAATCAGGTCGCTGAACTCGTTAAGGTCGGCTTCCGTGCCGTGAATGGTTGCGGTCAAATGACCGTCCAGGTTGCGCGCGAGTTCGAGCACCTGGGCGCGGGTGGAGTGGCGCACCACCAGGGTTGTAGGACCAAAGACTTCGGCGGCCAATTCCGGATTTCGCAGAAACGATTCCACATCGGCTTCAAAAAGCGCGGCGCCTACGCCCAACTCCTGGTCGCTGCTCGAAGCCGGCCTCCCGGCTATCGCCTTCACCCCGGCTTCAGTTTTGCGGCGCGTCGTGGCGGATTGATAGGCGGCGCGTATCCCCGGCGTAAGCATGTTGAACTGGCCCGACTCGAGCACCGACTTCTTCAGCCGATCGATGAAGGTCGCAGCGTCGTCGTTCGCGGGCAGGAACACGATCCCAGGCTTCGTACAAAACTGGCCAGCTCCCAGGGTAAAAGACTTGTACATTCCGCTCGAAATGTTCTCGCCATTTTCCTGCAGCGCGCCGGGCAAAATGAAAACCGGATTGGTGCTTCCCATCTCGGCAAAGACGGGAATGGGTTCGCGACGGGCGGCCGCCAAATCCATGATCGCCCTCCCGGCCTTGTGTGATCCCGTGAAACCCACGGCTTTCACCAGGGGATGTTTGACCAGTGCTGCGCCGACCACGGTGCCGGAATCCATCAGAAGAGAGAAAACTCCTTCCGGCAAACCGCATTCCCGAACGCTCTCGCGCACCAGCTGGCCCACCAGTTCACTGGTGCCCGGGTGGGCGGGATGCGCCTTGACGATGACGGGATTTCCCGCTGCGAGGGCCGAGGCGGTATCTCCACCGGCCACCGAGAAGGCGAGCGGAAAGTTGCTCGCGCCGAAAACGACCACCGGGCCCAACGCATGCAGCATCGAACGCAGATCAGGCTTGGGGGGCTTGGTGCCGGCATCGGCCCGGTCAATCCGCGCCATCACCCACGAGCCTTCTTCCACTACCTGCGCGAACAGACGAAGCTGCCCGGAGGTGCGCCCGGTTTCACTTTGCAGGCGAGGTTTCGGCAGGGCGGTTTCCTGCTCGGCGCGATCGACCAGCTCATCGACGGCGCCATCAATTTTGGCCGCGATGGTCCGCAGGAACCTTCCTTTGTCACGACCCGATATTTGGCTGTAGGTTGCGAAGGCCTGGTGTGCCAGGTCCGCAGCCAGATTGATTTCAGCGGTTCCCGCGGAAAAGAAATCCGCCGGCAGAAGCTCGCCGGTACGCGGATTGGTGGCGCGAAAGGCTGGTCCGGCGTTCTGGGCTGAACCAAATCCGATGATGGACTGTCCTGATATTTTCAAGTGCTCGATCTCCAGATCACTCTGCGTTCCTGGTCACTGTTTACCAGTATATCGGCTCCGGCTTAGCGGGTTATGCGAGGCCATCCGCAGTTTGAAGGTTTCGCGCCGAAGCGTCTTCGCCGGCACCTGTATAGAATATCCTCGGCAAGAGCGGGCCTGCCATTCAGCCGCCGCATCGGGCCAGACAATTTTCCCGGGAGACTTTCATGGATATCGTCGTGGCGCGGTGTTGGGCAGTTGCAGTGCTGATCGCAAGTGCGGTGGGGTCGTTTCCGAACGCCGTGGCGGCCCAGAAGACGATGGCGGACGGAAAGGCTGCGGAGATCGAGAGCCGGAGAACCCAGCTGCTTTCATTGTTCGACGAAGAGTGGCAGTACGAACTGCGAACCAACCCTGAAATGGCGACGTCCCTGGGGGACAACCGCTACAACGATCGTCTCAACGACCGCTCGCCGGGGTTCTATCAGGCCGACCTGGAAGCCAGACGCAAGTTTCTGGCCCATTTCGAGGGGGTGGATCCCGCGGGCTTATCGGCGCAGGACACGCTCAGCCGCGAGTTGATGATCCGGAACCTGCGCCAGGATATCGAAGGAACTCGTTTCAAGCCGTGGGAAATGCCGGTGAACCAGATGGATGGCCCGCACCTGGAATGGCTCGAGATGCTGAGCCTGACACCTTTCAACAATGTGAAAGATTACGACGACTACCTGTCGCGCTTGCATCAGATTCCCCAGGCGCTCGATCAGGTGACCGGCAACATGCGGCAGGGGATGAAAGACCGGCTGATGCCGCCCCGATACCTGCTGGAAAAAGTAGCGGCGCAGACCCGGGAGATTTCTGAAACGAAGGCGGAAGCCAGCCCGTTTGCCCAGCCCCTCAAGAAGTTCCCCGCGGGCATTTCTGACGCCGATCAAAAGCGCCTGCGAACCGCCGTGCTGGCTGCGATTAACCATGACGTCCTTCCGGCCTACCAGCGCTTCACCGCGTTTGTGCGCGACGAGTACGCCCCCCATGGCCGCACCGAACCGGGAGTATGGGCGCTGCCCGATGGCGCGGAACGCTACCGTTTTCAAATCCGGCGCATCACCACGACCGACCTGACTCCGGAGGAAATACACCAGATCGGGCTCAAGCAGCTGGCCGAGACCGAAGCTGAAATGCTGGCGCTGGCGCACAAACTGGGCTTCAAAGACCTGGCCAGCCTGAATGAACACATCAAGCACGATCGCAAGTTCTATGCCACTTCCGGCCATCAAGTCCTCGACCTCTACACCAGGTACACCCGGCAGATGGAGGCGCAACTGCCCAAGCTCTTTGGGCGCCTGCCGCAAAACAAGCTCGAACTTATCCCCATGGACCCGTTCCGCGCCAAGAATGCGGTGCCCGCTGACTACAGTCCCGGAGCGCAGGACGGTTCCCGTCCCGGGCACATTAACGTGAACGAGTGGGATCCGGAGCATCGCCTGACCCTGAACATCGAAGCCATCGCCTACCACGAAGGCGTGCCCGGACATCATCTGCAAATTTCCATCGGCCAGGAGCTGAAAGATTTGCCTGCCTTCCGCAAAAACGGAGAGTACACCGCTTTCGTCGAGGGGTGGGCGCTCTATGCCGAAAGGCTGGGCAAGGAAATCGGTTTCTACGAGGACCCTTACAGCGACTACGGCAGGCTGGAAAACGAAATGTGGCGAGACATCCGGCTGGTCATTGACACCGGAGTGCACGAGAAGCATTGGTCGCGGGAGCAGATGGTGGAATACTTCCATCGCTACACCGCCATGGACGAGCCCAATGTGCAAAGCGAAGTCGACCGCTACATTGCCTGGCCGGGACAGGCCCTGGCCTACAAGCTGGGCCAGTTGGAGATTTTGCGGCTACGCGACGAAGCCCGGCAGAAGCTGGGAGCCAGATTTGACCTGCGCGCTTTTCACGATGAAGTAGTGGGCAACGGCCCGCTGCCGTTGGGCGTCCTGCATTCCCAGATCGAGGGCTGGATCGACGCGCAGCAAGCGCGGCCGTGATGATTTCCCTGCTCAAGCGATGTTGCGCCTGGACCGGGCCGCGCGCGGCGCAGAGGACAGCTCGACCCGATTGCGCCCTGACTGCTTGGCCCGGTAGAGAGCTTGATCGGCGGCCTGAATCACCTGCTCGACCGAACGGAAACGGGCTGTCGGCTCGGCCGCGCCTATGCTGACCGTCACCGAGATCTGCTGATTCCCCGGTTCGGAGACAGCCGCAGGCACTTTCTTTCGGGTCGCTGGAGGCCGGCGCGTCCGGGCCCGGCGTTCGATGCTTCGCCGGTCGTGACTGCGAAAGTCCTGGGCCTGTCCATTCTGGCTTCGGGTTTCCTGCCCCGCTGACGCATCCTGGGCGCGAGACGTCCCCCGGCGCTCCTGGCCGCCACGGACGCGGAAAGTGGCCACTTCGATGACGGATCGCAGCAATTCCAGATGAGGCATGGCTTCTTTGGCCGACTTCCCCGGGAACAGGATGGAGAATTCTTCCCCGCCGACGCGGTAGGCGCGGCCACCTCCAGTCACGCCGGCAAGTCTCGCGGCCACCAGGCGCAAGACCTGATCGCCGGTTTCGTGGCCATAGGTGTCGTTGAAGCGCTTGAAGTGATCGATATCCACCACTGCCACGGCATAGGGCTCCTCGAGCCGCAACAAAGCATCGTTAAAAGCGCGACGCGCCGGAAGCGAGGTCAGTTCGTCGTGGTAGGCCAGAAAATAAGTGTTTTCGACGATCGAGCTGAGCAGGATCAGGCCTGCGGTCGCCAGGTAGGCGGTGGCGGCCGGGCCCACCGCCCCCACCTGAAACGAGAGAAAAGTCGCCAGCAGGGCCCATAGCAAACCGCTCTCCGTCGGCTTGCGATAAAGCACCAGGCGCACCATCAGTACGGCCAGAGCGGCAATGAAAGCCAGCAGGGCCAGCGCCGGCAGGGGTGTCCAGTGCAGGCGTCCGAGGAAGCGGGAATGCAGGAGCGCCGGGCCCATCAGTTCTCCGGGACGGCAGATGATAGCCACAAACACCGATTCCAGGAACAGCAGCGCCATGCGGGGCATGATCGCCGGGAAAACCAGACCCCGCTCGCGAAACACCGAGAAGGCGATAAAGTTCAAGGGGAGCAGAAAGGCCACCGCTTCGAGAGCGATTCGCCCCGGCCCGGCGGCCGCGATCCGGCCGGACGAGAAGAATTCCAGGGCCCGCTGGGCCAGAAACAGGGTCAGGAGCGCAAACAGGATGCGGCTGGAGTGGAAACGCCATGCCAGCACCATGCCCGCGATAAACACCGAATAAAAGTAGAAGTGGACGGCAGCGGAAGGAATGGAGCCGAATGCGCCCTGGAAAACCACGCACGCCGCCAGCAGGAATAGCGCCCCGGGCAGCACCAGGGACCTAAGCGTTTTGGGGCTCCAGAAATTCACTTCCCAGCGAATCCTTTCGACAAACGCCTGGTAGTTTTAGTTCTCTGTATTATCTCCGAAGCAGGATGTGCACGTGAGTGACCGTACGGATTCCACAAGCGATTCCCTGCCCCGCCGGGATCGACGCCGGCTTCCCTTTTCGCGCCTGGTTCCCTTTTGCGGAAAGCAAGACCTTTGATTCATACACTATCTCTTGTCCCAGCCCGCTTCCTGACTAAGAATCAGAGCAGTTCAAATTAGATTGACCTTATGCGAATTCTAGTCGCCGAAGACGATGCTGCGCTGGCCAGTTTCGTGAAAAAAGGGTTGGAGTCCGAACACTACGCGGTGGACGTTTCAACCGATGGCGAGCAGGCCCGCGCCATGGCCGGGGAATTGGATTTCGACCTGGTGGTGCTCGACCTTACTCTGCCCCGTTTGGACGGCGTCGCCATCCTGCGCTTCCTGCGCACCCGCAAGCCCAGCATCCCGATTCTGGTGCTGACCGGGCGCACCCGGGTGGAAGACCGGGTGTTGTGCCTCGACCTGGGCGCGGACGACTATCTGAGCAAGCCCTTTTCCTTCGCCGAGCTCTCGGCCCGCATCCGGGCCCTGATGCGGCGCAGCCGCCTGCCGGTCGAATCGGTGCTGGCGGTGGATGACTTGAAGCTGGACCGGGTGGAGCGGCGGGTGGAGCGGGCGGGGCGGCGGATCGAGTTGACCTCCAAAGAATTCTGCCTGCTGGAATACCTCATGCGCAACGCCGGGCGGCGCATTACCCGGGCCATGATCATCGAGCACGTGTGGAATCTGTCTTTCGATACCTGCACCAACGTAGTGGACGTCTATGTCAACTACCTGCGCCGTAAGGTAGACGATGGTTACGGCAAGCACTTGATCCACACCATCCGCGGAGTGGGTTACGAACTGAGTGCGCGCTCTGAGACCGGGCCCGCCGCCGGCCTGTCCGCGCAACCATGAATCTGGTTGCAATGGGGAATTACACGGCGCCGGCATTAACGGAATCACAGCAGCTGGTTTCCGACCTGTTTCATCAGCTCAGCCAGCCCCTGACCACTCTGTGCTGCGCTTTGGAATTGGCCCTGCTCCAGACCCCTACCCTCGAACAATATGGCGAGATCGTAAGCCAGGCGCTGGACCAGGCGGAGAAAGCCTCCGCGCTGGCAACCGCCATCCGGGAGCTATCTGGCGCCGGCCAGCCGGGCGGGAGCGGCGACCTGCTGGAGCTGCGGCGGGAGGTCGAAGAGGCCATCGCAGACCTGCTGCCGGTGGCGGAATCGGCGGGCGTGCAGGTTTGCTTTGCGCCCGGACCTGCGTGTCCGGTGTGGTTCGACGCCTCCCGCCTGCGGCAAGGCCTGTTCCACCTGGTCGGCTTTGCGATTGGCTCGGGCGCAGCGGTCGCCATCGAACTGGCGGAGCGAGCAGCGCAAGCCATGCTGGGGCTGACGATTTCTGGCCCAGGCGTCGGCGGCGATACGCCCGCCGACCCAGGCCTGGAACTTTGGCGGCGCTTGGGACTGGGGATCGCGCGCGCCATCTTTGAAGCATCTGGCGGGAGCTGCCGGGTGGAACGCAGCCCAGCATCGCTGCGCGTCGAAGTAAGGATTTTGCAGAAACAGGAATAGCGACAGGGGCAAGGACAGGGGCAGAAACAACGAGGGCAGGGATTGATGATTCGAAGTTATCGGGCCAGTCCGGAATCGGTGCGCCCCGGCAAGAAAGACTATTCCCTCTTTCCGGCTGCGCCTCGGGCCAGGTTGGCCTGCCGGCGTTCCTTCCCGTCCCACGACCGGTTGGGGCGCCGCTGGTGGGCTGCGGGGGTGGGCATCAGCTTTTCGTCCCCAGGAGGCGCCCCTCTTACATCCAATACCGAGCGAATCGTGGCCAACAGCAAGTCAGGGCCATCGCGTCTGGCCACAACCGCATCCACCGAGCGCAATGCACTGACCGGCAGGTCCAGGTCCTGCGCGACCATGACGATGGGGACCTGGGGTTTGACCTTCTTGATCTCAGCGGCCACCACTCCCCCGTCCAAAAGGCCCAAATGGTAGTCGAGCACAATCGCATCCACCGGCCGTGACATGAAGAGCCGCAGACCCTCGCGGCCATTGGTCGCGGTTAACAACTCGTATCCGCTTTGCTCGAGAAGACCCAGCTGGGCTGGATCCCGGTGTATGCACAGTAGAGTGCTGTTTGCCGCCATGGCAGTTTATAGCCCAGCGCCTGCCTGCCATTCTGCTCACAATTGCTCACAATGAAATGATCTGGTTCGGTCTTCCGCCGGCAGCTTCGAACCGAATTTCCCATTTCAACCCCGTTCCTGAAACTGAGAAAGCTTTGCCGACATCAGGTTTCTCTAATCTCCTACTAATCTCCTTCTTAACTCGCCGGCATTAGATCAGCACATGTCCGATATCACCGGGCCCTGGGCCCTCGAAGAACTGTCCCCAACGCGGGTCCGGGCGGCGAAGCCATGAGCGAATCCAGCCAACGCGCCTACACCCGCTGGCAGGACGACGATGAGCGGGAGCGCCTGCTGATGGAACAACTGCCCCAGGTGCGTTACATTGCGCGCCGCATTCACGACCGCCTGCCGCGCCATGTGCTGCTCGAGGACATGGTCCATGCCGGAGTCGTCGGACTGATCGATGCCCTGCAGAAGTTCGACGGCAGCAAGCATGTGCAGTTCGGCTCTTACGCCAAGTTCCGCATCCGCGGAGCGATTCTCGACAGCCTGCGGGAAATGGACTGGAGCCCGCGCGACCTGCGGCGCAAAGCGCGGCGCCTGGAAGAAGCGCACAGCACCTTGCGCTCCAGCCTGGGACGCAATCCCAGCGAACCTGAGCTGGCGGCGGAACTGGGCATCGACTTGCGTGGCCTGCAATTGCTGCTGGGAGAAATCTCCGGCCTCGAGATCGGCAGCCTGCGGGTGGAATCGCCGCGCGACGGCCGGGAAGAAGATTTGTGCGAGTATCTGCCCGATGATTCGGAAGAGACTCCGCTGTTCCTTTGTCTGCGCTCGGAAATGAAGCATTTGCTGGCGCGCGCGATCGCGGAATTGCCGGAGAAAGAGCGCCAGGTGCTGGCTCTTTACTACTATGAGGAGCTGACCATGAAGGAGGTGGGGCTCATTCTGGGAGTTGGTGAGTCCCGGGTTTCACAAATCCACTCCATGGCCGTGATCCGATTGCGGGCCCGGCTCGCCGAACTGGGCGATGGCAACGGACACCAGGGCCCCGAAATTGCTCGCGGGGCTGCGGGCGGAGCATGATGAAACTTCGAGAGATTTCGTAGTTGCACCCGGGCTTGCGCCCTGGGTTGCAGGTTTGCGCCGCTACGCGGCGGAAAGGGGGAGAGAAAGAGCGCATGAGAACCGAACGGAATGCCAATAAGGCAGGAGCTGAGGGCAGCACAGAAAGCAGCACAGAAAAAGGAAACGCGGAGTCAACAGCGGACCCGACACCCACGGAGTGCGGGCCCGACCAATTTTTGCTGCAGCAGGACGCGATCCGCCATGCTGCGCTGGACTGGGCCGGGGCAAGCCGGTTGGCCGCCCAAGCCCCTCCGCCGGAAATCCGGGACGAGAAAATCGCTGCCATTCAGAACGCCCTGGCCCAGGGAACTTACCAGGTCTCTTGCGAACAGACCGCGGAAGCCATCATTTCCGAACAACAGGTCCGCGACGGAACCGCAGCTTAAGAGCTGCCACGGAAGCCGGATTCCGCCTTGAGAAACGGCGTCTTTGCGCTCCCCGCCACCCCTTCAACTCTTCCGCTGGACGCTACATCTTCTCTGACGCCTGGTTCACCACTTCTTTGATTTTTTGCAGAAGAGACGCGGCGGAGAATGGTTTGGGCAGATAAAACCACCCGGGATGTTGCAGCCCTTGCCGGGTAATGCAGTTTTCCGGATATCCGGAGATAAAAACGGCCTTGACTCCGGCACGAACACCGGCCAGTTCCAGCGCCAGATCACAGCCGCTCCGGTCGGGCAGCACCACGTCAGTGAGCAAAAGCTGCACCTCTTCCGCGTGCCCGCGAAAGGTCCTGGCCGCATCGGCTGCGTTCTTCGCCGGCAGCACGCGATATCCCGCGGAACACAGGACTTCACAGGCCACCTTGCGCACAAAAGCTTCGTCTTCAACCAGCAGGATGGTAGGGGCGAGATGCGAAAGTAGCGCGGACGAAAAGTGCGTCGGCGTGGCCGGTGTACTCTCGCCCGGATTTTCAAGATCCAAGTATCACCTCTGGCGAGGCAGTGTGCATTTGTGCTTCCACGATTCCCGCCGGCTGGCGGTATCCCGCCGGGGCTTCATGGGATGAGGGTTATACGCGGTGAAGAGCGCGCCGAGGCACTGACTCCGCTGGAAGATGCCCGGGTCGCGATTTCGTTTCGGAACGCGCAAGCGTGTTTTGGGAACGCTTTTGGGCACTGCCATGCACGAGCGGGGCGCTCGCGCCTACACTACGGGCGGGTCAGCAGGGTCTGGTAGGGATCGAGTACGATTTTCCGGGTTCCCGGCGGCGCAGACAAATGGAAGCTGGTTTCCGCACCGTCGGCGAATACCTGGCCGACGAGTACATTCTTCCCCGCG
>Ga0187822_10000053_pt1 | contig 17530 bp, 11 predicted proteins | sample NC_wetland_sal_i_18_FD_132967 | JGI IMG/M metagenome (GOLD analysis project Ga0187822, IMG submission 132967) | Wetland sediment microbial communities from Neuse River Estuary, North Carolina, USA - SourceSoil_2 | ecosystem: Environmental > Aquatic > Freshwater > Wetlands > Sediment | place...
GCAAATGCGCCCGGCGGCGGCGCGCCAGCCGGCCCAGCCGGACCGCCTGCCGGAGAGGCCAGGCCAGGTGGAGGTGGAGGAGCAATGGTTGGGGGAATGCGTCCGGGTGGAGCTCCGGATTTTCAGCAAATGCTCAGCCGCATGCCTGTGGTGGCTCTTGGTGATCTCCACAAAGGTGACGCCGTAATGATCGTCGCCACGGAAGGCACGCCGGCGGCGGGACCCACCGCGATTACCTTACTGAGCGGCGTGGAGCCAATCCTGCAGGCGGCCCCCAGCGGAAGCCAGGCCATGATGATGTCGCCCTGGAGCCTGGGCGCGCCCACGGGGGGCGATGCCCTTGGTCAATAAATTAGGTCGATAGAGTTAGGTCAAACGAAAGTTTAGTTCACTAGATTCGGCCGGCAGATTGGGTTAACTAGAAAGTCTCCCGCGGAATCGACAGTTCGTGGTAGCGGCGGAGATCTTGGCCAGGGAGCTGGACTCGGGAATGAATGTAGATAAATACACCGGCCTTTTGATCGGGCTTCTTTTATTACTGCTGTTCACGAATCTTTCGCCGGCACAAACCGCACCCGGCGTTCTGCGGGGACAGGTCACCGACCCCTCCGGAGCGGCCATCACCGGAGCCACGGTGGTCATGACGCCTCCGGCCGGTTCTCCGGTAACCACGCAGACCGACTCGCAGGGCATGTATGAGTTCAAGGGGCTGCCCGCGGGAAAATACACCTTGAACGTTATTGCGCAGGGGTTCACCGTGTATGAGAACGACAACGCAGCCATCGCTGACCAGCCGCTGCGGTTGAACGTTCAGCTGGCCATTGCGGTGGAGCACCAGAAGATCCAGGTCTCCGACGCCGCGCCCACGGTGGACGTGAATCCCGCCAACAATGCCGGCGCCATCGTGCTTTCGGGCAAGGAACTCGAGGCCCTGCCCGACGATCCGGATGAGTTGCAGTCCGATCTCGAAGCTCTGGCCGGACCTTCCGCCGGACCGAACGGCGGACAGATGTACATCGATGGCTTCACCGCCGGCCAGCTGCCGCCCAAGTCGTCCATTCGCGAGATCCGGATCAATCAGAATCCATTTTCCTCGGAATACGACAAACTGGGCTATGGCCGCATCGAAATCTTCACCAAGCCGGGCACGGACAAATTTCACGGGCAGTTTTATGTCGATGGAAATGATTCTGCTTTCAATGCGGCAAATCCTTTCGCGGGCCCGGAGCCGGCTTACGATTCGACCCAGTACAGCGGGAGCATCGGCGGACCGCTGGGCAAGAAGGCGTCGTTTTTCTTCAATATCGATCGGCGGAACATCAACGACCTGGCCGCCATCAACGCCGTCATCCTCGATCCCAACGACAGCAGCAGCGCCGTTCCCTTTACTGATGCGGTGCCCAACCCGAGGACGCGCACCAACCTCAGCCCGCGTTTCGACTACCAGATCAGCAAGAACAATACGCTGACCGCGCGCTACCAGTATTTCCGCGACGCCCAGAACAACGACGGAATCGGGCAGTTCAACCTCTCGCCCCAGGCCTACGACTCGGAATCCACGGAGCACACTTTCCAGATCAGCGACACCCAGATTTTCGGCGCGAAAGTCGTCAACGAGACGCACTTCCAGTATCTACGTGAACGCGACAGCCAGCTGCCCGTGACCACAACGCCCGCGGTCAATGTCCTGGGGGCGTTTACCACCGGCGGTAATGGCCAGGGCGCCATCATCGATCACCAGGACCACTACGAGCTGCAGAACTACACGTCGGTGGTCCGCGGCACCCACATTTTCAAGTTCGGAGGTAGGGTGCGGGCTGTGCGCGACGCCAGCTTTTCGCAATCCGGATTCAACGGCACCTTTATTTTTTCCTCCCTGGATGCGGCGCAAGACACGCCCTCGAATCCCAATTGCGACATTGGCGCCGACCCGGCCACGCCGTGCCCGATCTCATATCAATTTGCGGTACAGCAACTGGCGGTTCCGGGCGGAACGCCCTACGCCACCCAGCTATCGTTTACCAGCGGCCTGCCCAGCGCCAACGTCACAACGTATGACGCAGGCTTGTACGCTCAGGATGACTGGAGGGTGCGGCCCAACATTACGCTCAGCGCCGGCCTGCGCTTTGAGACCCAGAACGACATTCACGATCACGGCGACTGGGCACCGCGCCTGGGAATTGCCTGGGGAATCGGCGGGAAGAGCGCGCCGCCGAAAGTTGTCCTGCGCGGCGGTTTCGGGATTTTCTACGATCGATTTCAGTCCGAGCAGCTGCTGCAGGCCGAGAGATTGAACGGCATTACCCAGCAGCAGTTTGTGATCAACAATCCAACCTGCTTTCCAGGAATTGGCGTGCCCCTCGATCTTTCGACTTGCGGCGCCTCCAGCGCCACCACCCCGACGGTCTACCAGATTGATCCCGGCCTGCACGCCCCCTACACGCTGCAGTCGGCGATCAGCGCGGAGAGGCAGCTTACCAAGTCCGCGACTCTGTCGGTCACCTATTTGAATTCCCGCGGCTTCGATCAGCTGCTCACCATCAACGCCAACGCCCCGTTTCCCGGAACGCCGGGCAGCACCACCCGCCCCGATCCCGGCGCGGGAAATATCTACCGCTACGTTTCCGAAGGCAATTTCAAGCAGAACCAGTTGATCGTCAACGGCAATGTACGCGTGGGGACCCGGGTCCAGGTGTTCGGCTTCTACACCCTGAACTATGCCAACAGCGATACCTCCGGGGTTTCCGGTTTCCCTTCCAATTCCTACAACATCGGCCAGGATTATGGCCGGGGATCGTTTGACACGCGCCACCGCCTTTTTTTTGGCGGCACCATCGCCCTGCCCTATGCCTTTCGACTCAGCCCGTTCATGATTGCGAGCGCGGGTTCGCCTTTCAACGTTACCTCGCCTAACGATTTGAACGGCGATTCAGTGTTCAATGATCGTCCTGGATTCGTCTCCTCTGCAACGTGCGCAACAACCACGATCAGTCCAACCGACCCCAACGTCTATTGCACGCGGCTGGGGACCTTTGATGCCCGGCCGGATCTGGCGATAACCCAGCAACGGATTCTTCCCATCAACTTCGGGACGAGCGCTGCCCATTTTGTGCTGAACCTGCGATTGACCAAAACCTTTGGCTTCGGTCCAAAACTGAAGGGTGCAACCGCCGGCCCGGGACCGGGCGGGCCCGGCGGCCCGGGTGGTCCTGGAGGCGGTCACCGGGGCGGAGGCGGTCCTCACGGGCCGCTGTTCGGCGGCGGCGGCGGGCCGCCCGGAATGTCAGCCGGTTCGGACCGCCGTTTCGGTCTCACCCTCGGCGTTTCGGTCCGCAACGTCTTTAATAATGTGAATACGGCGAATCCCAGTGGAATTCTGGGCTCGCCCTTCTTTGACACCGCCAACGCGCTGCAGGGAGGGCCGTTCTCGACCGGCGCCGCGAATCGCCGCCTCGATTTGCAGGTGACATTTAGCTTCTGATTGGCGGCGCATCCAGAGCTTCAGGGCGGATCTCACGTATCTGGAGTTGATTCGCGTGAAATGCAGAGTCTGGAATTTTGGCTGTGCCGTTCTTGTCTCGGCGCTCACCCTGGGTGCGCCGCTTTCAGGCGCGGGCGGCCAGCAGGTTTCCTTCAAGATCCCGCCGGTGACTGTGCCAGTCAAAATAGAGAACCAGCCCATCGCGATTACCGCGTCGGGAGCCATTTCCCAGGTCGCGGCAGGACATCAGCGCGCGATCTTCGGTCTTCCCGCGGCCATCATCTCCAATCACGCTCGCGTGTGACCCGCATCACTTTTCAACGTGGGAAGAAGCGATACGATTCATTCGGGATGGAGGTTTTCATTGCCGAACGACTGAACCTTGTGAGCATGGGCATCTCCACCCGCGGAGGCCGCGGCCAACCGTCGGAGCGCCTTGGAGATCGCTCACCGTGAACTTGCGTGCGGCAACGTCGATGTCTCGAGCTCTCGTCATCGCCCTGCTCTTCCAGATCCCGTTTCTTTGGTCGCAGGGTACCACCGTTCATCAGGAACCGGTTCACGCCCAGGCAAGCCCGGCGGCAAATCCTGTTTGCGTCGAACCTGCCCCGCTATTTTCAGCCGCCGACTACAAAGGACCACTTCACAAATTGGTCGTGTATTTTTCGCGAAAGCCGGAGATCAGAACGGTGCACCCGATTCGACAGGGTTTGACCTTGTGCGCCCTGGACGCGTCCGAGAAATTTCACCTCTTCAAACAAGACAGCATCGAGCCCACCAACTTCGTGGGGGCGGCTTTGGACTCCGGTCTCGCGCAGGCCGGGGACGACGATCCCAGCTTTGGACAAGGGGCGGCTGGCTATGCGAAGCGATACGGCGCCACTCTCGCGGACTCGGTGTCTCGCGGCTTTTTTCATACCTATCTGTTTCCGGTCATGTTTCGGCAGGATCCGCGCTACTACAGAAGATTGGAAGGAACTCCCGGCGCTCGCATCGGGCATGCGCTTTCCCATGCTTTTGTGGCGGAGAGCGACTCCGGACGCAGAATGTTTAATTTCTCGGAATGGCTCGGCACTGCCGCCTCGGCGACCCTGAGCAACACGTATCACCCGGGAAACTCCCGCGGTATAGGACCACTATCCCGGCGGGTGGGCGTCAGCATTGCCGGGGACATGGGTTTTGATGTTCTCCGGGAGTTCTGGCCGGAAATCGTTCACAAACTCAAACTCCCGTTCAAAGACCGCGACCACATCGCGGTTCTTCCGGATCCGCAAAGATGACCAAAACCCCCGAGAGCCTGGTTCGGTCGTCCGCCGCCAGGAGAAAGAGTCTCGACAGGATGCTCCGCGCGGTCAAACGATGCCGGGTGACACTGCTCACGCGCGCGGGTGAGGTTCGTCACTGAAGCGAATGCCTCCCTGGCCGAAGATACCCGCAGGTGAACGTCATGAAAACCAATGCTGTGGTGATTCCGATTGTTCCCGACATTGCGGTAAAGCGAATTCTTTTCGCGACTGATTTTTCCGAGGCCTCGCTTTCAGCTCTTCCGCTGGTTTCGGCCATTGCCCGCAAGTATGGGTCCCGCGTATTTGTGGTCAACGTTTGGACGCCCGCGGCGTACGCAATGATCAGCCCCGAAGCTGCTGGGGTGCTGGAGCGCCAGGACGAGCGTGAAATTCAAGCCAGGACGCGGAAGCTCCTCACCACCGGAGAGCTGACCGGGCTGCCCGCTACGGCCCTGGTCATATCAGGAAATCCTGCGCAGGAACTGCGGCGGCTGGCGCGTCAGAAGAACATTGATCTCGCCATATTGGCCACGCATGGCCGCACCGGATTGCGGCACCTGGTGATGGGATCGGTGGCGGAAGAGCTTTTCCGCAATCTGCCCTGCCCGGTGCTTACTGTCGGACCCAATATTTCGAAGCGTTCAGTGCAAGGAGCTGAAATCAAGCACATCCTGTTTCCCACTGATCTCTCCGACGAATCCAAGGCGGTATTTCCTTACCTGGCTTCGCTGGCGTCAGACTACAAAGCGTCCCTGACGCTGCTGCACGTCCTGCCGATTGAAACCGCCTCGAACCCGGATGCGAAGTCCCTGGCGGAACCGTTGCGCCAGGAGATGCAGAGCATTTTTTCTCCTCATATCGATCCGCGATGCCCGGCGGAGTTCGTGGTTGATTTTGGGGACACCGTGGAGCGGATTCTGGCGCATGCGCAAACTGGAAACGCGGACATGATCGGGCTGGGAGTACGCCAGGCTGGAGAACTGACCACTCATTTCCGCAGTACCGTCGCGTATCGCGTCGTCCTGCAGGCGCACTGCCCGGTGCTGACCTCACGCCAGCCGGGGTAGCGGAAGTACGCTGGCTCCGCTTCCCCTGGCTGGCATGCGCATCAAGCCAGGACCATCGCCTCGAGTGCCGATTTATCCCTGATCAGCACGCTCGGGCCTTTGGTGGAAATCAGCATTTTGCTTCTCAACTCGGTCAGCGCCCGGGTCACGGTCTCGCGGGTCACGCCGACGACCTGGGCGATCTCCTCATGCGTCAGGCTCAAGTTGAAGCGGATGCCCTTGGGGGTTTCCTGTCCGTTGACCGCTGATTGGAGCAGGAAGCTTGCCATCTTTTCAGTCGCCGAAGGGGTCAGGCCGAGATACCGGATCTGGTGGCACGCGCCGCGGTAATAATTGCTGAATTGTTGCATCGTATTAATCGAAGCGTCGCCATGTTCATGCACTAGTTTCTTGAAGTCATCGCGGCGGATGAAATCCACCTGGCACGGCTGAAGAGTCTCGGCCGTGACTTCGTGAGGGGCACCGGAGATGGCAGAGTGCAGGCCCAGCAGTTCGCCCGCTTCCACCACTCTCACGATCACGGTTTTTCCCGATGGCGAGGCCATGGTCAGTTTCACGCGGCCCTTGCAGAGCATGTACACGCCACGCGGCACCTGGCCCTCGACAAACAGGACTGACCCGGCGGGATACTGGCTGGTGAATTTCATTTTCTGGAACTCCGCCATGGTTTCGGGTGTCATCTGGCAAAAAAATCCCTCTTTTCGGATGGGGCAAGTGGCACAGTCCTCAGCGATTTCCAGTCCGTAAGGCACGTGCGTTTTCATTTTGTTCTCCCTTCTTTGTGAAGCCATTCGGGTTTGGTCTTCTGATCTTCCAGGAGCTGCCGGAGGAAGCTCGAGCCTCCGCTGAGAGCGACGCCGTCTTTCCGCATTCGCAGGAGCAGATTTCGTCCCAGCGCGTCAGCGAAAGTCGCCCCCGCCAGGTCCACGCTGATGGGCTTTCCCGCCGCCGTTTTCGTCGAGATCTGCCAAGTCCTTCGCAACTCGTCCACCCATGGCCCCTTGAGGCTGCCATCCAGTTTCAGCGTCACCCCGCTGGATGAGTTCTGGATGGTGATCTTAAGCACACGAATGTGAGAGCACGGTCACTGCCAGAGGGTTTTATTGCTTTGTGTAGGAATCCAACTGGTTACAGGACAGCAAGATACGTAGAATTTATGACTCGGAAACGAACCCAGAAAGATGCGAACTGACGAGACGACATATCGTCAGATGGCGAAACTGCGTCAGCCCTGCTCGATCCATCCGGCGTCAATCAGTATTTGCCGGACGGGCGAAACCGGGTTCCCGGCACTCGCCCGCCGACATCCAGATCAGTGCTTACGCGGCCTTCGATTTGATCTCGATCGCTCTCGCCTTGGCTGCCTTCGGCATTGTCAAATGCAAAACCCCATTCTTCAACGTCGCCGTTGTCTTCTCGGCGTCGACGTTGGCCGGCAGATCGACGATTCGCAGGATCTGGTCCGAACAAGATTCCGAATAAACCGTCTTGCCCTTCTTCTCTACCCTTTGTTCGGTCTCCCGCTTGCCGGTGATGGTCAGGCGACGCGGCTCGACGCTGACCTCGATCTCCTTCTCGTTGAAGCCAGGCACTTCAGCCTTAACCTCAAAGTTCTCTCCCGACTCAGTGATGTTCACATGGACGGGATGAAGCAGATCGGTCTCAGCCTTGAACCAGTCATCGAGATCATGGCCAAGTCCATGTCCGCTTCTTTCGAAAATCTGGTATGCCCTCTGCGTGATCGCCTCGGAAAGCTTGTTGACCCGATCCATCAGACGCTCGATCGGAGTAATTGCAACCGGCTTTTCCTCGGCCCGCGGTACGGTTATGGAAGTTTCCGCCATGGTGATGTCCTCTCGTTTTCTGGAGGTGTCAGCGCTGGTTTCAGCGGTTCGGCACTGAAGTCCGTCCTGCGTCTCGCAATAGGCAGGAAATCTGTGGAAACCAGCGCTGCGAGTACAGATTCGCAGAAAGCAACAACATGCGCGGTGATCGAGATCACGGCTGGAGGTGATTCGAGGCACTCACGGGCAGCCAGGTTCAGAATTGTTTGCGGGAGATTTTCAGTTTCTGCAGGCGCGAGTTTAAGGTTGTGCGATTCATGCCCAGGCGTTCGGCCGCGCCGCCGGGTCCGCCGACCTTGCCCTTGGCTTCGCGCAGCACACGGATAATGTGCGCCCGCTCGATGTCCTCCAGGGCGGAAGAAGTCGAAGGCGCATTCTCCGTCGAAACGGGCTCGAACGCCGGGACCCTGAGTTCGGGGCCGGGAGACAGAATGACTGCGCGCTCGATGACATGTTCCAGTTCGCGAATGTTGCCTGGCCAGGAATAATTGCACAGCGCCTTCATCCCCTCGGGCGGCACGCTTGCGATATTCTTCTTCATCCGCTGGGAGAACTTCGACAGGAAGTATTGAACCAGAAGAGGGATGTCCTCGCGCCGCTCGCGCAGCGGCGGCACCGTGACCGGAAAAACATTCAGCCGATAATACAGGTCGCTGCGGAATTGTCCCGAGGCCACCAGTTTGCCTAAATCACGGTTGGTGGCGGCGACGATGCGAACATCGCTGGTAATCGTGCGCGTGCTGCCCAGCCGCTCGAATTCTTTTTCCTGCAGCGCCCGTAACAGTTTGGGCTGCAACTCGAGCGGAATGTCTCCCACTTCATCGAGAAAAATCGTGCCCTGGTGAGCCAGTTCCAGCCGTCCGACGCGCGCCGCAATGGCGCCGGTGAAGGCTCCTTTTTCATGGCCGAAGAGCTCGCTCTCAAGCAAGCCGGCGGGAATAGATGCGCAGTTCACGCGAACGAAGCTATGGTCGCGGCGCAGGCTCAAATTGTGGACCGCCCGGGCGAGCAATTCCTTCCCCGTGCCGGTTTCTCCCAGGATCAAAACCGTGGAATCAGTGCGCGCGACCGTTTCGATCTGTTTCAGGACGCGCCGGATCGGCCTGCTGTGGCCGACAATTTCCTCAAAATTGAACTCGGTTTTCAGCTCATCTTCCAAATATTGCTTCTGTTCAGCCAGTTGGTCCCGGAGTTCTGAAATGTGCCGGAAGGCCAGGGCGTTGCCCAGGGCTATCGCCACCTGGCCGGCGATTTGCGAGAGCACGTTCACGTCGTCATCGGTGAAGTTTCCCGCGAGCCGGCTGAACACGTTGAGCGTTCCGATCACGCCTTCCCGGCCAATCAAGGGAATCCAGCAGCCGGACCTTAACGATTGATCGGCGAATTTTGGCGGCATTTCGAAAGGCCATTTTTCTCCTGACTGGCCTTTGAGCAGCAGCGGCTTGCGAGTCGTGTAGGCCCAGCCGGCCGGTGAGTTGCCCAGCGAAACCGGCGGCTCTTCCCCGGCACCGTTAAGCGCATCGCCGGCCGGAGATGTGAGGACATGCATGCGCAGCTGCCGGGTCGGCGCGTCATACAGCGCCAGGGTCGCATAGTCGAAGGGCTTTACCTGGCGGACACACGAGGCGATGGCGGACAGCAACTGGCGGATGTCGAGGTTTGAAACCAGCGCGTTCGTCACTTCCAGCAGGAAGGCTTCACGCGCGCGTTTTCCCTCCGTGATGTCGCGAGTGACCTTGGTGAAACCCAGCAGCGTGCCGTCTTTATCATGCGATGCCGTGATCACTACATCGGCCCAGAAGCGGGAACCGTCCTTGCGAAGCCGCCAGCCTTCCTCTTCCCATCGGCCTTCCGCGGCGGCCACTATCAGTTCCTCGTCCGGCTTGCCCCGTTCTATGTCTTCGGAAGGATAAAATCTTGAAAAGTGCTGCCCGATGATCTCCTCGGCAGCGTAACCCTTGATCTTTTGCGCGCCTTCATTCCAGCTCACAATCCTCCCCGCGGGATCGAGCATGAAAATCGCGTAGTCTTTGACTTCTTCCACCACGGAGCGAAAGCGCTCCTGGCTTTGCCGCAGGGCTTCTTCGGCACGCTTGCGCTCAGTCACATCGCGGATCGCCGCCGTGACCAGAACACCGCCTTCCTCTTCCAGGGGACTCAGGCTGATCTCAACCGGAAATGTGCTGCCATCTTTGCGTCGGGCGAACAGTTCGAGACCCGTACCCATGGGGCGCGGATGAGGGGATTCGTTGTACGCCTCACGATGCGGCGCATGTCTGCCGCGAACGCTATCAGGAATCAGGATTTCAACCGGCTGCTGCAGCAGCTCTTCCCGAGTGTAACCAAACATTCTCTCGGTCTGCGAGTTGACCAGCACCATCCGCCCGGTCTGGTCCACGATGACCATGGCATCGGGCGCGGCTTCCAGCAGGCGCCGGAACCTTCCATCCCCCTGGCTCAAATTGCCGCTGAAGCTGCTTGTAGGGCGGCGCATCACGGAGGAACTTAGCACCCGCGCGTCTTTAGAGCAAGGCCGCTCCGGCCTGGGATCACTCTGAGAGGCACGGGCTGAGCCTGGACTTCGCACAGCAGCAGACAGGGCGAAACGCGGGCAAACCCGACAAGCCTTCACGTCGCGAACGGATCACGACGCCCAGAGCGAGATGATACTCAAGAACGTGCGTCCGGCAACACCCGTCGCAAAGCCAGAAATGCCTCACGCACTGGCAGGCGGTCTCAGGCGTTTGACTTTCCGGTTGATCGTTGTGAAAGCGGAATGTCCGTCCACTGCGGTAGTCAAAGGCTCGGTTGCAATCCGGGTTGGAACAGTTGTAAGACATCGCGTCTTAATTCCAGGATCCATCTATGCGCTCTTCTTCGGCGTCACGTTGTGCCCGTCAATATGGCCCTGAATCCGCTCGAGCTCCAGCTTCTGAATCATATTCATCAGCCACTCGCTCAGGACCGCTTCGAGTTCCTCCGGCGTGCCGCAGCGATAGAGGGAGTGGATGGTTTCGTCTTTCGCGTTCAGCGGTATGTACCGGCAAGGAACGGCTGCCCCGCGCATTTCCATGGGCACGAGTTGCATCAGCACGCACTCAGAGCACGGTCTCTTATGCTCTGCACGCCCGAAGTTCAAGCACGTGGGGGAATCCTCGAAGATGAATTGCGGGCGCCATGAGGATGCCTGCCGGTAGCCGCCGCTTTTGAGGAACTCCAGTTCCAGCCGTAAAACTTCCAGGAGATCGCGCTTGGGGCTCGCCATGTTCTGCCTCCCCTCAGTTCGATCCCAGTTTGTCCTCACGCCGCCGCGATAGATGTGACTCGGATCACAGGCGCGGGTAATCACGCTCACGGGCGAACCTGCTGAGTACCTGTTGGGCAAAAATCGGATGGGTGGGTGCTAAGGTTTCGAGGCCTAGGGAACGATTATGGCAGCGCCGTCAATTGCGTCGCTCTTCACCGCCAACAGCGCCTCGTTGGCTTGATCCAGCGGGAAAACCGTCACCTTGGGCCGGAGCTTAATATCAGCTGCAATCTGAAGAAAATCCCGGGCATCGGATCGCGTCATGTTGGCGACGCTGCGTAGTTGCCGTTCGCCCCAAAGCAGGCGGTCGTAGTCAAACTCCGGAATCCGGTCCAGATGGATCGCGTTGATCGCGACCACCCCGCCTTTTCGCAGGCTGCTCAGCGCCGCCACTACCACATCGCCGCTGGGCGCGAACGTCACGGCGCGATCCAGAGGGACAGGCGGTTTGTCGCTCTCCTTTCCAACCCAGGTCGCGCCCAGTGATTCCGCCAGCTGGCGATGCGAGGCGCCGCGCGTCGAAACATACACTTCGCACTGCCAGGAGCGCAGCACGGCGATCGCGAGATGCGCCGAAGCTCCGAAGCCGAACAGGCCCACGCGTTCTCCGCGTTCCACTCCCGCTACCCGCAGGCTGCGAAAACCGATAATGCCGGCGCACAGAAGCGGGGCGGCATGCAGGTCATCGAGAGTTGGAGGCAAGGGAAAAACAAAATCGGAACGAGCCACTGTGTACTCGGCATATCCGCCGTTAACGGAGTAGCCGGTAAAAGATGCCGCGTCGCAGAGGTTTTCCAGGCCATGCCGGCAATACCAGCAGGTCCCATCGATGCCTCCGATCCATGAAACCCCGACGCGCGTGCCTGAAGGAACGTCCGTCGTCGCGCCATCGATAACTTCGCCTACGATCTGGTGACCGGGAATCAGCTTTCTGCCAAGGGGCGGGAGTTCGCCTTCGACGATATGCAGATCGGTTCGGCAGACTCCGCAGGCCCGCACGCGCAAGAGGACCTGCCCAGCCGAGATCGAAGGATTGGGAATTTGTTCGATCCGAAGGGGACGCTCGGCAATACTGGCGGGCGACGTCAGGATGGCGGCTCTCACGCAGGAACTCCCTTCGAGACTTCAACCTGCCATTCTAGAACGACGATGTTCGCGCCCGCGCTTCGAGTCTACTGATATTCTTCTTCCCCGATCATGCTCTTCATTTCCAAGAGTGTTGCCGCCGGCGGGCGCCCCTCAGTCATGACGATCGAACAGGGTTGCACCGGCAGGTGACTTAAACGATCGAAGAAATCGCCCACGTAAAGATCGGGGAGGTAACTGCTGACCAGCACTATGTCGTAACCCCCGGACCGCAAAAGCTCAAGGGCTTCGAGCCCACTCCAGGTCATACTCGAAGCGTACCCTGCATCTTCTAACATGACACCCAGCGTTCGTGCTTCTTGCTCATCGTTGTCCACGATGAGCACCCTTTTGTTACGCGATTCTGCCATACGAAAATCCCCCCTGAATAACCAGAATAAAGACAGGGCGCTTGCGAATACTGTGAGGCCGGTCACCCACCGTTGTGACCAGCGGACGTCTGCAGTATATGAAGGATTTTCGCCGGCAGCTTGTGACCGTGATTACTACCCACGGTGAGATATGTCACATCCGCGCTGGCCATTTAGACTAACGACGGGCGCACCAGAGCGGCCTCGAAGGAGAGAGCCATGGCAGACACGGGAGAAGATCGTGAAATAAGGGGCCGAACGGATGCGAAGGAGGCCGAGATCATATCGGAATCAGAAAAGCTGCGGCAGAAGTCGAAGACAGCCAGAGACCAGGCGTTTGGACAGCGCCGCCGCGAAGCCAGGCAGTCAAGAGCCTCAAAGCCCCGCTAGCGGAGCGACATCGTTTCCCGAAAAGGCTCAAACCGGCAGCCCTCAACTAATGCGCCTTTTGCGCCACGTAGGAGCTGAGAACGCGCATGTAATTGCCCCGCTCGAAAGCCGCTGGATCCGATACGGAACGCTGGCTCATGCTGCCCCGCATCTGGCGGACCGATTCGTATTCGTGCTCCTCCATCCAGCGCACCAGGTCCTTGAGGACCGAAGCCGCGTGGCCGATGCCATTCTGTAATAGTGCGGAGGTCATCATCGCGACATGCGCGCCGGCCATCATGGACTTCAGCACGTCCGCGGCGCTGTGCACCCCGCCCGTGATCGCGAGATCGGCGCGCACCCATCCGTACAGGATAGCGACCCAGTGCAGCCGCAGCAGCAACTCCTGGGGACGGCTCAACGTCAGGCTGGGCACCACTTCGAGCGATTCAATATCGAAATCCGGCTGGTAAAAGCGGTTAAAGAGAACCAGTCCATTGGCGCCGGCCGCGTCCAACTGTTTTCCCATGTGCGCGAACGCGCTGAAGAAGTGCGAACACTTGACCGCAACCGGGATACTGACGTTGGCTTTGACCTGGCGCACCAGGTCGCAGTAATTCTGCTCGACATCAGCGCCGGATATGTTGGGGTCGGTAATGATGGCGTAAATGTTCAACTCGATCGCGTCGGCCCCGGCCTGCTCCATCATGGCGGCATAGCGGGCCCATCCGCCGGGGGAAACGCCGTTCAGGCTGGCGATCACCGGGATCGAGACTCGTTCCCTGGCCTTGCGAATCAGCTCGAGATAGCCATCCGCGCCAAGATTGTAGGTAAGTAATTCCGGCAGGTAATTGAGCGATTCCGCAAAGCTCTCGCTGCCGCGTGAGAGATCGGAATCAACCGCATAGCTCTCCCGGTCGAGCTGCTCTTCAAAAAGGGAGGGCAGCACAACCGCGCCCACGCCGGCGTCTTCAAGATGCCGTATGTTTTCCAGCGATTCGCAAAGCGGAGACGCCGAGGCAACAATCGGGGATTTCATGGGCAAACCGAGATAGGTGGTTGTAATGTCGATCATTTCTTCCCCCCTGCGGTGACGGGTTGCGGCGTGGACGCGTGCAGATCGGGAGCAGCGTGGCCGGGTGTTTCTGCATTCCCGGGCATGGCAGCTCGGTTGGAGTAGACACCCCATTGCCGCTGCACGTCCTCCTGAGCGAGATGCAGCAGTTCGCGAGCCACCTCCGGATTGCTTCGCGCCAGCATGGTGTATCGGGCTTCCTGATATGCGTATTGTTTGAATGGAATACTGGGTGCCCGGGAATCGAGCTGGAATGGATTTTTCCCTTCCAGCCGCAGGTCGGGGTTATAGCGCACCAGCGGCCAGTAGCCGGAGAGTACGGCGGCCTTCTGCTGTGCCATCCCCTGACTCATGTCATAACCATGCGCGATGCAATGGCTGTAGGCGATGATGAGCGAAGGCCCGTTGTAGGCTTCCGCTTCGAGAAACGCCTTCACCGTGTGGGTATCGTTGCCCCCCATGGCCACCCGGGCCACGTAGACGGATCCGTAACTGATGGCTTCCATGGCGAGATCCTTCTTGCCGCCGTGCTTGCCGCCGGTGGCAAATTTCGCCACCGCGGCGCGCGGCGTGGCCTTGGACATCTGCCCGCCCGTATTCGAGTAGACCTCGGTATCGAGCACCAGGACGTTGACGTTCATTCCGGAACCCAGAACGTGGTCGAGTCCGCCGGCGCCGATGTCGTAGGCCCAGCCGTCACCGCCCACCAGCCAGACGCTCTTGCGCACCAGCGCGTCGGCCACCATCAGCAGGTCTCGCGCTGCCGGCGAATCCAGAGAAATGATCTTCTTCTTGAGTTCAGCCACGCGTTCCCGCTGCGCTTCGAGGCCGGCTTCGGTCAATTGATCCGCATTCAACAGCCCGTTCGCGAGCCCGTCACCCAGGTGCGAGGCCAGTTGCGTCACCAGGTCGCGCGCATAGTCTGCCTGCTTGTCCACCGCCAGCCGCATACCCAGACCGAACTCGGCGTTGTCTTCGAACAGCGAATTGGACCAGGCCGGCCCTCGACCCTGAGAATTGATGGTGTATGGCGTGGTAGGCAGGTTGCCGCCGTAAATCGACGAGCAGCCGGTAGCATTCGCAATCAGCAGGCGATCGCCAAAAAGCTGGGTGAGCAACTTGATGTAAGGTGTTTCGCCGCATCCCGCGCACGCTCCGGAAAATTCGAAGAGCGGTTCCAGAAGCTGTACGTCCTTGACCTGACCGTGCGCCAGCTGGTTCCGGTCGGCATCTGGAAGTTTGGTGAAGAAATTCCAATTCGCGCTTTCCGCCTGGCGAAGAGGTGCCTGTGGCTGCATGTTGATGGCTTTGTGTTTGGCCTCGCTCTTGCTCTTTACCGGGCAGGCCTCGACGCAAAGTTCGCATCCGGTGCAATCTTCCGGCGAAACCTGCAGCGTATAACGCAGGCTCTCAAATTCCCGCCAGCGCGGCTTTTCCGCCTTGAAGCCCTGCGGCGCATTCCCCAGCATTGAAGCATCGTAGACCTTGGCCCGGATGACCGCGTGCGGACAAACCAGCACGCATTTCCCGCACTGAATGCAGAGCTGTTCGTCCCAGACCGGAATCTGTTGCGCGATATTTCGCTTTTCCCACATGGCGGTGCCGGTCGGAAAGGTGCCGTCGACGGGCATGGCGCTCACCGGAAGATCGTCTCCGCGACCTGCGATCATGGGGCCAATTACGTCGCGCACGAACTCCGGCGCGCGCTCGGGGACGGGAGGCAGAACTCTTAGCCGGCTGGTCGCTGCGGTGGGAACCGTGACCTGGTAGAGATGGCTCAGGGTGTGGTCCACGGCACCGAAGTTCTTGGCTACGACGGCCTCGCCGCGCTTTCCGTAAGTGTCGCGAATAGCGTTCTTGATGGCCTCGATCGCCTGCTCGCGCGGCAGGACCCCGCTGATGGCGAAGAAGCAGGTCTGCATGATGGTGTTGATGCGGTTGCCCATTTCAGTCTCACGCGCGACCTTGTAGGCATCGATCAGATAAAACTTGAGTTTCTTCCGAATGATGATTTCCTGCACCTGCTGGGGCAGGTGGTCCCAGATTTCGTCGGCTTCAAACGGCGCATTCAGAAGAAACGTGGCGCCCGGCTCGGCGCAGTTCAGCACATCCATGCGCTCCATGAATTGGAACTGGTGGCAGGCCACAAAGCTGGCCCGGGTGATGAGGTAGGAAGAGCGGATCGGGCGCGGGCCAAAACGCAAGTGTGAAACCGTCACCGATCCCGCCTTCTTGGAGTCGTAGACGAAGTATCCCTGCGCGTAGTTGTCCGTATTCTTTCCGATAATCTTGATCGAGTTCTTGTTGGCGCCGACAGTTCCGTCAGAGCCGAGTCCGTAGAACAGGGCGCGAACCGTGGCCGGATCCTCGGTGGAAAATTCGGGATCATACGCCAGGCTGGTAAGTGTGACGTCGTCGTGAATCCCGACCGTGAAGTGATTCCTCGGAGTTGAGTTCTTCAGTTCATCGAACGTGGCTTTCGCCATCGCCGGCGTGAATTCCTTCGAGGCCAGGCCATAGCGGCCGCCGATCACCAGTGGAACGATCCGAGAGTCCGCGCCGTTTACCCGCGACTCGCTCAATGCAGTGACCACATCGAGGTAGAGTGGTTCGCCCAGGCTGCCCGGTTCTTTGGTGCGATCCAGGACGGCGATGCTGCGCACGGTTTTCGGCAGGGCCGAAATAAAAGCTTCCAGTGCAAAAGGCCGGTAAAGCCGGATCTTAAGGACACCGACCTTCTCGCCTTTCTGCAGCAGATGTTCTACGGCTTCCTCGACCGCACCGGCGCCGGAGCCCATCATCACAATCACCCGTTCCGCGTCGGGAGCGCCGACGTAATCGTACAAGTGGTAGTTCCTGCCAGTGCGCCGGGCGAAGCGGTCCATCACGTCCTGCACGATGGTGGGACACGCCCGGTAAAAAGGATTGATGGCCTCGCGGGCCTGGAAGAATACGTCGGGATTCTGCGCTGTCCCACGCAGCAGCGGGTGATCAGGGGACAATGCCCGCTGCCGGTGCTGCCGAACTAGAGTCTCATCGATCAGTCCACGCAGATCGTCATCGCTCAGGGGCACGATTTTGCTTACTTCATGGGAGGTGCGAAAGCCATCGAAGAAGTGCAGGAAGGGGATGCGGGATTCGAGCGCGGCCGCCTGCGCGATCAGGGCAAAATCGCCCGCTTCCTGCACGGAATTCGAGCACAGCATCGCAAAGCCGGTGGCGCGGGCGGCCATGACGTCGCTGTGGTCGCCAAAAATCGAGAGCGCATGGGTGGCCAGAGCGCGGGCCGCTACATGGATCACGGTCGGCGACAGCTCGCCGGCGATCTTGTACATATTGGGGATCATCAGAAGCAACCCTTGGGAGGCAGTAAAGGTTGTGCCGAGCGCACCGGCCTGCAGCGCACCGTGCAAGGCCCCGGCAGCGCCTCCCTCGCTTTGCATTTCAATGACTGTGGGGACGGTCCCCCATATGTTCTTGCTTCCCTCCTCTTTCCACTGGTCGGCCCACTCCCCCATCGGCGACGCGGGAGTGATGGGGTAGATGGCAATAACCTCATTGAGCCGGTAGGCCACCGAGGCGGCAGCTTCATTCCCGTCCATAAC